>Ga0247727_10007858_pt1 | contig 20099 bp, 9 predicted proteins | sample WisWelCaveWW1625_FD_202498 | JGI IMG/M metagenome (GOLD analysis project Ga0247727, IMG submission 202498) | Biofilm microbial communities from Wishing Well Cave, Virginia, United States - WW16-25 | ecosystem: Environmental > Aquatic > Deep subsurface > Groundwater > Cave microbial mat | place... | reverse complement strand
GCCTGCGCAAAACGGCCGGCGTCATACATGCCCTGCGCTTCCGCTAAGGCAGTTTCGCATTTTTCCTGGGCGAATGTTTGCCTCGGCAGCCAAAAGCTAAAGGCTAAAACGAGGGAAAGCGTCAAAGCAGCCAGCGTCATCAGTTTTTTACTTGTGTTCATCATTTGCTCCTTTGGTCATTTTGGTTTTTTCGCTTTGTAATTTGTCACAGGTCGCGTCATAAGCGATGTCGGCGCCGACAAATTGGCGCCATTCTTTCTCGCTCAAATTGCGCGTCACCACTTGACAGGCTTTTTCCGCCAGTATGTCCGTGCGCGTGATCCAGATCTGGATGAGATTGTTCGCGCTGCCGGAGACGAGGGTATTACCATCCGGGCTAAAGGCCGCCGACCAAACATAAGCGTCGTGCTCAAAGACCAGCGCCGGCTCAGTCGTCTGCTCGATGTCCCAAATTTTGACACGTTTGTCAGCGCTCGCTGTGGCCAACCGCCTGCCATCCGAGCTAAATGATAGCGCATTGATGGCCGCTTCGTGGGCGATGAATTCTTTTTGCACTTTCGGCAATTCTCCGTCATCGTTCCATTGCCACAGCCGAACCTTGCCGTCAGCGCCGCCGGAGGCCAACAGGCCACGTTCCGGTTTGAACGCCAAAGATTTGATCCCGCTTGCGTGCTTCACTTCAAGTGCTTTGAGAATCCTCTGATCGTCAATCTGCAAAAGTTGAATCGTTCCATCCTCGCCGGCAGCGATGAGCCATTGACCATTGGCGCTGAAAGCAACAGCTCGCACGCGGGCTTTGTGTTTGTGGGTCAGAACGGCGCCGGTGTCAATTTTCTTCATGTCCCACAACCTCACTGTGCTGTCGGCCCCACCCGAAGCGAGGGTTTTGCCATCCGCGCTAAACGCCACGGCCCAAACACCGCTGCGGTGACCGGTGAGAATCTTCAAATCGCTTTTGGGTTGGCGGATATTCCACAAGCGGATGGTGTGGTCATCGCTCCCCGAAGCGAGGGTTTGATTATCCGGGCTGAACGCCAACGCCCTGACGCTTTGCGTGTGGTCCCCGAGGACGATGGAGTTCGCAAAATTTTGTTGTCGCTTCCAGAGGCGGATGGTTTTATCATCGCTGGCCGAAGCCAGAGTCTCGCCGGCGGCATCGAACGCGACGCATCTCACCGTGGCCGTGTGGCCGCGCAACGGATAAGGCCCGCCTTCGCCGTTCAGAGTTTTGAGCAATGCATCATAAATTGTTCTGTTCCAAGGTCCGCCATAATCGGTGTTGAAAAGATAGGCCTGGCGGGCCAGCAAAATTCCCAAGTCAGTGTTTCCGTATTGCTGCTGAACTGTTGACTCACGCATGAGCGTTCGCGCAATATCGATCCGTCGGCGACGCTCTTCCACGCTTAAACTCTTTTGCAATTTCTCATTGGCAGCAATCGCTTCAGCCGTGCTCTTCTTCGCGTCATCCGCATTCTTCTTTGCCAACTCGGCTTGTTGCTCAGCCAATTTTTGTTGTTCTTTGGCATACGCACTTGATTTATCCTTTTCTATAGCCAAGCTATCAGATTTTGCTCGGGCGGTAGTGGCCTCTTTTCGCTGTGCTTGCGCTTCTTCAAGCGCTTCACTGACTTTTTTCAATAAACTGTCGGCTTCCTGTCGACGCGCTTTTTGCTCCTGCGCCAACAACTTCTCGTTGTTTGCAGCCTTGGTTTGTTCTCGCGCATATAGCGCCAGCAAAACGACCGAAGACAGCAGTAGCATCACAATGAAACTGGCGGCAATTTTCACCGCTTTTGGAATTGTTTTCCACCAACTCACCGGCCAGTGTTCCTGAATCCAGCCGCGATCAAAAACCTCGCGATAAATCGGGTTGCGCACGTGCAGCTTGCCATCCTCGCGCTTGACCACGCCCGAGAGCTTCAGGTGTGATTTGATCGGGGATTGCTCCTCGTCACGGACCGGCCCGCGGCCAAGGCGGATTTCTTTATAAGTGGACAACACACCGAGGCGATCTTGATCCGGCGCCCGTTTGGTGAGCATGTCGCGCACGAATTGCAGGTTGTTGTCGTGCTCGCTCATTTTGCCTAAGAACGTGTTGGCGACGGTGCGGTCGACTTCGGCTTCGGTCCAGTTACTCCGATACTGTTCCGCAATCACTCGGCATAGGCGCTGAGTCAAATACGGATGCCCACCGGTCCATTTGAGCACCCAGCGCAAAACTTGCCTGGCTTCGTCGGTCGGCAATTCGAGTCCGTCCGCCAGCGGCAGCGCTTCCTCGAATGTGAAATCCGTTATGTCAACGCGTGAGCCAATATTGAACGGCGTGCGCTTAGGGTCGCGGATGAGATCGCTGGGAGTGGCCACGCCGATCAAAACGAAAGCGAGGCGACGGAAATCCGGTTCGGTGGCGCGGGCGTTGTAGAGATAACGAATGGCCGCGTAAAAATCGTCGGTGAACGGTCTGCCATTGACCGCCGGCAAGCTGAGCGTGCTGTCGATCTCGTCAATAAATATCACCACGCGCTCTTTGACCTCAGACAGCAAGACATTATGAAAAAATTCGGTCAGTCGCTGCGTGTCGCCAAACTTCACCCGGCTGCGCCACCACTCGACGACGTCCGTGCTCAAATTCAGCCGGTCGCTGATGGCCGTGAGCAAACCGAGGTACCAGGCCTCTGCCGTGATTTGCACGCCAAACACGGTCAGATCGACAATGACCGAGCGGATACCCTCTTCTGCCAACTTCTCGGCGGTGCGCACCATCAGACTCGACTTGCCGACTTGGCGGGAGGTAAGCACATACGCAAACGCGCCCTCGCGGCAAAGCTTCAGCAAATCATTATCGGCCTGTCGTTGGATGTACAAACCGCCGCCCGCCTGCACTGCGCCGCCAACGGTGTAGATGTTAGTTTTGGTCATAAGATTCAGTCGAAAATTCAATACGAGATTTATTTCACCAGCGCGAGTTTCTTCGTGCTTATAAAGCTCCCGGAGCGAATCCGATATATATAAATTCCGCTCGCCACAACTCCGCCAATTTTGTTCCGACCATCCCAAATCGCCGTGTGATAGCCGGCAGCTTTTGGCTCGTCATTCACCAGCGTCACTACTTCTTCACCAAGTAGGTTGTAAATCTTCAACGTTACGCGCTCGGCTTTCGGCAATCCGTACCGAATGGTGGTGGAGGGATTGAAGGGATTGGGGAAATTCTGGGATAATTCATAGGTCGTGGGAATGGCTTGGGCTTCGGCCAGTTTCTCACCAACGAAATCACGCTTGCCAACTACAAGCTTGAGCTGCTTTGGCTGCTCGGAACCGGCAACGGCGTAGTGATTCGACTCTCGCAGGTTCTGGGTGATTTGCAACGCGTCGTCCACCAACCAAACTTCCAACTGTGACGGCACTTCGTCAAGTCCTTCGAAAGTCAAATTCACTTTGTCGCGAATGTTGGTTTTGACTTCAAACTCCCAGATTTCACCATCGGTGGGTTCGGGCCGGGCATCGAGGCAGTAAGTCTTCGTGAGCGTTTGCCAATCGCGGTGGGGGAAGTAGACGGAGACGTATTCGCCGATGACGGGGGGTTCGGGATGATCGAGTCGATCTAATTCTCGTGAAGCAGCTTGTGCGATTGCTGCGAGATTGTTGTTATCTCTGGCCTCTTGGCACTGCGCTATAATACGAATTGACCATAAAACCTCTTTATCAGATGACGCTTCCGTTTTAGGAAGAGAATAATTGCCTGGCGACGAAAACCGATTCGGATTGACGAGCATTTCACCGGCAGTCGAGCAATGAACCGCATAGCCTTCGAAGGGTTGAAGTTCTCGATCAGTGGGTTTAATCGGGCCACTCCATTGTCCGGCTTCATAAGCAAAAAATCTTAATGGTCGACCATCGCTCAAAGTATCCTCAGCAAAAGCCGGAAAATTGAACGGGTTACCCACGAGATTCCACCCCTTTTTCAAAGATATGGCAAATGACTCAGACGTGGGAATCGTTGTTCCCGGGCCGGTGTTGATGAACCGGTCGGAATCCTTGACAATCAGCCAAAAGGCCTTGCCGGGCGCCATTTCTGCGGTGTTCGGAAATTGGATGTTGTCCACTTCTCCCGTTACCGAATCGTTTGCAATGTCGTAGAAACGCCACTTTTTGATATTGTACGGCCCAAGATCATCTATTAAGACATCGGATGGATTTTTTTTGTCAACATCGAGAGGAATGGAAAATAGATGGTAACTCGTTTGTTCATCGCCGGAGGGTTGGGGTCTTTTGTTTCTGATGCCTTCATCGACTCGAACGCGCACCGAAAAAAGACCGGCTGTGGGGTAACGCGAACGAACGCCATGAACATCCGTCGCTTCAATATAATATTCGACACCGCGGTCTGTTACCGCAATGCCTGGTATTGTGCCACGAAAAATATCTTCCATTCCGGGGAGAAAATCCATTCTGGCCGAAAGAAAGGGCTGTGTTCCTCCCGCCGGACGGTATCGCAAAAATGGAGGGGCAACGGGGTTGTCGTCATCTCTAACTTCCGCGTCGATTGGAACAGCAATACCTACTTTTACGTTGTCGATTTTGCTATGATCATGAGTGATGATAGGAGGAAGGCTGAGCGTTGCTGAAACTTCGAATTGAAGCTCAGTTTTTCCGCCTCCTCCATCGTCAGCGGTAACGGCTATTTGGGTTTTGCCAGTGTTCAACGTGAAGACGAACAAAGAGCCTTCAGAAATGAGCGCAATGGCCACCGAGTCTTTTGAACTGCTTACTTCAAAAGTTAGCGAATCGCCTTCCGGATCCATAAACACATCCGGAAAGTCAAACTTTAGGAATCGCCCTCCAATTGGAAGGGTTGTATCCGGAATGGTCTGGCGAAGAAACGGTGGTCGGTTGATGTCGAATGTCATCGTTCCCATGTTGCTATTGCCATCATGGGCCATAATTGTAATCTTCGCGCGTCCCAAAGCTGAATCACTGACCAGTGAAACAGTGAGCAGGCTTTTGGAAATGGAAGCGGTAGCAATACGCGGGTCATCTGAAGTGGCCGAGTAGGTCAGAGTATCGTTATCGAGATCGACAAATACAGTGTCCAAGTCGCTTATAAAATGTGGTGTCGTTTTGGATAAGATGATATCCGCTATTGTAGTTTTAATCCGAGGGCGGCTATTCTCTTTTACCGGCATGAACTGATTCACCGGCACGTTGGTAAGCGTATTAACTTCACCTGAAGGCCATTCAATGCGAATCGAGTCAATGAGGGTCGCGTCACCCAAGCCGAATTCGGCATTGAGGCTGTTCTGGCTAAGATAACCCGTTTGTCCGGATATCTCTTGCACCTGCCAAATCGGTTTGCCTTTAATGGTCGCTTTCACCTTAACTTTCGCGCCAATCGCGGCCGTATTGGAAACCGTGCCGACAAGGCGGATATCGATCCAATTGTTGCCGTTACCATTATTCTGATAGAAGAAGTTGTTTCCCTGATTAGCGACAAAGAGATCGAGGTCGCCGTCGTTGTCGTAGTCCCCCCAACTGCTGCCCAAGGAGTTTCCGCCGTCGTTGACGATGGCGCCGCCGGTGATCTTGGTAAAACTGCCGTCGCCGTTGTTCTGATAGAGAAAGTTGTTTTCACCAGTGACAAAGAGATCGAGATCGCCGTCATTGTCATAATCGCCCCAACTGCTACCACGAGAATCTCCAGCGTCGTTGACGACAGGGCCACTAGTAATCTTGGTAAACGAGCCATCGTCGTTGTTCTGATAGAGAAAGTTGTTTTCACCAGTGACAAAGAGATCGAGATCGCCGTCATTGTCATAATCGCCCCAACTGCTACCACGAGAATCTCCAACGTCGTTGACGACTGGGCCATCGGTAATCTTGGTAAGCGTGCCATTGCCGTTGTTCTGATAAAGAAAGTTGTTCTGATTATGACCATTGGCGACAAAAAGATCGAGGTCGCCGTCGTTGTCATAGTCCGCCCAACTGCAGCCATATGAGTTTCCGCCGTCGTTGACAATGGCGCCTTCGAGGATCCTTGCAAAACTGCCATCGCCGTTGTTCTGATAGAGAAAGTTGTTTTCACTAAAATTGGCGACAAAGAGATCGAGATCGCCGTCGTTGTCATAATCGCCCCAACTGCTACCATGAGAATCGCCGCCGTCGTTGACGATGTCGCCGCTAGTGATTTTGGTAAATGTGCCGTCGTCGTTGTTCTGATAGAGAAGGTTGTCACTTCTAAAACGCTTTGCGACAAAGAGATCTAGATCGCCGTCATTGTCATAGTCCCCCCAAGTGCTTCCAAAGGAGTCTCCGCCGTTGACAATGGCGCCTTCGATGATCCTCGTAAAACCACCATCACCGTTATTCTGATAGAGAAAGTTGTTATCAATTACCCAATTGGCGACAAAGAGGTCGAGGTCGCCGTCGTTGTCATAATCCCCCCAAGCGCAGCCAACAGAATTCTCACCATCGTTCACAATGGCGCCGCTGGTGATTTTCCTAAACTGATTGACCAGGATAAAATTCGGCCTGATCAAAGTATCAGCTTTTGATCCGTTCGAAACAGCTAACTTCACCGAATAGAGTCCTATTTCGGTGTAAGTATAGATAGGATTCTGGAGCTGAGAGTCCCAGATGCCGTCATTGTCAAAATCCCAGGCCCATGAGGTAATCGGTGGTAAGGCTGTGGAGCGATCTGTGTACTGAATTGTTAAAGGTGGGTCTCCTGCGGTCGTACTAGCGTCAAAACCGGCTTGAATAAAATCCAAAGGTATCTTTTCCGTCAGTGCCAGGCGCTGATTCACCTGCACAATTGCCGTATCCTGAACAATCCCGCTGGGCCATTCTACTGTGATGAAATCAATCGTGGTTGCATCACCGAGACCGAATTCGGCATTGAGGCTGTTCTGGCTAAGATAACCCGTTTGTCCGGATATCTCTTGCACCTGCCAAACCGGCTTGCCTTTAATGGTCGCTTTCACCTTGACTTTCGCGCCAATCGCCGCCGCATTAGAAACCGTGCCGAAAAGGTGGATATCGATCCAATTGTTTCCGTTGCCGTTGTTCTGGTAGAGAAAGTTGTTCCGTCCAAACTCATTGGCGACAAAGAGATCGAGGTCGCCATCGTTGTCATAATCTCCCCAACAGCCGCCGGACGAATATCCCCATTCATTGACAATCGCGCCATCGGTGATCTCGGTAAAACTGCCGTTGTCGTTGTTCTGGTAGAGAAAGTTGCTCTGATTAAAATTAACGACAAAGAGGTCGAGGTCGCCGTCGTTGTCATAATCACCCCAACTGCTGCCACGAGAATCTCCCCGGTTAACGATGGCACCACTGGTAATCTTAGCAAACGTGCCGTCGCCGTTGTTCTGATAAAGATAATTGTTCTGACTATAATCATTGGCGACAAAGAGGTCGAGGTCGCCATCGTTGTCATAATCGCCCCAACTGCTGCCATAAGAATCTCCGTCGTTGACAATCACACCTTCAATGATCCTCTTAAAACTGCCATTGCCGTTATTCTGATAGAGAAAGTTGTTATGATTGTCACCATTGGCAACAAAAAGATCGAGGTCGCTGTCGTTGTCATAATCGCCCCAACTGCTGCCATAAGAATATCCGTGGTCGTTGACAATAACGCCGCTGGTGATCTTTGTAAAACTACCGTCGCCGTTGTTTTGATAGAGAAAGTTGTTTTCATTCCAATAATTGGCGACAAAGAGGTCGAGGTCGCCGTCGTTGTCATAATCCCCCCAACAGCCGCCGGAAGAAAATCCCCATTCATTGACAATGGCGCCTTCGGTGATCCTCGTAAAACTACCATCGCCGTTATTCTGATAGAGAAAGTTGTTTTCACCCCAATTGGCGACAAAGAGATCGAGGTCGCCGTCGTTGTTATAATCCCCCCAACTGCCGCCACGAGAATCTCCGAGGTCGTTGACGATAGCGCCGCTGGTAATTTTTGTAAACGTGCCATTGCCGTTATTCCGATAGAGAAAGTTGTTTTCTTCCCTATTGGCGACAAAGAGGTCGAGATCGCCGTCGTTGTCATAATCCCCCCAAGCGGAGCCGGCAGAATTCCCACCATCGTTGACAATGGCGCCAGTGATGATTTTGGTAAAGGTGGTTTCTTGAGCAAAGGCAAGAAGACTTCGTATCAGCACAAGAAAAACCCCCAACGGTATCCATTTGCCAATCATAGCTTAACCTCTATCTGATCAAAGACAATTTTTTCGCCATTGCAAACCTCCGGGCGCGAATCCTATACACATAAATTCCGCTCGCCACGACGACACCATTTTTGTTCCGACCATCCCAAATCGCGGCATGATAGCCGGCAGCTTGTTGCTCATCATTCACGAGTGTCACAACTTCTTCACCAAGCAGGTTGTAAATCTTCAACGTTACGCGCTCGGCTTTCGGCAATCCGTACCGAATCGTCGTGGAGGGATTAAACGGGTTGGGGAAGTTCTGGGATAATTCGTAGGTCGTGGGAATGGCTTGGGCTTCGGCCAGTTTCTCACCAACGAAATCACGCTTGCCAACTACAAGCTTGAGTTGCTTCGGCTGCTCGGAACCGGCAACGGCGTAGTGATTCGACTCTCGAAGGTTCTGGGTGATTTTCAGAGCATCGTCTACCAACCAGACTTCCAACTCCGGTAGCACCTCGTCGAGTCCCTCGAAAGTCAAGTTCACTTTGTCGCGGATATTGGTTTTAACTTCAAACTCCCAAACTTCGCCTTCGGTTGGTTCCGGTCGCGCGTCAAGGCAGTAAGTTTTGGCAAGAGTTTGCCAGTCACGATGGGGAAAGTAGACGGAGACGTATTCGCCGATGACCGGAGGTTCGGGTTGGTCCAAGTCGTCCTGATTTCGAGATGCGTCTGCGGCGACGGTAACAACATTGTCAACGTCACGCGCTTCTTGGCATTGGGCGAGAATTTGAATTGAAAACAAGGCGTTTTCTCTTTGCAAAGTCGTTTGTTTGAGAAGTTGGCTCGAAGATGCAGAAAGATCGGGATTGACAAAAAGTGTGTCTCCTGGGAAGGTGCTATCGAATACTGCATATCCCTCAAAGGGCAAAATTTTTCTGACTGGATTAGCCGTCACATTGGTCCATTCGCCACTGAAATAACGAAGTGTTGGAGGCTTGCCACGACTTTTTAAACGAAGCTTTTCAACCGGAATCGAGAAATTGAACGGATTGCCTATAAAATTCCAACCTGAGTGCAAGGCTATGACATATTCCTTGTCGGTTTTATTGGAAACAGCAGGGCCGGTATCGATGACTTTACTCGAATCTTTGACGATCAACCAAAACGCTTTACCTGGTTTCATCTCTTCAGTATTGAGGAATTCCGTATAAATCGAAGCGCCCATCGGAACACTATAATAGTCATCACGCAGCGCATAAAAACGCCATTTCTTTTTGTCATATCTTCCGAGATCATCTTCCAAAACTGCTTTGGGGCTTTTGTCATCCACATCCAATGGCACGGAAAAGAGACGATATGCATTTTGATCGCTGCCACTGGGTTGGGCAAGAGACTTTCCCTGCGCATCACGTTTTATTTCTCCTTCGCCATCAACCCGGATTTGAATCGAAACAATGCTGATGGCGGGAAAACGGTTGGTGTTTTCGAAAACATCCCCCGCCCGAATGTAGTACTCTACGCCACAGGAAGTGACGGAGTCGGACGGGATCTCGCCGCGAAACCTATTGCTATTCGGCGGGGTTTCTGCCATGACGACCGGCTGAAAATTTGCCCGCCCACCCCGGCGATAATACAACGACACCTGTCTCACACCAATATCATCATGGATGATAGCCGCGATGTCAACATTCTGCGCGCGCTGCTGCTGCGAATCGGGAAGGGTTGAGGCGAGCCACGGCAGCTTGGCGTCAACGCTCCGGAAAGCGCCGCCGCGGGTTCCGGCAAAGACACGCTCACTCACTTGACTATTGATCGATAATGCAAAGATAGTGCTATCCGTCAATCCCGTATTGATTTTGGCCCAAGCACTTTCATTCTTAATCAAGCGAAAGACGCCGCTTCCATTCGTTCCCGCAAAAACATAACCATTCGTATTAATCGCCAGTGATCGAATGACTTTATTCGTCAATCCTTCAGAGATTGGGATCCAAGTGTTGCTGTCATTGGTGGAACGAAAAACTCCGCCACCGCTTGCCCCGGCAAAAATATCCGGAGTTGAAGGATCAATGGCTAAAGAAATGATGATCGTCCCTTCTAAGCCTTTGGGCATCCAACTCCCGACTTTGTTGGATCGGTTAAAGACTCCGTTTGAAGTTCCTGCAAAAATCTGTCCGCGCTTATTAATGGCCAAAGACCAAACCGATTCGCCCGCCAATCCGGCAGTTGTCCAAACACTACTGTCTTGATTGGCCAAAAGGAAAACTCCGCCATCCCGGGTTCCTGCCCAAAGATCTTGCGTTAAAGGATCAATCGCCAGGGACAAAATCTTACGATTGGTTAAACCGGCATTAACCGGCGCCCAACTGCTGTCATAGGTGTTGAAACGATAAATCCCGTTTTCTGAGGTTCCGGCAAAAACCTGGTTGCCGGTTTTTATGGTTAAAGCCGTAATAGCATACTTCAAAGAACTCGCACCAACCGGCATCCAAGTATTGCCGTCATTATTGGAGGAGAAAACTCCCGTTGGAGTTCCTGCAAAAACTTGTCCGTGCGCATCAATGGCCAGAGATAAAACAATCCCTAAACGAGATTCGGCCGGTTGTTCCCAAAATACCTGCGCTGCGACTCCCGTTGCTGCGATTGCCCCCCAAATAAGCACGGACGACACGGCGGCCATTGCTTTGATGAAATGATAAAAAAGCCGCATCATAAATGGCGCTCCTCGAGCGGAAAAGCCTCGTGTGACAAGGATTTTACTTCCTAATTGTGAATCGGCGCCCGGCTACATGCTTCCATTTCTTTCAATGTAACCGCGGTAGACAAGTCTGTGCTGCAACTTGCCTGATCGAAGCTTGCATCCGTATAAATCCTGCTCATAAAGCGAACGCAAATGTCGTCCGCGGGCAAAGGTAAGTTGGTGCCGGTTGAGAATGTATATATAAATTCTTGCGGCGGAAAGCAGTTCACAGGAATTGCGCAGCTCGCACTATCAACATTTCCGAAAAACACAATATCCTTGACAAAAGTGAATGGCAGATTGGAAATGCCACAGAGAAATATTTTGCCCTCTGGAATCTCCACCGCAACATTTAGTTGGACTGGAGGTGCATTTGGCGAAGGACGCGGCATTTCGTTGCAAATTGACAAGCTAATCTTTAGGGTATGATCGGGTGCGCCTCGAATGATTTCGCATTTTTCAACACAGGCGTAGATGGGGGTGTGCACCTGTACGGCAAACAGGGTGCTGTAAAAAGGCGATTTCAGCAAAAATATGACGCTGGGAGCAGAAACCGTGTCGTCAATCGAGAAAGCGAAGGGATCGCTTTGAAACTGAAAAACCGTACCCCCGGAACCTGGTATCTGTGGTGGTATCTGTGGAAAGGTGCCGAGGCTGTCGCTGATGTGTACACCAGGCTGCGTTGTTGATAATGTCGCCTGGCCGCCGGGAATGGACTCTGCGCCGGTGTTTTTGAGTTGAAGGCGCATTTTGACGGATTCACCACGGGTTAGCATGCCATCCTTGTTGCCGGTCGAGTCGTCAATGATAACCTTCACCACGACTACGGAAGAACTCGAGGTTGCGGTCTTGGGTTTCGGCCCCGAAGGACAACCGGAAATGAATACGGCGAGGGCCAATAAAGCCAAGCTACGAGTGAATAAATGTTTTTTACGCATAGCATCCTCTTTTTGAAAGGTTCGTTACATATTGGTTTTAGTTATTTGACCAAGGCCATCTTTTTCGTCATGATGAAACTTCCCGCTTGGATTCGATAGATATAAACCGCACTGGCAACAACTCCACCTTCTTTATTCCGCCCATTCCAAATTGCCGTGTGATAGCCGGCAGCTTTTGGCTCGTCATTCACTAGTGTCACTACTTCTTCACCAAGCAAGTTGTAGATCGTCCGCTTCACCAAGTGGCTGCCTTGCTTACCCATGGAGATGCTCCCGAAAATACTCCGCATACAATTGGCAGCGAGGGAACTCATTGCTACCTTCACGGCGCACCAAGCCCGCGCCCCGCAGCCGGAAGAAAATCCGCTCATCCGGACACTTGTTGTTGCGGATAACCTGGCGCAGGCCGTGTAACAGGTCTTCTTTGCCGTAAAGTCGGAATAAATGATAGCGCAGATGATCGCCAAACGGACCGCGGTCGTCTGTGGCCTTGGCGAAAAGTTCCACAGTTGTGATGCGTTGGCTGGCCACCAGGTAGAGGGCGCGCCGTGTCAAATAGGGGTGCCCAAATAAGAGTGTCATTAATCGTTGTAGCTCTTCGGAGGTATAGGGTAAACCGTGCCGTTTGTTCAGATCAACAATTTGTTCTAAGGTGAAATCCGGCAAGTCAATCACCTCGCCGACATTAAAGGGAGATTGGTTAAGATTTTCAACAAGTTGATATGGCTCGGTGGAGGTGATCAGTGCCAGATCAAGCTGTTTCCAGATAGATTTGGTGGCGCGGCTGTTGTGCCAGTTACGCAGCATCGCAAAGAAATCGGAGCGAAAGTCGGTGTCAAAAATACATTCTACTTCGTCCATGGCTAACACTATCGGTCCGCCTAATTCTTTCAGCAGATAGCGTTCGAAATAGCGCGTGCACCGCTGACTATTTCCCAGGGGCGTTTTCCAAAACTCATCAGTACGATCTTTCATCTCTAACTCGTCGGTGAGAAAGGTACAGAACTGGCGAAAGAAAATATCTGTATTGGTCAGAGTCGCCTTATCGAACAGTTGGAAATCCAGGAAGACTACACGTTTGCCAACCTTTTGTGCCGCCTGCATGATGCGGATCAACAAAGAGCTTTTGCCCATTTGCCTGGGGGCTTTGATCGTAATCGTCACGCCCTGGCGTTCAATCGCAGACAATGCAACTCGGTCGCCATCCCGTTCCACGTAAAACTTGGATTCGATCTCCATTGTGCCTTCCGGCATTTCAAGTTGGGCATGAGGTCTCGGCTCAAGCTGCTGTGAAGGCTCAATTTCTGGTGGAATTTCGGTTTTGGTTTTCTGATCAAAGGGGAGTTCACCACCCGCAATAGCCCGGTTAAGCTCTTCAATGAGGCGAGGTGTATCTTCATTGCCCTTCCAAAAGGCCCAGTTGATAGGATCAAGATATTTGCTTACGGGATAAGGAAATGGATCGCGAAAAGCCAGGCGAACCGGCAGGATTTTAGGACGGCCATTTTGTTCCTTGGCCAAACGATTAGCGGTTTCAATCTCCGCTTTGACCATCTCACTGTTGATCGATTGTGAAGAAAGCAGGACGATTAGAAAATCGGAGCGTTTGAGTTCAGCCTCAATGCGCGCGGCCCAAAGGGTACCCACTGCCATGTTTTGATCGATGAAAACATCGTGTTGCTTGCTCAGGCTTTCATACAATTGCAAAGCCAGCGGCTCATCCGGACTGACATCACGCTTGTAACTCAAAAAGATGTGTGCCGGCTTCACTTCCTTGTCCTTCTTTACCTGAGTCTTTTTTTGTCCACCCACATCGAAGATGCGACCATCTTGTGCCCTCATATATAAAACAGGTGTGCCCCATTCCACATTGTTGCCTTGCGCGAAAATGGCCTTGCGTGCTTCGGCCAGAGCTGCGTCTACGGGATAGCCATCGGCGAGCGCATCATAGAACTCGTGAGCTAACGTGATCGCCGCCTCATCCGTCACTTCGAATTGCATGGCGATGACGGCCGGGATTCCTTGCCGCACAAGGCTTTGTGCAGTACCTGCGAAAGGATCGGTGAGCGAGCTACGCGCGCCCTCGCAGGCATTCAATAGCACTAAACGCAGAGAGCGCTCGTCGTAGAGTAAAGTCCCAAGATTGCGGCCGCTGACGAGGTGGCCTAAATTGTGCGCGTCTTCCAAAATAAGCACACCATCCTGGGATTGGTTATCAAAGCCACCGTGGCCGATGTAATGAAAGATATGATATTCGGCTTTGCGCAATTGTTTTTGCAAAGCACTCAAGCTGGCTTTATGTAATCTTTCCAGTACCACCAATTTTTGTTCCGTGAGATCGCGCAATGCTTGGTTAAGTTTGGCCCACTCCTGTTCGACATCGAGTTTCTGGTAGTTAGTCGGACTGGAAATCATCACTAAGATTCTGATGGGAAGGTTTACCTCCAACGGCCTAATGCGCTCCGGTAAATCCATGTAGCGTACAACTGGGGTTTCGGAAGAAAGACAAAGAAAGCGGTCGAAAGAAGAGTTGTAGTATAGGTATTCCCATGGTACGTTGGCCAACTCCGGGACATCGGCGAGACGCAGCCGCAGTCTAAGTCCGGCTTCTTGCCTTTTCGCTTCATCAAGACTCCTGTGGAAGCAGGCATAGACCGGACCTTGGAAAACGGCTTGAAAAAGACGGTCGCCAAATGATTTGGTCGCCGCGACCTCCGGCGAACCTACTGAACGCCCACTTCGCCGGGGACGGCCAATTTTCAAGAGGAAGTTTTCAAGTTCTAATTCTGAGAATGGTTGGGTGAATTCAACCGATGCCTGTCCAGCTGGACAGTCTGCTCGGGCTTTGTACTTTTTTCCCGATCGTTCGATGAGCAAGTCGAAGTCCAGGTAGGTAATTTCGGTCATGCAACCTCCATTTGAGTCCTAAAAATCTCAAAGGAAATTTTGACGCACTTGGGTTATTATTGAAAACACCCACTATCACATCGCGAATGTAGTTTGGCCTGTTTATGAATTATAGACAAGAAAGAGGGTTTCATTCTCTCAGATCTAACGAACTTAATTTTGGATGCTAAAGCTTTGGAATAGCCGAGATGTAGAGACTTTATAAAGCGATCTTGGGTTTTGCCGTCATCCGTGAGCGATTAACATGGAGTAGAATGGATCTGTGGTAGGTTACCGGACCCAAATAATCACTTAAACGAAGTTAAGAAAAATTGCGTCTTTGTCAAATGAAAAATCTTGGAGATAAAAAAAATCTGATGATCACAAACCTCATGACCTTTCTCATAAAAACTATTTGTTGTTTTTTCCAAACATTATTTTTAAGTTCATCGAAACTCAGAGGCAGGGATGATCTATCAAAACTTCGACCTGCTTTTTGAGCGCTCAGGAGGGCACTACCGAGTTCGCGTACTGGATTCTCCCGCTGGCCAGGCAACCTGTGATTTCATTCTCCCGTTTTCTGAATCTGACTTAGAAAATTTCTTCTTGCTCTTTGGGCGGTCAAAACCCGCAGTTCGCCGCGGCGACTCCGGGCCCTTGCAGGCGCTGAAAAACTTTGGCGGCCGTCTGTTTGAAGCCGTTTTTACCGGCGAGGTGCGTGGGTTACTGCAAAGCAGCTTAGACGACGCCACCAGTAAAAACCAGGGTCTGAGATTGCGGTTTCGTTTAACGGACGTGCCCGAACTCGCTGATTTGCCCTGGGAATTTTTGTATAACCCGGCCCGCGACCATTTCCTTTCCCTGTCGAACAGCACTCCGATTGTGCGCTTTCTCGATATCGCTGAACGCATAAAGCCGCTCACGGTTCAACCTCCTCTTCGGGTGCTGGTGATGATTTCTGATCCACACGACCGCGTTCAACTGGATGTTGAGCGGGAGTGGAGCAAGCTCAAAGAAGCGGTTCGCGGTCTTGAATCGCAAAAACTGCTCATCGTTGATCGTCTCGATGCGGCCACTCTGCCGGCTTTGCAGACGCAGCTACAAAAAGCCGACTACCACGTCTTTCACTACATCGGACACGGCGAATATGATGCGCCCACCCAGGATGGCGTGCTCATCCTTGAAGACGAGCAGCAATTGGCGCACAAGGTTCGTGGAAAGACTCTCGGCACGTTGCTGCGTGATTGCCGCTCACTGCGATTGGTAGTGCTCAACGCCTGCGAAGGTGCCCGCACCTCGCTCAAGGATCCGTTTGCCGGTGTTGCTCAAAGCCTGATGCGGCAGGGGCTGCCCGCGGTGGTGGCCATGCAATTCGAGATTACTGACGCCGTAGCCATCACGTTTGCCCACTCGCTTTACACGGCTATTGCCAACAGCTACCCGGTGGACGCCGCCCTGGCCGAAGCCCGTAAGGCTATTTACACGCAGGGCAACGAAGTGGAGTGGGGCACACCGGTGCTGTATCTGCGATCGCCGGATGGACGGATTTTTGATGTTGAAACGGTGGCGCCAAAGCCCAAAGAAGAAAAGGAGACGACCACTCGCGAAGCCAAATCGGGCGCTGACAAACGTAAACGACAAAAACCCTCCTCTATAAGCCAGGTTGCCAAACACACCGGCGGACAGGTGATCCAAGCCGGGCGGGATGTGGTGATCCGCGGCCCGGACGGGGATAAAGGCCTTGCGAAAAAACTGGCGCTCTGGTTGGGAATCTTGAGCGCGCTCGTAACCATCGCGACATTTGTCTGGCAGTTTTGGCCTGAGAATTCTGAAGGCGCACGATACTACGGCGTGGTACTGGAGCAAAATACAAAAAATAGCATCGCGGGAGCAGAGATTGAGATAAAAGAGGCCGCAAATGTGTCTACTATGATAGGCCAGGGAAGAAGCCATTCAAATGGTGAGTTTAGCCTTTTGGTTAAAGCTAAGCCGGGATCGACCGTTTGGGTGAGCGTTAAAAAAGACGGCTATAAGAAATTCTCTGGCATGAAAAGTCTTTCCGGCAACGATGTCGTGTATCTCGACAAAAATAAGAGGCAGCAGTGACTCGAAAAAAGGGCGTTAAAGCCACAATGCGAGTTTTGCTCTTTTCGCTGACTCTATTGGGTTTTCACCAGCCCGCTTTCAGCGACTACAAAATTATCGGCCGGGTGATGGACGCCGATTCCCATGCGGTGGCGAATGCCAGCGTGCGCTTGTGGGGATTGGATACCAAAGAAACCGACGACTTCGGTTACGTTCACTTTAATATTTCAAATGCGACCGCCACGCAACATGGCCTGAAGCCCGGCAGGGATTTGTTTGTCAACGTTGAAAAAGCAGGCTTAGTAGCCATTGAGCCGCCCGAACCAGAGCAGAAAATTCGACTGCCGGAAAACCCGGATACGCAAAGTCATTTTCGAATTGTGATGTGCAGGAAAGGCTCGCTCGCCTGCCTGCGCAGTGAGCGCATGCTGGAGTATGTTTTTAATAAGCGGTTGCAAGCGGCCATTGCCGCCACTGAAAAAGAGACGGCCCGCCAGCTTGAGCTGGCGACGGAAGCGGCCAGATTAGGATTGACTGAAGAACAGTTGCGGGTGGCGGTTGATAAATATAAAGAAGGCCTGCGCACCAGCACGGATTTAAACAAACGCGGCTTGGCGCTATTGGATGACGCCAATTCCGCGTCTGAATATAAAGCCCGACAACAGAGCTTAGACCAAGCAGAGATGAGTTTCCGGGAAGCGAGAAGCAAGAATCTTAGTACCATTGCCGAAGGCAAGAAAGCGGAAGCGTTGCAACCGGAGATCGATTTTAACTTGGGGCTGACCTTCTTTGAAAATGCCCGCTACGACAGCGCGCTGGTTTATTTTACCAAAGCCGATAGCGCCGAGCCGGAAAACTCTGACCGACTTAACTGGTTGGGGCGCACGTTGCATGAATTAGCTCAATATGACAAGGCACTGGAGATTTACGAACAAGCGCTGGCCATTGATACCACTGAATACGGCCGCAACCATCCCAACATCGCGACGCGGTTGAACAATATCGCGGTGGTTCTGGAAGCGAAAGGGGATTATGCGGGGGCGCTGGAAAAGTATCAGGAGGCGCTAAAAATTGATGAAGGGTATTTTGGCCGCAACCATCCCAAGGTCGCGACGCGGTTGAACAATATCGCGGCGGTTCTTGAATCCAAAGGGGATTATGCCGGGGCGCTGGCAAAGTTCGAAGAGGCGCTGAAAATTGATGAAGGGTATTTTGGCCGCAACCATCCCAAGATCGCGACGCGGTTGAACAATATCGCGGCGGTTCTTGAATCCAAAGGGGATTATGCCGGGGCGCTGGCAAAGTACGAAGAGGCGCTGAAAATTAATGAAGGGTATTTTGGTCGTAATCATCCCAATGTGGCTACAAGGTTGAACAATATCGCCGGTGTTCTTCGTGCCAAAGGCGATTATGCCGGGGCGCTGGAAAAGTACGCCGAGGCGTTTAAAATTTGGGAGGCTGCTTTTGGTCGTAATCATCCCAAAGTGGTTACGGTGTTGAACAATATCGCTTTGGTTATGGAAGCGCAAGGGGATTATGCCGGGGCGCTTGAAAAGTACAAGGAGGCGCTGAAAATTGATGAAAGGTATTTTGGTCATAACCACCCGAACGTGGCTCGGGAGTTAAACAATATCGGCGAGGTTCTGCGAGAGAAGGGGGATTATGCCGGGGCCCTGGAAAAGTACAAAGAGGCGCTGAAAATTGATAAAAGGTATTTTGGTCATAACCACCCGAACGTGGCTCGGGAGTTAAACAATATCGGCGAGGTTTTGCAAGAGAAAGGGGATTATACCGGGGCACTTGAAAAGTACAAAGAGGCGCTGAAAATTGATGAAGGGTATTTTGGTCATAACCACCCGAATGTAGCTAAGGGTTTGATTAATATCGCTGGGGTTTATAGAGACCGATGGTATTATGACGGGGCGTTGGAAAAGTACGAAGAGGCGCTACGTATTGTTGTGCGTTTTTATGGTCAAAATCATCCTTATGTTGCAGCAACATTGAACAATATCGCCGGTGTTCTTCGTGCCAAAGGCGATTATGCCGGGGCGCTGGAAAAGTACGAAGAGGCGCTGAAGATTGATGAAGGGTATTTTAGTCGCAACCATCCTGATGTAGCAGTCGATTTGAACAATATCGGGGGGGTTCTGGAATGGCTAGCGGATTACGCCGGGGCGCTGGTTAAGTATGAAGAAGCGCTCAGGATTTTTGAACAATTTCTTGGTCCCGATCATCCCAATACCAGGACGGTCAGAGAAAACCGCAATCAAGCCCAGAAGTCTCTAAGTGAACAGAACAAAAAGTAGCGCAATTAAATCAGATCGGTAAGGGCTGTATTAAACAGGCCCGGACGACTCGGCGCTCATTTACTTGAAACAGGCTTTGCCGTTGGCGAAAAAACTCGAGAACAAAGAAATGATTGGCACCGTGCTCAACAATTTGGGAGCGGCGCACAAGATTAAGAAAAACTGGCCGCAGGCCGAGGACTATTTGCACCAGAGCATTCAACACAACCGTGCGGTCGTGGGCGACAGCGCCGCGGTGCTGGCATTCACCTACTTTCACCTCGGCGGCGTGCTGCACGCCCAGGCCCAACCCGACAGCGCCCGCTATTATGCCGAGCAAAGCCAGGTCCTTGCCCAGAAACACGGTTTAAAAGATTTGCAGGAGGAGATTCGGGCGTTGTTGGAGTCCATTGAGGAAGTTACTAAGAAATAAATGTCTTTGCGAGCGACCGTAGGGAGCGAAGCAATCCCCTCACTTGTGCAACGGTCGTAGGGGATTGCTTCGTCGCTTCGCTCCGCGCAATGACAACGCGAGCCTGTCACTGCGAGGCGTTTTTGCCGAAGCAGTCCCCCGGCAAAAGCGCCTTTCCTTAGAGGCTACGCAAGGGGATTGCTTCGTCGCGGAGTTTATCCTGAACGAAGTGAAGGACTCCGAGTAAAGACAGAAAACGGAGAGGAAACTTCAGAGTGAAAGAGCATGACTATTACATCTATATTATGACCAACAAGTACAATACAGTCCTTTATACAGGAGTGACCAATAATCTTATCAAACGGTTTATGAGCATAAAAACAAAATCACCAAAGGTTTTACAACTAAATACAACATCAACAAGTTGGTCTATTATGAACATTGTACAGATATTGAATCTGCAATAAGACGAGAAAAGCAGATCAAGGCTGGTTCACGAGCGAAAAAGATTGTACTCGTTGAGAATATGAATAAAGAGTGGAAAGACTTAAGTATTCAATTATGATAACTATGTCTTTGCGAGCGACCGTAGGGAGCGAAGCAATC
>Ga0247727_10007857_pt1 | contig 20100 bp, 24 predicted proteins | sample WisWelCaveWW1625_FD_202498 | JGI IMG/M metagenome (GOLD analysis project Ga0247727, IMG submission 202498) | Biofilm microbial communities from Wishing Well Cave, Virginia, United States - WW16-25 | ecosystem: Environmental > Aquatic > Deep subsurface > Groundwater > Cave microbial mat | place... | reverse complement strand
TTGTTGGTTTCTTAACTTGACACATATGCCTCACATGGTTCGCCAAGAAAAAAATAACCTAGCGGGTTATCCACAAGTTCTAACCGACGGCCGGACGAATTACAACGTTTACAGGGTGTCAAATTATTGATTTTGGCGCGAATGGTATTGAAGCCCTTTCCCTTACAAACTGGGCAAACTTTATTAACTGTATCATCGAACTCAGTATTAGGAGCATTCCCATATCCCTTACAGAAATTACATTTAATTCCAATGGTGCCATTTTTGAAATTTTTAATAACTTTCAGCATACCAACAATCCTATTTTTGAAATTCCCTCATATCCGATGACACATGCCTAATTTGGATTCGACGGCTGAAAATAAATTTTTAACCGTTATTAATTACAGACAAAGCAGCGTCATTATAGAAGAGAAAATGCAACTTCTGGCATCATTTTAAAAAATTTTCTGGTTTGAAATAGTTCACTGCACCGCACGAACTTTTAAATTGTTAGCTAGTGCGTTGTATGTTAGTGCTATTTGCCAGTTCATACCAAGAGCTAAGCTCCGCTTCACGATATTTCCAGAATTGCTCAAGAAGGGAAATGAGGATTTCTCCATCCGCAGTCATACAAAAGTGTTCATAGCCCATGTAATTTGCTCCAAAATGTGTTGCATACTCGTTCATAAACTCTCGAACAAGGTGGAGTGCATGCTCTATCGAACTTCTTGAGATGCCTGGTAGCGGGTCTGGATGCAGTGAAAGAGCGGTAAGCAAATCGCTATGGGCAATCCTTCTATTTCGCCATTCGTGAAAAGGTTTGCACTGTGTTTTGAGCACAGCCAATTTGCTCTCCAATGATTTGACCAACTCAGGATACTTTCCTTCTTTCTCAAGTTGATCTATGCTTGTTCCATACAATTGGCGATAAATAATCCACCTTCCATGTAGCCAAATTACTTCACTTTCGATGCTATCGAAGGTAAACCGCATGGATTCAGGAAGATTCGAAGACAGCGCCATTTAACAATTTTCCGTGAAAAAAAATTTCTTCGCCATAATACTCAAGAGTCGTTCACACTCTATCGCCGGTTGCAGGAACGATACTTCTTGCATTTTCCAAGAAAAATTAAAACTTGGATACGCGACAATATAAAACAGTGGAAATCGAAAGTCAAGTCGAATTGCTTAACAAGCAAAAAGGGGGAATGCTGTGATGCGTTTGAGTATCGTTACAACACGCGGGGAAGAAAAGATGCTGAGAGATTTGAGAACATGAGGTCAAGAGGCGAGAGACGTTTGCTGCACAAAATGCTCATTGCGGCGAATGCGTAAATCTTATATGATGAAAAAAATAATCAAGTTGCTATATCAAATATTTTCAACGGTTGATAATTTCCATCACTTCTACAAATGCTAAAAACCGATAGGTGTTGTTGTTTAAAAATATTGCTGGATTCTTTTGCTGATAAACCTACGAGGTTGTAATGGCAAACGTCACCGGATTCGCTTGTTTTTTGAATAAATTCACATTTTTCTGGAAGTATTTTGGAGTCAATGTTCCAAAAAATAGGCGGGATTCCTGAAACGCTTTTGTAGTATTTTTCGATGTGCTCACAAATGCGGACGCCTTGTTGTATGATGCAATTTGCCTCAATTACGGAGATTCCACTGCCATCGCTTGATGGTTTAAAGGCAAGGCTGGTGAAGCGTTTTTTGTCGGGATCGTAGTGGTGCCGGTGGATAATGCGGATGAACTCCATATTATTTCTCGCAGTTCCTCGATATATTGGCGCACTTTATCCAATGAGATATTTTCCTCATAACTCATTTCTTCGTCATTTTTTTCAAGCAGGAAGGTGATTTGCTCATTTGGCTCAATGGTTAATTCAAGATATATTGCGTCATGATAAGCTGTTACCCTTATTTCACCATCAAGACCTAAAAAAGCACTCGTCTTGGTAAATCCCGCTTTAGAAAATTCATCATTCAGGGTTAAGGCCATGGTGATGATTTCCGGCTTGGGCGTTTTCCCTTCTCCATAATGCCAACCCGATTGAACTGATGTGAAATCTTCAATTTTTTTTGCGGTTTGAGAAATACGATCGGATTTCATGGCGATTTCTTTTCAGAAAGTTTATACTATTTAGCAACAAGTTACCATAAAGTCAAGCAAAATATGAAAAATTATTCTGATTTGAAACGGGTAAGCATTGTGGATGAAAAAACTTTTATCGCGCCACACGAATTCTTATGTCGTTTCCGTAAGCTTCACCACCTCGGCCCAACTCTCGAAGCCGTGCGAGCGGGCGACGAGGAGTTGAGCATCGGCAAGTGCAAGGTTGTCGTTGCCGTTCTCGGATTTCGACGGCCTGCCCAAGCGCTCGCGTACTCCCGCGCGAAACTGATCCAAGTTCGGCGTGCGCTCGGGTTGGTAGTAGTCGTTGATGCGTTGCAGCGCAGTAGCATCGCCGGAGTTATAGGCTTCGATGAAGTCTCTTACGAGTGTTTCGTAGTGGTCGAAGCGGCGAGCGGGCAGCGCGCCCGTCTTCTCGTATTGCTTCAGCAATTCCACGATCTGATGATGTCCGCGCCGAGTCGCCCACGCGAGCGGCGTGGCCCATGGGGGATCGTCGGGCAAGTTCGGCTTGGCACCGCGTCGCAGGAGAAACTCGACCATCAGCGTCTTGCCGAATTTGGCCGCCCACCCCAGCGGCGTAGAACAGATGTCTTCATCGCGCGCATGCAGATCGGCGCCGTGGTCAATGAAGATCGCGGCGTTTTCCACATTGCCCTTTCTGGCGAAGTGGTGCAGCGGCGTCACGCGCAGCCAGTCCGGCTGGCTCGGATTCATCCCGTGCTTAAACAAAAGTTCGTTCAATTCGCGTGTCTTCGCGCCGACCGACCAGTAAGGAAAGTTGAGGCGCTTGGGCAGCTCGGGCTGATAACGCAGCAGCAAACGCACAAAGGCCTCCTGGCCTTCTCCCGCCGCATTCGTGAGCGCTTCGGGATCGTCGGCCAGCGCCGGATTAGCCGCGAAGACAGCCGCCGCAGTTTTGACATCGCCGTAGTAGGCCAGGATATGCACGGAGCGGGCAGCGCCGTACGAGCAGAGCAGCTCGATCATCTTCTCGTCCTTGTTCATCATGGCGATGCTCAGCGCATCCGCGGAACTTTCGACTTCTGGATTCGGATACGCGCCGTGCTCCAGCAGCAGCTTGGCGATTTCGAAGTGGCCATTGGAGACGGCCGAATACAGCGCGTGGCCGTGCGGGGCGATGCCCTCCTCGGGCAAATTCGGATCGGCGCCGCGTTCCAGCAAGAGCTTGACGATTTCGATATGCCCTTTGGCGGCGGTATTTTTCAGGGGCGCGCCGGAACCGAGGTAGTCCGAGACGCGGTTGGCCAGCGCAGGGTCTTCATCCAGCAACTCTCTAATGCGATTCAGATCGCCGGTATGCGCGGCCGTGCAAATGTCCACGTACGCGCCGCGTGTGCGAAGATGCGCGAGCACTTCTGCAGGGGTTGTCGTGACCTCCTTGGGGACATCGCGCCAGCCGCGATAATTGTAATCGCCATTGGTGAGCTGAATCGGACGCGCGCCATCTTGCCGCTGCGCATTAATGTCCGCGCCGCGGCCCAGCAGTTCGTCGATGATGTCGAGCTGTCGCGTCATCACCGCCCAGTGAATCGGCTGATTGCTACGCTCATCGCCGGCATGCAAAAGCTCGGGCGCGGCGTCGAGCAGATTTCGCACCTTCGTCAAGTCGCGCTCGCGGATCGCCGCAGCGATGGCGGTTCCTTTGGGTGAAGCGCGATGGATGCTGGCGAGTTTGGCTTCCAGCAGCTTTTGCATCTCTTCATGCCCACGGTCGCGCGCGATGTCGAGGAAGGTGTCGTCGACCGCCAGGCCTAGCGGATCGGCGCCGTGCTCAAGCAGGAATGCAGCGACTTCGACTTGGTTCTCGCGCACCGCGAAATACAGCGGCGTCCGGTAGGCGTGATGGCAGCGCACCAACGACGGGTTTTTCTCCACCAGCCGCTTGATGGTCTCCAGGTCTCCGGTGATGGCAGCGCAGAACATTTCCCAAACCTCGGTGCCCATTCCAGGAGACCACGTCAGCGGCTCGTTCTTTTTCAGCGCCTCGGGCTGGATCATGCGCTGAACCTTCTCGGCGAATTTCGGATCGCGCGATGGCCGCGCGGTTTGCAAATTTTTCTCGATGTGTGCCATGTGTTTCCTTAATCGTTGACGCGCCGCATACAATCTAGTTTTCACCGCGTTGGGTGTGATCTCCAGAAATTTGGCAATCGCCGCATGCGAGTGATCGCCCATGTAGTAGAGCAGGACGACTTGGCGCTCGGCGTCGGGCAAGGCCGCAATCGCCTCGCGAACAGAGGTGGCGGCATCCTGCGACTCCAGGATTTCGTGTGGCGAGGGTTCCGGCGAAGCCACTTCGAGGGCAGCATCCAGGCTGGTGATGGGAGGGCGCTTGCGCCGCGTGATGCGGTCACAGTGTTTGAAAATGATTGTGCGAAACCATCCGGCGAACGCCGCCGGCTCGCGCAGCGAGGGCAGCTTTCGATACGCTTCGACGAAAGCTTCTTGCGCCGCATCCTCGGCAAGATGGTAATCGCCCAGAATCGAAGTAGCAAAAGCCACTGCGAGGTCCTGATACGAGCGGACCAATTCCGTAAATGACGGATCGTCGCCAACTTGCGCCGCGCGAACGAACGAGGTGATTTTTTCCTTATTCGCAAACACCTTCTATTTAATAAAGACCCAGATTGGATGAAAATGGTGTGAAGTTGAACCCGAGCACGTTCACGTAGTCATGCGAATGACCAGTTAAAAACTCGAAGAGCTTAAAGCTGTAAGTCAAAATGATTAAAGTCAAAATTATTGAACCGCTTTTAATCATTTTGACTTCAATCATTTTGACTTTATGTTTTCTACTGTCGAAGCAGCACATCAACTTCCGCGTAGCCGGATGGAAAAGCGACGCCGCTCACCAACGCTCCCGCACGGAGCAGTGCCTCAACCGACTCGGGCGAACGTATCTCAGTCCAGTACGAGTCCACGCACGCTTTCACGGCCAGGGCCAATGGGGTACGCCCCTTTCCATCCTTCGCGTCGACCGGCGCGCCGCGCTCGATGAGCAGTTTCACGGTCGGGGGATGCGCCTTCCAAGCCGCCACGTGCAGCGCGGTGCTGTCCTTCGCGATGTCGAAGTACCCGTCGCCCTCGTATAGCGCCGTGATGGAGACGCCGAGATCGAGAAGATGCCGGACGCCGTTCGTGTTCCAGGTTCCGGCGAATTCCGCGAGCAGCTTGCCGCCCTGCGCCACGACTTCGTGAACGAGCCCAGGTTCGCGTTGCGCGATGGAACGCACGACCGCCGCATCGTTTCTGGCACAGGCGGCGATCAATCGCAGGGCGCCGTGAAGCTCGATGGGAATGCCGCGTCGCTCGAACAACGCGAGTAGGTCACCCCGTCCTCGGCGCGCGGCCATCGCAACTGCCGATTCGCCCTCTTCATGCAGCGTCGGGTCGGCGCCGTGGTCGAGTAGCAGCTTGATGATTTCGAGGTCGTTGTCCCGTGCGATGGCGTGATGAATGGCACGCCAACCCCGCGGTCTCTTGAGATTGGGGTCGGCGCCGTGTTCGAGCAAATACTTGACGCCCTCGTAGTCGTGCCAGTCGTGCTTGCGGATCAGCATCATCGCGAGACTCTCGGCGGTGAGCCTGCCGGTCTCCACGACGAGTTTCATCGCGGCGTTGTCGTGCGTTTCCGGCGAGTGATAGACGACCTCCCCATCATTCGGATCAGCGCCACGTTCGAGCAGGAGGCGCGTCATCTCCGGGTGGTGCGCGACGCCGGCGGCGCCATACAACACGGTCTCGAACTCGGGATACTGGCCCGTGGTCCAGAAACCGGTGTTCGGGTCAGCTCCGGCGTCGAGCAGTGCCGTGGCCGCCCGCAGGAAGCCGTCGGTTCGCGTCCTGTCGAGGCGGAGATACTTCGAGAGGCAAAGATAGACGAGCGCATCCCCGCCATACGGTCCCGACTTCGCCGTGACGTTCTTCGGATCGAGCGCGAGAAAACGTCGCACGGCGGCATCGTTGCCGAGAATCGCCGCGATGTGAATATCGCTGCTCGCGATCTCGGGGTGCGCGGCCAGGATCGCCTCAGCGCGCTCCAGTGTACCGTGCCAGATAGCGGCCTCGATGAAAGCCGCGCGCGGATCGTCTATGTTGGTTATATTGGTCATGTTGGTAACGTTAGTGATGTTGGTCACGCTAGACTACGCCCGAGGATACAGTTGCCTGAAGTATCCTTCCAAGGCGTCGCCGATCATTGCGCGCAGCCAGGTGCCGAGAGAGTTGAGGCGATCACGGATCAATTGTGGATGCTCGGCCAGCAAGCGTTCCAGTGTGGTCACGTCACCGGCATCGATGGCGGACACCGCTTCACGAAATTGAGGGTCGAAAAGTTCGGGATTGTGCATGAGGAGTGGTCCTTCCAACGGTAGCTTATGTGGCGATGCGCGCTCTCCGAAAGCATGAAAAAACGAAATAGGGACTATAACTTACACAACAGGTAAATCATGCTCGGTGCGTAGCGTCCGCATCAACGAAAGTTGGGTGGGCACATGTGAGTAAAGATTCTCAGTTTGAATCTAAGCGAGAAACGCATCAATGGCAGAGATCAGCCGGTTCATGTAATTAATTTTAGTGGAGAGTTTTGTATAAATAAACGCGTAGTCGAGTGCATCAACAGTAACTTTTGCTTGATGCTTTATATAGGCTTTCCCACCAATAGCATAGCAGGCATCGAGATCATTGGCCGGGTGAGGCCGCTGTTCCATATCGTCGTTTTCGGGATCAAATCCCAACTTCGATTTAATCGCTGCCACAGTAATGGACGGTTCAATCCTCGGATAATGAGTCGCTTCAGCCAAAAACCATGCCTCTATCTCCATGATGGCAAGAATGAACGTGACGGGGACTAACTTTGTCTTTTAATTTCTCAACGAACACAACTTCCGTATAGCCTTCAACAAATATCGCCAGTTTATTCATGACCCCCTGCCTCCTCTGCCGGCGGTCCACTTGCGAAATCCATTTCAAGAAACGAAAAATTGCTTAACCCCGTGAACTTGAATTCTTCAAAGAGTTCTCTTGAATTACCATAATTCAGAACTCGCACGTGGTTACCCTGCCGCTGTATTACGGACCATTCTTCAAGTGGAACGCGGTTCATTACGAATCGATCGTTGGTGGACAAAACTATCTGAGTATTGGAAGTTTTTGCCTTCTCACGCAAAAGGTCGATTAGCCGACAAGACCGATCAAAATCCAATCCTTCACCAATATCGTCAATAAGAATACATGTAGACTTGCCGGACATTTGTGAATAATTGATTTGGACGAGAAGCGACAATGCGCGGAACATACCCTGGGACATGCTATGCTGGTCAGTAATCCCTGGGAGATCTTTCTCTTTGACATAAAGACCGACTAACTCGCCTAGCGCCCCAGACACACGAATTGAAACCGGGGTCTTGACTCCCACTTCTTCTACATCGTAGTTTAATTGCTTCATGTCGCGAATCAATACCTGACTAAACTCATCAGTGAGTTCCTTTACTGCCCGCCTATACAAAATGACAACGGCGTTGGGGTCTAATTCGTCAATTTTTTCGCCGTTCTTCTCCATTTTCACCAAAATTGTTAGGTGCCCTTTTCCGAGAGCAATGCCAAAGGAATAATGGCGTAGCGAAGAGCCCCAAGAATACAAGGGTTCTAGGAATTTATGCTGGATGGTGTCACGTCGAGCGACGGCAGCGAGTTCACTTGTTGGCGTTTGGAAGCGAATTTCTTTCCCTATCTCCTCTGCCAGAATTTTCCCCTCGCCGCCTTTCCCACGATTGAGCAAAAGTTTGTCGTCAATTAAAAATCTCTCCTGAAGTACTTGCCCATCTTCGTACTTCAGTTGGTAATAAATTATTTTGTCGCCCCATTTGAATTCGACATCATAGTTCCCAGACAGGTGAGGCGGGTCGAATCCTGCTAATTGTCTCGCCAGTGCGAGAATGAGGCTAAGCGTACGGCTTTTCCCCGAGGCGTTCTTACCTACGATGAGATTTCTTCGCCAAGAGAGAGGCCTTCTAAGCTCCATTCTTGCGGCGTACCTTCAAATTCAGTGTACTTCACTTTACTTAATTGAATCATGATTCCCTCGTATACAAGACGTTTATGTAAAAACCCATAATCCTTCGCAGTGAGCTACGGACGCAACAGCGCCATTTAAGAATTTCCGTACAAAAATTTTTCTTCGCCATGATGTTCAAGATTTTTCGACACTTCTTGCAACTTTGCCTGAACGATGCTTCTTGCATTTTCTAAGAGAGCTGGCTGTAACCCCAAAACAAACGTCACGGCTGTTACCCCAGAATCGTCCTTTCCCTATTTCAAAAAAAAAGATACACCTTCTGGCGCCATTTTACAAAAAATTTTTCTGGTTTGAAACGGGTAAGTATTATGTGATGAAGAAACTTTTATCGCACCGCACGAATTCTTAAATCGTTAGACGTCTGACCGAGCGGTAATCTTGCCTTGCAGCATGAATTTCTCTATCTGCCGCCGGTGCCGCAGGAGGTGAACGATGGCGTGCCAAGATTGAGAACGGCAGTTCTCGTCACCCGTTTGCGGGTCAACAATCCGGACGAATTCATCATCAGGAATTTGCTCCACCAAGCGTTTAAGCTCCGAGAGCGCCTTTTCGATATGCTTTTTTCATCACCCGGTCTCCAGTCTAACCAAAACGCCCGAAGTAAATTTTCAAGAACGCTTTGGGAGTTACAATACGAAACTTAAATTTCCGCTTTGCCGATTCAAGAATATCAAGCAAATCGGAATCACTGGTCACTAAAAATTTCGCCCGACCAGCGGCAGCAGTAGAGAGAAACGGATTGTCCTTTGGATCGCGACTATCGGTGAATCGTTTTCCCAGATTGACGTGGGTGACTGTGCCGCTTTCATCTAGTGAAGTTGAAAAGTTAGCCACAAGGTTTTCAGAAACGCCGAGTCGATTGAGAACGTCGATATATTCGTCTGCTACTTCGTCAGAGACGATAAGCTGCAATTTCCGTTCTCGCCATAATCGAACCGTGACCACATTCGGAGATTGGGGATTTGTGCTCAGATAATTGGCAATAACAACGTTCGTGTCGAGAACGACCGGAAGACGTTTTTTCTTGGCAGCCACTTATTGTTTCTTGATTTGGCGATACTGTTTGACCAAATCAACGGCATCACTTTCTTTGAAATCGCTTTTTCTGGCTTGTTGCCGGATCGCTTCATCAAGTTGCAAATCTTTTTGAATAGCAAGATATTCCGCGATGAGTTTTTCCAGCAGCCGATTGGGCCGTTTCCGCTTTTGTTGGGCTAAACCGGAAAACTGATTCCACAAATTCACATCGAGTTGAACCGTTGCTGTCATTTGCATACTCCTATTTGGGGTTTATTTAAAACAAACGCCACGACTATTGTCCCAGAATCGTCCTTTCCCTTAAATAAAAGAGAAAATACAACTTCTGACGCCATTTTACAAGAATTATTTATTGTGGCTAGATGCCTGCCCTGGCGCCCGCCCCGCACGGCGGGGTGCTGCAGGCCAGGGATTTAAAAGCTTTTTAAATTATTTTGCCAAAGGAATCACGATTTTCCTTTTAAAACTTCAAAAAAAAGATCGGGAGGGGATTTGGCTTTTGTGCGTGCAAAATTAAGGTTGCATTTTTCATCTTCGTCGTGTATCATTTGATAGCCGTGTAAACAGGACTTAGTGTATAGGAGAAATTTGTATGAAAGTCAAATCGCTTTTTTTTGCTTTAGTTATCTCGTACGGCGTTTGGGCTTGTCATGACCGCGCGAAACCAGAACAACCGGCCGGGGCCAATAACACCGGCATGCTCAAGACTGCCGAGCAAGCTTTGCAAGCGCATGTGATGAGCGGTCAGCCCGTGCGCGAGCCTTCTGTAACCGAAGTCGATTCCTTATCAACGTTACAGCAACAAATTATGCAACAACCGGATAACGCCGCATTACGGCGCGAATTGGGACGGCGCGCCATAGACGCCGGGGCGAGTGTTGTTTGGACGGTTGGCAAGGGCCGCATCAATCCGAATGCAACGCCTGCCAACGTGGCGATCAATCAAGCGAAAATGGCGGCGGCCATCGACGCTGGGCGCTGGGCGGCTTATTTGCTCGAGTGGCACAAAACGGATTATGCAACAAATTACGGTGAGATTCAAGCCTATATTCCCGGCGTTAAAATTGTGCGCGAAGCGTTTAATGACTCGCTTTGCGTCGTGCTCGTGCAAGTGCCGCTCAAGTAGAAGGTAAAAGCATGTATGACTGATGAATATGCCGTACTCGCCGAATTTTATGATCACCTCTATGCCTTTCGCACGAACGATATAGCTTTTTATGTTGAGTTGGCGCGTGAAGGCAAAGGTCCGATACTTGAGGCCGGTTGTGGCACAGGCCGCATTTCGTTGCCGTTAATCGAAACCGCGCCAGAAATTCATGGCGTCGATAATTCACCGGCGATGTTAAGCGTTTTGCGTCGGAAACTGGCGGCCCGGCCGGAGTTGTTGCCGCGTTTTCATGAAGGCGATATGCGGACGTTTGATCTCGGCAAAAAATTTGCGCAGATCTTTGTGCCGTTTCGGGCCTTTTTGCATATGGATGCTATCGATGATCAACTCGCGGCGCTGCGAAATTTTCATCGACATTTGCGCGACGATGGTCGAGTGGTTCTTGATATTTTTGCGCCGTCGTATCGTCTCATGAGTGACAACCGGACGCCGGCGGCGTTGCCGGCGCAGCATCTTGCTGATGGCCGCGTGATCACGGTGTTGGATCATGTTACCTATTCGCACCGGGACCAACGGCTCGAGGTTGAACGTCACCTCGATACGGTTTTTTCTGACGGCACCCTGAAACGAAATATCGTGCACTTACATCTCCGTTACATTTTTCGCTATGAAATGGAGTTGCTGCTGCGCCACTCCGGTTTCCGCGTCGAAGCCGTTTATGGTGATTTTGAACGCCGGCCTTATGATTATCATAGTGGCGAGATGATTTTTGTCGCGCGCCCACTTTGAGTTGAACCTTGATCTTGAAAATTAATTTATTTGACATACTTTGAAAATTCTCTATGTAAGGAGGGAGAATATGAAGCCATTTAAAATTTCGACCAAAAGATTGCCCGTAAAATGGCAAATGGAACTCCGGGAAGCGTTGGGGCCTGCTGCTGCCCCAGCCTCGGCGCCCGCAGTTGAAAACGATTCTTCAAAAGCAGCGCCGGAGATTTTGGTTAACGCGGAAAGTTTGCAAACCATTGATGAGCTCTGGAAATGGATTCAGCGCATGAATCGCCAGCAGAAATCCGGCAAAGCCGGCGCGCAGACGCTGCCCACGCAAGGCATCAGCCTCACGCTCGAACGCGCCGACGGCGCGCGCATTACGTTGACCGAGCGCAATGCGAGTGTGGTGAAACAATTTCTCGGCAATGACTGATGAAACGTTGAAAGAGAATCTATGCCACAAAAAAGCAACGGCCATCTCAAAAATGGCCGCATCAAGAAACGTCTCGAAATTGGCGAATATCTCGTGCGTGATCCCGAAATTTATCACGGGGAGTTGACGTTCAAAGGCACGCGCGTGCCGGTGCGTGTCGTGCTGGCTTATGCTGCCCAAGGCATGAGTCCGGCACGACTCCGACGGAACTGGCCGGAGATCTCGGAAGAAGCTATATTTGAAGCATTAGCATTAGCGAAAGATGCGCTTATCGAAAAATATCGACGGGCAGCTTAATGTTCATTATCGACGCCGCACTTGCCGATGAATTGGTATTGGAGCCGATTAAGCAACTTGCTTCGACACGTTCGGTACGCGACCTCCGTATATATGAAATCGTGAAAGATGAGCGCGTCCCGGTCCTCTTGCGTGAGCTTTCTTCTCCGACATTCATCACGATTGATGCGGCCGGATTCTGGCACCGGCAGATATGCAACGACGCTTATTGCATTATCTTTTTTGCTTTGACAGATTCGCAACAGAATCTAATTCCTTTTTTGTTGCGTAAATTACTGCGCTTGCCCGAATTCAAAACTAAGGCGAAGCGTATGGGCAAAGTCGCCCGCGTGAGTTTGGCCAACGTCAAATATTATAAGTGTGGTGGCGATAAGTTGCATGTTTTGAACTGGCCGAAGAAGTAATTTTACAAGCGTCGTTCCATGTTTCTCAACGATATTTTCTGGTGGCTCGCGAGCCTCGGCGACAAGCCGATTTCGCTGATGAAGAGCCTGCGCTATAAAATCGCACTCGGCTATTTCGTGCTCGTGTGCATCAATATCGCCACCGGCATTTTTGCCGTTTATAATTTTTCGCAATTGGAGGATACCGGCCGAATTTTGCGGGCGCACTATCAAAGCGTGCGCCGGACGGATGAATTGTTGGACGCGCTGGCGCGGCAAGATCAAGCGCGGCTGGCGTTGTTGGAAGAAGACGCCGATTCCGCGATGGCGCGCTTTAAATATAACGGCGAGTTTTTCGTCGATAATGTGCAGCGCATTAAAGAACTGGGGCTTTCCTCGGCGCCGGCAACTTTTGACAGTATTCTAACGACGCATAATCTTTTTGTGACTTCCTGCAATTCGCTCTATCGCCTGCTCAAGGATCAACGCGACACGACCGCCGTGCAATATCGACAAGGCACGACGATTCAGGCTTTGGTGGATAAGCTGGGCACGTTGTGCGGCGGGTTGGCGGATGAAAACAATACGGCCATGATCGAGGCCGAGGAACTAGCCCAAATAACTACGGACCGCGCTACGTATGCGGTGATCGTGGCCGCCGTCATTGCCTTGCTGCTCAGCATGATGGCGAGCGTTCAATTTACGCGCAGCATCCGCCGGCCGGTGCGAAAATTGACGCAGACCATTCGCCGCATCAGCCAGGGCCGTTTGAATCAAAAAATCGACGTGACCACGGAGGATGAAATCGGCGAGCTGACGCGCGAGTTCAACAAAATGACGGAGCGCCTGCGGTCGTACGAGCAAATGAACGTGCATCAACTGATTTCGGAAAAGAAAAAATCGGAGGCCATCATTGCGAGCATCGCCGATCCGGTGATGCTGACCGATGAAGAAAACCATCTATTGGCGATGAATCAAGCCGCCGGCAAAGTGCTGAATATTTTTGACGAAGGTTGGCAGAACAAGCCGATCCGCGATTTATGGATCAATGAACGTTTAGCGCAGTTGTTAACCGCGGACGCCGGCCGGCGCGATGAAATTGCGCGTCAGGAGGAATTGCTCTCGATCATATCCGGCGACCGGACGTTCTATTTTCGACCGCGCCAGACGATGATTACGGACGAGTACGGCAAAGCCCAAGGGGTGGTGACTTTATTGCAGGACGTGACGCGCTTTAAAATGCTGGATCAAATGAAGTCGGACTTCATGGCGACGGTGTCGCACGAGTTTCGCACGCCGCTCACTTCTTTAAATATGACGATTGATATTCTGCTGCAAGGCTTGCTGGGCAGCGTGAGCGTGCAACAGGGCGAATTGCTGGCCACCGCCAAATCCGATTGCGAGCGCTTGACCAAATTAGTCAAAGAGCTGCTCAATCTCTCGCGCCTGGAGTCCGGCAAATATCAAATGAAAAAAGAAGGAGTGCACTTGCCGGAGTTGGTCGACGACGCGGTGAAACATTTGCGGGTGCCGCTGCGCATGAAAGACATTGCTTTGGAAACGTCGATTGAGGCCGCGTTGCCCGCTTTGCCGGCGGATCGCGAGCAGTTGTCGTGGGTGATTACGAATCTCGTGAGCAATGCGCTGCGCTACACGCCGGCGGGCGGGAAAGTGACGATCAGCGCCGGGCGCGAAGACGGGATGGCGCAAATCAGCGTCGCAGATTCCGGGCGCGGCATTCCGGCGGAGGCGTTGGAAACGATTTTTGAAAAATTTGTGCAAGTGAAGCAATCGCACGACGCGACCCCGGGCAGCGTCGGCCTCGGCCTGGCGATTGCGAAAGAAGTCGTCGAGGCGCACGGCGGCAGAATTTGGGTGACGAGTGAAATGGGCAAAGGGAGCACCTTTTTTTTTACGATTCCGTTGCTGCAGGAAACGCAGCCCGAACGGGCGATTTAGCCGTTAAATTGTGCAATAAAGAATTAATCATGGGGCGTAGCCCAACAAGATGGTACAAATTGTGAAGAGATAGGAAAACAGGAAAATCAAAACGTAATATATTCACCCAAAATGGAAAGTAGACGTTTACGAACTGATCAGAGCTTTCATGTACTACCTGTATCTCGACGAATCAGGTGATCTTGGTGATCACGTACAAAGTCCGGGCGCGTCACGGTATTTTGTGATCGCGATTTTGGCAGTCGTTGATGATAAAAACAGAAAGGCTATTGCAAAAGTAGTCGAGCGGACTATTAAAAACAAGCTGCACAAAAAACGTTTACGAAAAATAAAACCAATCACCGAACTCAAAGGTACGGGAACTGATTTGGCAGATAAAAAGTATTTCTATCGTCACATCGCTGAAATACCATTTACGATTTCGGCCGTGATTCTCGATAAGAAACGGTTTGTCAATCATCTCCAACTCAACAAAACGCGTGTCTACCGTTTCATTACCAACCTTGTTCTCAAAGAGTTGCCGATGGAACGAGCAACTGATCGGGTGATCTTGACCTTGGATAAAAGCATGCGCAGCTCGATCATTCAAGAATTCAATGAGCAGTTGATTAAACAGTTGGAGTCTCATATTCCACCCAATGTGCCGGTATCTATCAATCACAGCTTTTCACACGAAGATAAACTTTTGCAAGCGGTGGATTTGTTTGCATGGGGACTTTATCGAAAGTATGAAGTCGAGGACACGGAATGGTATGAGGTTTTTAAGGAGAAAGTTGCTTTTGAGCGACTCTACCCCGATAAATAAAAAAGAGAGCGACCCCTGTATAACCAGAACCTTGTGGCTATTTTACCTACATTCAGAAGGGAACACCACAAGAGCTATACAGGACTTACCCGCTCTCTTAATAAAAAATACGTCTTTGACATGTAAAAGTCAAGATTTTTGTTAAAAAGTATGGAAACCCGTACCGCAAAAGTTCTCGTCGTTGACGACGAGCCCAACATTCTCAAAACGATGGGAATTTGTTTTGACGCCAGCGGTTTTCAGGCGCGGCTCGTTTCCCGCCCGCAGGACGTGCTCGAAATTATTCAGCAAGAAAAATTCGATTTGGCGTTTGTGGATTTGAAGATGGCGCCGATGGACGGCATGGAAGTTTTGGCGGAAATTAAAAAACATGCGCCGGAGACGACGGTGACGATGATCACCGCGCACGGCACGATCGACAGCGCGGTGGAAGCGATCAAAAAAGGCGCTTATCATTATCTGCTCAAGCCTTTTGATTTGAAAGAACTCCAGCTTTTTGCCACGCGCGCTTTGGAGTTTCACGAGCTGAGCCGCGAGGTGCGCGAGCTGCGGCAAAAAGTTGCCGCAGCGCAAAAGCAAAATGATGGCGACGCCATTATCACGCATAATCGCGGCATGCTCGCGACGCTCGATCTCGGCGCCCGCGTGGCGGAGAGCAACATGAGCGTGTTGATCGAGGGGGAGAGCGGCACCGGCAAAGAATTGGTGGCGCAGTTCATTCACCAACGCAGTCCGCGCCTGCAAAAAGCGCTGGTGAAAGTCAACTGCGCGGCGCTGCCGGAGAATTTATTGGAAAGCGAATTGTTCGGCCACGTCAAAGGCGGCTTCACCGGCGCCGTGAAAGACCGGCAGGGGCGTTTTGAGCTGGCTGAGGGCGGCACGATTTTTCTCGATGAAATTGCGGAGATTCCGTCGAGTATTCAAGCGAAGCTGCTGCGCGTGATTCAGAGCAAAGAGTTTGAACGGGTCGGCGAGAGCATAACGCGCAAAGTCGACGTGCGCATCATCGCGGCGACGAACAAAAATTTAGATGAAGCGCTTAAAGAAGGGAGCTTCCGCGAAGATTTGTTTTATCGCCTGAGCGCCGTGCGTTTGAAGCTTTTACCGTTACGCGAGCGTCCGGAAGATATTCCGTTGTTGATGCAGTATTTTCTAAAAAAATTCGCGAAAGAGGCGAATATCGAAATTGCCCCGGAAGCGTTGAAAGCGCTGCGCGCCTATCGCTGGAGCGGCAACGTTCGCGAGCTGGAAAATGTCATGGAACGCGCGGCCCTTCTCGCCAAGAACGGCGTGATCGAGCTGGCGCTGTTGCCGGAAGAAGTGCGCTCCGCCGTCGAAAAACCCTGGCATGTGTTTTCGCTCGAAGAAGTTGAAAAACTCCATATCAAGCGCGTTTTACAGCATGCCAAAGATTACGATGAAGCCGCGCAGATTTTGGGCATCGATCCGGCGACGCTGTGGCGAAAAAGAAAGAAGCACGGCTTCTAATGGATGCCGGCGCCGCTCAAAAACGCCGGCTCGATCAATTCGTAAATTCCCGCGCCGCGCCAATCCGCAAACACAAAGCGCCGGTTGGACTGCGCATATTCCCAAATTTCATACGGCGTATTTTGCAAAGAAGCCGGCCGCCGCGCCAGCGTGGAGCGATAAAGATTTTGCCGCGTGGCGTTCGGCGGTCCATACGGTTGCATGACATTGCCCTCGACTTCGGTTTGTGTCAAGCGTTGGATGGCATCCGGCGGGCCGTAAGTGACATAGACTTTGCCTTGCGGTGACTTCCAGCCTTCGCCGCCTTCCCACTGAAAATGCGCCTTCGCATAGCCGAGGCGCCGATAATATTCGTTCATCATTTCATTTTGCGGCGTGCCCGGCGTCGGATCGCGGCGCTGCCAAAACTCGGCGAGGCCGCGCTGCCGATCGGTCTGCGGCAAATTTTCCAGAAGCTTCAACTCGTCGCGACTCGCGATATAGCGTAATTGCGCCACCAGATCTTCAAACTTTCTCTCCTGCAACGAAAAAATATCCCACTGCACGTCGAAGCGATTCGCCTGCTCGGCATAATAACCGCTGTGGTTGTCGAACACGCGCACCGTCAGCGTATACGCGCCGCTTTTCAAATCCGCCATCGGCAGCACGATGCTCTGCACGCAGGAAGTGCCGGGCTTGCGCGTCGTTTTCCAAAGCTGTTTGATCTCGTCGCCGTTGACGTTGCGAATGATAAAGAGCGTGCGAAAGCTATCAACAGCCGTCGTCGCGGCGGCGAGATTATAAACTTCATAATATACGAACAAATGGCTGGCAAATTGGCCGTAGAGGCGCATGACATTCGGCTCGATGTAGCGGTTGTGCTTGACAAACGAGCTGGCCGAGGAATCCAGGTGAATGTCACGGCTAAATTGCAGATCGCTTACGGTCAAGTCCGCGCTGGAAAAATTCCGCGCGGAAAACTTGCCTCGCACTTCGTAGGTTTTGCCCGTTTCCCGGTCGGTAATCATCGCACGGAGATGATAGTCGCCGGGGCGCACGCAGAAATTCAACAACGCGACGCGATAGTTGTGGTTCGCCGTGGTCTCGTCGTATTTCTCGACCTTGACCGAGTCTTGCGCCGATTGGCCTTGCAGCAAATTGCCCTCGGCGTCTTCGATATTGAAATCAATCTCATAAACCGCGCAAAAATATTTTCCGGCTCTGACGAAGCTGAGGCGATCATAGCTCATCTGGATATAAAACTCGACGTAGGTCGCGTTATGTTGGGCGACGAAACTCGCGTAATCGATCAGAAAAGGTTTTTCCGCGAGCGTATGATGCACGCGCGACCATCGGTCCCTCGACTTGTCCATAGCGCCGGGGTTATGGGCCGGGAACGTTGAGAGGGGCATTAACCCCGAAGAGTTTTCGGAAAGTTTGTCTGACGAAAAAGTTCGGCGCGAAGTGAAAAGGTTGGAATGAAAAATCGTTTGCGCCGAAACCAAACTGGCCAACAGCAAAAAAAATCCCGTCCAGGGAATACGCGTCCTCATAAAACATCCATGGTTTGAGGTGAAAAGTTGCCTTTGAAAGCAAAGATATCTTCCGGTGCGGCTCTCTATCTTCAAAGGAGTTGCAAAATCGAAGAAGTCATGCTCCACTTCCTCTCGCCGCAGAGGTGAGCTTCAAATTTAGTAGTCAATACTTATAATGGAGGAGGTTCGCAGAAAATAGTGGCGTGCGCGGCAGGATGGGAACTGCGGAGATGTTGGCTGATTTTAACGGCGCAAATCGCTATTTCACGGCCATTTGAAAAGTATCGCGCCGGAGAAAGAGCGGATGAATTTATTGTCATAGGACCGAAAATGAGCGCCCGTATCTCTTAAAAAATCAATATCACGCCGGGGTGGAGTAAAAAAATTACGCCAGATAAAAAAAAATTTTTGAGGATGGAACAAAACGATGCCCTCCATCGTTTATTTGATTGAAGCTGCTCGGGAAGAAATTCCCTTGAGCGGTCGGGCTACCAGCGCAGACATGGCGGCGCTCGCTGGTAGCCATTTTATTTTGTGACCACTCAATTTCAACTGGGCTAAACTTACAACACTCTCACCGCATTGTCAAGAAAAATCTTCAGAATCTTTCGAAAATTTTTCCAGCAAAGTTTTATTGTTCGGCGTGACGGCAATCGCTTTCAATAACGTGTTCATCGCCTCTTTGGCGGGCAGGCCTTGCAGCGCGCGACGCAGCGCCTGATATTGCGCCGTCTTTTTGCCGAAGAGCAGCTCTTCGCGGCGCGTGCCGGAAGCCGGAATGTTGATCGCCGGAAAAATACGTTGATCCGCGAGGGCGCGATCCAACACCAATTCCATATTGCCCGTGCCTTTGAATTCCTCAAAAATGAATTCGTCCATGCGCGAGCCGGTGCCGACGAGAATGGTCGCGACAATGGTGAGCGAGCCGCCGCCCTCGATTTGCCGGCCCGCGCCAAAAATTTTGCGCGGAATTTCCAGGGCGCGCGCATCCAACCCCCCGCTCATCGTGCGCCCGCTGCCGCGCTGGCCAAGATTGAAGGCACGTCCCGTGCGCGTCAGCGAATCGAGCAGCATCACGACATCTTCGCCGGCTTCGACTTTGCGTTTCGCATATTCGGTGACGAGCTGCGCCAAACGCAGATGCGACTCCAGCGGCGCATCATTGGAGCTGGCAAACACTTCGCCCTGCACCGCGCGCCGCATGTCGGTGACTTCTTCCGGACGCTCATCGAGCAACAACATGAGGAGACGAAGATCAGGATGGTTGCGGGCAATCGCTTGGGCAGTTTGCTGTAATAACATCGTCTTACCCGAGCGCGGCTGCGCGACGATCAGCGCGCGCTGGCCTTTGCCGAGCGGGCTGATTAAATCGATCACGCGCATCGACGGCTCAGATTTTTCTTTCTCCGGCGTTTTAACCGGGCGCGAGGGTTTCTTTTCCAGAACGATCTGCTCGGCGGGTGAGACCGCGGTGAGCGTTTCTAATTCCGCTAATTTCGCCCATGCGGCGGGGTCGCGTTCGTTGACTTTGAGAATCTTTTCAACCTGCCGGCCGCCGCGCTGGCCGGGGCCGATTTCCGCTTCGAGGAGAACACCCGGGCGCAGATTGTTGGCCTCGTTCAGACTGCGATGCACAAACGGATCATTTTGCTGCGGCACCAACGCGAGCGAGACCCGGCGCAAAAAGCCGTGGCCGCGGTCGACGATTTCGAGTATTCCGGTGAATGTTTCGGACACGATATAAATGTTAAATTGTATTCCCGGTTTATCGGTTGGACGGTTAGCACGTTAGTCCGTTGACGAGCTGGCTGATCAACGGGCTAACCGGCTAACGCGCCGACTGTTTTTACTTCCCCTCGCACCTCGCTTGCACGCGCGCCAACGCCTGAGGGTAAGATTCAATCTGCCCGGCAATCGCCCCGGCGTTTTGCGGGCCGGACCCGGAGTAGCATTCTTCGAATAAAAATTTGGCGAGGGGTCATGGTAACCTCCTTGATTTGAATATAACATAATTTTTGAATCTTACAACCAATGTTTTTTATTTCGAAGGATAAGCAAACTCGTATCTCCCCGGTCCCACTTCCA
>Ga0247727_10007856_pt1 | contig 20100 bp, 25 predicted proteins | sample WisWelCaveWW1625_FD_202498 | JGI IMG/M metagenome (GOLD analysis project Ga0247727, IMG submission 202498) | Biofilm microbial communities from Wishing Well Cave, Virginia, United States - WW16-25 | ecosystem: Environmental > Aquatic > Deep subsurface > Groundwater > Cave microbial mat | place... | reverse complement strand
GCAGCCGCTCGAAGTCGGGCTGTTCGCCGCGTGGGAGATGTATCACGACATTCCCGGCGGTTATCCCTCGGCGGGAACGATCGTGCAAATCGGTCGCGTCGCCGGCAAGCTTGCCGTCATCGTCGCCAACGATCCGCTGGTGAAAAGCGGCGCGTGGGTTGAGATCACCTGCAAGAAAAACCTGCGCGCGCAAGAGATCGCGATGGAGAATCGCCTGCCGATCATTTACATGGTCGATTCCGCGGGCGTGAATCTCGAACGGCAGGCGGAAATTTTTCCGGATCGCGAGCATTTTGGCCGCATCTTCCGCAACAACGCGAAAATGGCGGCGATGGGCATTCCGCAAATTTCCGTCGTCTTCGGATTTTGCGTCGCGGGCGGCGCGTACTTGCCCGGCATGTCCAGCGACCTCGCGATGATCACCGAGCATTCCAGCATGTTTCTCGCCGGCCCGTTTTTGGTGAAAGCCGCGGTCGGACAGGAAGTCGATATGGAAACGCTCGGCGGCGCGGAAATGCACAACGCCATTTCGGGCGTCGCCGATTATCGTTTTGAAACCGAGGACGAGGCGTTTGAATTTATTCGCAATCAAATGGCGATGCTTGGAACAAACTCGCGCGCGCCGTTTGATCGCATCACGCCCGCAGAGCCTGAATACGATCCCGACGAATTGCTCGGCATTCTTCCGGGTAATGCCTCGGGCACGTATGACATGCGCGAAATCATCGCGCGCCTCGTTGACGGCAGCCGCTTTGAAGAATACAAACCGGAGTTTGGCAAAACCATTTTCACCGGCTTCGCGCGGCTCGGCGGCTTTGCTGTCGGCATTGTGGCAAATCAAGGCATGGCCATGAAACGGCAAATGCCGCCGGATCATCTCGGCAAGCCGCAACCGCCGCAGGTGCAAATGGGCAACGTGATTTATTCCGACTCCGCGAACAAGGCTTCGCATTTTATCATGCTCTGCAACGAGCGCAAAATTCCGCTGCTCTTTTTTCATGACGTCACCGGCTTCATGGTCGGCAAGCAAGCGGAAACCGGCGGCATCATTCAAGACGGCGCGCAGTTTGTGAACGTGCAGGCCAACTCCGTCGTGCCGAAGTTCACCGTTGTCATTCGCAACAGCTTTGGCGCGGGCAATTACGCGATGTGCGGCAAAGCCTACGACCCGCGTTTGATCTTCGGCTGGCCAACGGCAAAAATCGCGGTGATGGACGGCGGTATTGCGGCGGACACGGTGCTGCTCACCAAAAAAGAACTGTCGGATGAAGAACGCAAAGCCTTTCGCAAAAAGCTGGTCGACAAATACAACGCCGAAGCCTCGCCCTATTTCACCGCCGCCCGCCTGATGATCGACGGCATCCTCGACCCGCGCGACACCCGCAAATCGCTGATCGCGGGTCTGGAAATGGCGGCGAACAATCCGGAAATGGCGGAGTTTAAGACTGGGGTGATGCGGATGTAAAAAATACAAAAATGATAAAAAGGAAAAATAGACAAAAAGAGTTTATTCCACGATCGGCGCCACTTGAAGAACGGCTGATCTTGACCTATTCCCCCAAATTTCAAAAGATTTTGAATACCGGCAAAAAACAAATTCAAAAGACCGGCGGCATTCGGCACGAGGATTTCTGGCGGGAAGTGGACGCCGAGTCAAATTAACAATTATCAATCAGCTTTGTGCTATGAAAAAAAATGGAAAAATTGAACCGCTCGATCTGCATGTTTTAATCGAAAAAGAAGGTCGGCTTTATTCGGCCTTGTGTTTGGAATTGGATGTCGCTTCGCAGGGACGCACTGTCGCCGAAGCCAAAAAGAATATTGACGAAGCAATCAGGCTTTATCTTGAGAGCGTGTATGCTGCCGGCGATGAAGAAGATTTTATTCCACGTCCGGCTCCGATTGAAGAATGGCTAAAATATTTCCAAGCCATGACACAAATAATGAAACGGAATATCGGTTCTTCTGCACGAAGTGGAAAAGTACGTCTTCGCGAGATCGTCTATGCATCGTGAGTTGCTTGGATTGACCTCGCGAGAGGTGGAACGACTTCTACGTCACTACGGGTTTGTTCTCGACCGCATTGAAGGAAGTCATCAGCAGTATATTGGATTCGTGCGTGAAATGAAACGCAGAGCTACTGTCATCAAAAATCAAAAACGCTTTGCTCCAAAAACTTTGTCTACAATGATCCGGCAATCTGGGTTAACCGAACAGGAATGGTTGGAAGCTTTGAAGTAATTCTGAAAAACCATATGCCCAAACTCAAAAAAGACAAAAAACGCCCCGGAGTTTCGCCTAAACGAAAAATTTTAAACCCGATTCCAAATTTTATATGCCTCAAAGAAGAGGCTCATTTCCGGGATACACACGACACCACAGAATATGCTCTGGACGATTTAGACGAAACCGTTGGAGTCGCTGGCCCGCTCAAGGCGAGTGTTGAAAAAAGGCGCGCCGAGCGTCTTGCGGTCCTCGAAAAAGTAAAGGAATATTTGATTGCCGAAGTTGGCAATATGGTGCAACAAATGCTCAGAACGTTGGAAAAAATGATGCGGCGCGTACCGGTTTTGGTTTATGCCGACCCCGTGGAACTTCGCAAAAAAGGCGTGCGTCACGTCGCGGTTTAATCAAATCAATCCCAGCTTGGCAATAGTGTGAAGATGCAGATTGTCGAACAAAACACCTTCGGAATTTCCGAAGCGCTCATTCAGGAGGTCACCGCGAAGATTGTGCAGAAATGCCATCCGCACAAAGTCATTCTTTTCGGCTCAACGGCTTGGGGCAAGCCGAAACGATATAGCGATCTGGATTTTTTCATCATTATGGACTCGACCTTGGCCCGCCCTGATGAGCGAGCGATGCAAATCGAAGCCGTGTTCGATGACTTGGATTGCCCGATGGATTTAATCGTTTACACGCCAAAAGAAGTGGAGGCTTGTTTGCGAAAGCAAAATCCGTTCATCCGCGATATTTTAGAAAGGGGGCGGTTGCTCTATGCCGGATAGCATGAATTTTGAAGATTGGCTGGCAAAAGCGCATAATGATCTGCTTGCGGCGGAGGCAATATTGGCTTACTACGAAGAGCCACCGACCGACACGGTTTGTTATCACGCGCATCAAGTTGGAGAGAAATGTTTCAAAGCTTTTGTGATTGCGAAAATTCAAAAGCTTGAACAGGTTCACAACTTGAATCATTTACTCAAATCGTGTGTCGCTATTGACCCGAGCTTTGAAGAATTTCGCGAGACTGCACGAAATCTGAACCGTTATTACATCGATGCAAAATACCCTCCCGGCGTGCCGTATTGGTATTCAAAAGACGAAGCGAAAATCGCCGTCGAACAAGCGCGCGAAATTCTCGTCTTCACTCGTAAGAAATTAACAACCGAACAACCGGAAACGCCAGCATGAGCAAACGCTCTCCCATTCTCATCGCCAATGGCCAAGGCTTTTGGGGCGACTCGATTCTCGGCCCCGTGCGCCTCGTTCGTGAAGGCCCATTGCACTATCTCACGCTCGACTATCTGGCCGAGGTGACGATGAGCATCATGCAAAAACTCAAGAGCCGCAATCCCGAGGCCGGATACGCGACGGATTTTATCGAAATGCTCGCGCGAATTTTGCCGACGTGCAAAGAGCAAGGCATCAAAATTATCGCCAGCGCGGGCGGCGTCAATTCCGCGGCGTGCATGCGCGCCACGGGCGACGTGATCAAAAAGCTCGGTCTCTCCGGCATCAAAGTCGCAACGGTGACGGGCGATGATGTTTTGTCACGACTCATCGAGTTGCAACAACAGGGCGAGAGTTTCAAGAATCTCGATGACGGCCGACCGCTGGCAGAAGTTGCCGGTAAAATCACTTCGGCGAATGCGTATCTCGGCGCGTTTCCAGTGGCCGAGGCGCTGGATCGCGGCGCGGATATTGTGATTTGCGGCCGCGTCACCGATCCCTCGCTCGTGCTCGGCCCGATGATTCACGAGTTCGGTTGGAAGCCGGATGATCTCGACCAACTCGCGGCGGGCACGATTGCGGGACACATCGTCGAATGCGGCGCGCAATGCACCGGCGCGAATTACACCAACTGGCGCGAGATTGCGGATTTTGCGCGCATCGGTTATCCGATTGTCGAAGCGCATCCAAGCGGCGAATTTTTTATTACCAAACATGACGGCACCGGCGGCAAAGTCAGCGTCGATACGGTCACGTCCCAACTGCTTTACGAAATGGGCGATCCGAAAAACTATCTCACGCCCGATGTGATTGCGGATTTCACCTCGATTCAACTCGAACCGGCTGGCGCTGATCGCGTGCGCGTACACGGCATCAAAGGCAACGCGCCGACAAAATTTTTGAAAGTCAGTGTGAGTTATGAAAACGGTTATAAAGCGATTGGCCAGTTGACGATTTCCGGCCCCGAAGCATTGGCGAAAGCGCGATTGTGTGCCGATATTATTTGGCAACGCCTTGCGCTTGACGGCGTTACTTTCAACGCAGAAAATAAATGCGTCGAATTTCTCGGCGCCGGTGTTTGCCACGAAGGCATCGTGCCCGTGATTGATCCGCCGGAAGTGGTGTTGCGCGTCGGCGTTAAAGACAAAGACAAAACCAAAGTGAATCGCTTCGGCATGGAAATCGTGCCGTTGGTCACCAGCGGCCCGCCCGGCGTCACGGGTTTTGCCGGCGGCCGCCCAAAGGCCACGGAAATTATTTCATATTGGCCCGCGTTGATCGGCAAAGACAAAATCAAACCGCAGGTGGATTGGTTGGAATTTTAAGCAGAAAATTTTTCATGCACAGGACGCATTATTTGGCGAGGAGATTTTAACCATGGAAGATCATACGCGCGAAACCAGCGCGCAACTGAAAGAGTTGTCCGCCAAAATCGACGGACGGCAGAAAGCCGTCGCGATGATTTTGGCGGCCGGACACGGCAAGCGCATCAAATCGGAAAAATCCAAAATGCTGCACGACATCTGGGGCGTGCCGACGGTGACGCGCGTTGCCAACGCCGCGCGGGACGGCCTCGGTGCGAACAATTTAATTCTCGTCGTCGGCATCAAAGCCCTCGAAGTCGCGCAGGCGCTCGGCAAAGCCGAAGGCCGCGTCTTTGAATATCAGGCCGAACAGCACGGCACCGGCGACGCCGTGCGCGTCGGCTTGCAGGCGCTGCCGAGTCCTGATTACGACGGCGCGGTTTATGTTTTCCCCGGCGACATGGGCCTGTTGAATCACGAAGCCGTGAGCGACTTTCGCAAAGATTTTGAAAAAAATCCCTGCGACATGATCGTGCTCACCGCGGATTATCACGGCGATCCCGCGCAAAATTATTACGGTCGCATCATCCGCGTCCCGGCGCGCGACGCCGAGGGCAAATCCTCCGGCGATGATCACGGCAAAGTCATCGAGATTCGCGAGCATCGCGATATTCTCGCGATGTCGTCGGGCCAGCCGTATCGGGTCGAATACTATCATCGGGTTTATAGTTTTACGCAGGAGGAATTGTTGAATTTGCCCGAATTCAACACCGGCGTTTACGCTTTCAAGGCGCCGCCGTTGATACGTTATATCGAAACGCTGCAAACCAACAATGTGCAGGGCGAGCTTTATGTGACCGATTTGATTGCGATTTTCAATAAAAACGGTTTGACGGTGCGCGCGTCGCTGGCCAAAGATCCCAGCGCGGTGCTCGGCTTCAACAACAAAAGCGTGTTGAAGGAAATGGAAAAAATCGCGCGCGACAAAGCGTATGAGCGTCTCAAAGATCTGATCATGATCAATGATAAAGATGATTTCTTTATTGCCGATGAAGTCATCGCACAAATCATCGAGATGGATAAAACCAACGCGCCGCTGGATATCGAAATCGGCAAGGGCGTTCATCTCGGCCCGAGCGTCAAGCTGAACAAAGGCGTGATCATCAAAAATCGCGCGCGCCTCGAAGGCAACGTCGGGCTCGGCGAAAACGTCACGATTCATGAGAACGTCAGCTTGAGCACGTATCCGCACCAAACGCTCAGCATCGGGCGCAATTCGGAAATTTTGCAGGGCGACATCGTCAAGGGCAATCTCACCATCGGCGAAAATTGTCGCATCGAATCGAGCGTGAACATGACCGGCGCCGACGAATATCCGACGCGCATCGGCAATCACGTGCTCATCAAAGGCACGAGCCGTATTTTCGGCACGATCATCGAAGACGGCGTATGGATCGAGCATTCGGTGCTCAAATACAAATATGTTGAGCGCACCGTGCGCAATGACGGCACGATTCAACCCATCAAATATGTGTTGCCTTTGCCCGAAGGCTTGGATTCGCTGCACTCGTTGGAGAAAAAATGAACTCGTTGTTAAAATCTGGCAACGAGCAACAAGCGATCAGCAACAAACGATTTGAAAATGAAACGAATAAAACTTGCGGAAATCGCCCACGCCCGCAGCGGCGACAAAGGCGATGCGAGCAACGCCGGTCTCATCGCCTACACGCGGGAAGGCTATGAGTGGTTGCGACAAAACTTGACGCCCGCGTGCGTCAAACAACATTTTGCCGCCATTGCGCAAGGCGAGGTGGAACGCTATGAAGCGCCGAATCTGCTGGCGCTCAATTTCATTTTGCACGACGCGCTGGGCGGCGGCGGCTCGGAGAGTTTGAAAACCGATGCGCAGGGTAAAACGCATGGGTTGGGTTTATTGCAAATGGAAATTGAAGTGCCGGAAGAGGTTTTTCAACAAAAAAAGTAGAGCGAAGTCCGACTGGCGCAGTAGGATTTTTGCTAAATTAGAAAGCTCGGACGCGCCAGTCGGACTTCACTAAACTTTGGAAGAGAAGACCGTGGCAGAATTTCAGTTTGTGCGTTATCGCATTGAAGAAAAAATCGGCCGGTTGATTTTGAACCGTCCGCCGGTGAATGCGTTGAATCGTCAATTGGTGAGCGAGATTTTTGCGGCCGCGCATCTGGCGAATCGCGACGCCGAGCGCCGTGAATTGCGCGCGCTCATTTTAAACGCCGAAGGCAATCATTTCTGCGCCGGTGCGGATTTGAAAGAACGACAGGAGATTCCGGAAAACGAAGTCGAGAACGTCGTGCAAGGCATTCGCGACGCGATTCAATCCCTCGCCGAAATCAAAGTGCCGGTGATTGCAGCAATTCAAGGCACGGCAGCGGGCGGCGGCATGGAATTGGCGCTGGCGGCGGATATTCGCGTTTTATCTGAAACGGCCAAAATGGGTTTGCGTGAAACCGCGCTCGCCATCATTCCCGGCGCGGGCGGCACGCAGCGGCTCACGCGGCTCATCGGTTATTCGCGCGCGATGGAATGGATCGCCACCGCGCGCATGTTCGACGCCAATGAATGCCTCGCGCACGGCGTCGCCAATCGCGTTGTCCCCGAAACCGAATTGCCGGACGCCGCGTTTTATTATGCGAAACTGATTGCCGCCAACGGCCCCCTCGCCGTGCAAGCCTCCAAAGAAGCGATGCGTCGCGGAATGGAAGAACCTTTGTCGCGTGCCTTAGAAATTGAATTCGAATGCTATAAACGCGTCATCCCCACAAAAGATCGCCGCGAAGCATTGTCAGCTTTTGCAGAAAAGCGCCAGCCAGTTTTTAAAGGCGAATAAATTTTATTTCGTTGCGGTTCCCTTTTCGTTGCAAATTAGATTAAAATTTTCACTATCAAAACGGATTCGTTGCCCATGTACCTCTCTGAAGAACAAGTGATGCTGCGCGACACCGTGCGCGAATTTGCCAAAAAAGAAATCGAACCCCTTGCCGCCGAGATCGACGTTTCGATGGTTTTCCCAGCCGAGAATCTGCACAAAATGGGCGAGCTGGGTTTTCTCGGCATCGGCTTTCCGGTCGCGTACGGCGGCTCCGAAATGGACACCCTGTCGTTCGCGTTGATGATCGAGGAAGTCGCGAAAGCCTGCGGCTCCACCGTGCTTTCCGTTGCCGCGCATTGCTCGCTGTGCTGCGGGCCGATTGCCGCGTTTGGCACGGAAGCGCAAAAGCAAAAATATCTCCCGGATTTGCTGGCCGGCAAAAAATTCGGCTCGTTCTGCCTCACCGAACCGCACAGCGGCTCGGACTCCGGCGCGCTGCAAACCACGGCGAAACGCGACGGCGATCATTATATTCTCAACGGCAGCAAACTGTACGTGACCAACGGCGGCTACGCCGGAACGTACGTCGTCTTTGCCAAAACAAATTTGGATGCGGGCACAAAAGGCATCACGGCGTTCATCGTTGAACGCGATTTCCCCGGTCTCATCATCGGCAAAAAAGAAAACAAACTCGGCCTCCGCGCCTCCGACACCCGCCAGATTTCTTTTGATAATTGCCGCGTCCCCGCCGCAAATTTGTTGGGCAAAGAAAATGAAGGTTTCAAAATCGCGCTGAAAACGCTGGACGGCGGCCGCATCGGCATCGGCGCGATGGCCGTTGGCCTCGCGCAAGCGGCGATGGAAAAATCCACCGCGTATGCGAAAGAGCGCAAAGCTTTCGGCCAAGCCATTGCCGAGTTTCAGGCAATTCGCTGGTACATCGCCGACATGGCCACGGAAATTCATGCCGCGCGCTTGATGGTACACCACGCCGCCCGTTTGAAAGACGATGACAAACCCTTTACCACCGAAGCGGCGATGGCAAAACTTTTCGCAAGCGAAATGGCCATGCGTGCCTGCAACAAAGCCATTCAAATTTTGGGCGGCTACGGCTACGTCATGGATTATCCCGTCGAGCGCTACTGGCGCGACGCGAAGCTCACGGAGATCGGCGAGGGAACAAGCGAGGTGCAGAGATTGGTGATTTCAAGAGAGGTGTTGAAGGAACTCTAAATACTAAAATATCGTTTTCAATATGGAATCAACCGCTAAAAGTTATCACCGTGCGGCATTGGAAAGAATCGCGGACGCCGATCTTTTGCACACCGAAGGTCATTATACTTTCGCTATGTATGCTTCGGGTTTGGCAGTCGAGTGTTTGCTGCGCGCCTTTCGTCTGCTTAAAGATCCGAGCTTCGATGAGCGGCATGACCTGTGGCAACTTTGGAAGAAAACCGCATTGGCGAATGTCCGGCGCGAATCGAGTTATGAACGCATTCATACACTGCTGGCATACATCAATGCAAGATGGCGCAATTCATTTCGTTTTGCCGGCGTAGATGAAATAAGGTCGGTGTTGAGAAAATATGATCTGGCGCGGGGAATTAAAGGCGATTTTTTAAAATATAACAGCAAAAAGCTTTATGAAGCCGCGCGTGAACTTGTTCAGTTAGGAGATTTGCAATGGAAACAATTGAGCAAAAAGTAAGAGCCGTCTTAACGATGCATTTTGCCGATGAAGAAATTCGTTTCGATCATGAGCCGGATGAGCGAGTTTCCGGATTTATCGTATCGGATAAATTTCTGGACATGGATCATGAAGCTCGTCAAGGATTGATCTGGGGGTTGCTTCGCGCACACCTAAGCAAAGAAGAAAGGCAAGAGATTCTTGGTTTTCTTGCTTATACGCCGGCGGAAGAAAAGTTTTACCTCGAAGCCTATCAAGATTGATATGGTTCTGCGTGCCCTGCAATAAAGCCTTTCTAATTTTCGGCGGCTACGGCTACAACATGGATTATCCCGTCGAGCGCTACTGGCGCGACGCGAAGCTCACGGAGATTGGCGAGGGAACAAGCGAGGTGCAGCGGCTGGTGATTTCAAGAGAGGTGTTGAGGGAAGTTTGGACGATTTGGACTGGTTTATAAAAATACTTTAAACACGAGGATTTTTATGGAAGCGTTTGAAATCAAATCAACAAAAGACAAACTGATCATTACTGTTGATCGGTCGACGGTAGATGCCAGAGTGGTGACCAATCTCGTTAAACGATTGCGCGTCGAACAGCTTGTTAAAAAAGCTGATTTCGACGACGACATCCTCGAATTGGCGGAAAGGATTAAGAAAGACTGGTGGAAAAAAAATAAAAAAAGATTTTTAGAGGAGAATGGGGATGGCGATCGTGATTGACACGAACATTATTTTTTCCATGCTGCTAAAAAGAACTTCACGTCTTCGGCAGGAGTTTTTTGAACAAACGGATGAATTTTACTCGCCGAACTTTGTTATGGTGGAATTGTTTAAACACAAAGAAAGGCTGCTTAAACGTTCGGAACTGCCCGAGACCGAGATTTATGAGTTGCTGCATACAATACTTGAAAAGGTTCGTTTCATCAATGAGTATACCATCACGAAGAGAAACAAGCTGAAGGCTTATAGAATGTGCCAAGACGTTGATGAAAACGACACGCCGATCGTGGCGCTCGTATTGGAATTAAATGCCCGTCTGTGGACGCGAGACAAACAGTTGAGGCAGGGATTACGAAAGCAAGGTTTTAAAAAATTCTTCACACCAAAACGCAAATGAAATTTTGCGACCTCGACATTTTCGTTCTCTCCGACGGCCTCTTCCGCCTCGACGGCGGCGCGATGTTTGGCGTCGTCCCGCGCGTGTTGTGGGAAAAGACCGATGCGCCCGATGAGAAAAATCGCATTCTCATGGGATTGAATTGTTTGCTCGTCATGCGCGGCGATGAAAGAATTCTCATCGATACCGGCGTCGGCGATAAGTTTGACATCAAGTTTGGCGGCATGTTCGGCATTCATCGCGAGAAAACATTGCTCGATCAACTTGCCAATTTGGATTTGCAACCGGAAGACATCACGCAAGTGATCATGTCGCACATGCACTTCGATCACATCGGCTGGAACACGCGCCGCAATGCCGCCGGAGAAATCGTGCCGACTTTTCCCAACGCCACCTATTTCGCGCAGCGCGGCGAGTATGAAGTGGCAAACAATCCCGATGAGCGCAGCCGCGCGAGTTATATAAAATGGAATTGGGAAGCGCTCGGCTCGCAACTGCAATTGCTCGACGGCACGACAGAAGTGTTGCCCGGCGTCGAAAGTTTTCTCGCGCCCGGCCACACGCTTTATCACACCATCGTCAAAGTGAAAAGCGCCGGCCAGACGGTCGCGTTTATGGCGGATCTGGTGCCGACGACGGCGCATCTCAAAACGGCTTATGTGATGGGTTATGATCTTTATCCGAAACTGACGATGGAGATTAAACCGAAAATTTTGCAGCAGGCTTTCGAAGAAAATTGGCTGCTGATTTTCGAGCACGCGCCGCGGATTAAAGCCGGTTATTTGCAGCAAGCGGAAGGCGCGTGGAAGGTCGAGCCGATGCAACTTGAGAATTGAAGCCTCCGCCCTCAAAAAAAAATTGTCACCGATACAGAAAAGGCGAGAGAAATATCAGAGGAAACAATAGAGTCAGTTTTTGCATTTACATCGTTGTTTTTGCATGAATAGGTTGTCATTTCGAGCGCAGCGAGGAATCTTTTTCCAGAAAGATTCCTCGTCGCTCCGCTCCTCGGAATGACATCTTCACTCATTCAAAAAACGCTGTAATATACAGAGGAAAACGCATGCCGAAATTATACGAGTATTTGGGCTTGGCAATAAACTTTTTCTCTCGTGAGCATGAGCCAATTCATGTTCACGGCCGGTATCAAGATTGTGAAATGAAGGCCGAGATTTATATCGATCATCAAATGAGCGCCAATAAGGAAAAAATAGAGGAGCCTTGCGACGAAGCGAAGCTTGAAGTCCTTGATATTATCCGAGCTGAATATGCTGGTGGATACAAGCTTCATCTCTGGTTCAGCGACGGCAAAAATCATGGCGTTGATTTTGAGCCGTTTCTTATAAACGCGCGCAACCCCATGGCAACCCAGTATCGCGATCCGCAAAAATTTAAACAATTTCGCATTGTTTATGGCAATTTGGATTGGAACGACGATGAGATGAGTTTCGCAATCGAAGATTTGTATAACAATGACATTAGTGTTGAGCTGAGCCGTGAAGATCGCCGGACGCTTGAAAATTTAGCGCAGCAGTTTGGGTATTGTGAATAAACGGTTGCTAAAATTTTTCGCTCTCGCCCTTTCCGGCTTGTCGCCATATTTCGCCGCGGCGCAAGTATCGACGCCGCGCTTCTCCGACACCCTCCTCAAATCCGATTCGTTGATGCTGGCGATGCCGGACACGGCGCGCGCCGACACGACCCGCGAGCAATCCGACCTCGAGGCGCCCGTCGATTTTGAAGCGCAGATGGAAGATCACGATCTCGATCATAAAATCACCTATCTGTACGGCCGGGCCAAAGTTAAATACAAAACGATGACGCTCGAAGCCGGCAAGATCACGGTTGATTGGGACAAGCGCTTGCTCATTGCCGAGCCGCTGCCGGATTCGCTTATGACCCACGGCAAGTCTGCCAATGGCAAGACCCAACGCGCGCACGAAGACAGTTTAACCAAGGCGGAACGAGGCTTGCCAAAGTTTGCCGACGGCGGCGAAATTATGGTCGGCGAAAGAATGGAATACAATTTTGCCACCGAGAAAGGCCGCGTGCTGCGCGGGCGCACGGAATTTCAGGACGGCAAATATTTCGGCTCGCAGATCAAACGGGCGGATGGCGAGACGTATTTTGTCTCAAACGGCAGCTACAGCACCTGTGATCTTGATGAGAGTCCGCACTTCCATTTTCAGGGCCGCAAAATGAAAGTCACGGTGGGAAAAAATGTGGTGGCGAAACCGATCGTGTTTTACATCGGCAAGATTCCCCTGGCGATTTTGCCCTTCGCTTTTTTTCCGACCCGCAGCGGCCGCCATTCGGGTTTGATTATTCCGCGTTTCGGCGCCAGCCAGCTCGAAGGCCGCTATTTGCGCGGGCTGGGTTATTATTGGGCGATGAGCGACTATTACGATCTCGCGAGCACGGTGGATTATTACGAACTTTCCGGCTGGGTTTTTAATGGCAACTTGACTTACGCCAAACGCTACAGTTTTACCGGCCGTATCGGCGGCTCGTTCACGCGCAAAAATTTCGCGATTGATGAAACCAAGGAACGGCGGTGGGAAGTTAATTTCAATCACAGCCAGCCGTTCAATGCGACGACACATTTGAATGCTTCGGGCAGTTTTTCGAGCAGCAACTATTATCGTCTCTTTAGCACCAACCGCCAGGATCAGCTCCGCCGGACGATTACTTCGCAAGCGACGTTCAGCAAAAGTTTTGGCAGCGCGAGCCTCAGCGCGGCGGTGAGTGAGTTTAAAGATCTCGACGCCGGCTCTTACCAGCGCTTGTTGCCGAGTGTCAATCTGAGTTTTGGCCAGCGCCAGCTTTTCGGCAAATCCGCTCCGAATAAAAAGCGGCCAACCAACGGCAAGCCGGAAGAGCGGCACTGGTATGAAAATTTTTATTACAGCCTCTCCAGTTCGGCGCAAAATCGTTATGCCAAAGCTTCCGACACTTCTAAAGTAGACCAGTTGAGCTCCGCCAATCACAGCATGAGCCTTTCACTCAATGGCATTAAAGCTTTTTTCCCGTGGCTGAATTTGAATCAAAGCATGCAGGTCGCCGAAAGTTGGTTCGATCGCGCGACCGATTATTTTGTGACCACTGACGCGCTGGGCAAGGAAACGGTGGGAAGCCGGGTGCAAAAGGGTTTCGCGGCGTTGCATTTGTTTGATTACAACGCTTCCACGAGCACAAAGTTGTATGGAACGTTTAAACCGAATCTCGGTCCGGTGCGCGCGTTGCGGCATACGATGGAGCCAAGCCTGGGCTTTTCGTATCGCCCGGATTTTTCCGACCCGAAATGGGGCTATTTTAAAACGGTGCAGTTTGCCAACGACAGCACCGTCCGGCGCGATCGTTTCAACGGCGCGACGCCGCAGGGCGAGCAGGCGAGCCTGAACATGTCGGTGCGCAATTTTTTCCAAATGAAAACCGGCCCGGAGGATAAGCCGAAAAAAATTGATCTGTTTACGTTGACGTTTTCGAGTTTTCATAATTTTGCCGCGGCGGAATTTAAACAGTCCGATTTGAATACGTCGTTGTTTGCCAACCCGGCGCAGAATATTTCGGTCAATGCCAGCGCGGCGCACAGTTTTTATGAGTTTGATCAGAAGCTGGGCCGCACGGTTAATCGCCTGTTGTTTAAAAAGAACCGCGGGCTTTTTGATAATCAATACCTGCGTTTGACCGGCCTCAATGTCGGCGCGAGTTTTCGGTTTCAGGGCAAAGGCGGGGCCAGCTCGACGGGATCGTTCGGCGTCGCGAAAAGCGATGATGCGGCCGTGGAAGAAACGATTCCGGAATTGCCGCCGAATCGTCTCACGCCGATGTCCTATTTTTCCGATACCGAGGTGCCGTGGCAGGCAAGTTTTTCTTTGAGTATAAATCAGAGCCGGGCGAACCCCGCGAAGCCGAGCACGACGGCGCAACTCACGCTGGATAATGCCGATGTCACCCTCACGAAAAATTGGCGCGTTGGCTTTTATGGCAGTTTTAATTTGCGCGACAAAAAGGTGGTGGATCAACGCTATACCATTTATCGCGATTTGCATTGTTGGGAAATGCAATTCTTCTGGACCCCCACCGGTTACAGCCAGGGTTTTTATTTTCGTCTCGGCATCAAAGCGCCGTTGCTGAAAGACCTCAAAATTGAAAAACGCGGCGGCCGTTCGAGCGTGTTTGGCGGGTCGTCGTATTTTTAAGTTTGATTTGTAGTAACGCCTTCAGGCGTAAAGCGGTAAATTTGATGATTACGTATTTGACGCCTGAAGGCGTAACTACAAACATAGGTACAAAAATTCGACTTGATTTTCATCCGATTATGCGCTAACTTCTTAACATAAGCCGCAACCGAATAGGAAAAGGATTGCCGCTTAAAATAAAACCGGTAAACGTCAAGCGGCAAAGGAAGAGTTTAAACGGAGGAGAAGTGGCGAGGACCATTTCCATATCGAATCAAAAAGGCGGCGTTGGTAAGACGACGACCGCTGTGAATTTGTCATCGTGCATCGCGGTGGCCGAGCACAAGGTGCTGGTCGTGGATATGGATCCGCAGGCCAATACCACGAGCGGCTTTGGCATCGACCCGAAAAGCGTGGGCAACAGCGTCTATGAGGTGCTGATCAACGACCTCAACATCAATGAGGCCATTATCAAGACGCAGTTGGGTTATTTGGATTTGGTCCCGTCGCATGTGCGTCTCGTCGGCGCGGAACTGGAGATGGTCGGCGCGATTACCCGCGAGAAAATTCTCGAGAATGCGTTCACGCATTTAGCAACACCGTACGATTATATTTTTATCGACTGCCCGCCGTCCTTGGGTCTGCTCACTTTAAATGCGCTCACCGCCGCCGACTCGGTTTTGATTCCGATTCAATGCGAGTATTATGCGCTCGAAGGTTTGAGCCAGTTGCTGAACACCGTCCGCCTGGTGCAGAAACATTTGAACACCCGCCTGGAAATCGAAGGCGTGCTGTTGACCATGTTTGACGGGCGGTTGAATCTGAGCCGGCAGGTCGCCGAAGACGTCAAAAAATATTTTGGCGACAAGGTCTATAAATCCGTCATTTTGCGCAATGTGCGTTTAAGTGAAGCGCCGAGCCACGGCAAGCCGATCATCCTTTATGATGCCGTCAGCAGTGGCGCGGAAAATTACATGAGTTTGGCTACCGAGATTTTACAGAATGGCCACCACCAAGAGATTGGGAAGAGGGCTGTCCGCGCTCATTCCTGATGTCAGCGCGGAACGCGATAGCGACAACAATGTCAAAACCGGCTCTACCCAGGAGATCGAAATTTTCCGCATTGCCGTCAACCCTTTTCAACCCCGCACCAATTTTGACCCGCAGGCTTTACAAGAGCTGAAGCAATCCATTTCCGAAAACGGCCTCGTCACGCCGGTCACGGTTCGTCCGTACAACGGCGCTTATCAATTAATCGCGGGTGAACGCCGGTTCCGCGCCGCGCAGGAACTGGGCTATGAGCGCATTCCGGCTTACATTCGGGACGTGCACGATGATCGCCAGATGATGGAAATGGCGCTCATTGAGAACGTCCAGCGTGAAAATCTGAATCCGATTGAAGAAGCGTTTGGCTATCAACGCTTGATTGAGGAGTGCACGCTCACGCAGGAAGTCGTGGCGCAAAAAGTCGGCAAAGATCGCGTGACCATTGCCAATTCGCTGCGCCTGCTGAAGCTGCCGGAGGCGGTGCAGGAAAGTTTGCGCAAAAGCGAGCTTTCCGCGGGACATGCGCGGGCGCTGCTGGGCCTGCCGGATCGGGAACAGCAGGTCGAGCTCTGGAAGACGATTCTCAAAAACGGCTTGAGCGTTCGGCAGGTTGAGAAACTGGTGCAACGCGCCAGTAAACCGAAAAATGCGGCGAAAAAGAAGATTTCGCCCACCGCGCCGTATGCCGTTCGCGAGGCCGAAGACAAGCTGCGGCGAATTTTCGGCACCCAGGTGAAAATTCTTCTGCAGGGCAAAGGCGGGAAAATCGAGTTGGAGTTTTATTCCGACAATGATCTGGAGCGGCTGCTCGAGTTGATGCAGAAAATTTAGCATGAAGAATAATTGTGTCGTCAAGGGGCTTGACTTTGTTCGGCAAATTTAGTATGTTTCCTGCGTGTAAACCAAAGGAGCGCCGTGGGGCATATAATTGAGTGGCATGAAATATTCGGCCTGACGTTGACGGATTACTTTAGCGGCGTATTGGAGAAAGTTCAATTTGGCGCCTTAAATTACTCCTGGCACCGCCCCGATCACAGCGGAATTTTTAATAACTTGTTGCAACGTTATCAAGCGGAGGGCATGACCATGCCATATACCTGGGATGATTATTTCAAAGAGCATAAGTGGGAGCTTTTGGAGTTAGCGATGCGGAATGCGTCCGTCGAAGAGCTTCTGCAAGAACCGCCGGTGCAAGAGTTTCTCCAAAAACTGCCACCGGAAGAGCGTTTGAAAGGGTTACCGTCGGAAGAGCGTTTGAAAGGGCTGCCGTCGGAAGAACGCTTAAAGGGGCTGCCATCGGAAGAGCGTTTAAAAGGATTGACCCGCGAAGAGATCGAAGCATACTTGAGCAAACTCACGACGTTGAATTGACGAGCGTGTTCTATCAACGGTATGTTCGTCGTTTCTCTTCGAATCCGCGTTTTTCCGAAGTTCGTTCGAATCGCCCCCCAAAGCTCCACTCCAAACGGCTCGGTGGCCTTGCCATGAGCCGCTTGTAATAGGAATAAATTTGCTCAGAAAAAGATTGACTTTTTGGCGCAAAATATCTATTTTACATTTTCCCGTAAGCAGTTTGATTTCTTAAGATTGTCTGAAAAAACGGCTAATTGGTAAGTTGACGGCAATAAGCGCTGCAAGTTGTCCGCAAGGCAGCATCATGTTCGGTACTTGGTTTGCGCTTATTTTGCTTAAAGTGGGCCCGGAAGGGATGAGCGAGCCTCCCGTTGAAAGCTTCGACGGCAAGATCTGATGGTAAGAAGTTATGAAAAAGAGACGATCGCGAAGAATTTCGGTTCTGCTCATTCCCGATGATAACGCGGAGCCGTATAATTTCCGCTTGAGCTGGCCGCTGGCCAAGTTGTTGATCGGCACGGCCATTGTTTTGGCGATTCATGTGATTCTCGGCGGCGTGTTTTACTGGCGCTATTTTCAGGTGCATGGCGAAAATAAAGAGTTGGAGCGCTCCAATTCGCAACTGCTCGAAGACAACAAGCGGGTTTATCAGTTGTCGGCGGAAATGGACCGGATGTCGAAAGAGCAGGCCAAATTGTTGAGCCTGCTCGGCGTTGATCCCAATGCCAAAGGCGGCCTAAGTCTCAGTTCGATTCTGTCGGGCAATACGGCGATGATGGCGACGAAAATTGATGTGCCGGCCGCCACTTCGTTGAGCAGCCGTGAACCGGCGAAACCAGCGTTTGTGCCCTCCGGCGCTTTTACCACGCGGCGCCGCGAGAATGATTCGCGTTACTTGAAGAATATGCCGACGCTGTTGCCGGCGGAAGGGGTGATTACGACGGAGTTCACCCGGAACAAAGATTTTCCGTTTCGGTCGCATCCCGGGATTGATATTGCCGGCAAGCGCGGTTCGGTTGTGCTCGCCGCCGGTAATGGTCAGGTGGTCTTTGCCAACTGGACGTACGTCTGGGGCAATTTGATTATCATTCATCACGGCGACAATATTTTTTCATATTACGGCCACAATGACCGCTTGCTCGCGCATGATCGCGCCTTGGTGAAAAAAGGTGATCCCGTGGCCTTGCTGGGCAATTCCGGCGTCAGTTCCGGCCCGCATCTGCATTTTGAAGTTTGGCAAGACGGTGTGGCGATTGACCCCCGGCAGATTCTTTTGGCGTTTCGCGCCAATTCTAAATAAATCGGACGAATTTATCACTAACAGCATATGAGGCAAAAATGCTGGGGAAAAAGGACATGGACGATTTTGAAAAAAGCGGCGACCTGAATACTATTATAGGAAAAGGCTCTGCCGTGGAAGGCTCTGTTAAGGTGCAAAGCAGTCTTCGTGTGGATGGCCGCATCAAAGGCCAGGTGACCACGACGGATTCATTGGTGATTGGCAAAGAGGGCGAAATCGAAGGCGAAATTCGCGTGAAGAACGCCATTGTCGGCGGCAAAATCAAAGGTAAAATTTTCGCCAGCGGCAAAGTGGTGCTCGAAGCCAAATCGTCCTTTTATGGTGAATTGAAAACTTCCAAGCTGGTCATTGACGAAGGGGCGATTTTTGAAGGCGTTTGCTCGATGACGGATGACGGCAAGGTGTTGGCGTTGCCGGAAGGCACGACGTTTTCCGACCGGGCCCGCCCCACCGAGCGTCTCGGCCGGCCGGAAGTGCAAGTTAACCGATAGGCTACGCCTGAAAGGCACAATCGGTGCGAAAAATCGCTCCAACCAATTGGCCGCGATTGATTTCCGCCTACAGCGATGTCGGATTGCGTTTTGCGCTCGCCATCGTGATCGGCGGTTATTTCGGCTACTGGCTCGATAAAAGGCTGTCGATTTCTCCGATTGCTTTGATTGTCGGAATTATGTTTGGCGCCACCGCCGGATTTGTCACTCTTTATCGCACTGTGATGAAAACGGAAGCGCGTCACGAGTCGGAACAAACCGGCCAGAGTAAAGAAGAGTCATCTCAGAAAGATTGATGCCATTTTTTTTCTATCCCGCCACGAGCGGGACGGTGTCTTCTCTAAAAGTCTCCCTGAATTTCATCTTGACGATTGCCGCCGCGCCGATGCAGTGGGGATTTTTTTATGCGCTGGCCTTGAGCACGATTCTGGCTGTCGGCAACTATCTGGCACTGCGCTGGGCGCGCGGGCGTTCGCTGCAGCAGTTCTTATGGGTGCTGGTTGGCGGCTTTTTGGGCCGCCTCGTGGTTTTTGGCATCGCGATGGTGGTGGTTTGGAAATTTTCAGAGTTGGATGGCAAAACGTTCACGTGGACGTTGTTGGTTTCATATTTACTCTTTCAATTAATCGAAACGGTTATTTTACAAAGATATTTCAAACGCGTTAAATCAATACCTAAGGCATGAAGGGCGCATTGAGTCTTATTCTCATATTGTTTCTCCTGCTTTTTCAAACTGGAACGGCTGTTGCACAGGGCGAGTCGCATTCTTCTAACCCTCCTGCCGATACTTCCCATGTCGCCCCTTCTTCTACGCACGGCGGCGCCGCACAGGAAGAACACGGTTCCGGCGGCCATGGTGATGACATCGGCTCGGTCATCATTCATCACATCAGCGACGACAATAAAATTGAATTGCCTTTTGTCGGCGCCGTTCATCTCCCCCACATTGAATTATTCGGCATTGACTTTTCCATCACCAAGCACGTTTTGATGATGATGATTGCCGCAGGGTTGCTCATCGTGCTGCTCAGTCTTGCCGCGCGCCGTCGCAGCCCCGGTGAAGTGCCAACCGGTTTTGCCGGCGCGATTGAAACGGTGGTCGAGTTTATCCATACGCAAATTGCTCTTCCCAATATGGGCGAAAAACTCGGCAGCCAATTCACGCCTTATTTGTGTACCGCTTTCTTCTTTATTTTAACCTGTAACTTACTCGGCCTGGTGCCGTATGCAGCTACGGCGACGGGCAATGTGAGCGTGACCGCGGGTCTGGCGGCAATCACATTTATCTTAACGCAGGCGATGGGCATCAAAGCCAACGGCAT
>Ga0247727_10007855_pt1 | contig 20102 bp, 15 predicted proteins | sample WisWelCaveWW1625_FD_202498 | JGI IMG/M metagenome (GOLD analysis project Ga0247727, IMG submission 202498) | Biofilm microbial communities from Wishing Well Cave, Virginia, United States - WW16-25 | ecosystem: Environmental > Aquatic > Deep subsurface > Groundwater > Cave microbial mat | place... | reverse complement strand
CATCGTCTTGCCGGTGCGGGGCGCGGCCACGATCAGCGCGCGCTGGCCCTTGCCGAGCGGGGACAAGAGGTCCATCACGCGGGTCGTGAGCTGGTCGGGCGTCGTCTCGAGCCGGATCCGCTCCTGCGGGTAGAGCGGCGTCAGGTTGTCGAAGAAGATCTTCTCCTTGGCGCGGTCGGGCGGCTCGAAGTTGACCGCGTCGACCTTGATCAGGGCGAAGTAGCGCTCGTCTTCCTTGGGCGGACGGATCTGGCCGCTGATCGTGTCGCCGGTGCGCAGGTCGAACTTGCGGATCTGCGAGGGCGAGACGTAGATGTCGTCCGGACCCGGCAGGTAGCAGTACTCGGGCGCGCGCAGGAAACCGAAGCCGTCGGGCAGGATCTCGAGGACGCCCTCGGAGAAGATCAGCCCCTCCTTCTCCGCCTGGGCGCGCAGGATCTGGAAGACCAGCTCCTGCTTTTTCATCGAAGTCGCGCCCGGGATCTCGAGCTCCTTCGCGACCTCGATCAGCTTCTGGATGCCCAGCTCCTTGAGGACGGCGAGGTCGAGCCGGTGGGCGTCCGGGTCCGCTGCGTCGCCCTCGGCGACCGTTATCGCCGTGGAGGGCTCGTAGGGTTCGTCCTCGGCAACGTCGCGCTGCGGCAGCCGGGGCTTGCGCGGCTCGCCGCCACCCTTGCCGCCGCGGCCGCGCCGGTGGCCGCCGTCGCGCCGGCCGGCATTGCGCGGACCCGGCTCACGCGGCGCGGGCTCTCGCGGCGCGTCGCTGCGCGTCGCCTCGCTGCGAGGCGCTTCGCTGCGGGCTGCTTCGGTCGGGCCGTCCGCGCGAGCGCCCTCGGGGGGAGGGGTGGACGCCGGATCGTCGTTGGCCATTGCGGTCTACCTGGATGGAGACGGCGGAATGGGGAGATGCGGGCGAACCCTGCCCGCTCGCTGGAATGCGCCAAAGATAGTGGAGGACGCTCGCGGCTGTCAACCACGGGCCATGGGCCACGCTGCTATCCGCGGTACCGCCGGGGCGGCTCGCTGGTCGGCTCGACGTCGTTGGCCTCGAGCCAGGCGCGGATCACCGCGGCCATGCGCGCGTTGCGGCAGGCGAGCCAGAGCAGACGGTCCTCCGGGAAGTAGCCGAGCGCGTCCTCGAAGCGCAGGTCCGGGGCCGGCTGCTCGAGAGCGGCCATCAGCATGTCGCGCGTCCAGCCGTCGGCGAGCGATTGGACGAAGTGGCGCATCCAGTGCTGCTCGGTCTCGGGCGGGACGGGCAGAACCGGGATCAGCCGCTGGGCCGCGAGGCCCTCGTCGAGCTCCTCGTCGGAGAAGGCGTGGTCGTCGCTCCAGCCGCGGGTCACGTAGACGATGTCGCCGGTGCGGGTGTCGAGGAAAGCCTCCGACTCGCGCGAGCGCCGCGTGAGAGCGCGCTCCAGGCCGTCCCAGTCGATCGCGACTCCGCGCGTGGTCCCTTCCTCCCCGGCGAGAGGCGTCACCCTCTAGAAAGCCATCGTCTTGAGCTCGGCCGCCACATGCATTGGCGCTCCGGTCGCATGCTTCACGGCCTCGAGTGTCGTGTCGGGCGCGATCTCGGTGAGCCGCAGCCCTTCTTTCGTGACCTCGATCACCGCCATCTCGGTCACGACCAGGTCGACGCAGTGGCGTCCCGTGAGCGGCAGCGTGCACTGGGTCAGGATCTTGGGGCTGCCGTCCTTCGCGGTGTGCTCCATCGTGACGACCACGCGCCGCGCGCCCGCCACCAGGTCCATCGCCCCGCCCATGCCCTTCACCATTTTTCCGGGAATCATCCAGTTGGCGAGGTTGCCCTGCTGGTCGACCTGCAACGATCCGAGAATGGTGAGGTCGACGTGCCCGCCGCGTACCATCGCGAAGGAATCCGCGCTCGAGAAGTAGGACGTGCCCAAAAGCTCGGAGACGGTTTCCTTGCCCGCGTTGATGAGGTCAGGGTCTTCCTCTCCGGGCTCGGGATAGGGACCCACGCCCAGCATCCCGTTCTCGGAATGCAGCACGATCGAGACACCCTCGGGCACGTAGTTGGCGGCGAGCGTGGGCATGCCGATGCCGAGGTTGACGTAGTCGCCGTCCTTCATCTCGAGCGCGGCGCGCTTGACGATGCGGATCCGCTTGGGGTCCGTCTCGGCCTGGCCGGAGCCGCGCAGCGTGCGCTTCTCGATGCGCTTCTCGTAGGACGCGCCCTGGAACAGGCGCTGCACGAAGATCCCGGGCACGTGGACGCCGTCCGGGTCGAGCTTTCCCGCCGGCACCAGCTCCTCGACCTCGGCGATCGTGACGCGCGCCGCCTGGCACATCATCGGCGCGAAGTTGCGGCTGGTGCGGCGGAACACCAGGTTGCCGGCGGTGTCGCCCTTCCAGGCCTTGACGAGCGCGAAATCGGCGCGCAGGCCCGCTTCCAGCACGTACGGCCTGCCCGAGAACCAGCGGACTTCCTTGCCTTCCGCGACCACGGTCCCGTGGCCGGCGGGGGTGAAGAAGGCCGGGATACCGGCGCCGCCCGCGCGGATCCGCTCGGAGAAGGTGCCCTGCGGGTTGAGCTCCACCTCGAGCGAGCCGTCGAGGAACATCGACTCGAAGACCTTGTTCTCGCCGACGTATGTCGAGATCATCTTCTTGACCTGGCCGTTCTGCAGCAGGAATGTGATCCCGAAATCGTTGACCCCCGCGTTGTTCGAGACTACGGTGAGGCCCTTGGCGCCCTGATCGCGCAGCGCCAGGATCAGGTTCTCCGGGATCCCGCACAACCCGAAGCCCGAGATCATCACGCTGGCGCCGTCCGGGACGTCGCGCACGGCCTCGGCCGCGCCCTTCACTACCTTGTTCATGGCTTCTCCCCGGGACCACGCCCGGACGGTCGATGATAGCAAGGCACCTGAAACGCCCTGACCCTCATGCTCCGCAGTATGTCATCTGCCAGGCGACCGCGAACTCGTTCCAGGACGAGTCGAGCTTGCCGGATACGACTCGGAGGCGACCCTAACGCGCCGAAGGTGAGCTCGGCGGCGCGGTAACGCCTGGGGCTCGCTTCAGCCCCAACCTGCCCGCCAAGGACTCGGCCTCCGCCTTCAGGTCCCGTGCGGCCGCCACGGCTCTCGGGACGTCGCCGATTGCGTACGCGGTCCTCGCGCCAGCCCACGCCTGGTTCAAGGCCGCGAGCTCGGCTTGCGCGGCCGTCAGCCTCTCGCTCGAGATCGCGCTCGAGGAAGCGAGCATGCTGAGCCTCGTCGCGATCGCATCGACATGCGCCGGCAGGCTCGCGGACAGCTCGTTCCAGGCGGCAGTCGCCTTCTGCTTGTGCTTCCCGGCCTGCTGCGCCGCGGCGGCGATCCGGTCCGGAAGGGGCAGCGCGGCCCGGAGGGCATCGGTGTAGAGGCCGGCGTCGAGGCTGGCGCGCGCCTCGCGCAGCACCGATGCGACGGCAGCGACCTCCTCGGGCAGATACATTTCTATCTCCGGCGCTGCGGCGAGCGCCCGCTCGGCGGCCTTGATGGCCTCGTCGGCGGGCCTTCTGTTGCAGGCGACGGCCAGGAGCGCGAGGAGGCATGCGCCGAACGTGGCGATCCCCCTTGTTTCCATCATTTCCATCCGAGCGTCGAGGCTATGACGGGTATCAATACGTCGGCGATGGCGTGATGCCCCTCCACCCGCGGGTGCCAGTCGCAGCCCATCTCGCGCAGGGGAAAGGAAGGAATCGCCGTGAACGACACCTTCTCGTCGCCGTTTCGCCGCGCAGCTTCCACGACCTCCTCCACGAGAAAGCTGAAGTGGGGCCAGCCGGCCACGTTGACGCAGAAGATATGGGCATCCGGATAGTGGCCTCGGAGCCTGGCCAGGAACGCAGCGTATCCGGCTTGGAACACGTCCGGGGGAGGCCTCGGATCCGTCGTGTGGTCATTGATGCCGAGGTCCACGATGACAGCGTGCGGCAGCCAGGATGAGAAGTCCCATTCCGACGCGGGGTCGTTCCAGAGCAAACGACCATACTGCGCGGGGAACGGCTCTGCCGAGACAGGCCCGGGATCTCCGGAATTACGCACGACGCCCTGCCCGGAGACGGCCACGACGCGGTAGCCGGTGCCGAAGCTTCGAGCGACGATGGCCCCGAAGGACTCCCAGTTGTTGGAAACCGCCTCGAGGTTCGGGCAGCTCTCGTACGTATCTCCCTCATTGCCGTATCCCGCCACCCACGAAGCGCCCACGATTTCCATTCTTCGGTGCGTCGGCGGCTGCTGCGCAGGCAAGAGCGATCCTTCCTCGGCCAGCCACAGCCCGCGGAAGGTCGCGACGCCCTGGAACGCCTCCGTTCGCTTGTTGAGCACGAGACGGTGCTCTTCAGGACCGAGGTCCTTTACTGAATAGGCATGAACGCCCTGCTTCAGCTTCCATACGCCCCACAGCTTGTCGTCCACGAACACGTTGAAGTGGTTTCCGCGACCCTCGTCTTCCAGTTCGAAAGAAACGGCGCTGCCGCTCATCGAAACGAAGATGCTGACTCCGGGCCAGTCGAAGCTCAGACCTCGCGCCTCGAAACGGATCCGACCACTGATGCCGATTCGGGAATCCGTGGCGGCGAAGGTCTTGGTGAATCCTGCCGGTCCGACGGTTCCATTAGCTTCGGCAGAATCCTCGCTCCGGTCGCTGCGCGCGCAGCCGACCAGCATCCATGCACCGAGGAGAACTGCGAGGTACCCGTGGCGCATCAAGCGACAGGCCTCTGCTTGATCGCGAATGCTAGCACCGGTAGCCTCGATTGTAGCAACGCGCCATCGAGAGGGCGTCTGCTACTTCCCAGTGGGCCGGTATCTCAAGAGTGCTATCGTTCCCGCGATGAAAAGCGCACGAACCGAGGTAGCCTGAGCGTCGCTTCCTGGCTGAGACGGTTGCGGAGCAGGCCCGAGCCGCCCGCACCCTCGCGCTTGCCGAGAGCGCCTCATCCCCCGGCCTTCAGCGACGCGGAGCTGCTGGCGCGAACCGAGGAGTTCAACCGCGCCGCCGAGGCCTACTGGCACGAGCTGAAGGACGAGCCCTCGGGCCGCATGCATGCGCTCAACAAGCCCTTCGGCAGCGTGGCGGACTCGCCGGGCACCGTCTATCGCCTCGGCCTCGTCCTCGCCGAGCTTCGCGCTGGGGTGGGGCACAGCGTGCTCGACTTCGGCGCCGGGAGCTGTTGGCTGGCCTCGTGCCTCAACCGCCTCGGCTGTCGCACGATCGCGATCGACGTCAGCCCCACCGCCCTCGCGCTCGGCCGGGAGCTCTTCGCGATGGACCGGCGCCACCGGTCCGAGGTCGAGCCGCGCTTCCTGGCCTACGACGGCCACCACATACCGCTGGCCGACGGCTCCGTGGACCGCGTCGTGTGCTTCGACGCCTTCCACCACGTGCCCAACCTCGACGAGATCTTTTCCGAGGTCTTCCGCGTCCTGCGGCCCGGCGGGCGCGCGGTCCTGGCCGAGCCAGGAGAAGGCCACAGCCACGCGGGGCACTCGCTCTTCGATGCCGAGCGCCACGGGGTCCTCGAGAACGAGCTCGAGGTCCACGACCTCGACCGCCGGGCGCGCGCGGCCGGCTTCAGCGACGTTCGCTTCAAGCCCTACCCCGACCCGGCACTGCTGAGCCTGGGCGCGGCCGACTACGTGCGGCTCACGCAGGGCGACGCGAGCGTCTTGCCGATGCCGGCGTACGCGGCGAGCCTGAAGCAGTTCCTCGTCGTCACCCTCGTCAAGGGACAGGAAACGATCGACTCCCGCCGACCCTCGGTCTTGCGGGCCGAGATCCGGCGCGCGGATGCCGGGAGCGCGCTCGAGGGACGGCCGGGGGCGATCCTTCCCTTGCCGCTCGTCGTGCGCAACGCAGGCGATACCCTCTGGCGGCACGAGATCGACGAGATCGGAGGCTACGTCATGCTCTCCGGCCACCTGCTCGCGGAGGACGGGCGGGCGCTGGCGCCAGGCTTCTTCCGGACGCCGCTGCCGGCCTCGGTGCCTCCGGGGGACGAGATCGAGCTCGTGGCGGACCTGCCGCTGCCCGCGGAGCTCGGCCGCTACCGGATCCGCGTGGACCTCGTGGACGAGTGCGTCACCTGGTTCAGCCAGGCTGGCTCGCCGACGCTCGAGCTTCCGCTGAGCGTCCTGGCGCACGGCGACGCGATGGGGCCGGCGGGGCTGCGCGCGACGCTCGCGACGACCGCGGGCGCACCGCTCACGGCCCGGCCCGGCACCCGGGTCTCGTTCCCGGTCCAGCTCGAGAACGCGGGCCGCGTGTCCTGGCCTCACGCGCCCGCGCCACGGCCGGGCAGCGTCAGCCTCGGCGGCCACCTGCTCGACGAGCAGGGGCGCGTCGTCAGCCGCGACTTCATGCACCTGCCCTTGCCGCGCGCGGTGGCGCCGGGCGAGACGATCGAGATGCCGTGCGCCTTCCGCGCCCCCCTGGAACCGGGCGGATACCGCCTGCGGCTCGACCTCGTGCTCGAGCTCTTGTGCTGGTTCGAAGAGCGCGGCACGCGTCCCCTGGAGCTGGCGCTGGTGGTGACGGACGAGGTGCCGTCGAGCGACGAGCCGGGCCTCCTGCGCGCGATGCTGGGGGTGCCGGACGGCGGCGCCCCGCTCCGCGCCGCCGCCGGATCTTCCTTCCCGTTGCGCGTCCAGGTGAGGAACGTCGGCAACACGCTCTGGCTCGCGGAGCGGTCGCACGCGGGCCAGGTGAGGCTGGGCGCGCACCTCATGGACGCGGCGCGGATCATGCTCGACTTCGACTACCTTCGCGTCCGCCTTCCCCGCGATCTAGGCCCCGGCGACGGCGTCGAGCTCCTGGCGGCGGTCCCGGTGCCCGACGCGCCCGGCCACTACACCCTCGAGCTCGACATGGTCGCCGAGGCGATCTCATGGTTCGGCCCCTCGGGCTCGCCGACCGTCTGCGTCCACTTCGAGTCCCTCGCGTAGAATCTCCGCACGCTAGCCGCGGCGCGGCGGCAGGTTGAGCGCCATCACGGCGAGCGGGAAGAGCGCGGCTGCCAGCGGCCAGGCGGGCGGGCTGGCGATGAGCGCGACCGCGGCCAGGATCACCGCGCTCTCGAGGACGCCGAAGAAGACGATCGTCTTCTGGAGCCGGGTGGCCACGGCCTCGGCGGGCTCACCCAGTGTGGGCGGGGGCGCGACGAGGCCTTGTCCGCGCACGATCGTGGCGACGAGCGGGGCGAGCGCGGCCCAGCCCACGGCCATCCACGAGACGACTTCGGCACCGGAGCCGGTGTTTTCCTGCGTGTTGACGAACGCGGCGACCGCCAGGATCGCCGCGCTGCTTCCGAGCAACGCGCGCGGCACCATCACCAGCGCCGACTGCGGGTCGGGGCCCGGGCCCTTGCTCATGGTCTCCTCCTCATCGAAGCTGAGCTCACTCCTCCCCGCGCAGGCGCGCCAACAGATCCTGCTCGCGGCGCTCGAGGAGCCGGGCGGCGCCGCTCGCCGCCATGAAGTAGACGGCGGAGGCACCGGCGAGCGCCAACGGCAGCGTCAGCGCCCACAGCCAGGGCTCCGCGAGCAGGTGCGGCAGCCAGGCGAGCAGGGCAAACGGCGCGGACATGGCGAGCGCCCCGATCATCGCGACGAGACCCATCACCGCGGCGCCGAGGCCGCGCGTGCCCGAGATCGGCGCGTTCGGGTCGCGTCCCGCCGCCGGAACCGGGATCGGAAACAGAATCGAGAGGTAGTTGTCGGCGCCGCTCGCCAGGATCTGGGTGAGGAGCACCAGGCAGGCGACGGCGAGGGCGACGACGGGGCCCGCGAGCACGAGCGCGGCGAGCGCCAGCGACACCAGCACGGGTCCGCGCAGCACGAGCAGCGCCAGGTTCTTGCCGACCAGGATCGCGAGCCGATCCACCGGGAAGCCGAGCAGCAGGCCCAGGCCTTGCCGCTCGAGCGCCAGCGCGTTCGAGCCTATGACACCGAGGCCCGCCATCGACGCCACGGCGAAGAGCTGGGCCGGACCGATCCCCGCCGCCCGGCCCTGCCCCAGCAGAAACAGCAGCAGCAGCGGGCCGATCACCCCGCTGAGGCTCACCGCCTTGAGCCGCGGATCGCGCCAGCTGACGCGCAGCTCCTTCTCGACGATGGCACCCACCGCTCCGGGTAGCCGCAGGCTCCACCGGGCGGCGCCGCGCGCGGCCGCTTCGCCCGTGTCGAGCTCGCCCCGGTAGAGCCGCTGCGCGACGAGCGTCGACACCCCCAGCGTGGCGATGAGCGCCAGCGTCACCGCCGCAGAGAAGCCCAGGAACTCGAGCGGCTCGCCCCGGCCGGCGTGAACCGCCGCGCGCGCGCCCCAGGCGAAAGGCGACACCAGGAACACGTCGCGCTCCAGCAGGGTCACGAGCAGACGCCGCGCCTCCGAGCCCCCACGGCTCAGCATCAGGATCGGGAGCAGGCTCAGCAGCAGCCCTAGCGCGATCCCGACGAAGACCAAGCGGTCGTGAGTCCGCCGCGTCCGCGACAGCGCGTGGAGCGCGATCCCCGTCGCCTGTCCGGCGGCGAGCACCAGCAGCAGGCCGAGGCCGAGGCCGACGAGAGCCAGCGAGAAGCGCGGCCCGCCGAGCGCGAGGCCGAGCGCCAGGAGCGGCGGGAGCTGCGCCAGCACGGTCGGCTGCAGCAGGTTGGAGGCGAGCGAGGACACGACGAGCGTCCTGAGCGGGACCGGGTACGAAAGCAGGCGCGTGAGGTCGTGCGTTTCGGTGGCGGCGACGCCTGCGAGCAGCGGTGAGAGCGCCCAGCTCAAGCCGAAGAGCGTGGCCACCGCGGAGAGGACCGGCAGCAGCAGGCCCGGCTCGCTGCGAGAGACGATCTGGACCAGCGCGAACGCGGCGAGCGCCGACAGCGCGGAGAAGAGCGCGAGCGCGGGCAGGGCCAAAAGCAGCCCCAGCTTGCGCCCGCGCGAGCCGGCGATGGCGCGCGCCTCGAGCCGGAAGCGCAGGCCGACGAGGGCGATCAGGACGTCCACGACAGGTCCTCGCGTCGCACGTCGGCCGCGACAAGCCTGAGGAAGACGTCCTCGAGCGAGGCCTCGCCGCCGAGCGAGCGCTGCGCGCGGATCTCGGCGAGCGTCCCCTGCGCGACGATGCGGCCGTGGTCGATCACCGCGACCTCGTCACACAGGCGTTCGACGACGTCCAGCACGTGCGACGTGAAGAACAGCGTCACCCCGCGCGCTGTCAGGCGTCGCAGCAGGTCCGTGACCACGCGACCCGAGATGGGGTCGATCCCGTTGAGAGGCTCGTCGAGGAACAGCACCGAGGGGCGGTGGACGAGCGCGCAGGCGAGCGCGAGCTTCTTGCGCATGCCCTGCGAGTAGTCCACCACTAGCTTACCGCCCTCGTCGGCGAGCGAGAGGAACTCGAGCAGCTCCTGCGTGCGGCGGCGCGCCTCGAGGGTGGGCAGGCCGTGCATGCGCGCGGCGAACAGCAGGTGCTCCTCGCCGGTCAGCCGCTCGTAGAGCGGTAGCTCCTCGGTGAGCACGCCGATGCGGCGCTTGAGCGCGATCGGGTCGCCACTCAGGCGGGCGCCCTCGATGATCGCGTCGCCCGCGCTCGGGCGCAGCAGGCCCGTCAGCATGCGGATGGTCGTGCTCTTGCCTGCCCCGTTCGGGCCCAGGAAGCCGAAGAAGCGCCCGCGCGCCACGTGGAACGAGACGTGGTCGACCGCCGTCTGGCGGCGGAACACACGCGTCAGGCCTTCGACCACGATCGCGTGGGCGTCGCTCGCGGGTCCGCTGGCGCTCGCTTCCATCGGCGCAAGCGTAGCCGATTTGTGCTACGGTTCCGGCGATTCGATGACCCAGGGCTCGGGCGGAGCCGAACGGCGGAAGCAGAGGCGCGTGCCGATGAAGTTCCCCGTGAGGATCCAGGGCCGCGACAGCGACGGCCGCACGTGGGACGAGATGAGTTCCTGCGAGGATGCCTCGGCCGGCGGCGTGGGCCTGCGGCTCAACCACCCGGTGGTGCTGGGCCAGGTGCTGCACCTCTCGATGCCGATGCCGCAGCGCTTCCGGCAGTTCGACATCACCGACCCCTCGTACCGCGTCTACACGCTCGTGCGCAACGTGCGCCCGGCGCCCGGCGGCGGCGTCCGGGTGGGCCTGCTGTTCCTCGGCAAGCATCCGCCGCGCGGCGCCGAGTCGCGCCCCGGCGAGCTGTTCCTGATGCCGGGCGATCCGACCCCGGTCGAGCGGCGGAAGTTCGAGCGCCTGCTCGCGAGGTTGAGCCTGCGGCTCGAGGCCGAGCAGGCTCCCGGCGGCGTCGCGATGGAGGAGAAGACGATCGCCGAGGACGTGAGCCAGTGGGGCGCGCAGGTCAAGGCGAGCACGCTGCCGGTCGTCAAGGGAGCGATCGTGCAGGTCGAAGAGATCGGCGGCGATTTCAAGACGCGCGCCGAAGTGAGGAACATCTCGATCGGCCAGGACGGGCACCCACGCCTGCAGCTGTTGTTCCTCGACGCGCCGGCCCCCGAGCGCATGCTGCCGGCGGTCGGCGCCGACGAAGCCGTCAAGAAGGCCTGAGCCGGAGACGGCGTCGCTGCTAGAGCATCCCCTTGAGCCGGCCGTAGCCCGCGCGGCTCAGCGGCAGCCGCGTTCCGTCCCGGAGCACCACCGCCTTCGGCTCGCCGCCCTCGCTGTCGATCCGCGCCAGCCGGTCGAGGTTGAGCAGGTACGAGCGGTGGATGCGCACGAAACGCGCGGGGTCGAGCGAGCCCTCCAGATCGGAGAGCGTCTGCTGCTTGAGGTGCGACTTGCCCTCTGCGTGCAGGCTGACGTAGTCGTCCTGCGCCTCGGCGTAGTCGAGCTTGTCGGCCTGGATCACGTGGACGCGCGGGCCCTGCCGCACCACGATCCGCTCCGCGGGCTGCCCAGCGGGGCGGGCGGCGGCCACGAGGCCGGCCAGCGGGAGCGGCTGGCGGGGCGCCACACGCTGCCTGGCCCGCTCGAGGGCCGTGGCGATCCGATCCGGGGAGACTGGCTTCAGCACGTAATCCACCGCGTGCACGTCGAACGCCTTGATCGCGTGCTCGTCGAACGCCGTCACGAAGACCACGGCCACGTCGCGGCCCAAAAGCTCCAGCACCTCGAAGCCGTTGAGCTTGGGCATCTGCACGTCGAGGAACAGCAGGTCGGGCCTGAGGTCGTTGACGGCCTTCACCGCCTCGAAGCCGTTCTTGCACTCGCCGACGATCTCGACCCCCCCGGCGCGCTCCGCGTACTCGCGTAGCAGCACGCGCGAGGGCTCCTCGTCGTCCACGATCACCACGCGCAGCACGCCGCCGGGAGCGGGCTTCGCTTCCTCCCGGGGCGGGGGCGTGGCCGCGGGTGAGGAGCGCTCGCCGGCGAAGGGCGCGGCCGCGAGGCGACGACGCGCCTCGCGCAGATCCGTGAGCAGCTCGGTTGCGGCGGGGTAGCGGTCGCCCGGCGCCTTGGCCAGGCTGCGGTCGAGGAGGCGCTGCAGCACGGGCCCCGCTGCAGCGAGCCCCGCCTCCTTGAGCCTCGGTGCCGGCTCCTTGAGGACCGCATGCAGCGTCTCGACGCCGCTCTCGCGGCGGAAGGCGGGCTCGCCCGCGAGCATCTCGTAGAGCAGCGCGCCGAACGCGAACAGGTCGCTGCGTGCGTCCACCACGCCGCCGCGAACCTGCTCGGGCGACATGTAGGCAGCCGTGCCCAGGATACGGCCGGGATCCGTGTCGCTCCAGGGAGGCGTGTCCGCCCCGCTCTCGAAGGGCGGGCGCGGGCGCAGCAGCTTGGCGAGGCCGAAGTCGATGATCTTCGCGTGGCCAGACTCGGTGAGCATCACGTTCTTGGGCTTGAGGTCGCGGTGCACGACACCTCGCGCGTGCGCCTCCACCAGGCCCTCGGCCACCTCGATCGCGAGGTCGAGCGCGCGTCCGGGCTCGAGCGGGGCCCCGGCGATGGAGGCCGAAAGCGGCCGGCCGCGCACCAGCTCCATGGCGATGAAGGTCTCGCCCTCGGCCTCGTCGATCTCGTAGACGACGGACACCGCGGGATGCGCGAGTGCGGCGGCGGCCCGCGCTTCCTGCTCGAGGCGGCGCCCCTGCTCGGGGTCGCGGCCCGCGACGGGGCCCAGGATCTTGAGCGCGACCTCGCGGCCGAGGGTCGTGTCGAGGGCGCGGTACACGACACCGACGCCCCCTCGCCCGATCTCCTCGAGCACGCGATAGTGCGAGAGCGTCTTGCCGATCATCCCCGCTGACCTACGCGGATTCTAGGCCGAAAGACCCCGTGACCCGCCGGTGCCGGCCGGAGACTGGCCGATTCACGGCTTCCGGAAGACTCTCTTCTGCCGTAGCTTATTGGCGGAGGCACACGATGAACCCCGCGTTCCACCCCGAAGAACCGTCCCCGGACCTGAGGGTCACGCCGCGCGTCGTGCTGGGCCTCGGGGTGATGCTCGCGGGACTCGTGCTCGCGCTCGACAGCCTGGGGCTCGTCGACGGCGGCACGCTGCTCCGTTTCTGGCCGCTGGTGCTCGTCGCCATCGGCATCGTCAAGTGGATCTCCCCGGCGCCGCAGCGGAGGTCGGCGACCATCTGGATCGTAGCCGGCGGGGCCTTCCTGCTCGTCATGCTCGGCCACATGTCGTTCGTGCGCGTGTGGGCGGCACTGCTCTTCTTCGTCGGCGCGAACATCGCGTGGAAGGCGTTGCGGCCCGTCGCCGCCGCCCCGAAGGACGCGTCCGCGGCGATCGACCTGCTGCAGATCATGGGCGGCACGAAGACGGTCGTCACCTCGGCGGACTTCAGGGGCGGTCAGGCGACGGCGGTGATGGGCGGCTGCGAGATCGACCTGCGCCACGCGTCGATGCCCGAGGGCCGGGCGGCCACGATCGACACCTTCGCGTTCTGGGGTGGGATCGAGATCCGCGTGCCCGACGACTGGGAGGTGGTGAGCCAGGGTGGCGCCGCGCTCGGGGGCTTCGTCAACAACGCGCGGGCGCAGCCGGGAGCGAAGCGCCGGCTCGTGGTGACGGGGCTCGCGATCATGGGAGGCGTCGAGGTCAAGAACTGACCCATGCACCCGATCCTGGCGGACGGGCGCCGGCTCTTCGCCTACCTGGCCGCCTGGGGCCTCGTCGGCACGCTGATCGCGGCGCAGCTCGTGCTCGCCGCGCCGTTCGCATGGGCGGAGGCCTTCGCCTTCGGGGTGCCGATGGCGCTCGTCTTCGGCTTCGCCGGGCTGGGCGCGTTCTGGGTGTGCCAGGCGGCGCCGCTGGAGCTCGCGCGGCTCGTCCGTTCGCTCGGCATGCAGCTCGTCGCCGCGGTGATCTCCGCGGCGCTGTGGCTCGCGGTCGCGCGTGGCTGGGCGGGGCTGCTCGAGCGGCTCGACGTCTTCCCCGGCTTGGTGGCGAAGCAGCTCGAGGTGGCGCCGCTGCTGCTCGGCCTGGGCGTGGCGCTGTTCCTGCTGACAGCGGCGCTCAACTACCTGCTGATGGCCATCGGCGCCTCGCAAGTCGCCGAGCGGCGCGCACTCCAGTTCGAGATCGCCTCGCGCGAGGCGGAGCTGCGGGCGCTGCGCGCCCAGATCCACCCGCACTTCCTCTTCAACAGCCTCAACTCGATCAACGCCCTGATCGCGGCCAAGCCCGAGGAGGCGCGGCGGCTGTGCGTGCGGCTTGGTGATTTCCTGCGGCGCAGCCTGACCGTCGGGTCACGCGAAGAGGTCCCGCTCGCCGAGGAGCTCGAGCTCGCGGAGCAGCTGCTCGCGATCGAGAAGGTGCGCTTCGGCGAGCGGCTGTCCCATGCGATCTTCGCCGACGACGCGGCGCGCGCCTGCGCGGTGCCGCCGCTGCTGCTGCAGACGCTCGTGGAGAACGCGGTCACCCACGGCATCGCGCAGCGGATCGAGGGCGGCCTGGTCCGGATCGAGGCCGAGCGGCGCGGCCCGGAGCTGTGGATCGCGATCACGAACCCGCGCGACGCCGACGCAGCCGGCCGGCGTGGCACCGGCATCGGGCTTCAGAACGTCAGGCGTCGGCTCGCGGCGCTCCACGGCGACGATGCGGAGCTGCGCGTCCTGCCCGGCGACGACTCCTTCCGCATCGAGCTGCGCCTCCCGGTGCGGCACTGACCTTGCCACCAGAAGGGCTGGAGCGCGCCCCGCCCGTTGGGCTGCGGACGGCTTGATGAGATGCCCCCTCCACGACGACATGACGCCGGTGGAAACTTCTGCTTGACTTCGGGCGGCGGCCGGACGTTCAATCTGCCCAAATATCCAACCGTTTGATTCCTCGAGACCACAAGGAGGATGAACGTGAGGCTACTCAGAGCGACTCCAGTCGTCTTTCTCGCTGCGGCGCTTTCGGTCCTGGGCGCCGCCTCCGCGTGGGCTCAATCCGGCACGGCCTCGCTCAGCGGGCGCGTCACCGACCCCCAGGGGTCGCTGGTGCCGGGCGCGGCGGTCACGATCACCAGCGCCGCCACGAACGCGGTGCGCTCGACCGTGACCAACTCGGCCGGGCTCTACCAGTTCGCCGCGCTGCCGCCGGGCCAGTGGAACCTCAAGGTCGAGCTGTCCGGCTTCCGCGCCGCGCGGCTCGAGAACGTCCACCTGCGCGTGGACATGGCCGCGCGCCACGACGTGCAGATGGCGATGGGCGACATGACCGAGACGATCACGGTCAAGGCCGAGACGCCGGTGCTCAACAAGGTGGATGCCAGCCTCGGCAACACGATCAGCGAGGAAGCCATCCGCAGCCTGCCCGTCGAAGCCCGCAACGTGGTGCAGCTGCTCAGCCTGCAGCCGGGTGTCGTCTTCATCCCGTATACGAGAGGCGTCAGCGACGAAGAGGATCCCCGCTACGGAGCCACCAGCGGGGCGCGCTCCGACCAGCAGAACGTGACGCTCGACGGCGTCGACGTGAACGACGCGCAGCTCCAGACCGCGTTCACTTCGGCGGTGCGCGTCACCCAGGAGGCGTTGCAGGAGTTCCGAGTCAGCACCAGCAACTACGGCGCGGACCAGGGCCGCTCGAGCGGACCGCAGGTTTCGCTGGTCACCAAGAGCGGGACCAACGAATACCGCGGGTCGGCCTATTGGTTCCTTCGCCGGACGGGCACCTCGAGCAACGAGTACTTCCTGAAGCTGGCGCAGGCAAGCTCCGGGCAGAACGAGCCGCCGCTGCTGGACAAGAACCTCTTCGGCGGCTCGCTGGGCGGGCCGATCAAGAAGGACCGCATCTTCTTCTTCGTCAACTTCGAGGGGCTGAACGCGACGAACGAGCGGCCGGTCGTGCGCAACGTACCGTCGGCATCGTACCGCGACGGAGTGTTGATGTACCGCTGCGCGAACGCGGCGCTGTGTCCCGGCGGATCGGTGCGCGGGTTCAGCAACACGCACACCGTGCAGGCCGGCTGGTACGGGCTCACTCCCGCGGAGGCCGCGGCCATCGATCCGCTGGGGATCGGCCCGAGTCGCACCGCCTCGCAGTACTGGCAGCAGTACCCGCTCCCGAACGAGCCGGGGCTCGACGGCCAGAACATCATGAGTTACCGGTTCAAGGGCCCGGTGACGGACAGCCTCCGCACCTATATCGCGCGCGTCGACGTCAAGCTGACGGAATCCGGCAACCACAACCTGTTCGCGCGGGTCAACGCGCAGGACGACACGCTCGGCGGCGTGCCGCAGTTCCCCGACCAGGACCCGCGCAGTCAGACGATCTACAAGAACTTCGGCCTTGCCCTCGGCTACGACGGCGTGCTGTCGAACACGCTGATGAACAGCTTCCGCTACGGCCTGACGCGGATCGACCACGAAGAGGTCGGGCGAGTGACGCAGAATTACGTGACGTTCCGCAACCTCGACAACTTCGATCCGATCACCTTCACCAGCACGCGCGAAACGCCGACGCACAACTTCGTCGACGAGCTGTCGTGGCTGAAGGGGACGCACAACGTCAAGTTCGGTGCCAACCTGCGCTTCACGCGGATTCCGAGCACGCGTGACAGCGGCTCCTACCTGAGCGCGACGGCAAACGCGTCGTGGGTGAACGGCGTCGGACGCCGCTACAGCCCCGGCAACGCGTTCTGCACGTCCCCGGGCTGCAACGCCGTCCCGGTGGTGTCCTCAGCCTTTCAAGCGGGCTATGCGGACGCCTGGATCCCGTACCTGGGTGTCATCACCCAGGCGAACCTCAGGGCCAACTACAGGAGTGACGGCAGCCAGCTTCCGGTCGGCGAGCCGGTTCCACGCGAATACGCCACGGACGAGTACGAGTTCTACGTCCAGGACTCCTGGCAGGTCCGGCCCAACCTGACCGTCACGGCGGGCGTGCGTTACAGCCTGTATTCCCCGCCGTTCGAGGTCAACGGCCAGCAGGTGGCGCCGACGATCAGCATGGGCGAGTGGTTCGCCGAGCGCGAACGGAACATGGCGCAGGGCATTCCGTCCACGGCCAGCCCCCGAGTGACCTTCGACCTCGCGGGTCCCGCGAACGGCAAGAAGGGCTTCTATGAATGGGACAAGAACAACTTCGCGCCGCGTGTGGCGGTGGTCTGGTCGCCGGGCAACGGCAAGACGGTCGTCCGCGCCGGGTACTCCAAGGTGTTCGACCGCATCGGCCAGGGAATTGCGCTCAACTTCGACGAGAACCTCGCCTTCGGCATGTCGACCAGCATCGGCAGCCCCTTCGGCGGGGTGGACGAGAGGAACCCGGCTGTCCGCTTCACGGGCATCAACACTATGCCGCCGCACATGCCTGCGGCGCCCGCGGGCGGGTTCCCGCAGACGCCACCGGTCCGGGCCGGCATCATCACGGGAAGCATCGACGACACCATCAAGACGCCCTCGGCGCACACCGTGAGTTTCGCGATCGGCCGTCAGCTCGGCGCCGACTTCAGCATCGAGGCGGCCTACGCCGGCCGTTTCGGCCGCGACCTGCTCGTCCGCCGGGACATCGCCATGCCGCTCAACCTGGTCGACACGCGATCCGGAATGGACTACTTCACGGCCGCACAGCAGATGATCAATGCCGCTCAGGCCGCCGGCCTCACGGGCGGCTCGCCCAGGGCGGCGTACGCGGTCCTGTCGCCGATCGCGTACTGGGAGAACCTGTGGCCCGGCGCCGCGGGCGGTGGCCTCACCGCCACGCAAGCGATGGCGCGCGCGTTCATGGTCAACGCGCCCGACTACATCACGGCGCTCTACGACGCGGACGAGTTCTGCGACCCGGCGTGCAGCATTTTCGGGCCGTTCGCCTACTTCGCCGACCAGTACGACTCGCTGGGGGCCTTGAGCTCGATCGGGCGCTCGAACTACAACGCGCTGCAGTTGACCTTCCGCAAGCGCTTCAGCAAGGGCTACCAGTTCGACCTCAACTACACGCTCTCGAAGTCGGAGGACATGGGCTCGCAGCTGGAGCGCGGCGGCGCTTTCGGCAACTTCTCCAATGGCGGTTACAGCGGCTTCCTGATCAACTCCTTCGATCCCGAGGCGAACTACGGCACCTCGGACTTCGACGTGCGCCACCAAGTCAACCTCAACTGGGTCTGGGAGCTGCCGTTCGGAAAGAGCTCCTCGGGCGTGCTGAAGCAGGCCATCGGCGGCTGGTCCTTTGCGGGCCTCACGCGCTGGAATAGCGGCTTTCCGTTCAACGTGTTCAACTGCCGCTCCTGCTGGCCGACCAACTGGAACCTGCAGGGCAACGCGATGCTGGTGGACCCCAACCGGCTCCCCCCCACGGAAACGAAGCTCAACGCCGTCGACGGCCGGCCGAGCCCGTTCGCGGATCCGACCGACGCGCTCACCTACTTCCGGCGCGCGTTGCCCGGCGAGGTCGGCTTCCGCAACCTGCTCCGTGGCGACGGGTATTTCGCGATCGACCTGAGCGTGAGCAAGGCGTGGTCGATCGTCCGCGACCACAAGCTGCGCCTCCGCTGGGACGTGTTCAACGTGACCAACACTCCGATGTTCGACGTCGGGCAACTGACGATGTTCCCGGACCGCTCGGGCTTCGGCCGCTACAACGGCACGCTCGCGACCTGCGATGCGCAGGCGGGCCGCTGCATGCAGTTCGCGCTGCGGTACGAGTTCTAGCGCGGCGGACTGTCGAGCGCCAGGCGCCAGCCGTTGGCGATGCGCGCCAGTGGCGGAGCTCTCGGCGCAGCTCGGCCACCGGCTCGGGTAGCGGAGCCGCCTACGTCGTGCTCGTCAGCCATCTCACTCGAGCCCCGAGGTCGCCCTGCGGGTGCTCCTCCAGGAAGCGCACGAGGGCGCTTCCGACCACGACGGCGTCGGCCACGGCCGACGCCTGCTTCACCTGCTCGGGCGTCGAGATCCCGAAGCCCAGCGCCACCGGCACGTCGCTGAGCGCGCGCAGCCGCTCGACGAGCGGTCGCGCGTCGTCCGAGAGCGCCTGCCGCTCGCCGGTGACGCCCGTGCGGCTGATGGCGTACACGAAGCCGCGGCTCGCCTCCACCACGCGCCGCAGCCGCTCGGCGGGGCTGGTGGGCGACGCGAGGAAGATCGTGTCGATCCCGGCCGCGCGGGCGGCGGGGGTCCACGCGCCTGCTTCTTCCGGCGGCAGGTCCGTCACGAGAACGCCGTCGACGCCGGCTCGGGCGGCTTCGCCCGCGATGCGCTCGATGCCTCGCTGCAGCAGCGGGTTCAGGTAGCTGAACAGCACGAGCGGCAGCTCGCTCTTCTGGCGGATTCGCCGCACCGCCTCCAGCACGTGCGCCAGAGTGACCCCGCGCGCAAGCGCGCGCTCGCTCGCACGCTGGATCACGGGGCCGTCAGCCAGCGGATCCGAGAACGGCACGCCGAGCTCCAGCACGTCCACCCCGGCCGCCTCGAGCTCCAGGGCCGCGCCGACCGTTCGCTCGAGCGACGGGTCCCCGGCCGTCAGGAAGGCGACGAACGCGGGCCGGCCTTCCTTCTTCCGCTGCGCGAGCCTCGCCCCGATCCGGCTCATGTCAGCGGGACTCCATGCCAGCGGGACTCCGGCTCGCTCGTTCCGTTTGCGCGAGACGGAGTTCCGCTTTCTGAGCCGGGTCCGTTCCTGGCTCTTGCCTGCTTGCTTGCCCTGGTCTGTTTCCTGGGCGGCGCCCGCCAGCGCGTTCCTCCCGTCGGCTCATCCCTCGCTATCTCCCTCGCTCTTTCTTCGGCAACTTCTGTGTCGTCGACTCGCTCACGACGGCGTCCACCTCGATCTCGACGAGCATGTCCGGATCCACGAGCGCCTTGACCTCGACCATCGTGGCCGCGGGCCGGATGTCGCGGAACACCTGGCCGTGGGCGCGCCCGACCGCTTCCCAGCGCGAGATGTCGGTCACGTACATGCGCGTCCTCACGACGTCGCGGAAGCTGGCGCCCGCCTCGTGGAGCGCCTTCTCGATGTTCCGGAAGCACTGCACGGCCTGGGCGTAGGGATCGCCCTTCCCGACGATCTTCCCGTCGGCGCCGGTGGCCGTTGTGCCCGCCACCGAGACGAGCGTGCCCGCGCGCACGGCGCGCGAGTATCCGACGACCGGCTCGTACGGGCTGTTGCCCTTGACGTTGACCCGCTTCACTCTCCCTTCTCCTTCTCCACTATCCCGAGGTCCTTGTCGCCGCGGCCACTCAGGTTCAGGATCACGGTCGCGCCGGCGAGCGCTGCTTTCTCGCGCACCAGCCAGGCCACCGCGTGCGCCGACTCGAGCGCCGGCAGGATGCCCTCGGTCTCGCCCAGCTGGCGAAAGGCCGTGAGCGCCTCCGCGTCCCGGACCGAGTCGTAGCGGATGCGGCTCGCGTCGTGCAGCAGTGCGTGCTCGGGGCCGACGGCCGGGTAGTCGAGGCCCGCGGAGACGGAGTGCGTCGGCAGCACGTTGCCCGCCTCGTCCTGTAGCAGGTAGGTGCAGGTTCCCTGCAGCACACCAACGCCTACGCTTCTCTGTTCTGGGGGGTGCTGCGCCGCACCCCCCAGACCCCCCGCTTCGCTCGGGGGAGTGAATCCCACCTCGCTTCGCAGCCCGCTGCTTCCGACTTGCTGCGCCGCACCCCCCAGACCCCCCGCTTCGCTCGGGGGAGTGAATCCCACCTCGCTCCGCAGCCCGCTGCTTCCG
>Ga0247727_10007854_pt1 | contig 20103 bp, 21 predicted proteins | sample WisWelCaveWW1625_FD_202498 | JGI IMG/M metagenome (GOLD analysis project Ga0247727, IMG submission 202498) | Biofilm microbial communities from Wishing Well Cave, Virginia, United States - WW16-25 | ecosystem: Environmental > Aquatic > Deep subsurface > Groundwater > Cave microbial mat | place... | reverse complement strand
ACTGGTGAACGTATGCACCGCCTGGCCTGTTTGTAGATTCCAGACCCTTAGCGTATCGTCGCGAGCTTCAGAGATCAAATATTGGCTATCGGCGGAACACACCATGTCGGTGATCAGGCGCGGAGTTTTGTGACCGACCAAACGGTGGCCGGCGCGCCCTGTTCGCAAATCCCAGACCAAAAAGGCGCTGTCGAAAGTTCCGAAGATAGCGTGCCTATTGTCGGGGGCGATGACTACATTTCTCATTTGCTCCAGCAACCATTCCTCTTGAGTATGCAGATTCCAGATCTTGAAAGTGCTGTACGACACGTGACTTTCAATACCCACAATCGCATAGCGGCCATCGGAGCTGGCCGCAAAGGGATGGAACATGTAGCGTTCTGGTAGTCTGAAACCAACCTGGGCAACCTCCCGCCCCGTCCGCAAGTCCCAGGTCTTGATGAGGCCGTCCTCGGCGCCAGAGATCGCCTGCCCGCTACTGCGAATCACCCTCGTCATTTGTACTCGACCTGAATGCCCCACCAGAGCGCGGATCGTTTCGCCTGTCCTCAAGTCCCACAACCTGAGCGTATGGTCGGCCGAGGCCGAGACCAGCCAGGCACCATCGTCGGTGAAATCAACCGCCGTCACGTCGCCGGAGTGTCCGGCCAGGGTATGCCCTAACTCGCCTGAGTGCATGTCCCAGACTCCCAGCGTGGTGGGGTCACGACCATAACAGGCGATGACGAAGCGGTCATCCGGGGTGATGGCCAAGGGTGAGGTTATGGTGCTGGCCGGGGGCGGCATGCTCAACGGTTTGCCAGTCTGTATGTCCCACTGCCTGACGGCGCGATCACTTGAAGCCGACACCACATGCCGGCCGTCAGCGGTGATGGCTATCGCGTTCACCGAGCCAGTATGGCCTGCGCAGGTCTGTGTGAGCGTCTGCCTCTGCCAGTCCCAGATTTTGAGACTACCGTCTCCAGAACTCGACACGGCATATATCCCATCCGGCGTCACCGCGAGATCGGTGATGCCCTGGATATGGCCGCTTGGGAACTGCCCGACCTTTGCCCCAGTGATACAGTCCCAAATCTTGATGGCCCTATCGCCAGAGCCGGACAGTAAAAAGCGACCATCCGGCGTGAGAGCCAAAGCCCGTATCGCACTCGCGTCACGGAGGGTTAGCACTTCCTGGCCGCTCTCTAAATCCCAGACCTTGATGGTGTTTGAGGCGGCGGACATGGCGCGGCGACCATCTGGAGAGACGACGATGTCCTGTACTTCTCCCGCGTCAGGGCCGTGGCCAGCCAGGTTGCGCACGATCTCCAGGCCCTGAACGTCGTAGACCCGAATGACAAACGCCTTGGCCTGGAAGTCGAAGGCGTTACCCAGCAGGGCATAGCGGCTATCCGGTGTGATCGCGATGACGTCGCAGTCAAGGTGTGTGTCTTTCTCAACACGTTGCGCACTCCAGTTCTGTAGGTCGAGCATATAGAACACGTCATCGTAGCCAACAATGGTGTAGCGGCTGTCAGGCGAGGCGGCGATGGCCCGGATTTTCGAGTAGGGGTTGTAGTGGAGCTTCAGCGATTTGATTGGTTCGCCGGAGCGTAAGTCCCACACAATCAACACACGATCCTGGGCTGAAATTGACAAGATGTAACGCCCGTCCGACGTCACCGCGACGTCCTTGACTCCGTGGTGATGTCCCTCAGGCTTCACCTGCTTCTCGGGGACAGACCAGCGCCAAAGCATCTTCAACGTATCGCTTTCAGACATACACCCTCAACCTCCTAGCTGATACTCTGTGCCACAAGAATTAAAGCCCTGCTTTCCAAGCAGGTGATTCGCCCGTTCGCAAGTATTCATTGGACTCGCCTATCAAGCGAAATAGCCGGACGATTGGAACAATGAGAAAGAAGATGGCTTCCAGCAAGAGGAAGCCATATCCGCAGATCGGCGCGTTGGCGAAGAAGGCACCTAGCGAAAATGAACTGACAATACAGACGAAGATAAAGTTCAGCATGAGGGCGTAGAAGGGGACACCGAGCCGCGAGGGGGCCAGAATCTCCCACACGCCGATCACGAACTTCTGCGCTGGCGAAAGGGATGTCCAGGGAGTAAGACCTGTGCGGAGGATCAAGCCGCAATTGCCACACTTGATTTGACTTGGGCCAAATCTGGGCACCCCTCTGCGGAGTACCGTCTTACAAGAAGGGCATTCTGAGTAGCGGTAGGTTATCTCATGCATGTTTCCACGCTTCAGAGTATGTGTCTACAGTTTGTCGTCACGGACTCTCAACAAGAATTTTGCTGCCATCCACTGTTACATACAACGCACGTTTGTCAGGCTCGGCAAGCAGAACCACCTTCGTCTCCGGCAAGCGGGAACGCCCGTAATCCCAGAGCGTGAAATTCTTGTCTCCCTCAGTTAGTCAGGCGTCGTGCGCGAGTTTCCAGCATGTGATCTGAGGATCTGCCGTGAGTGGATCATCGTCACCGCCAACAACAGGGCCGGCGCATAAGTTGCAAGGAATCCTGGAACAGTCAGCAGGACAATGGAATACCAGTTGAGCCACATCCTGCCACCGTATCCCCGACGAGACGACCCACCTCCCGTGTTTCAAGGTTTAGGGAAGGCAGTCTCCAAACCCCAATGCCCTTCTCCGTCAAACCAAATCCGAAAGACCGTTGGCGCCGAACCCTTCACCAAGCCTGCAGGGGACCAAGCTTCATATGCGACGGTCGGGCCGGTAAACTCCACCAGCCCCAGCATCTTGTTGGCGCTGTTCTGCTCGATTTGCGCCCGATGCAGGGCGTGTGCCGCCTCGAGAATGCAACTGAACATCTCGCCGATCTTGGCGAATCGCGTCGGCGGCTCGGAGTCCCCGAGGTCCCAGTTTTGCAGGACCTCATCGGCCACATACGGCCCGTGTCGCTCGAGGGTGTGGGGGTTGCGGGCGTGCTTTTCCCGCGCCCGAATGCTGGCCTGCATCCCGATGACGTTGGCGATCCGGTCAATGCCGGGGGTGGCCGGCACCCTTTCCACGCGGCCATCCGCGCCGAACACGAGGGTACCGGGTGGGGGATACCCCTGGTCAATCAGCGCCTGGTTGAATGCCTTCTCGTCACCCAGAAGCGGCGTGAGCTTGGCCTCCAGTTCCTTGCGCTCTGCTTCAGATAGACGCCGCCAGTCAGGTATTTTGAAGTTGCTCATACGTTGTGATGGCGGGCTGACCACACTTTCTTGAGTTGCCTTCTCCGTGGCTTCACGCTGGCGCTCTTGGATCTGCCTCTCTGCCTGCGCTTGCTTCCAGACCAGGGCGAACCGCTCGATCCTGGCCAACCATATTTTCTGGCCGGCGGAGGTGGCCCTGAGCCACAACGCAATCAGCGAACGGGGCCGTCGGTTCCCGCCCTTCCTCTGGTCGTCAACCGCGACGTCGAGAAGGATGCCGCCGAGAAGGGTGACCATCGCGCCCATCATTAATTCCTTCTGACGTTCGAAGGGAAACTTCTCCAGGCGCGCCTTGATGCGTTCATAAGCCCTGGCGTCCCTAAAATGCCCAAAGAGCCACAGGTTGAACTTGATCCAGTAGAGATCGGCTCTGTCACGAACTTGGTCGAAAATCGACACGGCCAGCTTCCTCAAGAACTTTGCTTTGGGCCTGCGGCTGCCAGCCGACTTCCAGGCTCTCAGCCCGGAGCTTCAGCTCTGGGCACTCCGGGCGGAGCTGTCGCCATGGCGCTGGACGGTGAGCGCGACGGAGTTGCAGATGAGGTCGAGGCTCATGGAACACCTCCAGGATCAAGAGAGAGCCGAGCGGTCTGGTCGCCGAGTGGAGACATGCACATTGTAACCTCGCACGGGTAGCTCCAGCCCACAAAGCTAATAGTCCTTTCAGGCCACCGATGATTTGGTGGACACCGCCGAAGTTTCCCGTCTCAAGGGTGTAGCCCTACTCTACCAACCCCTCAATCTCCTCCACCACCCGCGCCAACTCGTCCACCAGCCGCGCCGGGCCGAGCGGGCGCAGGGTTTCCACCAGCGTCCGGTAATACCACAACGTTCCCTCTTTGCCGCCCTGAAAGCGGCCCCACAGCGCTTCACCCTGATCACGATAATCCATCAAAATCGAGCGGGCGTTGTGCAGTTTGTCGGCGAGGGACACCAGACGGACGGAGTCTGACGTTTGCGGCAAGTGGGCGAGGTAGGCCTCCTTGCGCGCCCGCCACGGCGGCTTGGGCGTGGCGTCGGTGTCGGTGCAACCGTCCACGATCTCGGCCACCCGCTCGCCAAATCGGCGGCGGATTTGTTCGCGCGCTCCGGCGCCTCCCTGATCTTCCACCGCATCGTGCAACAAAGCGGCAATGGCCTCGTCTTCATCCGCTCCATGTTCCAACACCAAACTGGCAACGGCCAGCAAATGGGCGATGTATGGAATGGGCGTGGCTTTGCGACTTTGGTTCCGGTGCAGTTGAAAGGCAAACGTCAACGCTTCTTCAAAACGATTAGAGAGTTTCATAGCGCAGCTTGCCTCAGCCTCGCCGGGGCATGCCCCAGAGCGTGAATCGTTCCAGCACCGAACCGCCGACGAACTCGCGAAGAATGCTGTTGTTCGGCACAGCTTCGCGGTCGCACGGGCGGAACCAGGCCAGCAGGGCCAGCAGGCGTTTGGCTTCCACGTATTCGGGCGTATCGGGCTGAACTTGCCTCAGGAGCGGCTCGGCCAGAGGCCGCAAAACTGAAAGCTCGTAGACGAGCGCCGAGTTGAACATCACATCGGAATTTTCCTGATAGGGAAAGATGTGCCGGCTCTCGCCCCGGCGCACGCTTTCCCAGCGCTTCAACGTGTCGCTGGCCGAATAGCCGCGCGTGGCCGCGTCGCGCACAATGCGGCGGATGAGGCGGGTGTCGGTGGTGCTCACCCGGTTGTGCGGGTCCAGGTTGAGCTGGGTGAGGGCCGAAGCGTAAATTCGCAGGGTGTGTTCGGCGGGGATGTAGGGCACGAGGTCGGGGTTGAGGCCGTGGATGCCCTCCACCACGATGACGGTTCCTTTGGGAAGGGCGACGGTTTCCCCGACTCCGCTTCGTCCGGTTTTGAAGTCGTAGTGAGGCAAAGTGACCTCGCGCCCGGCCATCAGCCCCAGCACATCTTCGTTGAACCGTTCGACGTCGAGAGCGCGCAAGGACTCAAAATCGTAGTCGCCGTTTTCGTCGCAAGGCGTCTTCTCGCGATCGACAAAATACTCGTCCATCGCCAGCGCGAACGGGTGCAGGCCGTTGGCCAGCAGTTGCACCGCCAGCCGCTTGGAGAACGTGGTTTTGCCGGACGACGACGGCCCGGCGATCAACACCAGCTTGATGTCGCCCCGGCCTTCGGCAATCCGGGTGGCAGTTCGGGCAATGCGTTGTTCGTGCAGGGCTTCGGAGACGAGGATCAATTCGCGGATGCGCCCGGTATCTATCGCCTCGTTGAGCGCGCCGACGTTGCCGACGCCCAGCCGGTCGAGCCACTCGCCATATTCGCGGAAGGCAGACATCAGGCGGTCAGGCATGCGCAGAGGTTCAATGATGGTCGGGGCGCGGCGCTGGGGGAATTGCAGGATGAAACCGGGCGGCGAAGACAGCAAATCAAACCAGCGCAAGTAGCCGGCGGAAGGAACCATGTAGCCGTGAAAATAATCGGCCAGCGGGCCGAGGCGATAGACGACCAGATAATCTTTGCGGCGCTCGGCCAGCAGTTTGATCTTGTCGTGCTCGTTGCGGCCACGGAACATCGCCACCGCCTCGGCCAGCGGCATGATTTCCTTTGTGATCGGCAGGTCGGCGGCCGCCATTTCCCGCATGCGCGCCGTCAGCCGCTTGAGTTCGACGGCGTTGAAATTGTCGCGCCCGCGCACCTGGCAAAAGTAGCCGCCCGAGGCAATCGAGTGGTCAACGACCACCTCGGCTTCGGGGAACAACTCTTTGGCCGCGGCAATCATCAAAAACGTCAGGCCGCGCCGGTAGAGGCGCATGCCGTCCTCGGTCGCCATCGTCACCGGGGCCAGTTCGGCGTCGCGAGTCAGGGCGTAGGTCAGTTCGCGCAGTTTGCCGTCCACCACGGCGGCGACGACGGGGGCGCTGCCGACGCCTTGTGGTTGAGCCGCGCGGACCAACGCTTCCAGGGTCGTATTCAACGGCGCTTCAAACACGCGCCCGTCGGGCCAGCGAACTTGCACCGTCGTCCGCGGCTCGGCGGGGTGAACTTGTGGGTCTAATGTCGTTTGAGTCATAGGCAGTGATTCTACTACCAGACAAGCTGGAAGCTTGTCCTACGTGAAGGCCTGCACCGGCTTGAAGGGTTTGGCGAATCGCTTGAGGGCCTCTCGGCCATGACGCTTGACGATCCAGCGGGCGGCGGCCTCCAGTTGTTGAACGTCGGAGGCGCCTTTGGGCAGTGGACGGCCAAAGCCAGCCGCCTGCCCCATCGCCTCGAGGGCGCGGGCGAAGGCGGCGCTGGCCAGAACAGAGGCGGCGGCCACGGCGATGCTGGCCGCCTCGGCGTGGTGCTGTTGACGAGGCCGGGGGAGTCCCGATTCGGCAAAGGCGCGCTCCAGGCGATCGGCGCGTTGCGAGAATTGATCGCAGACGATGGCCGTGGCGCGGGTCGCTTGCCACACTGTCTGCGCGGTTTGGGCATAAATCTCGGCCAGAAGCACGTTCATATTGTCAGGCGTTGCCCAGAGCGCCTCCGGCTCAACTATTTGCAGGTGACGATGTTCAGGTGGAGTCAGGCGCTCGATCTGATCGGCAAGATGCTGAATGGCGGCTGACTCGATCAGCTTGCTATCGCGCACCCCGATCTTGCGTAGAGCCGCCTCTATTCGTTCGCCGTCCACGTACATCGCGGCCACCACCAGCGGCCCGAACCAGTCGCCCTTGCCAGATTCGTCCAGGCCAATGTGCGGGGCGGGGATCGCCGTCGTTGATTCAGTTTGCGCGTCGAGCCATGCTCGCAGTTCAGCCTTGAGGGCCGAGTCGTGGCCTTGCAGGTTGAGGGCGCCGCGTTTGGGCCAGAAGTTGGCGACCACTTCAGAGGCGGCGTCCCCGATAATGATCTGCTCGCCGTAAGGAATCGCCGCGCCAGGTTTCCAGGTCCAGCCGCGTGAGCGGGCGTAGTCTTTGAGTTCCTCAAATTTTGTAGGCACAGCCATTCTTCCAATCATACCAGCAGGTCGGCTATACTATAGTTGTCTCAGAGACCCTTAGGGTTTCTGAAACCCTAAGGGTCTCTCGGACAGGTTCTTACCCAACGTTTCAGGAGACGACCGACTATGAAGCAACACCTAAAAAAAATCGCAATCTGCACCGGCGGCGGCGACGCGCCCGGCTTGAACGCCGTCATCCGGGCCGTGGTGCAGTCGGCGATTCATCGCGGCTGGGAGTGCTACGGCATTCGAGACGGCTACAACGGCCTGCTGATGCCGGAAGAATTCGAGGATGGCGGGCTGATTCACCTGACCCGCGAAAAAGTAAGAGGCATCACCCATTTGGGCGGCACGATTCTGGGGACGACCAACCGGGGCAACCCGCTCAAATATCCCATCATCGGCAAGGACGGCCAGGTCGAAGAAGTGGATCGCTCGGATGAACTTGTCCGGGCGTTCCGCCTGCACAACATTGACGCCTTGATTTCTGTCGGCGGCGATGGGTCGCTGGCGATTGCCAATGTACTGGCTCAAAAGGGCCTGCGAGTGATCGGCGTACCCAAGACGATTGATAATGATCTCGACAAGACGGTGATCACCTTCGGGTTCGACACGGCGGTGTCATTTGCCACCGAGTGCCTCGACCGCCTGCATTCCACCGCCGCTTCGCACCGGCGGGTGATGGTGGTGGAAGTGATGGGACGTTACGCCGGTTGGATCGCGCTCAACTCGGGCGTCTCCGGTTCGGCGGACGTGATCTTGATTCCCGAAATCCCGTACGACTTGGAGAAGGTGGTGAACAAGATCAGAGAGCGCGAGCAGGGAGGCCATAACTTCACCATTGTGGTTGTGGCCGAAGGCGCGAAACCTTTGGGCGGAACGGTCACCACAGTCGGCGAGAAAGAGATCGGCCGGGCCGAGCGACTGGGCGGCATCGGCGACAAGGTGGCGCGCGAGTTGGAGGCACGAACCGGCAAGGAGACGCGGGTGGTGGTGCTGGGCCACCTCCTGCGCGGCGGCGCGCCGACCTCGTTTGACCGGCTGGTCGCCCTGCGCTTTGGCGCGGCGGCAGTGCGGGCGCTGGAAGAAGGACAATCGGGCATCATGGTTGCGCTCGATCCGCCGACAGTCAATTACGCTCCGCTGGAAGAGGCGACGCGCCGGATGAAGACCGTGCCGCTGGACTGCGACACGATTCTGACGGCGCGCGATCTGGGGGTTTGCTTTGGAGATTAGGGCCAATTGAATAAACAACAACTTCTCGCCGCCCGCGCCGCCCGCTATCGAAGACGCATGGATCTGCGGGCGACGACCAAAGAAGAGGCCGTCGCGTTTGTGAACGACGTTGGCTTCTGCTATCTGTTCCCGATCCAGGGCGTGGAGATGCCGTCGTTGTGGGACGCCATCGCCGGGCGCGTGGTGAAAACGTCCAATAAGCACAGCGGCTACGAAATTGAACGAACCTGGGGCTGGAAGGACGACTCGCTGAACAAGAAGTGGTGGTATTACGGCAAGATCATCCGCAAGAAGGCCACGCTGGTGAGCCTGGACTTTCTTCCAAACTTTTATGCCATGAGCGAAAACTATGGCGACTATGAGCACGATTACCTTGAAGAGTACGGGGCCGGGCGGCTGTCGGCAGAAGCGAAAGCAGTTTACGAAGCTCTGCTCCAGAACGGGGCGCTCGACGCGGTGCGGCTTCAGCGCGAAGCGCGCTTGAGCAGTAACGAAAGCAAGGGCCGCTTCGACAAAGCACTGACCGACTTGCAAGCCGGGCTGAAAGTTCTGCCGGTAGGCGTGGCCGAGGCCGGGGCCTGGCGCTACGCCTTCATCTACGAAATTTTGCCGCGCTGGTTGCCGGAAGTGCCAGCCAGAGCAGGCAAGATCACCCGAAGCCAGGCGCGGCAGGTCATTCTCGATCAATATCTGCGCAATGTGATTGCGACGACCGAGGGCAATGCCGCCCGACTCTTCGGCTGGACGCTGGCCGAGACGCGCCAAACCGCTCAAGCACTGGCTGATCAGGGCAAGGCACAATTGAATGTGAAGATAAGCGGGGTGGGAGAGGTGCAGATGGCTTGCGCAAAGTGAGTTACTCCAGCCGGACGATAATCTCGCTTGCCACTTCGCGATCAACCGAAATCTCGGTTTCGCCAACGCGGAAGATGAGGGCCGGGCGCAGTTGTTCGAGGCGCAGGAGACTGCCGGGCACGATGCCGTAGCCGCCGAGCCGGTCGAGCCGGGCCGGATCGGTAGAACGCAGTTCTACGACCCGAGCCGTTTGGCCGGGCTTCAGGCAATCGAGTGAGACGGTCATTCGTGATTCTCCTGTGTCGGGAAATCTTCCCGAAGGTTTTCCTTTGGTTGGGCGGCTGTGATAGTGGAACCTTCGGGAAGATGGCGAGCCGGTTTCCAGAGTTGCCTCAGCAATTTCGCCAACCCTGATTTCTTCTCGTCCACCATCTGATAGCCGCAGTTGGGGCAACAGATGATGGCGCAACCGCTTGCCAGCGGGCAAGCAACGTGGCAGGCCAGTTGCGTTTCGTCGTATTCAAAACCACACAGCGGGCAAATCATCAGCGCAACCTCTGTGGAGCAAGTTGGCAACTTGCTCTACGAAAACGCGACTCCAAAGAACTGAAAGGCCCAATTGAGCAGAACACCGACGCCGAAGGCGAAGGGAAAGATGAAGGCGACCACCCAGGTCGTCGTCTTCCAGCCATGCTCTTTGGCAATCACCATGACGTTGGCAATGCACGGCACGAACAACGTCACCACGACAAGACTGATGACTAACTGGGTGGCATTCAGCGAACCATCGCGCGCCAGGGTGAAGAGGCCCGCCGCGCCGTAGTCGCGCCGCAGGAAGCCGATGATGAACGCGCCGGTCGTTTCAGCGGGCAAACCGAGGCCGCTGACCACGAGCGGCGACGCCCACCGTTCGAGCGCGGCCAGCCCGCCGGTTTTATCCAGCGCAAACAAAATGATCGTGCCGAGCAAGAATAACGGCAGAACTTCCTTGAGATACCACTCCAGCCGGGCCAGCGTCTTGATCACAATGTTGCTCAACTGCGGCAGGCGGATCGGCGGCAGTTCGAGGATGAAGTCGGCGCGCTTGCCGGGGAGCAGGCGGGCCGCCAGCCAGCCGACGACGAACATCGTGGCCGTGATAACGGCTCCCCATAACACCACCGCCGACGGCGGCAGAAGCGCCACCATCCCCAACAACACGCCCAACTGCGCCGAGCACGGCACGCCCAGTGCGAGCAGAAGCGTCACCATCACCCGCTCTTTGCGCGTTTCGAGGATGCGCGTGGTCAACGTCGCCATCGTGTCACAGCCCAGGCCGAGCACCATCGGCAAGACCGCTTTGCCGTTCAGCCCCATGGCTTTGAAGGGGCGGTCGAGCATCACCGCCAGGCGCGGCAGGTAGCCAGAGTCTTCGAGGAAGCTGAAGGCGAAGAAGAAGGTGAGGACGATGGGCATGACGATGGCGATGCCATACGAGAGGGCCATGGTGATCAGGCCATACGGGCCGGCCAGCAATTCGACGATGAACGGAACCGGGATCAAACGGGTCAGCCGGCTCACGATGGGCAGAAGCCACTCGCCAAACACCACCGACTCCATGAAGTCCACCAGCACGCCCGCGCCAAATTGACCGACGAAGTAGTACATGCCCACCAGCACCGCCGCCAGAATCGGCCAGCCCCAGACCGGGTGAACGGCCAAACGCCCGAAGCGATCGGCCCAGCGCGCACCCGCCTTCTTCGTCGTTTGCAGAACTTGCCCCAGGAGGCAATCCACACAGCGCAGGCGTTGTTGAGTGATGACGTAGTTCAAAGGCTGGTCGTAGCGAGCAGCGATTTCGGCGACGATGGCCCGGATGGCGTCGGCGTGTTCGCCGCCGTAGCGGGCCGCCAGTTCTTCGTCGCCGGACAAAATCATCAGGGCGATGGCGCGCGCGCCGGTCAGGGTCGGGGGGAGTAAGAGGATAATGTTGCTCGCGGCGGCTTCCACGACGCCGTCGTAGTGAATGCGGTAGCCGACCGGTTGCGGCACGTCAAATTGAGTGCGCAGATCGTCCACCCCTCGCTTGCGAGTCGCCACTGTCTCCACGATGTTGGCCCCGAGCACTTGCGCCAGCCGGGCTGTGTCCAGGGCAATGCCCTTTGCCTGCGCTTCGTCGGCCATGTTCACGTCGAGGATGAACGGGTAGTCGAGTTCGGCAAGTTGCAGGGTGAGGAGGAGACTGCGGCGCAGGTTGCGGGCGTCGGCCACTTGCACCACTGCGCGCGGCGGGCGGGCTAGCAGAATGTCGCGGGTGACGCGCTCGTCGTCGGAGCGCGGGTAAAGCGAGTGGACGCCGGGGGTGTCAATGAGGGGCAGGCCGTCTACTTTGCCGGTGCTGAGTTCGACGGTGGTGCCGGGGAAATTGGAGACTTCGACGTAGCGCCCGGTGAGCGCTCCGAACAATGCGCTTTTGCCGACGTTGGGGTTGCCGACGAGGATGATCGGGGCTTCGGGATCGAGGGTAGGAGTGGCAGGATGGCAGGTCATGGCGATAGAGTTTACCAATCTGCCGTTCACTCTATCGCCCGCCGCCTCCTGTCACAAGTGCCGAAAATCATCCCGCCTGCTGACAAACGGCGAAAGTCGGCCGATTAAGTCGCTTCTCATTTCTTTGTTTCCTCTTTCTTCTCATCATCCTCCCCCTCCTTCACCCCCGCCCGAAACTCGCGCATGGCCTTGCCGAGTTCACTGCCGATATTGGTGAGGCGGCCAACGCCGAAAAGGACGATGACGATGATGAGAATGATGAGGAGTTCGGGTGCGCCTAACATGTAGGGTTTTCTCCTTACAACAACTCGTGTTATCAGCGTCCTGAGCGGAGCAACGGCGCGAAGCGGTTCCGTTGCGCAGTCGAAGGACGCGGGCCGCGCGCAGGCACCGCACCCCCTTCGGCAAGCTCAGGACATGCTTCGACTGCGTTCCGCGAAGAGCACGCGCGCGAAGCGTCTGCTCAGGGTGCTACGTCCGTGATTTAGCCAAAGCGCCCTGTTACGTAATCCTCAGTCCGCTTGTCTTTGGGAGCGACGAACAGTTCGCGGCCCGGGGCGTATTCCACCAACTCGCCTTGCAGGAAGAAGGCGGCGGTGTCGGCGATGCGGCCTGCCTGCTGAACCGAGTGCGGGACGATGACGACAGTATAGTCCTTTTTGATCTCTTGCAGTGAAGCTTCCACTTTGGCGGTCGAGATCGGGTCGAGGCCCGAAGTCGGCTCGTCGAGCAGGACCACTTCCGGCTCCAGGGCCAGCACGCGGGCCAGACACAAGCGTTGTTGTTGCCCGCCAGAGATGGCGGTGGCGGGCGAGTCGAGGCGGTCGCTCACTTCGTCCCACAGCGCCGCCGCGCGCAGGGCCTTCTCCACCGCAAATTCCATCTTGCCGCGCGGGTATCCGGCCAACTCTAAACCGTAAGTCACGTTCTGGCGGACGCTCATGGGCAGTGGCACGGGTTGGGCAAAGACCATGCCCACCCGCCGCCGCAAGGCGGTGACATCGGCGGCGGCGATGTCGTCGCCGTCGAGATAAATCTTGCCCGTCGTTCGCACGCCGTCCACCAGATCGTTCAAGCGATTGAGAGCGCGGAGCAGAGTGCTCTTGCCGCCGCCCGCCGGGCCGAACAGCACCGTGACTTTGTTAGCCGGAATCTCCAGCGAGATGTCGCGCAGGGACTCGGTGCCGTCGTCGTATTGAACCGATAGATGTTCGATGACAATCTTAGGAGCCATGACTCACCACTGCCTGCGAGCGCGGGCGCGCGAACGGATGATGGTGGCGACGACGTTCATCGAAAGCACGAAGACCAACAGCACGAGGGCGGTGCCATATTGAATCTGAATCGGCATGCCCGGCACCTGGGTGGAGATGACGAACAGGTGATAGGGCAGGGCCATCGTCGCGTCGAAGATGGAGCCGGGGAGGCGGGGCAGGAAGAAGGCGGCGGCGGTGAACAAAATAGGGGCGGTCTCCCCAGCGGCGCGTTCCAAGCCCAGAATCACGCCGGTCAAAATTCCCGGCAGGGCTTGTGGCAGAACCACGCGCCAGATCGTCTGCCACTTGGTGCCGCCCAGGCTCCGGCTCACCACCCGAAAACTTTGCGGCACGGCGCGCAGGGCTTCTTCGGCGGTGGAGATGATGACGGGCAGAGTCATGATCGAGAGAGTGAGGCAACCGGCGACGAGCGAGGTGCCAAACTTGAGGAAGAGCACGAACAGGCCGAGGCCGAACAGGCCGTAGACGACTGAGGGGATTCCGGCCAGGTTGATGATGGCAATCCGGATCGAGCGGGTGAGGCGGTTGTCTTTGGCGTACTCGGACAGATAAATGGCCGCCGCCACTCCGAGTGGAACTGCGATCAGTCCCGTGCCAAGCGTGAGATAGAGCGTGCCGACGATGGCCGGCCAGATTCCGCCGGCCCGCATCCCGTCGCGCGGCATCTCGCCGAGGAAGCTCCACGAGATGGCCGGCCAACCGAGGTAAGCGATGTAACCGACGACGAACACGATGGGCGTCACCGTCGCAATGGCGGCGAGGGTGATGAGGGTGAAGACGAGGCGTTGGGTGAGTTGACGAGACATTTCGAAGTGAACAGTTGCCAGTGAACAGTAAACAGTGGCCATTGATTACTGATTACTGTTCACTGTTCACTGATTACGACAACAACCTCTCCGCCCTCTTCCTCTGCCTGAACACCACCGCGCTCGCGGTCAGGTTGACGGCGAAGGAGATGAGGAAGAGAACGATGCCGATGGTGAACAGGACGTGGTAGTGGACACTACCGTTGGCGACTTCGCCCATTTCGGCGGCAATGGTGGCCGTCATGGTTCGCACCGGCAGGAAGAGGGAGTTGAGCGCTGTCGGCAGGCGGGCCGCGTTGCCGGTCACCATCATCACCGTCATCGTCTCGCCGATGGCCCGCCCGACGCCGAGCATGATCGCCGTGAGCACGCCCGACCGCGCCGCCGGGACGGTGACCCGCCAGATCGTCTGCCACTTGGTCGCGCCCAGGGCCAGCGCCGCATCGCGGTAACTTTTTGGCACGGCGTCGAGCGCATCTTCGGCCACAGAGACGAGCGTTGGAAGCGCCATGCCCGCCAACAGCAGTGAGCCGGTGAAGGCGGTGAGGCCGGTGGGCGTATTCAACGTGACTCGAACGATGGGCGCTAGCACCAGCATCCCCAAAAAGCCGAGCACCACCGACGGCAGGCCGCCCAGCACTTCGACCAGCGGCTTGAGAATCTCGCGCGCCCAGCGCGGCGCAATCTCGGCGATAAAGATGGCGGTTGCCAGCCCGAACGGCACGGCGATGAGGGTTGCGCCGAGGGTGACGATGAGCGAGCCGCCGATGAGGGGCAAGAGGCCGAACAGCGACTCGATGGGATACCAGCGAATAGAGAACAGTTGGCTCAACTGCACTTCGGCAAAGGCGGGCGCGCCCTCGCGCAGAAGGAAGAACAGGATGAGAGCCACAAACAAAATGGCCGAATACCCTGCGGCGCGGATGAGGGATTCGATGAGGAGTTCGGGGAGTTTACGGGCAGGAGCGGGTTGTTGCATTAGCGTTGTCTGTGAGGGCCATTTTGGTGATGGCAAGAGAAACGATGCCTAACTTCAACATGACGTCGAATACTTCTTTGCTTTCACCACGAACTAACATCATAATCCTGTTTCTTGGGATTAAATTTCATCTCGACAGTTGTAGGGTAATCATTGCCAATTTGCTCAAACAGGCCAATGATCTGGCGGACATTTAGGAAATAAAGTGCTTTATTGCGTTCTTCATCTGAACTTACAAAGACCCCATCGAGATTTTTGGTTTGGTTAAAGGAGGTCATGAAAACATAACTGTGGATAAACTGATTGCAGATGAAAGTCAAACTTTTGGAGATCGGTCGTGCTACGTCAAGCTCATAAAGCTCATCTATAAATGGCCAGTTTCTTTGTGTGACCAACTTGCCTTTCCAAGGATGACTAACTATTTTGAGGCTTTGTTGCCGTATCTTATCTGACAGCCTCTTGGCTTCTATAAGTTTGCGAATTGAATAGAACCCAAGCATTACACCTTGCTCAAAGCGAGCAAACGAAATGTCAGTCCAATGTTTCTGAGCAATACGCCGCCGGATCAGGTTTGCTTGTTTTAGGAGATCGTTCTTCCAAAAACTCGATTCGTATATCATGAGGTTCGTGGCTCCTTTTCCTTCACCTCACCGGCACAAACCCCAACTCCGCCACAATCTTCTGCGCCTCGGGGCCGAACACCCAGTCAAGGTAGTCCTTCACCACACCCTCCGGCTGGCCGCGGCTATACATGTATAAATCGCGGGCGATGGGGTAACTCTTATCGTTGACGGTGGCGATGGTGGGCAAAACAAACGGGCCGCCGTCCTCTTTCGCCACCGCAACCGTCTTCATGTCGGGCGTCACGTAGCCCAGCCCGTCGTAGCCAATCGCATTCGGGTTCTGGCGCACTTCCGCCGAGATGCCCTCCGAGCTTGGCATGAGCAGAGTGTCGGGCGAGAACAGGGTCTTGTCCTCCTTCTTCCCCAGCCGTAGAACGTTCTCCAGAAAATAGACGTGCGTGCCGGAGTTGGTCTCGCGCGAAAGCAAAACGATGGGCCGATCCTCGCCACCCACCTCGCGCCAGTTGGTGACCTGCCCGCTATAAATCGCCGAGAGTTGCGGCAGGCTGAGTTGGCTCACCAGGTTGGCCGGGTTGACGACGATGGCAATGGCGTCTTTGGCAACCACAAACTCCACCGGCTCGATGCCGTTGGCTTCGGCCTGCTGGCGCTCTTCCTCTTTGATGGCCCGCGAGGCGTTGGCGATCGTCACCGTGCCGTTGATCAGCGCGGCAATGCCGGTGCCGCTTCCACCGCCCGTCACCGAAAGCCGCGTCTCAGGGTGAGCCGCCTCGTAAGCCTCGGCCCAGGCCAGGGCCAGGTTCACCATCGTGTCCGAGCCTTTGTTCTCGATAGTGGTTTGGGAGGAAGGGGCGGTAGTCGAAGAGGCCGAGGGTGAAACGCAGGCGGCCAATAAAAGCAAGATGGCTGGCAAAAAACGATTCTGTTGTAGAGCGCGATTCATCGGGGGTGATTATAGCGCGTATTTTGCGGTACAATCCCGCCCACCAATGGCGAAGTTCAGCGTCGAGCATCTCGACTTTTACTACGGGCCCAAGCGCACTCTGCTTGATGTGTCAATGGAAATTAGCGAGCGCGAGATCACCGCCCTCATCGGCCCCTCGGGTTGCGGCAAGTCCACCTTTTTGCGTTGCCTGAACCGGATGAACGACACGATTGACGGCACGCGCGTCGTCGGCAAGATTGCGTTGGAGGGGCAAGATATTTATGCGCCACAGGTGGACGTGGCCGACCTGCGCCGCCGGGTCGGCCTCGTGTTCCAGAAGCCGAACCCGTTCCCAAAATCCATCTTCGAGAACGTGGCCTTCGGCCCGCGGGTGCTGGGCCTGACGCGGGACTTGAACGAGCGCGTGGAGCAGTCGCTTCGCGGCGCGGCGCTGTGGGACGAAGTGAAGGATCATTTGCATGAGTCGGCGCTGGGCCTGTCGCTCGGCCAACAACAGCGGTTGTGCATCGCCCGGGTGCTGGCGGTGGAACCGGAAGTGATTCTCATGGACGAGCCGTGCTCGGCCCTCGACCCGATTGCCACCTTGAGCATTGAAGAACTGATGCGCGAATTGAAAGAGCGCTACACGATTGTCATCGTCACCCACAACATGCAACAGGCCGCCCGCGTCTCCGACCGCGCCGGCCTGTTCTGGTTGGGCGAGCTGGTGGAGTTCGACCTCACCGGCAAACTCTTCACCCGCCCGGCCAACGAAGTCACCGAGAGCTACATCACGGGTCGATTCGGATAATCGCAAGACCTGACAGGTTTCCAAAAACCTGTCAGGTCTGCACAGTGACCCGTCGAAAGGAATCACCCCATGGCTCATTCACTCCGCCCCGCCTTTGATCGTGAACTCTCCAAGATACGCGACAACCTGCTCCGCATGGGCAGTCTGGTAGACGCGGCCATCGAGCGATCGGTCGAGTCGCTCAAGAATCGCGACGCGGCCATGGCCCGGCAGATCATCCAGGATGACGCCGTCATCAACGACCTCCGTTTCACCATCGAAGAAGAATGCCTGACGCTGATCGCCACCCAGCAACCGGCGGCGGGCGACCTGCGCATGGTGGTGGCCGCGATGAACATTGTCAACGACATGGAGCGCATGGGCGACCACGCCACCGGCATCGCCAAAACCGTCATTCGCATGAGCGACCAGCCTTTGCTCAAGCCGCTGATTGACATCCCCCGCATGGCAAACCTGGCGCGCGACATGCTCAAGCGCAGTCTGGATGCCTTCATCGCCCGCGACGCCGTCGCCGCCCGCGCCGTCGCCGCCCAGGACGACGACATTGACCATCTCTACAAAGCCATCTTCGACGAACTGCTGGCCATCATGGCCCAAGACCCCAACACAATCCCGCGCGGCACCTACCTGCTGTGGTGCGCCCACAACCTGGAGCGCATCGGCGACCGGGTGACCAACATCGCCGAGCGCGTGATCTTCATGACCACCGGCACGATGAAAGAGTTGAATGTCTGAAAGACCTGTCAGGTTTGAGAAACCTGACAGGTCTGGTGCGGCAGGTTACCCGACAACCCAACTTCCCCTGCCCGGGTCGGGAAGCCTCAGAATCGGAGTGGTAGCCGACACCCACATCCCCGATCGTTTATCCGCCCTCCCCCCGCAACTCTTCACCGCCCTCGACGGCGTCAACATCATCCTTCACGCTGGCGACATTTGCCATCCGCGAGTGCTGGCGGAGTTGGAGCGCCTCGCCCCGGTCATCGCCGTGCAGGGCAACCGCGACATCTGGTATCACGCCAACTGGAACCTTCCGCTGGATCGCGTCGTCGAAATTGGGACGGTGCGTATCGGCCTGACGCACGGCCACAACGGGTTATGGGGATACGTTAGAGAAAAGCTCTTCTATTACACCATCGGCTTCCGGCTGGAAAAATTTATCGCCGCCGCGCGCGACCGTTTCAGTGACGTGCAGGCGATCGTATTTGGACATTCGCATCACGCTTTCAACGAAGTGCAGGGCCGTGTCCTGATGTTCAACCCCGGCGCGGTCGGGCCCGACTACCGGGCCAAGTTTGGCGCGTCCATCGGCATTCTCACGACGGACGGGCATGGCGTGCGCGGCGAGATCGTGCCGCTTGACTTTCGGGCGAGATGAGCTTCGTCATTCTGACTATGCTATGATTCACCACCATGACCGAAACCGTTGCTCCTCCCCTCGAGCCGCCGCGCCGGTTTCACTTCGGCTGGCTGTTCCCGGCCCTCCTCCGCCCGCGCCCAACCTTCGCCGTGATTGCCTCTCAAACAAGCGATGTGTGGCTCACGCCTTTGCTGGTCTTGATGCTGGCGGCGGTGCTGAACGTGATCGCCGCCGGGCCGATCAGGCAGGCCGCCGCGCTCAGCGGGCAGGCGGCCCCCCCACCCGGTTTTGAGTTTTACACCCCCGAACAGCAAGCGCAGTTTTATCAGGCGGCGCAAGCCACCTCCGGGCCGGTGTTCGTCTACGTCTTCCCGGCCATCATCTCGGCCTTGAGCGTGTGGCTGGGCTGGCTGATCGTCGTCGGCCTTCTGCATTTAGTGCTCACCCTGCTCGGCGGGCGCGGCTCGGCGCGCCCGGCCATGAACGTGGTGGCCTGGGCCAGCCTGCCGTTTGCGGTCCGCGATTTGCTCCGGATCGGATTCATGATCGCCACCCAACGCCTCGTCGGCCACCCCGGCCTCTCCGGCTTCGCCCCCGCCGACGGCGGCGGCTTGAGTCTTTATCTTGGCGGGCTGTTGAGTCTGATAGACATTTACCTGATCTGGCAGGTGATCCTGCTCGTGCTGGGCGTGCGCCACACCGATAACCTGGCGACTGGCAAGACGGTGAGCGGGGTGATAGCGACGGTGTTGGTGGTGATGTTGTTGCAGGCTGTGCCCGGCTTCATCTTTGCCCAGTTCAGCGCCCTGACGGTCATTCGCCCATTCTTCTAATAGTGCAAGCCACGTGGGAGCGGTTTGCAACCGCGACCTGCGCGGGTACAACCCGCTCCCACGAGTAATGTGAAATGTCCGAGCCCTTTATCCACATCTCCGGCCTGCGTGGGAGCGGTTTGCAACCGCGACCTGCGCGGGTACAACCCGCTCCCACGAGTGATGTGAAATGTCCGAGCCTTTTATCCACATCTCCGGCCTGCGCAAATCGTTTGTGATGGGCCGCGAAACCGTGCATGCCCTGGCCGGGGTGGACGTTGCCATCGAGCGCGACAGTTTCACCATCGTCATGGGGCCATCCGGCTCCGGCAAGAGCACCCTGCTCTACCTGCTGGGCGGGCTGGATCGGCCCACCAGCGGTCACATTGAAGTAGCAGGGCAGGAGATTGACTCGCTGGACGAGAACGCGCTGGCAATTTATCGCCGCCGCACGGTGGGCTTCGTCTTCCAATCGTTCAATTTGATTCCGAGCATGACTGCCGTCGAGAACGTCGCCTTTCCGATGCGGTTCATGGGCATCGCGCGCGGCGAACGGCAGAAGCGGGCGCTGAGCTTGTTGAAACAGGTCGGGCTGGCCGACCGGGCCTACCACCGCCCCACCGAACTTTCGGGCGGCCAGCAACAGCGAGTCGCCATCGCCCGCGCCTTGGTCAACGACCCGGACTTGATTCTGGCCGACGAGCCGACCGGCAATCTGGACTCGGCCAGCGGCAACGGCATCATGCACGTGCTCTCGGAGCTGCATCGCAGTGGCCGCACCGTCGTCGTCGTCACCCACGACCCGCGCATGGCGCG
>Ga0247727_10007853_pt1 | contig 20104 bp, 14 predicted proteins | sample WisWelCaveWW1625_FD_202498 | JGI IMG/M metagenome (GOLD analysis project Ga0247727, IMG submission 202498) | Biofilm microbial communities from Wishing Well Cave, Virginia, United States - WW16-25 | ecosystem: Environmental > Aquatic > Deep subsurface > Groundwater > Cave microbial mat | place... | reverse complement strand
ATTACCGAAATCAACGCCGCCCCCGGAGAACAGGTCAACAATCCATTTTCCGGCAACCTGGTCGAAATCTGCCCGGTCGGCGCTTTGACCAATTCCGATTGGCGCTACAAAATTCGAGTCTGGCTGACCCAAACTACTCCGTCCATCTGCAATTTTACCGGCTCGGGGACTAATATCACCTTTTGGAAAGAAGACCATAAAAACAGAATTTTTCGGGTCACTTCAAGAAACCATGATGAAATCGATGACGGCTGGCTCTGCGACATTACCCGCTACGGCTACCAGATGGTGAATTCTCCCGACCGCCTTAAAACACCGCTTATCAAAAAAGGCGGCAGACAAGTTCCGTCAACCTGGGCCAAAGCGCTGGAAGTCATTAAGGACCGCCTGGGAGAAATCAAAGATAACAGCGGCGGGGTTTGTATTGGAGGCTTGATCAATCCCTGCCTGGACAATGCCAGTCTGCACAGCTTTTCGAAACTGCTTAGAACGGTATTGAAATCAAACAATGTTGATTATCGCGAAGAGTATCGCTTTTTGCCGACCACGGGAGACAGCCCCTTTCTCATTGCGGCCTCGCGGCCGTTCAGCCTTAAAAAGATTGAATCTTCTGATGTGATTTTCACATTCGCCACGGATTTGATCCGTGAGCACCAGAACGTGTATTTGAAAATACGCCGCGCTTACAATTTTAATCACGCCCGCATATATTCCTTGAATCCCTATGCCGTGCGCACGGCCGATATCGCCCGGCGGGAAGCGGTTTACCGACCGGGCACTGACGAAGCCGTATTGAGCGGCATTTGTCTGGCGGCAATTGAAAACGGCATCGTCGATGCTTCCAGCGCCAAGGGACTCAAAGAAAAACTGATTCCGAATAATCTAAACGAAATTGCCAAACTGACCGGACTGGATGGCGCCCTATATATAGAGCTGGCCCGGGCGCTGGCTGAAAGTAAAAACGTAACTTTCATGGCCGGCGAATTAATGGCGCGTTCACTGGCCCGCGATAAAATAGGCGCGGCGCTGGCCAACCTTAACAAACTATTTGGCCTCCAGGAAAAAGGGGAGATGGCCGTTCTGGCGCGCTGTGCCAATTCCAAAGGCGCCGAGAAACTGGGGCTGGCCTCCGAACCTGCGCCGGTTATTAAGAAACAACTGTCACATCTCTGGAAGGACCAGTCGGAAAATCCGGCCTGCAACACCGATGCCATGATGGCTTTGATGAAGAAACAGGAAATCAAAGGATTCATTGCTGTCGGTGTCAATCCGGTCAGATTATATCCGGATCGGGAATTTGCCGCCGAAGGATTGGAGCGCCTTGACTTTATGGTGGCTTGCGACCTCTTTGAAACAGAGACGACCGAATTGGCCGATGTAGTCCTGCCAATGTGCAGCTGGGCCGAGTACGAAGGTGATTACATCAACCTTGAAGGACGAATTCAAACCGCAAAAAGAGCCGTCAGACCGCTGCATGAAGCCAAGCCGGCATTTGAAATTATCGATGCCATAGCCGAACAGTTTGAAAAGAAACTTTTCAATTCGGATAATGAGCGAAAAAAGGAAATTAACGGTTTAATACAGCTCGATTCGGCTTTGCCCTGGCCAAAAGATTTTCTCCCCGTTGAAATGGATCCTCCTGAAACGGAAAAAGAATACCCGTATCCGTTATTTATCTGCGATGACCCGCATCACAGTGGACACCTGACGGAAAAATCACCGTCCCTGCTCAATTTCAGCAGTGAAGCGTATCTGGAAATGTCGGAGAATCTGGCCCAAAAACTGGATGTTGAAGACCGCGAAGCCGTCAAAGTCGAGTCGCCCGTGGGGAAAATTATCGTGCCGGTACAAATTTCGAAACATCTTCAGGGAACCGAAGTCTTGATTCCCCGAAATTTCGTCTCGACGGCGGCAACTTCGCTGTTAATGAGAAAGAAGAGAATCGACAGCGTTAAAATTACGAAACTGGAAGAGTAAGCATGGGCGCCGAATACTTCATAACCACTGTCGTAAAAATCCTGATTGTCATATTTGTGCTTTTGACGGCCTGTGCCTATGCCACCTATCTGGAAAGAAAACTATTGGGGCATTTGCAGCACCGCATCGGGCCGTCATATGCCGGGCCGTTCGGGCTGTTGCAGCCTTTGGCCGATGGAGTCAAACTGATATTTAAGGAAGACATTGTGCCGGACAATGTCGAGCGATTTACTTTTGCGCTGGCGCCCATTGTCTCTTTTGTGCCGGCCATTCTGGTATTTGCCGTGATTCCGTTCACTTCCGAATTTGATCTGTTCGGACTTTTCCCCTCGGCCACCAAAGGCGTGATTTCCGATTTGCCGATTGCGCTTTTATTCGTCTTTGCGATCGCCTCGCTCGGAGTTTATGGCATCGTCCTGGCGGGCTGGTCCTCGGGTTCAAAATATTCCCTGCTGGGCGGAATTCGTTCATCGGCGCAGATGATTTCCTACGAAGTCGGCTACGGGCTCTCGATAGTCGGCGTAATTTTGGTGGCGCAGACATTTTCATTGACAGAAATCGTTACCCAGCAGGCCGACTCAATACTGCATTGGCATATATTCAGGCAGCCGCTGGGGTTTCTTCTTTACATCATTTGCGCCATCGCTGAAACCAATCGGGCGCCGTTCGACTTGCCCGAAGCTGAATCAGAACTAGTGGCGGGCTACCACACCGAATATTCTTCGATGCGCTTTTCGATGTTTTTTATCAGTGAGTACGCCAATATGCTGGCAGTTTCAGCTATAGCGGTAACATTATTTTTCGGCGGTTGGAGCGGGCCGATATTGCCGCCCATTATTTGGTTTCTGGCTAAAGTGTTTGTCTTTATGTTTGTTTATATCTGGTTGCGCGCTACTTTTCCGCGTTTTCGCTATGACCAGCTTATGAATTTCGGCTGGAAAGTGCTCTTTCCATTGGCGCTTTTAAACACAATGGTGACGGCCGCTTTTGTGATGCTGTGATTATGAAAAACTCTGGCAAATAGCCTATGAACGAAGTCCTGAAAGCCATAGTTCAAACCTTTCTCAAAATGCCGCAGGGCATGGCGGTGACGTTTAAGCATTTGTTCCTGAAGCCGGTCACGCTCGATTATCCCCGCAAGAAGAAGCCGATGGCGCCGCGCTTTATGGGACGCCATTATCTGGAGCGCTATGACGACGGCAGCGAACGCTGTGTCTGCTGCGGACTGTGTGCGGCGGCCTGTCCGGCGGACTGCATCTATATGGAGCCGGACGAAAACGAAAAAGGGGAGCGCTACGCCAAAGTTTTTGAAGTAAATCTTTTGCGCTGTATTTACTGCGGCTTCTGCGAAGAGGCCTGTCCAGAAGAAGCGATATTTTTGGGACACTATTACGAATTCTCCAGTGACAACCGCGATTCGTTCATCTGGACCAAGGAAGATATGCTCGTGCCGCATCCGAGAAAAGAAAACCCTTTTAAGACGCTGTATCGGCGGGTGCGCCGGGCCTATGGCATAGGTGACAAAGTACGATGACAATTTCAATCGACGGCATCATCTTTATTGTGTCGGCCGCAGTGGCAATTTTCGGCGCCACTATGATGTTTGCCCAGCGCAATCCGGTGGCGTCGGTACTTTATTTCATTCTTTCTTTGGTGGCCCAGTCAACACTTTATATTCAGCTGGGAGCGCTCTTTGTCGGCGCCATTCTCATCATTGTCTATTCGGGCGCCATACTTGTCCTCTTCCTCTTCGTGATTATGATCCTGAATTTGCGAGGAGATGAAGATCTGGGGAAGCCGTCCTCTTCCATTTCAAACCTGACCAAATATATCTTGGCGATTGGTCTCACGATGGAGCTGGCCTTCATCATCAGGTCCTCAATCTTTGGACGCGCCGTTCCCACCGGCGTGGTGGGCGGGGCCGGCAATGAATTCGGTTCTGCCGAACAGGTCGCATCTCTACTTTTTACGCGCTATTTGTATCCGTTTGAGCTGACATCTATTTTGCTTTTAGCCGCAATTGTCGGCGCAGTTTTGATTGCCCGCCGGGAGCACAAAGAAGAAGTCGAAAAACAGCTTCAACCTCCGGTAATTAAGCCATCCCGATCAGAAATGACGGTGGACGAGGCGGCAGGCTGATTTATGGTAAACATTACGGCATTTCTATTGGTCGGTGCGGTATTGTTTGGCATCGGCGTGATTGGAGTGATGGTATCGCGAAATATTATCGTGCTTCTGATGGCCGTGGAATTAATGCTGAACGCCGCCAATCTCGTGATAATTGCTTTTTCGCGCGTTCAAAATCTGATGGATGGGCACGCTTTCGTTTTTCTGGTGCTGACGGTTGCGGCTGCCGAAGCCGCGGTCGGTCTGGCGATGGTAATTACGATTTACCATAACCGGCGAACCATTAATATCGATCGTTACAATTTGCTGAAATGGTAACAATGGGAGTCTGATGTCTGATAATCTTTATTTAATTCCCTTATTGCCGCTGGCCGGTTTTCTAATTAACGGCCTGTTCCTGCGTTATATGCCGCGGCGGTTTGTATCGCTGATTGCCTGCGGCACGGTCGGCCTTTCCTTTTTAGTTTCACTCTTTTTATTTTTAGAACTGAAAGGATTACCGGCTGAATTCAGAGTCATTCGACAGGTTCTTTTCAGCTGGATACCATCCGGGGATTTCCAGGCCGATATGGGACTGCTGTTAGACCCGCTTTCGGCGGTAATGATACTGGTGGTAACAGGTGTGGGATTTCTGATTCACGTATATTCAGTCGGCTACATGGCCCACGACCACGGTTACGGGCGCTATTTTGCGTACCTGAATTTATTCACTTTTTCGATGTTGGTTTTAGTGCTGGCCGATAACTTTCTGTTTATGTTCGTCGGCTGGGAGGGGGTGGGGCTTTGTTCTTATCTTTTAATAGGTTTTTGGTTTGAGAAAAAATCGGCCGCCGATGCCGGCAAAAAAGCCTTCATTGTCAACCGCATCGGCGATTTTGGATTCTTAATCGGGATGTTCATCATTTTCTGGCAGCTGGGCTCGCTCGATTTTATGATCGTCGCTGAAAGAGCGCCCGAAGTATTTCTGGCCGGAGGAACCGTAGTCACAACAGTTTGCATTCTGTTGTTTGTCGGCGCGGTCGGCAAGTCGGCGCAGATTCCTCTTTATGTTTGGCTGCCGGATGCCATGGAAGGTCCCACGCCTGTGTCGGCCTTGATACACGCCGCCACCATGGTTACCGCCGGTGTCTATATGATAGCCCGCTCCAACGCCTTGTATATTCTGGCGCCCGAAGCCCTCTTGGTGGTGGCCATTGTCGGCGCCGCAACGGCGCTCTATGCCGCTACCATCGGCCTGGTTCAAAATGATATTAAACGGGTGCTGGCCTATTCAACCGTCAGTCAGCTGGGCTACATGTTTATGGCCTGCGGCGTGGCCGCGTTCACTGCCGGAGTATTTCATTTAATGACTCATGCCTTTTTCAAAGCCTTGTTATTTCTGGGCGCCGGTTCGGTAATTCACGCTATGTCCAATCAACAGGATATGCGCTTCATGGGCGGACTCAAGAAATATCTGCCGCTGACTTACCTGACGTTTTTTATCGCTACCCTGGCCATTTCCGGTATTCCGCTTATGTCCGGATTTTTCTCCAAAGATGAAATTCTCTGGAAAATCTTCTCGTCCGAATATGGTCATACCGCTTTCTGGGTAATCGGAGTAGTTACGGCAGCCCTGACGGCCTTCTACATGTTCCGTCTTCTGTATTTGACTTTTTACGGTCATGAGAGAATGGATGAGAAAACCAAAAGTCATCTCCACGAATCGCCGCGGGTAATGACCGTGCCTTTAATGATATTGGCGGTCCTTTCAATAATCGGCGGCTGGATTGGACTGCCCCACATTTTTGGCGTCACGAATTTCTTTGAAGAATGGCTGGCTCCGGTTATGGCGGCTGGCGGAACTCACCATAAACTGGCATCTCCGATGCTGGCCGCTTCGGCTGAAAGCGGCTCGATAGAGCTCCTGCTGATGTTGGGGACGTTGGCCGTGGTGGGTGTGGCGATCTTCGCCGCCTACCGGGTCTATCGTTTAAAGCCTGAATTAGCCGACTCTCTGGCCTCAAAAATGTCGGGCGCCTATCGGCTGCTTTTGAATAAATATTATGTCGATGAAATTTACGGAGTTCTGGTTGTTCGCCCCATTGTGTACCTTTCTGTATTCTTTTGGAAAATAATGGACGTTCTTTTCATTGACGGGCTGATTAACGGGCTGGCTAAACTTTATGAGGGCGTCTCCGAGAGTCTGCGCATTTACCAGACCGGCCGGATCAGATCTTACGCCACTGCTTTTGCCCTGGGCGTGGCGCTGTTAATTGCCTATGTGGTGTTAGCCTAAATGGAACTTCTACTCGTTACATTTTTTCCGACATTTGGGGCGCTGGCGCTTTTACTTTTGCCGGGGAAACAGCCGGAATCAATAAAACTGATGAGTCTGCTGTTTGCCATAATAACATTTATCGTTTCAATTCTGTTGTATTTCGGATTTGATCCGATTGCACATCCGATGCAGTTTGAGTTCCAACGGGATTGGATTGCTTCGCTGGGCATAAGTTTTCATATGGGTATCGACGGCATCTCTTTGTTGTTAATTGTTTTGACGGCCCTTTTGACTATTCTGGCCATTCTTTGTTCATGGAATTCTATTACCGTCAATATCAAAGGCTACTATGTCTCGCTGTTGCTTTTGACCACCGGCATGATTGGGGTCTTTTGCTCGCTGGATTTGTTTTTGTTCTACGTTTTCTGGGAAGTGATGCTAATTCCGATGTATTTCATTATCGGCCTCTGGGGCGGCCCGCGCCGGATTTATGCCGCCATTAAATTTGTGCTTTTTACCATGTTTGGTTCATTGTTGATGCTGATCGCCATCATCTATCTGGTGTTTGAATATAAAGCGTTCGCCGGGCAGCTTTCTTTCAATATGCTGGAGTTGATGAAAATGCCGATTGCCGCCCCTGTCCAAATGTGGCTGTTTGCGGCCTTTGCCCTGGCTTTTGCCATTAAGGTTCCTTTATTTCCACTGCACACCTGGCTGCCCGATGCGCACGTGGAGGCGCCCACCGCCGGTTCAGTGATTCTGGCCGGAGTGCTTTTAAAACTGGGTACGTACGGCTTTATTCGCATTTGCCTGCCGATGTTTCCGGAAGCAACTTTCGTTTTTACTCCGTACATATCCGTTTTGGCGATTATTGCCATTATCTATGGGGCTTTAGTGGCTATGGTACAGAAGGACGTCAAGTCACTGGTGGCTTTCTCATCGGTATCTCATATGGGATTTGTTATGCTGGGGCTTTTTGCGCTTAATTTGCAGGCGTTGGAAGGCTCGGTTTTGCAAATGATCAATCACGGGATCTCTACCGGCGCCTTATTTTTAATTGTGGGAATGATTTATGAACGCCGCCACACTCGTCTGATTTCTGATTTTGGCGGTTTGGCTAAAGTGATGCCGGCATTCTGCGCGGCTTTTATGATTGTGACGCTGTCCTCGATTGGCTTGCCATTGACTAATGGTTTTGTGGGAGAGTTTTTGATATTGCTGGGCGTTTTCAAAGAAAACCCGGTTTATGGAATTGTCGCCGCCTCCGGCGTAATTTTCTCCGCCTGTTATATGCTGTGGATGTATCAACGGGTGGCTTTTGGGAAAATAACCAATCCCGAAAACGAAAAACTTCTTGATTTGAGCATGCGTGAAAAAATTATACTGGCCCCTCTGATTGCCTTAATTTTCTTTATTGGAGTTTATCCCAAACCCTTACTGGAAATTTTGGAACCTTCCATAAGAGAAGTCCAACAGGCCGCTCGGACCGCCCAGCTGAATAAACAGCTTGACTACCAGTTCTATGAATCAGACACTGTTATAAATGAAGAAACAAACGTGTCTATACCTGACAATGAGGAGGAAAGGAAATGACAGCCAAGGCACAAGATGTTACCATTTACACCAAAAAAGGCTGCCCCTATTGTGCGGCCGCCAAAAAACACTACACGGATCAAGGTGTAAAGTACAAAGAAATCGATGTGCACGACACGCCCGGGGCACAGGACAAAGTCCTTAAATTGACTAAGGGAGAAAAAATTGTTCCGGTAATAATTGAAGACGGCCGGGTTACGGCCGGATTTGGCGGTGGGTGAGGCTTCTAATTTGATGCGGCGGTCGCCGCAAACAGAGTGAGTATGATGATTGACCCAATTGCTGCTTCAATAGATTTTGGGATTATAGCGCCCGAAATTGCGCTGTTGGTGGCGGCCTTTATAATTCTGGTTACGGCCTATGTCAAAAATATCGGCCGCTGGGCGCCTTATATGGCCGCAGCCGGATTGCTGACGTCTTTATTTCTGGCCCTGGGCCAATGGCATAATCCGAAATCCGGATTTTTCGCAATGATAACCAGTGATGATTTCTCGTCTGCTTTCAAAATCATTTTCATAGCCGGTTCTTTGGTCATTTTGCTTTTGGCACAGCGCTTTCTATCCGCCAAGAATATAAATCACCCCGAATTTTACGCCCTCCTGTGCATTTCGACGATGGGGATGATGGTTATGGCCACTACCACTGATCTGGTCGTAATATTTCTCGGGCTCGAAATTATGTCTGTGCCTCTATACATTATGGCCGGCATGGCCCGTCATTCGCTGGAATCGAACGAAGCCGGTATCAAGTATATTATTATGGGGGCTTTCGCCAGCGGCTTCCTGTTGATGGGGATTGCTTTCGTGTTTGGTGCCGCCGGCACCACCGACCTGCGCCGTATTGCGGCGGACATCTCGTACATTGCTTCCAATTACCGTCTATTTATATTTTCCGGAGCGGCTTTAGTTTTGATTGGGTTTGCCTTTAAAGTTGCGGCGGTCCCATTTCATACCTGGGTGCCCGATGTTTACCAGGGTGCGCCAACTCCGGTTACCGCTTTCTTTAGTGTGGGTCCGAAAGCGGCAGGTTTTGCTGCTCTTCTGCGCATATTCAGTTTTGGCTTTGACGGCTTAGAGGCGCTTTCAACCGTGTTTTGGGTTCTGGCAGTTCTAACGATGACGGCTGGGAATGTTTTGGCGCTTCGACAAAACAACGTCAAGAGATTGCTGGCTTATTCTTCCATTGCTCATGCCGGATATATTCTGGTAGCTCTGGCAGTCGGAGGGAAAGAGGCGGTTTCTGCGGCGATTTTCTATTTAATCGCCTACGGTTTTTTTAACCTCGGAGCATTTGCAATTGTAACACAACTGGAAACCAGAACCGGTTGCAAATCAGAATTCACGGAGTTGGCCGGATTGTCCCAAGCGCACCCCTATCTGTCCACTTTTCTGGCTGTGTTCATGTTTGCGCTGGCCGGGTTCCCGCCGACCATCGGCTTTTTTGGGAAATTCTATTTGTTTTCCGCGGCGGTTAATGCCGGATTTATCTGGCTGGCCGTCATTGGCGTCTTAAATTCATTCATTTCGGTTTATTATTATTTCCGAGTTGTAAAAGTGAGTTTTCTGGACCGTTTCGAAGGTGTTTTTCCTCCGGTCAGTTATTCACCCGCCATCATAACGGCGCTGGTCATAACTCTGGCCGGCACCATAGGTCTGGGAATCTTTCCCGGACAACTTTTAGAGTTTACTCGTTCTGCCATTTTTTCATTTCTTTGATTCTGGAATTTGTTAATTTTAAAATCCGAATCTTAATTACAATTATTTGTCGGATGCAGTTATAATGTATCAACCGGAGTCCGGTGCAGACGGTGCTTGCCATTGGCTTCGGGAACCTTCATCGGGTATTTCCCCGAAAAGCAACTGGAGCAAAACGATGCTTTGGGCAGAGCCGGCAATGACAACATCCCTTCCAGAGACAAATAGCGCAGGGAATCAGCTCCCAGATATTTTTCTATTTCCGCAACTGATTTGTTGGCGCCGATTAATTCTTTTTTAGTGGGCATGTCTATCCCGAAGAAACAGGGCGAAATAATCGGGGGACAGCTGACCCGGAAATGAATTTCTTTGGCGCCGGCATCGCGCAGCATTTTTACCAGTTTTTTGGAAGTCGTGCCGCGAACAATAGAGTCATCCACGACTACCAGTCTCTTGCCGCTGATGACACCCTTGACCGGATTAAATTTTACGCGCACGTCCAAATCGCGAATCTCCTGATCCGGGTCAATAAAAGTGCGCCCGACATAGTGGTTTCTAATCAAGCCAATCTCGAACGGGATGCCGCTTTCTTCGGCATAACCTAAAGTGGCAGTATTAGCCGAATCGGGAATTCCAATAACAATGTCGGCCTTAACGGGATGCTCTTTGGCCAGGGCGCGGCCAAGCCGTCTTCTGACTTTATCCACATTTTCTCCGTAAATTTTCGAATCCGGGCGGGCAAAATAAATGTATTCAAAAATGCAGAAGGCCGACTCTTGCGCTTTATTCGGAAAATAAGATTTAAGTCCCTGGTCGTTAATCTCCAATACTTCACCGGGTTCGATGTCGCGCACATATTTCGCACTGATGATATCGAAGGCACAAGTCTCCGAAGCCACCACCCATGATTTGCCAAATTTCCCTAAAGCCAGAGGTCTAAACCCGTATTCGTCACGGGCGGCAATAATCGAATCGTCAGTCAAGAAAGCCAGGGAATAGGCCCCTTTGATAATATTTAATGCGTCGCAAATTCGGCCGATTCGGGTCTTCTTGTTCGATACCGCCGCCAAATGCAGGATTATTTCAGTGTCGGAAGTTGTCTGAAATATGGAGCCCTGGGCATCGAGTTTCTTCTGAAGTTCCGTTGAATTGGTCAGGTTGCCGTTATGGGCGATAGCCAGCGTGCTGGAGCGGTTGGTTATGAGGAAAGGCTGTATGTTAATCAGCGACGAAGCGCCGGTGGTGCTATATCTGGTATGGCCGATAGCAATATCGCCGGTCAGACGTTTGAGCGTGTTTTTGTCGGAAAAGACATCGGAGACTTCACCCATCCCCTTGTGAAGCTTAACTTCGCCATTCCCGGCCGTAACGATACCCGCCGATTCGTGGCCCCGGTGCTGTAATGAGTATAGGCCAAAATAGGTCAGTTCGGCGGCGTTGGGATGGCGAAATATCCCGAATACCCCGCACTTATCATGAATTACCGGTTCGAGCATGCTCCTCTTTCTATCCTTAGAAAAGACACCCAGCATAACCTCTAACAACTGTATTGTCAAACTGTTTGCGGCTACTGAATGCAACGAATTGCCAGTCCCTCAAAACGGCCCTTCTTCAACCGTAAGTTGACCAAGTATTGAACAGAGAAAAGGCTGGAAAAAGGCCGGTTTTCCGCATATTTTATGTCGTTCCAATATGTTACTTCTGATTTGTCCGGGTTCTAATCGAGGGCATTACTTTTGCTCAAATAGGCTCGGGCGATAGGCCTTTGAACACTCGTGACTGAAATAAACAACAAATTGGCGGTCATAAGCCGTCTGGCGATTTCATCCGGCGAAGGCGCCAATCTCAACGAAGCCGCTCAATTGGCCGTGAACTCGTCCGCCCAGATCGTGGGGCTTTCGGCGGCATCGGTCTATTTGTGGAATGACAAAGGGGAGCCGACCATAAACGTTACCTATGCCGTTGGTGATGAACAGCGGCGCAAACTCTTAAATCTGGAAGCCGATCTTTTTCAGACGTTGCGCAAAGACAAAAACCTGACCATCGCCTATTTGTCTTTCGGTGGAGAAAAGCCCTACCACGCTTTCACGGTTCCTTTGCAACACGGCCCAAAATTATTTGGAGCCATGATCGGCATTCAGGAAGGGCGGCGACGGGCTGATATCGATGAATTGTTTCTGGAAACTTTGTCGGCGGTGCTTTCTTTGACGTTGGCTGCCGACCAGACCGGATTGGCGGCCGGTGTTTCCAAAGAAATTATCGATTCGGCGCGTTTGAGCGCCGTGACCGATACTGCCGTCACTGTCAATCACGAAATCAACAACCCCTTGACTGCCATTCTGGGAAACGTGCAATTAATCTTAAGCCGCCCGCAAGGATTGTCCGAAGACACCGTCAAGAAATTGCGCGTGGTCGAAGAGTCCGCCTTAAAAATAAGAGATGTTACCCAGAAATTATTGAAACTCACTCATGCCCGTTCAGTCGAATACAGTGAAGGCTCGACCATGCTGGATTTGGGTGAAAAAGAGCAGTAGAGTCTATTTCAAAGCGGCCTTCAAATCACGTTCGTCTCAACGATCAATTCACCTTTGGCAAACCTCTCCGGTGATAAACTGCTGATATCAATCGACGGCTCTTTTCCCAAAATCATCTCCGCTGTTAATCGTCCCGCCGCCGGCGCATGCATTATGCCGTGCCCGGAAAAACCGCAGCAGTGGAACATTCCTTTTACTTTCGGCTCCCAGCCGATAATGGCCAGATGGTCGGGAGTACTTTCGTAAAGCCCGGCCCATTGATTGGCTATTTCGGCGGTTTCCAATTGGGGAATTCGGTGCAGAGCTTTTTCCAAAATGGCGTCGGTGTATTCCGGGTCGACGGAAATATCATACGATGGCTGGCGGTTTTTGTCAGCCCAGCCGAGCAGCATTCCTTTCGACTCATTGTGGCTGTATAGTCCTGATGCCACATCTACTACCATCGGGAAAGTTGGTCTCACAAAATCAAGTTCACCGGTAGTTACAATTTGCCGTTTATAAGGTTCGACATCGATACTGGCTCCGACCATTTGGCCTATTTTTTTCGAATAAGGTCCGGCGCAATTCACCGCCAGCGGAGTTTTGATTTTTCCTCTTTTGGTTTGCACGGCGGTAATTTCTCCGGCCACTGTGTCAATGGCAGTTACTTCGGTTTCCAATTCGACCTCGACTCCCATCCGGCGGGCGGCTTTTTCAAAACCAATCAAGAATTCCCAGGGGTCGGCGATGCCGTCCTCTTTGCAGAATGTGCCGAGCTTAATGTCCTCTACTTTTACATGCGGCGCAATTTTAAGAATATCTTTCGGCTCCAATAACAGGACGGGGAGTCCCAGTTCACGTTGCATCTGATAACTTTCTTTAAATACCGCTATGTCGGAATCGTTTTGGAGGAGGAAGAGATAACCAACTTGGTCAAAAAGTGCTTCACTGCCGGTCTCTTGACGGAAATTCTTGAAAAATCTTTGCGACATCATGGACATTTCGATATTTGCGCGCTGGGCAAATTGAGCCCGGATGCCGCCGGCGGCTTGAGAGGTGGAACCGGAGCCAATCATTGCCTCTTTTTCGACCAGCACGATCTGACCGAATTTCATTCTGGCTAAATGAAAAGCGACGGCAAAGCCGATTATCCCGCCCCCAATAATTACTACATCAGCGTTGGAACGCATTTAATCCTGGGTATGTCATCAACAAAGTCATTTTGGGAAGGCAAAATGCAGGTTTTTGCAGGGCAAGTCAACCAACTCGATGATTTTAGAGGGGGGGCAGACCCTTCGGCAGTTTCAGGACGGGCTGGGACGTCTGCCGCCCACCGAATTCGCGCCGACCGCTATTTTTCCAATTCTTTGAACAGCCCAACTATGTTGCCGTCAGTGTCTTTAAAGAAGGCGTACGAGCCAACACCGGGTACCGGCGTAGGAGGAACAACCGCCTGCCCGCCCAATCGCTCGGCCTTGTCGAGAAACTTCTGCAGGTCATCGACCCGCACATAGAGGGTTAAAAATGGCACATCGTGCGGCGCTTTGTAAATCCCCCCCTTGATCCCTTCGTTAGTCTTGGTATCGACCACTCCATAGCCGATCGGGTTGTTAGAGTTAATCTCCCAACCGAACAAGTCGGTATAGAATTTTTGGATTCTTGGTCCGTCTTTGCCGGTGATTTCAAAGTGAATAACTGGATTGGGCATGGTACGCTCCTTTTTGGTAATGAACATTAAAACTGATAATTAATGTTACCGGTTTTCAATCACATTTTGGAGTGGCTCCAGGCCGCTCGGGGCCAGGTAATAGAGCCGGAGTGAGCTATCCTTTATGCTTAATGCAAGCGAAACAGGCATGCCAAATTGATTGACACTATCCACGCTAATACCAAACGCTTCCTGTGCGATGTCATAGCCCTGTCTAAAAGTTTTCTTTTGGCTGGTAATTTCCAGTATTTCGGGAAAGACAAAGAAAGATTCGGTATGTTTGAGTGAAAGGATAAATACGTTTGAATCTTTTTTGATAATTTCCGGAAAACAATCGAGTTCGCAATTGCGAATCGAAAAAAGTGATGCCGCCAGTACTCTGACCGGCGCTTGATAGTCAAAGTCAGTTCTTAATCTGTAGTTTACCAGCGACTCAAAGCCGTGCATCAACACCGGTGTTTCTTCATATTCACCGGGGACAGATAATATTAAACAGCTTTCCGTTTTATCTTCATTTATTTTTCCTGTTATTTGCATTGTAATCTTTTTGGCAAGCCGGCCGGAATGGAGCCAGCGGTTTTGTTCGACAATTAAAAAATAAGCATAAACCAGCGCGATAATAGCAGCAATTCCAATGGCAGCTCTTTTCCATGCGTCGCCGCGCACATATAATTGCCGCAGCAAGTATGCCACAGCCAGACAGAACCCCACCGAAGGCAAATACAGATACCAGCGCATAGCCAGTCGCATAACCGGCAGCAGAGTTAACAAGACGAAAAGAGAAAAAAACCAGAGGTGCTTCTGCCGTGATATCCAGCGAAGTGAGGCGACAAGAAGCAAAATCGAGAGGGCGGCAAGAGTCGCAAACACATCTGGATTGGCTTTGAGATAATTGGCAAGGCCGATTTGCCCTCCGGGGACTATCAATAATCCGATAAAAGTCGCCAGATTTTTCAATAAATGAACCGGGGCAATATTGGTGTGAACATTGCCGGTTACTCCGGCCAGCCCGGCCGACATCAGCCTGAAACAAACAAACACAATGGCTATGGCCCAGAATGGCCAGGTCTCTATTGTCGCTGATTTCCAGGGTTTCGTTTGGCCGGTAGAATAGACTAATACGTAAGCGGTAAGAACTAAAGGGAGCGACAAAGCCATTTCTTTGGAAAGCAGTGCGAATAAAAACGACGCAGCTGCCAGAATTAAGAATTTGGTTGTACGGGAGATGGAGTATTCGACAAATGACATAAATGCCAACAAATAGAAAGTCGTGCACAGCACATCCACCCGGCCGGAAATCCAGAAGATAGACATGGAATGAATGGGGTGAAAAAGAAACAAAAGTGCGGCAACGAAAGCGAAGAAGCGTCCCTCGATAAATTTTAACGCCAGCAGATAAACCAATATGACATTAGTGGTGTGCATAAGCAGGTTGGTCAAGTGATAGCCGGAGTGATTATAAGCCCAAATTAAGTTATCAGTTATTAGAGTCAGTATGGTCAGAAATCGAAAGTAGTGGAACCCGATGTCTGTGAGACTGTCCCAGGCATTTTCAATATGAACCAAATCATCGCCGACAAATTCAATTTTTAAAGAGCGCGCAAACGCCCCAATTGCTGTCAGGACTAAAACAATTATGCAAAGAGTGTGACTTTTCAATGAATCTGACATTGGTGGCTGAAACAAAATGGTTAGCTGGAGACTGCGCAACTCCTTTTCGGCCAATATCGCCAAAGTTTTCGGCTCTTTTTCTAACTTGCCCCAAGGTTAAGCCAATCCTAAATTTTCCCATGCCTCTCGCCAAGCTTCGCTCGGATTTGGTGGTCTCGTCGGCCCAAGTTGATGGTGAAACCGTCTATAACATCAAGGACCCCGTCACCAACCGATTTTTCCGTCTGCGCGAGCCGGAATACTGGCTGGTACAACAACTGGATGGTGTCAATACCTGCGAGACGGTCGCGGCTGGTTTTCAAGAAAAGTTTGGACATCGATTAACGGCTGGTGATGTAGAAACATTTGTCGGCCAATTGGAGAAACTCTACTTTCTCGAAAACAGCCGAGCCGAACAGGAAATTTCACGCAAAAGCTATCGGACCGACAAATCCCGCTCTCTTTTTTCCCGGATGCTTTTTATCAAGTTGAAGGCGTTAAATCCATCAAAAATCCTGGAGCCGCTGGTCAGATTTTACAACCCCTTTCATAATACTATCAGTTTGGCCATTTCGATTTTCATTATGGTCACTGGACTGACACTGTTTTTCGCTAATATCTCGAGTTTCAATCTGAATCTTAATGCGATATTCAGCTTCGGTTCAATTCTGGCCATTGTCATATCACTTTTCATAATAGTGACGCTGCACGAATTCGCCCATGCCGTCATTTGCCGGCATTTCGGGGGAGAAGTGCGCGAAGTCGGCTTTCTACTTTTATATTTTCAGCCCTGTTTTTACACTAATCTGTCCGACGCCTGGCTTTTTAAGAAAAAGTCACATCGTTTGGCTGTTACTCTGGCAGGACCATTCTTCCAAATGGTGCTGTTTGCGTTTGCGGTACTAATCTGGAGGGTAACGATTCCGGGAGCATTTGTAAATGACGTCACTTATCTAATCGTGCTTGTCTCTATAATCACATTCTTATTCAACTTTAATCCGCTGATTAAACTCGACGGCTATTATCTATTATCTGACTGGCTGGATATTCCCAACTTGCGCGCCAAATCATTGGCGTATTTAGCCAATCTTTTTCAACGCCAGATTCTGGGCTGGCCGATAGAACCGGTTTTGGCAGTCAAGCGGGAAAAGAGAATTTTTCTCTGGTACTCGACTTTTGCGTTGCTCTATTCAGCAGGGTTGCTGGGCTATCTGCTTTTAGCGGCGGGCGAGTTAATCTACGAGGAGTATGGGGGGCTGGGAATAGTCTTGCTGATTGGAGCAGTATTATTTACTTTAAGTAAGAACGTTGCCGCTCTGGCGAAAGGAACCATTCAGCACTTGGCTTATATGAGAGATTTCTTAAAACAGCCCGTGAGATTGGCCAAATACGTTGTTTTCCTGGTTGTTTTCGTGGTCGGCTTTTTCTTTATCCGGTTCCCGCATCGAGTATCGGGGGAAGTCAGCGTTCAGCCCATTTTAGAGTTTTCCCTCAAACTTAATGAACTAGGGCTTTTGGAAAGTAAACTCCGCCAGGGAGGAGCCGACCCAAAAAATCAGGCCAGTTTTCTGCAGATGGCTTCGACCGACATGGCCGTATTGGATCTTGTCCCCAAAGTCAAAGACGGCCAGCATGTTATCATCGGTGACACTCTGGCAACTCTGACGTCAAATCAGGTCTCCAACGAGATTCTGGCAGGCCAATCGGAATTATCGCGGCTGGAAGGGCAGTTGGCGTTACTGCGGGCTCCCAAAAAGAAGGAAGAAATCGAAGAGGCAGAATCGCAGGTTGACGCCGCCAGAACTAAAGTGGAGCAGTTCCAAAGGGACTTCAATCGTGTCAGAGAGCTGTCCGAGAAAAACCTGGCCACCACAGCCCAGCTCGAGGCCGTTCAATCGGCGCTGCTCATAGCCGATGCCGAGTTGACCAACAGGAAAGCCCGTCTGGCGCTTTTAAAGTCACCGCCCCGACCGCAGGAAGAATCCGTAATAATTTCGGAAATCGAAAAGCAAAATGCCAATCTGCGTTTTCTGGAAGAGCAGCGTGACGCCCAGGTGATCATTGCGCCAATTACCGGGGTGATTTCGGCTGTTAAAGCAGATGAAAGCTTGTTGTCAGTAGTTGACATACACGAAGTTGAAGTATTAGTGCCGGTGTCAGATTTTGATATTCACTTGGTTGAAGTGGGGCAGAGTGTAAAGCTGAAAGTGCGCACATACCCGTCTCGGGTTTTCAATGGTCGAGTTGTGCACATTCCCAAGGAAGCCCAGCAAGTTAATGACAGAGCATATTTCATGGTCTCCGTGGTGGCTGAAAACCCCGAGAATCTGCTATACGAAGGAATGACCGGCTATGCCAAAATAGAAGTTGGGAAAAAGTCTCTTTTTGGGTTGGCAGCACGCAAAATTACTTCATTTGTTCGGGTTGAGTTCTGGTCTTGGTGGTAAAACTTTGCCTTCTGGGAAAAAAATTCCCTCGCACAGTACAAACTTCTGGTCACATTGCATCGTAATTTCACTGACAAATGCGAAGAATTCGCTTGACAGCGATGTGCATTGCCATATCTTTGGAGCGAGTAAATATAATTGGAATTTGGTGATTCTGAATCATCCCTCTATTGGATAGTAGGGATTGAAGAATCGTGCGAGGAGGTGATTACGAATGGACTACAAATTGACAGTTGAGTTATTGGAAGAACGCTTGGCCACTATTGGTTGGAGCGGCTAACAAACGACTCGATTTTACGGTTAGTTCACTTCCGTGGCAGGCGTAAATTAAACGCCTGCCTTTTGTTTTATGCCGATTTTTTCGTTTAACCGTCTTATTTCGTTGGCTAGAAAAATCATTTTGGGTTTTTTCATAAACGACATTTTAGCATCGTCGGAAACTATCGATATGGCGGCCTGTTTACACAATTGAAGCGCCGCGCGATAATTCCCATAGGCTTTCCCGTAATCGCTTTCTGCAAATGATATTCTTCCAATCAGAATGTGGGCACCGATTTCATCAGTAATCAGATTTTTAGAGCGCGCTAATTGCAGAGATTGGGACAGAAGTATTAAGGCCCCTTTTTTGTCGCCACTAATGATAAGAATTTCTCCGGCGATGTTAAGCAGTTTCGGATATTCGATATCATCGCGCATTCCTTCCAGTTGTAATTCGAGAGGTTTATATAGCCGTTTCAAGTCATTTGTTGCATCGATTTCCAGCAAGTAATGGAAGTAAGAAAACTCAATTAAAACATTCTCGCGGTGTAACTTTAATTCTTGAACTAAGGTTTTGGCACGATTTAGGTGTTCTGACTTGCCTAAAATTTTGACCAGGATCAAGAGGGATTGGAATTCTTCTAGCCCAGCTTTTATGGCTATAGAATCTAGCCGGGCCTGTTCGGAGAGAGAAACAGCTGTTTTGGGATCGCCGAGTTCAAAGGCCAATTCACTTTGACTAAGGAGCAATCGGATTTTTAGAATTCGGTCGTCGATTTCATTAACAAGCCGTGAAGTCTGATTGTAGCAGTTTTCGCTCTCTGTAAAACGGTTCATTTTATGATAGATGTAACCCATGCTTCTAAGAAAATGCGCCTGATGCGGTTTTAAGTTAAGCGTCACCGCTATGTCCAGCCCTTCCTTAACATAATTCAAGGCTTCTTTAAGACTGCCGCTTTTCATCATGATTTCTGATAAATTCCAAAGATTGTGCAGCTCTTCACTTTTATTTCGCATCTGGCGATTTATAGCCAGCGACTCTTTAAGGTATATTTGAGCTTTTTCGGAGTCTCCGCTCAACTGGTGGGCGTATCCCAAATTATTCAGAGTACGCGCGATTTCAAACTGGTCGCCCAGAGTCCGCTTCATTTTCAGCGAAATTGTTAGCAGGGAAAGGGCTCTTTTAAGTTTACCTTTGGTGCCGTAAATAATTGCCATACTGTTAATGGAACTGGCCGCATCGGAAACAGCCCCTAGACGCTTTTGAATGGCCAGCGCCTGCCGCACAAATTTCAGAGAATTGTTCAGATCGGTGGCTATCCGATACAGTTCACCGATATTATTCAGAGTCCTGGAAGTCAGCAAATCATCTTTCAACTCACGACAGATAGACAGCGCTTGGTTAAGCACTTTGATGCCTTCATCAAATCTCTGCCTAGTTTTATATATGTCTCCGAGGTCGCGGTAAGTTTCCGCCAGAAGTTTATCTGGCTGTTTACCTTGGTAGAGTTCGACTATCCGAGTATAGCTTTTTGAAGCGCTGTCGGTGTCGCCGCCGGTGCGTTCTATATCCCCTTTCACCATCAAAAGGTGTCTTGAGTCAAATTCCCGGCCGGTCATTTGGGCTAATTCGAGTACGCGATTGATAAGATGGACTCCTTCGGCGCGTCTATCTGCTGCAATAAGATTTGCGGTCGCTTTTTCTGCACAGGCGAGCGCCTTTTCAAATTGACCGGCTTGCAGATAGAGTTTTGCTGCCGCCGTAAAGTCGCCCGTTGATTCACTTTGGATGGCAAATTTAGTCGAGTGATTTTTCAAATATGAGGCGGAAAGCAAATGCGAGAATAAAATGGCCGTACCCGGAGGAGCGTCTTTGGCCG
>Ga0247727_10007852_pt1 | contig 20105 bp, 15 predicted proteins | sample WisWelCaveWW1625_FD_202498 | JGI IMG/M metagenome (GOLD analysis project Ga0247727, IMG submission 202498) | Biofilm microbial communities from Wishing Well Cave, Virginia, United States - WW16-25 | ecosystem: Environmental > Aquatic > Deep subsurface > Groundwater > Cave microbial mat | place... | reverse complement strand
TATTGTCCTCGCCGGCGGGAGTACTGGGCTTGGAGAACAGCAGGTAGCGCCCGTCGTGCATCCAGGTCACGTCGGCGATCCGGGGAATCGCCGCCACTTGCCGTAAGGGGCCTCCCTTGGGAGGCATGATGTGTAGTCCGTCGGGGGTGGACAAAGCTAACTGACGGCCGTCGGGCGACAAATCCATTTTCACTGGTTGCTTGCCCCGATAGAGGATCGTTTCCCTTCCCGTGGCCAGGTCGCGCCGCACGAGTCGGGCGCCTGGGATCTCTGGGTCGGTAACTTTGTAGAGAATGAACCTGCCGTCCGGGGTCGGAATCCCCTGCTCGATCACCTGGGTCAAGTAGCCGGCGACGCGGACCACGTCCGTAACCTGTCCCGTCTGCACGTCCACCCGAAACAGGCCGTTCTGGTTCTTGTCGACAGCCGGCACATAGAGGAATCGGCCATCTCGTGACCAATGAATGGACTGATACATGTGGCTGAAGCGCGGAGAAAGCCGGCGTTCGGCGCCCGTTTCAACGTTTCGGATCACGACCTCGCCAGATCGCCTTTCCCACTCCTCCGGCAACTCCCAGATGAAGGCCAAGAACCGGCCGTCAGGGGACCATGCCGGGGCAAAGTTGGCCGCGGCGTAGCGGGTCAGCAGTGGGGTCGGCGGCGCCATGGCCCGGCCCGTGGCCGGCTCGATGGCGGCGGTGTAGACGTCCCGGCCGCCCGTCGACACCTTGTAGTAGAAGGCTCCGTCACGGGTAAAGCCTATGGGATTGATGCGGCCCATTTCGGGACGCACGAGCTTGGGCAAGCCCTGTGCCCGTCCCTGGGACACGGGCAGGATCCAGCACCCGATAAGGCCGGTGCGGTCGCTGCCGAAAAGAATCTGGCGCCCGTCCGGGCTCCAGCCCAAAAAAAAATCGTCGGCCGGGTGTTCGACCAACGGCACGCTAGGGCCGCCATCGACGGGAACGATGTAGAGGTCGCGCTCCAGCACATCATCCCGGGGAGGAATGTCGTAAGCCACGTAGCGACCGTCGGGGGAGAAACTGGTCCCAACGGGGAAGTCGCGGCCCATATCGGCTAGAACCCGGACCGAGCCGTCGGCTACCGAAACGCGGACGAGTTGAACTTTGCGCTTGGGTGTGAGCACCGCCGTGGCCAGGATGAAGCGGCCGTCCGGCGACCAGTGGCGGACCCGGAGAATTGTTTCAAGGTCGCGATAGAGAAGCCGCTGCTGCGAGCCGTCGATGCCCATGACCCGCAACTCGGTGAACCAATCCGGGAAACGCAAGCTGCAGGCAAGTTGTTTCCCGTCGGGAGAGAAGACGGCGGCAACCAGTATGCCGCGGAAGCCGCTGCCAAGGCTGCGGCTGCGCCCGGTGGCGAGGTCGCGGAAAACCAGGAGGCCGTTGCTATCCGCGTCTCGTGTCGCCAGGTAACGGCCGTCCGGGGAAAGGGAGCCGTCATAGAGGAACGTTACGCCACGGGCCTGCAAACGGCGCGCCGCCGTGGCCGTGGGTGCTTTCCCTGACGAGCCTGAGGTGCGCCAAGCGACCAGGCCCGCGATGCCGGCGAGCAACCCAGCGGCGGTCCCCAGCCAAAGGAGGCGCCGGTGTGGTCGATGGGTCCGGCGGTACCGGGCGTCACGCCAGGCGTCGATTTCGGATCGAGAGGCAGAGATCGTGGCAAGGCTGCCCTCGGCGTCCCGGTAGACGGGAAGGCCATCGCGCTTCTCCCAGCGCTGGACCGTGCGGACGTCCCGCTTCAGGTAGGCGGCGATCTCCTTCCAGGATTCCAGCCGGTCGATGGCGGACTTCTCCATCGCCATGGGACCCATTGTACGCCCGGTCCAGGGGTGCGGCAAGCAACGACAGGACCCGTTTGCCGTCCCGTGCCGCTTGCAGGAGGAGGGGTGGTCCGCTTAGGCTGCCAGGCAGAGGTCAGATTTGTCGGAGAGGAATCCCATGAAGAGCAAACACGCGTGGTTGTGTCTCCCCCTGTTTCTCGCCCCTTTTAGTCTCCAGGCGCAGGGCCCGCAGAGCCAGACCCCGGCCGAGGCCGTGTTCGACGATAGCTTGACCAAACGCATCCGCAGCGACGGCCAGAGCGGGTTGTACGGCAACTACCCTCACCTGGTCAACTGTGTCCGCGACCGCGTCAACCAGGGTGGCTTGTATTTCCTTCGAACGGGCTACCATACCTGCGTCCCGGCTTTCCAGCGGAAAATCAAGGTTGACTTCAGCACCCCAGTCCTTCCCGGCCCGACTGACTGTTCCGTAGACGATGCCTTCGGCCAGGACGGTGAGCTGAACATCTGCGGGTCGAACACGCTGCCGGATTTGAGGATCATCGCCGACACGATGTTCTCCAACACAGCGTTGGCCAGCGGCACGCCGGTCACGCTCTACTTCAGCCTGATCCCCGATTCCAGCAACCAGGCCTTCAAGTTGGAGTTCGAGCAAAACGTAGGGGTGACGGCCGGCGCGAATTCCAACATCCGGATCCTGGAGGCCGGCTCCGGTGCGGTGGCCGAAGCGTACAAGAACGTGCCCCCGAACCAGAAGGTGAGTCTCGGCCGGTTCTACATGCCGTTTAAGATAACGGTCACCAAGATTCCCTAAAAGCGGCGTGGCGACTATTACCGACGCTCCCCGCCGGCAACTCCTGCGTGCGGGTGCGGGTGAAGGGGAGCGAGGGGGCGACGGCCACGGTTGCGATTGCTGGGCCGGTCCGCCCCGCTCAGGGAAGGAACTTCTCCAGCGCCCACACCTCCGCCCGATTCGTGCCGGCGGCAAAGGCGATGCGGCGCCCATCGGCGTGGCATCGAAGGTGGGGAGCCCCGCCCATGGTGATGCCCAGATTCTCAGCCGCGCCTCCCTCCGCTGGAACTCGCCAAAGCTCCGTTGTCCGATCCTCACCGGAGGGAGGGCGGCGTTTGGCCAGCAGCAGGTAGCGCCCGTCGGGCGTCCAGGTGACGTCGTTGATCGGCATCGCCGCCAATAGCCTCGCGGTTGCGTCGGCTCTCGATGATGGTCTTGCGCACCACCTGCTCCTCGGACGAGGACCGAACCGCGCGCGATTTTGAAAGACAATCGCGTCAAAGGATGATCCGAGCGAGAAGGCAATTGGTTGGCTGCTCACACCACCACGCGGTCCTATCGCCTTGGCTTCGACCGGCCGCTGACAACTCCCGAATCAAACCACCGCTTCGCCTCGTAGTCAAGGCGCCTTCTTGTTGTCGGGACCGGGCGCGCGCCGGCGTGGAATTCTGGTAGGATTTGGGCCGGAGGCAGCCATGGCTCAACACCACCAGGCGAAACAGAACTCGGGCCGGATGTCCCGCCGGTCCGCCCTCGGCGCCATCGCGGCGCTGGCAACCTTTCCTCGCCCCGCCCGCGCCCGCCAGAAGGCCACCGCCTTCGCCCTCATCGGGGACCGCTACCACAACAGCGACTATATTCGCACCGGCCTGGGCAAGACCCTTGGCCGCAACCTGGACCTGACCATCGACTTCTGCGACGACGTGACCATGCTGACCGGGGAGCACCTGGAGGGCTACCGCCTTCTGATGATCCTGCGCGACGGCATGACCTGGCCGGACGGGTATCCCGACGAGAGCACCAATGCCGGATGGGTGCGCGCCGGGTCGCCCCCCATCGTGAGCGAGCCGCCGGTGCCGAAGCCCGCCGCCAAACCCTTTTACTGGATCACGCCGCCCCAGGGCAAGGCCGTCCGGCAGTTCGCCTGGGCCGGCGGCGCCGTCCTGTTCTATCACAATACGACCTACATCAGCCCTCACAACGACGACCTCCGCGACGTGCTGGGCGCGGTCACCGAGGGCCATCCGCCCATCCGCCGCTTCAAGGTCAAGATCACCAACCAGGAGCACCCCATCACCAGCGGCGTCAGCGATTTCGTCGTCACCGACGAGCAGCACTACGTTAAGTATCAGAAAGATCCAAAGCACCTTCTGCTGGAAAGCGTCAACGAGGACGGCCTGGGCTACCGGGATCTGGGAACCACGTCGGCCGCGGGGTGGGCCTACGACTACGGCAAGGGGCGCTCCTGCTACCTCGCCCCCGGCCACCTGCTGACCGCGCTGTGGAACCCGGAGTACGAGAAGCTGCAGCGCAACGCCGTCCGGTGGCTGCTGCGGCAGGCGTAATTTCACCGAGGCCTGGGGGATTTCCCCATCCACGAGGCCCGCATCGCCCTCGGCCCGCAACGAGGTCGACTCTATCGCAAGGTCACCGAGAGGCCTCCATCGCCTTCGACAGCGCCGAGCTCGAGGCCAAGGCCGACGACCGCCCTCCCACCGAGCCGCCGGAATAACTGCTCGTCCGGGAATCCTACTTGAGGTTGACCCGCTTCAGCAGGTCCTGAAACCTTGGGTCCTGGCGCAAGGAATCAAAGGTGGGCTCCACTTTGAGAGTCGCCAGATTATGGTTTCGGTCGAGGTAGGCCTGCTCGAGAAACCGGAATACCCGGTCCGTCTGTCCAAGGGCTGCGCAGGCATGAGCCATACTGACGGGCGAGACGTAGGTCGTTTTCGCCAGATTCTCGGCTTCCTCCAGCAGCTTCCGTGCCTCATTTTTCCGGCCGGCGCGAGCGTACGCAAGGGCGAGCATTCCGAAGCCTTGGCTGCGATCCGGCCTCATTCTCCGGTTCCGTTCCAACGCCGGGATGGCTTCGGCCAGCATCCCTTTCTCCAGGTAGGCCCGGCCCAGCCAGAATTCCCCTGCCTGCCAGGAATCGGGAAAGGCCGTCAGGAGGGCACGGGCGTGCTCAATGGCGCGGTCATACCGGCGAGCGAAAAAGTAGATGCTCACCTGCCAACCGGCAACGTCCGGCGACAGGGGATCCAGCGGCCGAATCCGCTCGATGCGCTCGATGGCCTCCTCCGGCCGGCCCATGTACGACAGGTAGCTCGCATAGCTCATGTGGGCGCCCACATGGCCCGGGTTGAGCTCCAGCGCCCGGCGCAGCTCCGGCTCGCCGCCGGCCCAATCCCATTCGTGAAAGGTCTTGAACATGCCTAGCGCGAGATGCGCTTCGGCAAGATGGTCGTCGATCTCGATTGCCTTCGTCGCCGCTTCTTTGCCCTTTTCTACGAACTCTCGCGGCCGCACTGGGGCTGTCCTCGCCAGGCCCAGATATCTGTCGGCCAGTCCGACCCAAGCCGGGGCGTACTGCGGATCTTTGGCGATCGCCTCCTCGAAGTAGCCGATGGTCTCCGCGTTTTGCGGTCCGTATCGGCCCTTCAGGTAGAGGTTGTAGACTTCGATGTTGCCGTAGCGCCTTCCCGGCGGCGCATCAAGCTTGCCAGCCAGCCGCGCCTGGAGAGCGCGCGCAACCCTGCTGGCGATGTCGTCCTGAATGACCAGCACGTCACTCATCGGCCGGTCGTACATCTCCGACCATAGGTGGTAACCGTCGGCAGTATTCACCAGTTGTACGGTGACCCGCAGCCGCTCGCCGGTCCTTTGCAAGCTGCCCTCGAGCACCGCGCCCACGCCGAGTTGATGCCCGATCTTGCGTACGTCCTCGCTCTTCCCCTTAAACTGGAAAGCGGAAGTCCGGGCTACCACGCGCAGGTTGGGCAGCTTGGAGAGAGAGTTGGTCACCGCCTCGACCACTCCGTCACAAAGGTAGTCCTGGTCCCTGGCGGGACTGAGGTCTGCGAATGGCAGGACGGCGACGGAAGGGGCCGCGGCCGGCGACCTTCCCCGGACCTTCGCGAAGCCCCAATAAAACAGGGCTCCAGCGGCGAGCGAGAGGGCCGTCACGATGGCCGCAAGCCTCACTCGGCGGGTGCGCGGCCGCTTCCCGGTCGCCGGCTCTCGCAAGCGAAACTCGGGGACGTAGCCGCCTTTCGGCAGATCAATGATCACCCGGTCCGCCAGCCCCTGCGACTCGTAAAATTCCTGGAGCCTGGACCGCAGCCGCCTCGCCTGGGCGCGCACGATGGTGTCCGTGCTCGGCTCGAAGGATGGGCCGCGGTCGAAAACATCCACCCCCAGCGAGTACTCCTTCAGCCGATCCGCCCGCCCCTGGACGGTCTCGCTGACAACGTGACGCAACAGGCGGCTTAGACCCGGGGTTTGGGCAAACAGATCGCTGGCCAGGATTTTCTCGAGCTGCCCTTGGACCGCCTCTGCGGACACACCCGAGCAGGCCAGCCCTGCGCCGTCACTAACCTGATGTCGCATGGCTAGCCACCGTGCTCCTCATTATAGACCTTTCGGGGCCCTTCGTCACCGTGACCGTCACAGTGACCCCGCTCCCGGCCCCTTGTGGGAACTCGAAAACGGAGGCAAGCTTGACTGCCCCAGCCTTGGGCAAAAGAGTCGCTGCTGGCTGGGGCCGGTATCGGCATCCCGGAAGGAGACTTAAGGCCATGAAAACAAAGAGCTTTATCATCCGGTGGTCGGAAGGGAGGATGCTCCTGGTCATCGCGGTTGCGGCCCTGCTGTCGGGGGTTACTGTGGCAAGGGCGGCAACGCCCGTGGCGTGCGGCGATATCCTGAGTGCTCCGGGAGAGTATGTGCTCACCGGTAACACGCTGGGTTGTGCGGGTCCGGGTGGTGGAGGCGCCATAAGAATCACCGCTAGCGGTGTGCACCTCAACATGGCCGGCTTCACCTTAGGAGGCCCGGGCGGCTTCCCGCCGCCGGGCCAGGGCATCGTTGTCGCGGCGCCAAACGGGTGCAATACTGGTGCGCCTGGCCCAACCGACGTACACATCAACGGTGGCACGATCAAGGGCTACCATGCCGGCATCCTGTTGTGCTTCGCCAGCGGCAATCACATCAGCGGCATGACGCTGACGGAGAACCGCTACGGCGTTATCGCCCTCTCCTCTCACGATAACCAGTTTAGCGGCAACACCGTCTCTGGAAATCAGTCGCTGGGCTTCGGAGTGATTCGCTCCTCCACGGGCAACAAATTCACCGCCAACACGTGCAACGGGAACGCGCTCGAAGCCTTCTCTGGTTGCTACTCCCTGGAGGACTCGACAGACAACACAGTCACCTCCAACGAGATGGTCGGGAACGGTAAATTTGGCGTGCAGATTTCCTGCACCACGATGGATGGCTGCGGAGGCGGCAACACGATTCGCGGTAACACCATTGTGGGGACGACGCTCTTCGGCGATCCACGGCCGGGAATTACTGTCTTGTTCAGCAATGGCAACCGCATCCAGGGCAATACGTCCGGCAGCAACAGGTTTGGGATCTTTCTGTTCCAGTCTGCGGGGAACACCGTTCAGAGCAATACGGTCCTGTCGAACACCCTCTTCGATCTATGGTCGGACCTCGGTTGTGACGTCAACACCTGGAAGAGCAACACCTTTGGGACCAGGAGCCCGGCATGCATTCAGTAGGGTGGTTGCCGGCAGGAGCATCGCCTGTCGCGAGGAGTAGTCAGTTATGAGCCTGCTCCTGATTGCCGTCGCGCTTCCCTGGATCATCGTGGCCCTGGGGTGCTGGCTCGGCTACCAACTGCTGCGGCAGAACGGCCGGATCCTGGTGCGGCTCGAGGCGCTGGAACAGCAACTGGCGCCGCTGCTGCCGCCCGAGCCAGGGCCGGAGCTGCCGGTGGGCGAGGCCGCCCCGGACTTCGAGCTGGAGAATCTGGCAGGCGGCCGCACGGCGCTGTCGGAGTTCCGCGGCCGGCGCGTCCTGCTCGTCCTGTTCAACCCGCAGTGCAGCTTCTGCCGCGCGATGGCTCCGCGCTTGGCCGCCATCTCGCCGGAAGCGGCCGAGGGCAATCCCGTGCCGCTGGTGGTAACGACGGGCGATGCGGAGCTCAACCGCGCGCTGGTTCGGGAGCACGGCATCCGCTGCCCGGTGCTCCTCCAAAAAGGCGCCGAAGTCGCCTCCCAGTACGAAGCGCATGGCACGCCGAGCGGGTGCCTGATTGATGAGCAGGGCCGTATCGCCAGCCCAATCGCGTTGGGCGCGGACGCCCTGCTGGCGCTGGCGCGCCCGCCGGAAGGCGATTCGAGCGACGGCACGGGACAAGGCGGACGGAACGGCCATCACGTTTTCAAGGGCAATCAGCCGATAAGCGCGAGCCGCATCAACCGGAGCGGCCTCAAAGCAGGGACGCCCGCCCCCACTTTCCGGCTGCCGCGCCTCGATGGCGGCGAGCTGTCACTGGAGGATTACCGGGGCCGCCGTGTGCTCCTCGTTTTCTCCGATCCCGAGTGTAAGGCCTGCGACCAGCTTGCCCCCAAGCTGGAACGCCTGCACCGCCGGCGGCGGGATGTGCAGGTTTTGGTGGTGAGCCGCCGTGATGCGGCCGCCAATCGCAGCAAGGTGAACGAATTCGGGCTGACCTTCCCGGTGGCGCTCCAGCGCCAATGGGAGATTTCCCGCCTGTACGAAATGTTTGCCACCCCCATCGGGTACCTGATCGACGAGCAGGGGGTGATGGCGGCCGGCGTAGCGGCGGGTGTGGAGCCGATCCTGGCCCTGGCCTCCGCTGCGGCAGCCGAGTTTAGCAACACCTCGTTGAGAGGAGGAAAAGAGAATGGAACATCCGTTTGATGAACTCACCAAGAGCCTGGCGACGGGGACCTCCCGCCGCGGCATTTTCAAAGCGCTGGCAGCCTGTGCCGCTGGTTTGCTCCTGAGTGTCACCAAGGCCGCCGCCGGCCAGTGCAAACCACCTGGCAGCAGATGCAACCACCACAGTCACTGCTGCTCAGGCTACTGCCAGACGCCGGGCGGCCATGGCGGTTGCGGCACCCGCCCCTGTCAGGGCCGAGATCGCCTCTCGTATTGCGCTTAGGGCCGCTGGGCGGCCCCTGCGCGCTAATTATGGCCTGGCGATCGGGCTGTTCGCCTGCGGAGCAGCCGAGCTCCAGCGCCGGAGCCTCGCCGATCAGGCTGCGAAATGACTTCGGAAAGCGACGCCCCGAACCGCGGTTTCGGGGCCGCCCGAGTGGTCGCGGCAAAAAACTGACCACGCAAGGGCGGTCTGGTGTATAAGTTGATAATGCTGCGCGTTCTCGGGATTGCGATCCTCACTCTCACCCCGGCGTTGGTCCTCGGCGCCGACCCCGTCGAGCCCAAGATACGCACGTTGGGCGGCGAGTACAAGCGGAACCTGTCCCTGGCGCCGCCCCCGCAGCCTCTCCCTGCCGACCCGGACCTCGCTTCCATGGTTAAGGCGGCCGCTTCGGCCGACGAAGCCGACCCGGTGTTCGCCACCCTTCCCACTACCACGGTCCCCATCGACATCGACTGGTGCAATCCGCTGCAGTCGGCTGCCTCGCTGCCGCCCGCACTGCAGAACTTCCAGTTCTGTTCTCCCAACCAGCCTCTCACGTTCTGCCGCTCCAAAAGCGCGGCCGGCTCTGTGGCGGTCGAAGTTTGCGGCAGCCTCACGGAATTCCGCACCCAAGGCTACATCAAGGTCGGCGGCAGCCTGAACACGAGCTTCAACGTGACGCCCGGCCGGGTAGACCTGGGCTCCCCTGCCGTTTACTCCCCCTGCAATCGAACCCCGGATCCCTGCCTGGTGAAGGGCTTCTGCATTGCTGGAGCGCCGGTCGTCACGCGGCCGGCGCAGCCGGCGGTGTACTACCCATGCAATACCTACACGAGCGCTTGTCTCCTGCAGTTCTGCGTAGTGGGAGCGCCCGTTTTGGTTCAGGCCCTTCCGCCCAAGTTCGTGACCTGCCGGCTGGTCAAGGCGGCGGTTGCGGCCGTCACCGAAACCTGCCGCCTGGTGACTCCTGCGACGCTGCCGACGGTGGTCCTGCCATCCTTGGCGAACCTGAGGCTCACCGGCAACCGGCTCATCGAGAGCCGCTTGACGCATACGGTGGGCGGCAACGCCAGCCTGGAGGTCGACGTCGCCATCCCGACGCTTGGCGTTGTCATCAAGGAGAGCGGTGGAAATCCGAACCAGTACTCGCTCGGCACGGAGCTGCTGGCGGGTCTGTTCTTGCATCTGGAGGCCCAGGCCAGGGGCGCAAAACTCATCCTGGATGGCACGGTCGATTCCCGGGGGACTCTGGACCTGGACTGGAACCCCAGCCGCGGCTGGCTGGATAGAAGCCAGGTCCTGGCCAACCGATGGACCACCGGTCTGCAGTTGCAGGGCCCCGAGCAGATTGAGCTCCTGGCCGCCTTGCGATCCACGCTGTCGGGGGAGGTGGCGCTCCAGTTCACAAACAACATGTCCCAGACCGAAGACATCCTCAAAGCGGGGCTGGGCGGCTACTTCGGTCCCTACCTGGATGACGACTGGACGCGGCCCGTCAACCGAAACTGGCGGCACAACATCGACGCCGGCCTGGGCGTCGGCTACCAGGCGGCTCTCAGCTTCAACACCGGACTCCTCGGCAACTTCCTGCTGCCGGACCTCCGGCTCCTGAGCGCCTCGGCGGACGTTGCAATCGTAGAGACGGACGTGTTGGACTACTTCGGGCGCGGCGATCTGGACGCCCAGCTCGATGTTTCGGGCCAGCCGTCGGGTCCCATCACCGTTGGTTTGAAGATGGCGCCGCTGCCTTCGTCTTCCGGCACTGGAAGCTACCTCAACCCGCCGGAGCTGAAGTTTTCGAATCTGCTCTCGAGCACCACGCTGCGCTTCTCCCGCCACCCTCAGGTGCGGGATTTCAAGGCGCCGTGCAAGGTGGATTCTGTGGTGCGCACGCTCAACTCGCCGACCGTGCAGGATTGCGAGCTGGTGGCCGAAGAGCACCTGCTGGCGGTCACTCTGCCGAACAACTGTACCCTCGCCGGGACCAACCCGCGGCGCGTCCGGCTCCAGCCTGACGCTTCGATCTCCCAGACTCTCCAGGTTACGTGCGGTTCCGGGGGAACGCCGGCGCCGGGACCGCTGCCGGATCTGAAGCTGCTGCCGTTGCCCTCCGCGCTCGCCTTTCACCACCAGGCTGGCGCGCCGGCGCCGGCGCCGCGGACGGTTGGCGTCTCTGGCGAACAAGCCGCCTACAACGTGGTGGCTTCCAAAACCGGCAGCGTGAACTGGCTCTCGGCAACCCCGGCGAGCGGGTCCACGCCCGGCAGCTTCCGTGTTTCCGTGCTCCCGGCTGGATTGCCTCCCGGCGACTACGCTGAGTCGATCTTCCTGGAGCCGCCGGCAGCTCCGGGCCAGGGCATTGAGATTCCCGTCACCCTGAACGTGTCCTCCAGCGCTCGCGCTATTGTGTCGCCCCCGGCCTTAACGCTGGAGACGATCACCGGAGCCGTGGCCGCGGTGAGCGGCAGCCTCTCCATCACCAGCAGCGGCGCGCCATTGAACCTCTCGGTGGCTGCCACCGGAGGGGCATGGCTGGCCGCGAGTTCTTCAATCGCGCCGGTGGGGGCTGCCGGCAGCGCCCCCTCCGCGCTGACCGTCCGCGCCAGTCCAGCCGGCCTCGGGGAGGGGACTCACTCCGGCACGGTCCGTCTCACCGCCCCCGGCGCCCTCCCGGTGAGCATTCCGGTGACCCTGGCCGTTCGCTCCAACCGCCTGGCGATCTCCCAGGTCGCCGACGGCGACAACTGGAGGACCACGATCATCCTGGTGAACACCGACCAGGAACCGGCGCCGTTCACAATCCGCTTTTACGACGCCAACGGCCAGCCGATCGCCATTGACCTGGAAGGGATCGGCCGGCTGGCGGAGTACTCGGCCACGATCCTTGTGGGGGGCTCGCACATCATCGAGACCGACGGCACGTCCCCTACGCTGCGGCAGGGCTGGGCCGAGGTCACCGCCCAGCGCTCCATCGGCGGGCGCGCCATTTTCCGGCAGCAGGTCCTGGACGGCGCGGAGTCGGAAGCGGGGGTGCCCCTGGGGTCCGTCTCCAGCGGCCCGCTGCTCCTGCCTTTTGACAATACTCAAGGCTTTGTCACCTCGGCGGCGCTGCTGAATGCGAACCCCTCCGCGGCCTCGACGCTGATGCTGCGCTTCCGCGATGAAGACGGCCAGATCCTTTCCACCGAGTCGCTGGCGCTGCGCCCCCGCAGCCGGGAGACTTTCGAGTTTCCGTCCCGGTTCCGCGCCGTGGCCGGCCGGCGCGGCGTGGTTGAAATCTCTGCTTCGACCCCTGGCCTCGCCGTGCTCGGCCTGCGCTTCAATCCCCGCGGGTCGTTCACTTCCTTTGAAGCCATCGTCCCGCAGGCCGCCGGCGGCGAGAGCTTTGCGCGGACTTGTCTCCCAAATCGCCGACGGCGACAACTGGAAGACGACCATTGTCGTGGTGAACAGCGGCGACGCGCCGGCGCCCTTCGCCTTGACGTTCTACCGGCCGGACGGGGCTGTGATGGCCTTGCCGGTGGCGCAACGGGGCGTCGTCTCCGAGATCTTTGGCGTCATCCCGGTCGGAGGCTCGCGCACCATCGAGACCGAAGGCGCCTCGCCCACGCTCGTCGAGGGGTGGGCGGAAATTGTAACCTCCGGCGCCATCGGCGGAACCGCCGTCTTCCGGCAGCGCCGCCCCGGCGGGTCCGACTACGAGGGGGTCGTGCAGATCGTTCCTTCGCTCGGCCCCGCCTTCGTACTGCCGTTCGACAACACGCAGGGCTTCATCACGGCGCTGGCGGCGTTGAATGACGGCGCCGCTTCGGCGACCGCCGCCATCACCTTCCGCGACGAGGAGGGCGATGTAGTGGCGCGCGAAACGCTGACCCTGGGTCCCAACACCCGGACAGCCTTCACGCTGCCGGATCGCTTTGCACGCACGGCCGGGCGTCGCGGCGCCGCCGAGTTCTCCGGCGCCGACATCACTGTCCTCGGTCTGCGCTTCAACCCCCTGGGCGCCTTCACCTCCATGGCTCCGGTGAGGAAGTGACCCGGCCGGTCAGCTCCACCACCGGTCGTTGCTGCGGTCCTTGTCCCACTGCGGCGTAGGCTCGAAGTAGCCGGGCTCGAGCAGGTGCTGCTTCACCACCTCGTCGTTGAGCTCGATGCCCAGGCCCGGCCGATCGGGGGCGGCGGCGAAGCCCTTGTCGACGATCGGCTTGGAAATCCCGGTCACCAGGTCTTCCCACCACGGCACGTCGGCCGAGTGGAACTCCAGGCACAGGAAGTTCTCGGTGGCGGTAGCGCAGTGGATGTTGGCCATGAACGACACCGGCGTGCCGGCGAAGTGCATGGCCATGGGGACTCCGTACTCCTGGGCCATGTCGCCGATCTTCTTGGTCTCCAGGATTCCGCCCGAGCTGGCCAGATCGGGATGGATCATGTCGACCGCGTGCTCGCGGCAGAGCTTGGCGAAGGGCTCCTTGAGGAAGATGTCCTCGCCGGTCAGGATGGGCACGTCGACGGCGTCGGTGATCTTCTTGAGCAGCTCGGTGTGCTCCCAGGGGATCATGTCCTCGAGCCAGGCCATGTTGAACTTCTCGAAGTGGCGGGCCAGCCGGATGCAGCTGTTGACGCCGATGTGGCCAAAGTGGTCGGCGGCGAGGGGAATGTCCATGCCGACGGCCTCCCGCACGGCGGCCACGTATTCGCCCATCAGCGCGACGCCCTTGTCGGTGAGCTCGAGGCCTGTCAACATGTGCTGGACCATCGGTCCCGGTGGAGGGCCGAGGGGGCGCGAGACGGTCCCGGGGATCTGCTGGACCAGGCCCACGCCGACGTCCATCTTGAGGAAGGTGAAGCCGCGCTCTTTTCGCTCCTTCAAGCGCTGCGCGAAGACCTTGGGGTCCCGCGAGACGTCGGTGTCGGCGTAGAGGCGGACGCGATCCCGGAACTTGCCGCCGAGCATCTGGTAGACGGGCACGCCGAAGGCTTTGCCGGCCAGGTCCCACAGCGCCATCTCGACCCCGCACACGCCGCCGGCCTGGCGGGCGTGGTTGCCGAACTGCTTGATCTTGCGGAAGAGCTTGTCGACATTGCAGGGGTTCTCGCCGAGCAGGCGGCTCTTGAGCACCAGGGCGTAGTTCTTGGAGGCGCCGTCGCGGACCTCGCCCAGGCCGGATATGCCCTGGTTGGTGTCGATGCGGATCAGCGGACAGGTCATCGGCGCGCGCGCCACCGTGGCGATCCGCAGGTCGGTGATCCGCAGCTCGCTCGGCTTGGAATTGCGGTTGACATTCTGCGGATACGCCTCCAGCTCGTCGCCGGTGATCGCCATCGACGCGCCCACCGCGGCCGCGCCCGAGCCCAATGACCGCAGAAAGCTGCGCCGGTCAACAAGTTTTCGAACGGACGGTTTCATAAGGACCTCCTAAGTCACCAAATCATACCCTATCTCCCCATCCTCTGTTTCATGGCCCGCGCGGCGTTCAGATTGTATTGGGCGTCGGCGTGATCGGGCAGCAGATTGAGCACCCGCTCGTAGTCGCGGATGGCGTCCTCGTAGCGGCCGAGCTGGTAGTACAGGTTGCCCCGGGCAAAGTGGGGCTCCCAGGCCAGCGGGTTCAGCTCCAGCGCTTTTTCAAACAACGCCCACCCTTCCGGCCGCCCCAGCCGGACCTCGGCGATCGCCAGGTTGGTCCACAGCGTCGAGATCCCCGGCGCAATTTGCAACGCCTGCCGGTAGATCTCCACGGCCTGGGTGTACATGCCGCGATTGGCATAGGTGGAGCCGAGGCTGCTGAGCACGTCGGCGTGCTCGTTGCTCTTCTGCGGCGCCAGCGCGGCGGCCCTCTGGTAGGCTTCGCCGGCCTGGCCGAACATCTTCCGGTCGGAGTACTCGCGGCCGAGCCAGGTATAGGGACGCCACTTGTTGGGCGACTTGACGGTGGTGTCCTGCCACAGGGTCAGGGCGTCGGCCCAAACCTGGCTGCGGGCGAAGGTCCCGGCGGCATATACGGCCACCACCACCCCCACTGCCGCAGGCAGCGCGCGCCGGCCGGGCCACCGCGCCAGGCCCAGGCCCAGGGCAGCCACGAAGAACCCGATCGACGGTAGGTAGAGGCGCCGCTCGGCCGCGTAGTCGAGCAGCGGGTAGAAGCTCGAGGTGGGCAACAAGGTCAGCACGAAGAACAGCGCGCCGAAGCCCACCAGCGGCCGGCGGCGGCCAACCCACAGCGCGGCCGCCAACAGCGCCAAAATGCCCGCCAGCCCGAGCCAGGCGCCGTGCTCGAACAGGGTCCTCGAGAGCGGAATGTCGTAGTCCACGTTGAGGCCAAACGGCGCCGCCAGCAGCCGCAGGTACAGGAAATACATTCGAAACTGGGTGAAGAGGTACTCTTTCGGGCTAACGTCCCGGAGCGAGAATCCGGCCGACGGAGCATTGAGAACGGGACGGATGATCAGGAAGTACGCGGCCACGGCCCCGGCGGCGAACAGCGCGTAGGCGAGCCAATGACGCTTGAGCCGGCGCCAATCCCCTCCGGCGAGGAAGAAGTAGTCGGCCAGAAGCACAGCGGCGGGCAGGGTGACGGCATGCTGCTTGCTCAGCACCGCCAGCGCGCACAACACCGCCACCGGCGGCGCCGCCCAGTGAGGCCGCCGATCGCCCCATTCCGATGCGAACACCAGCAGCGCCAGCAGGTAGAAGGCGGCGGCCATCAGCTCCGAGCGGCTGCTGATGTAGGCCACCGACTCGGTCTGGATGGGAGAGGCCAGAAACAGCAGCGGGACCCCGAGAACCACCAGGCGGCGCGCCGCCGGTTCGAGCGCTCGCGCCAGCCGCCGCATCAGCCTCCAAAGGATAATGCTGTTGACGATGTGGAACAGCACGTTGACCAGCCGAAAATCGAACGACCGGAACTGCCCGCCTGCCAGCCGGTAGTTAAGGGCGTAGGAGGAAATCAGCAGCGGCCGCGGGCCGTTCAGGATCGCGCGCCAGCTCTCGAGCCGGACGGAGCTGCGCGGCTCCAGAATGTCGATGTCATCGAAGACGAACGGTCCCCACAGGCTGGGCCAGTAGATGGCGAGGCCGAGCAACAGCAGGACCACGGGAAGGCCCCGCTCGGCCAGCGCCAGCAGATCGCGGCGCGGCGTGGGCTCGGGCGTCGGCTTTCGGGCCCCGCTCGCCCGGGCCTTGGGGTGCAACTTCGCCTTCACAGCCCGTATTTTCCCAGGATTTGCTCCCACTTGCCCTGCGCCCGGAGCACGACCTCGATCACCTCGCGGACCGCGCCATCCCCGCCGGGCGCCGCCGTCACCAGGTGCGCCAGCCGCTTCACCTCCGGCCGCGCGTTGGCCGGCGCCGCCGCCAGCCCCACCCGCGCCAGGATGGGCGCGTCGGTAAGGTCGTCCCCGATGAAGGCCGTCTCCTGGTCGCCCACGCCCGCCGCCGCCAGGATCTCCTCATACACGGGAATCTTTTCGATGTGCCCCTGGTAGACGTACTTCATCCGGCACTGGCGCGCCCGCGTGGTCAGGGCCGGGGAATCGCGCCCGCTGATGGCCCCGGTCTCGAGGCCCATCCAGTTGGCCCATTGCAGCGCGATGCCGTCCTGGGCGTTGAATCCCTTCGTTTCCACCATTGCCCCGTCCGGACCCGGCACATAGAAGAGGCGGCCGTCGGTCATCACCCCGTCGACGTCCATCAGCAGCAGTCGAATCCTGGACGCCCGCAGGTTGAGTTCGGCCGCCGCGCCGGCGAAATCGGTGCTCACCGGGTCTCCGCAGTCCGGGCGCTCGGCCGGCAGGAGGGGCTGCCGGCCCTGCACACCCGCAGCCTCAGGCCGGCCGCCGCGCCGGCGGAATGGGCGCTCACCGGCGGGTCTCCGCTGCCGACGACGGCCCTGCACATCCGCAGCCTCAGGCCGCTGCCGACGACGGCCCTGCACACCCGCAGCCTCGGGCCGCTGCCGACGACGGCCCTGCACACCCGCAGCCTCGGGCCGCTGCCGACGACGGCCCTGCACACCCGCAGCCTCGGACCGCTGCCGACGACGGCCCTGCACACCCGCAGCCTCGGGCCGGCCGCCGCGCAGGCGGAATAGGCGCTCACCGGCGGGTCTCCGCAGCCGGGGTGCCCGGCCGGCAGAAGGGGCTGCCGACAGCGGCCCTGCACATCCGCAGCCGGGCCGGACGCCGCGACCGCGGAATGGGCGCTCACGGGAGAGTCTCCGCTGTCAGGGCGCCCGGCGGGGGGAAGGGGCTGCCGGCGATAGGGCTGAGGGTCTCGCACGCCGGCCGCCGCGCCGGCGGAATCCGCGTTCACCGCCGGGTTCCCGCGGTCCTGGTGCGCAGCCGGTACAGGGCCCGGCCGGCGGTGACGTACAGCGTCTTCCAATCCGGACCGCCGAAGGCGCAGTTGGTGATCAAGTCCTCCGGGATGGCGTGGAAATCCACGAGCTTGCCGGCCGGGGACAAGACGTGAACACCGGGCCGGGTGTCGAGCGTTTCGCTGGTCCCGCGGCGCTGGTGGAGGCCGGCGGCTGCGTACAGGTTACCGTCCACATCGATCGCCAGCCCGTCGGCGCTGCGGCCGGGGTAGAAGTTGTGGAAGACCCGCATGTTGGCGACCGAGCCGTCCTCGCCGAGGTCGTAGGCGCGGATCATGCGGGCCCCCTTCTCGGCCTGGCTGCTCTCCACCAGGTAGAATGTGCGGTCGTCGGGAGATACGATCAGGCCGTTGGGCCGCTCGATCTGCGGCGCCGACAGGATGCGCGTCACCCGCCCGTCGGGGTCGATTCGGTACACGCCGCTGAGGCCCACCACGGTGGGGTCGGTGGCGGTCAAGCCGCCCGGATCGGTGAAGTAGATGCGGCCTCGTCCGTCGATGGTGATGTCGTTGGGCCCGTTCAGCCGCTTGCCTTCGTAGCGCTCGACCAGGGCCTCGATGCGGCCGCTGGCGAGATCGGTCCGCGTGATGCGCGCCGGGGCGCCGGATGCCCGGTCGCCGGCCTCGCAGGCAAGCAGCCGCCCCTGGGCGTCAAACACCAGGCCGTTGGCACGGTTGCTGGGCTGCCGGAACGTCGACACCGAGCCGTCCGGCGCCAGCTTCAGTATGCGGCTGCCGGTGATCTCGGTAAAGTAGACGTTGCCAGCACCGTCGGCAGCGGGGCCCTCCGTGAGTGAAACGATCGCCGCTATCTCGACCTGGGCCGCGGCGGTCAAGCCGGTCCATAACGCCAGCAGCAGCACCCCGGACAGACGCGGCATGCCGGCAACTATAGCACGCCCCACGAAAAACGCGCGGACGCGCGGGGCCGCTCCAGTAGAATTCATGGTTTGCGCCGTTTCACCGCAACACCGCTTGCTGCGCGCGCGGCTCGGATTCGGCGTCACCCACCCCGCCGGCAGCCTTACCGCCCGAGCAGGCCGCGGTAGGCGGTTTCGGCCTCGGGGTCGGGGTCGCGGGGACTTGCCAGGTACAGGGAGAAGGCGCGGCGGGCGGCCTCGCGGTCGCCGCTACGCAGAAACAGGAAGCCGAGGGTGCGGGCGCACAGGCAGAGCTCGGGGTCCTTTTCGATGTGGAGGCGGCACTCTGCCTCCAGGTGAGCCGCGATTCGGGATCTGTCGAGGATGGGCATGCCGGGGGGCGGGTGGCGGAGAAACACCAGAGCCTGAGCGTCCTCGTAGACCAGCGGCCAGCCGGTTTCGAGCACCAGCGGGTAGACCACGCCGGTGGTGTACTCCCAGGCGTTGGCCACGACGGCGCCGATGCGGTAGTGGTCGAGGAGGCGGAGGCGCTCCCCGGGGGCGGAGTCGCCCAGGATGCGGGCGTAGTCGCGGTAAACCGATTCATTCAGCGCCCGGCCGTCGATGAACACGCGATGCCGGGGCCAAAGCCGCCAGATGAGGTAGCCGCCGTACTCATAGGTATTGAAGATCGGCTCGGGGCTGCCGCCGGCAAGCAGGAAATCGGCGGCGCCGGAGGGGAACTTCCACAGCGCCGCGCGGAGCTGGAAAAAGCCGCCCCGGGCGATGCCGCCGATCAGCAACGCAGCCAGCAGAACGGGACAGAGCAGATCGGCGATCCTCGGAATTCGGGGACGCCACGGCAAGTAGGCCGCGATCAGGACAGGAGCCAGAAACGCCGTCAGCGGGATGTTGCGAAAGGCCGCCAGCGACGCCGCCGAGAAGGCGCCGAACAGCAGCCAGTCGGAAGCGCGGACGCGGCGCCAGGCAATCGCCAGCGCCAGGCCCGAGGCATAGAGCAGGAGGGGAAAGGCGTAGGGAGGACCCCACAAGGGGGGCCGGGTCCACTCGATCAAGGTCTGGGTGAGGTAGCTCTGGCGATAAGCCAGCATGACCTGGGCGATGCGGACGTGGTTGGGGTTGAGGGCGGAGGCGGCGATGGTGGCGGCTGCTGCGATCCAGAGGGGCCTGCGGCGGACGGCCGCCGCGTAAATCGCTACGATCAAGCCTCCCAGAAAGAATCCGCCGTGGGAATTGGCCCAGACCACGGCTAACACGGGCAGCAGCCACAACGGGCCGCCGCGCTCGAGGATCCACAGGAAGACCCCGACCAGGAAGAAGGTCACCAGCGCCGGACGATCGGCGCTGAACAGCGTGGCCAGGGATGCGGCCGACGCAGCCGCCGCCAGTCCCCAGTAATACTCGCCGGAGCGGCGGTACGCGAGGCACCCGGCCAGGCCGCAGAATCCGGAAAGCAGCGCGGCCTTGAACAGCACCACCCCGGGGAATCCGGCGGCGCGCCACAGCAGGTACCACAGCGCCTGGGCCAGCCACTCATGGGTCAGGTTGAAGTACCGGACGCGCTCCTCGCCGGGGTAGGCGGGCGCGCCGAGGTGGGTGGTGTAGGAGAACGGATCGGGCGCCGGCAGGGCCCGCTTCTCGACAACGTACTGGCCGGTCTTGAGGTGCCACCAGACGTCGGTGTCGGCAACTTCGGTCGAAAACAGGCCCAGCAGGCAGAGAGTCGCCAGGACCAGCGTGACTCGACGCAGTTGCGGCGGGGCGGGCGGTGGAGGAGCCGTAGGAGGTTGGCGCTGGGGTTTGCGGGCCAGACGGATAGCTTAGCGCTGCCACCGCGTCCCGGCAACCGCGCCGAACGTCGGGTGCGCGAGATAAAAGGTGGGCTGGGGCCGATTGGGTTGGTCTCGCGCCATTGTCAGCGGTTGCGAAGGCCCATCACGCTTAGGTCGTGCACCCTCCAACGTCCCGGTGCAGGGTGCGCGACACAAGAATGAGAGCAGGAATGCCCGGTTCAGAGCCGCGACCCAGGGAGCGGTTTTTGAAGCGGCGGCTGCGCCTCTCGAAGCACCGCTCCC
>Ga0247727_10007851_pt1 | contig 20107 bp, 18 predicted proteins | sample WisWelCaveWW1625_FD_202498 | JGI IMG/M metagenome (GOLD analysis project Ga0247727, IMG submission 202498) | Biofilm microbial communities from Wishing Well Cave, Virginia, United States - WW16-25 | ecosystem: Environmental > Aquatic > Deep subsurface > Groundwater > Cave microbial mat | place... | reverse complement strand
AGTCAATTACATTTTCTGCTTTCCAAAAAACTATTTAACATATCATCGTTAATTTCTTAACCGCTTTTTGAGGGGATACAAAAAAAGTCGCTAAAAACTTGACTTTCATTTTTATACTACGCACCTTTACCAAACATTTCACATCAAACATCTTAAAATTATTTTCTATGAAAAACATTTCTACCCCACTTAAGAAAATTTGCAGCCCTCTTTTCTGCAAAGGAGTTTTTTTCTTTTTAGTTTTTTGTTTGATTTATAATGTATCCTTTGCCCAGGAAACGGTTCAGGGATTATCTCTCGGAACTATTAAAGAATTTACGAATGGTTTTCCAAAAATTGATCCCTCCGCTAAAAAATTCTATACGCTAAAGATTTCGCATGACCGGAATGTCATCATTCAAATCACCGAGAATAATTGCAACGAAAATAATTGTTTTGTTTTCGGAAAAGTGGAAGGATATGAACAGGCAACTTTTTTTATCAAAGGAGATGGAAAAAATGTGAACGGCAAGTTAATTTTCAGGAAGGAAAAAGAAGCGTATGATATTTTTACAAATAATCTGGGAGAAGCGTTTATTTCTCCAATAGATATTAATAAAGTGATTTGTGTTGACTACAATCGGTATAAAGAAGAAGGAACAAATGATGGTGTTACCAATAATGAAACATCAAAAAACAGCGATGAAACCATGATGGTTCCATTATTGAATAGTTTGCCTGGAGCATTTGGAACCCTTTACCTTGATTTTGATGGAGAAAATGTAAGCGGAGGGAGTTGGGGAACTATTAACGCTGTTGCCTCAAGTTTTACAAATACAAACATTACCACTATCTGGACAGCCGTTTCGGAAGATTTTAGTCCTTTCAGTGTCAATGTGACTACTGATATATCTGTATTCAATAGTGCTGTTGCTACTCGAAAAATGATGGTCATCTTTACACCCACTGATGATGCGGCTCCCGGTGCAGGCGGAGTGGCTTTTCTAAACTCATGGGGCAGCGGTGAGCCATGTTGGGTATTTAATTCTACAGTAAAGTCAGCGGAGGAAGCTGCTTCTCACGAATCAGGTCACACATTTGGTTTAAGTCATGATGGCACTCCTTCACAAGGATATTATCCCGGACATGGCAGTTGGGGTCCTATTATGGGTGCGGTTTATACCCGACCTATTGTACAGTGGAGCAAAGGCGAATATTCAAATGCCAACAACACGGAAGATGACGTGACAAAAATTGCCTTTAAAACTAATTACAGGGTGGATGATCATGGCAACACTATAACAACCACATCGTCTCTCATCGCTGATGCGGCAGGAAATGTATTATCAACTAACAACTTTGGTGTCATCGAAAGAAGAACAGACCTGGACGTTTTTAAATTTAATGCCGCTGCCGGAAATGTAAATTTTTCCATTGTTGCAAAAACTAATTCGGGCAGTGCAAGTGTTCCCGATCTTGATATTCAGGCTCGTTTGCTGGATGCCAGCGGAGCAGAAATCATAAAAGTGGATCCTGCTAATGTTGTTTTATCAACGCTTGTATCTATTTCACAAAATGTTGCAGCAGGAACTTATTATCTGGAAATTGACGGTGTGGCTGGATATGGATCACCCCTGAACGCGGGTTATTCTGATTATGGCTCTATCGGTCAGTTTTTTATTTCCGGAAGTTACCCACCGGCACCTACAACCGGAATTGCTGAGAATGATAATACCAATGCAATAAATATTTTTCCAAATCCAAATTCAGGACAATTTACAATCCTTTCCGAATTGAACTCGGGCGGTACTTATTCTGTGGAAATACTGAACAATCTGGGACAGTCAGTTATGACATCCTCAGAAACTGCTTCAGGAAATTTCCGAAAAGAAATTAATTTGCCCGGCCTCGCTTCTGGTATTTATTGCCTGGTGATCAAAACGGAGGATGGTTTGTGGCAAAAGAAAGTGCTTATAAAGTAATTGCCTTAGCAGTATTTCTTCTAATACGCAATAAGCGACAGAAGTTTTTTCTCAAACCTTTCCTGAGGTAAAAAATTCTTTTCCAGTACTTCAGTGAAAGGAACCGGAGTATCTAAAGAACCTTCACGCATTACAGGAGCATCTAAATAGTCAAAGCAATGTTCTGTGATGAGCGCGGAGATTTCTCCTCCAATTCCTCCTGTGAGCGTGTCTTCGTGAAGTACAATTGCTCTTCCTGTTTTTTTCACGCTTTCAAAAATAGTTTCAGTATCCAGCGGAGCGAGTGAGCGTAAATCAATCAATTCTACATTGCCTAATTTATTTCTTTCAATTATTTCTAATGCCCAATGAACGCCCATTCCGTAAGTGATAACCGTAACAGCATTTCCCTCTTTTAGAATTTTTGCTTTGCCGATGGGAATCGTATAATAATCTTCAGGAACATTTCCTGTAATGCTTCTGTAAAGGGCTTTGTGCTCAAAGAACATCACAGGATTGGGGTCTTCGAATGCGGAAAGTAAAAGTCCTTTCGCGTCTGCGGGAAAAGCGGGATAAACTATTTTCAAACCCGGAATATGAAAGAACCACGCTTCGTTTGACTGTGAGTGAAACGGACCGGCAGCCACTCCTGCGCCAGTCGGCATTCTCACCACCACATCTGCACTTTGTCCCCAACGCCAATGCGCTTTCGCGAGGTTGTTGCAGATTTGCGTCATGCCTTCGCTCACAAAATCCGCGAACTGCATTTCTACCATCGCTTTCATTCCGTTGATGGATAAACCTAATCCTGCTCCGAGAATTGCACTTTCGCAGAGCGGTGTGTTTCGCACTCTTTCTTTGCCAAACTCTTTTACAAAACCATCCGTGATTTTGAAAACACCTCCGTATTCGGCAATGTCTTGTCCCATCAAGACAAGGTTGGAATGTTTTCTCATTGCTAATCTTAATCCATCAGAAATTGCGTCAATCAAACGCCTTTCAGATTTTGGTTCTGAGTCCTCCCCTTTCGTCCCCTCGAGACGGGAGCAAGGAGTAAAGACATCTCTGATTTCCTCTTCGGTATCAGGTTTAATATTTTTTTCTCCGAAAGCAATTTCGATTCCTGATTCTATTTCTTTTTTTATTTCTTTTTTGTATTCGGCAATTATTTTTTCGCTCAGAATATTTTCTTCGAGAAGAAATTTTTCATAATTCTGAATCGGGTCTTTTCTCCCCCACTCTTCAAATAATTTCGGGTCAATGTATTTTGTGCCAGATGCTTCTTCGTGTCCGCGCATTCGGAAGGTGATGCACTCTAATAAAATCGGTCTGGGATTTTTTCGAATGGATTCAGCCAGCGATTTTACCGTATCGTAAACTTCCAGCACATTGTTCCCATCAATCTGCATGACCTCAATTCCGTAGCCGATTCCTTTATCAATAAACTGTTTGCATCTGAATTGTTCGGAAGAAGGTGTTGAAAGTCCGTAGCCGTTATTTTCTATAGCGAAAATCACTGGCAGGTCCCACACAGCAGCCACGTTCAGACTTTCGTGAAAATCTCCTTCCGAAGTTCCTCCATCGCCAGAGTAAACGAGCGTAACTTTTTTTTCTTTCTTCAGCAGATGTCCGAGCGCGATGCCGTCCGCCACTCCCATCTGTGGGCCGAGATGAGAAATCATTCCAACAATTTTATATTCCTGCGTGCCGAAGTGAAAACTTCGGTCGCGCCCTTTTGTAAATCCTGATTTTTTTCCCTGGAATTGCGCAAACAGTTTTCCGAGAGGAATTCCTCTCACGGTAAAAGTTCCGAGATTGCGGTGCATCGGCAAAATGTATTCATCCTTCTGCAAAGCCATGGCAGCGCCTACACTACTCGCCTCCTGCCCTATTCCTGAAAACCATTTTGTAATTTTTCCCTGTCGGAGAAGAATGAGCATCTTCTCCTCAATCATTCTCGGCTTAATCAATTCCTTATAAAGCGAAAGAAGAATGTCGTCACTATAATTTTTTCTGTCGAATTTTATGGGGGAATCTACTGTTATCATCCTGAAAATACCTGAAAGAGGGTAGAATTGTGAGAGGCAAATTTAATAAGTTTGTACATGCAACAGATTCTCGTGTATCTCATTCTCTCGTCAGCGGTTTTTTATCTCGCGTATCGCGGATATCTTACTTTCAGAAAAAAATCTGCGAAGGGCTGTGCTTCGTGTCCTGCGAATGAGAATTCTTAATTCTCCTTTTCAATAACCTCTTTCAGTTTATCGTACATTTTTTGGTCATTTCCGTTCAGATAAAATCTTGCAAAGACAAAAACTGAACGCCAGAAAATATTTTTTCCTTTCAGATTGGAAGTTGCTATGATTTCGGTTGAAGTTCCTTTGGAAATAAATTTCACTTCCACATCATTTGTAAATAATTTGTTATCGGCATTAGTAACAAATAATTCATTTTGCTTGAATGCTTTCATCGTTTGAATCAGTTCGTAATCAGTTCCGTTCTGTGTAACGATGAATTTCCATTTGCTTCCGACTTCGTTCTGCGAACCGCTTATCCATCCGATACCTTTCAGGTCGGTTACCCAATCGAATAATTTGAATGCGTTTGTAAAAACCCCAAAGGATGTTTCAACGGGTTTGTTCACTGTGACCTTGCTTTCATAAGAAATAGTCGGACAGCAAATTCCTGCGGAGAAAAAAATTATAACGATAATCAAAAGGGTTATGCCAGCACGCTTCAGGAATTTTTTCATAGTGCTTTTTTAAGTATTTCTCCAAACATATACACATCTTCAAACGAATTATATAATGGAACGGGCGCAACTCGAATTACATTCGGCTCGCGCCAATCGGAAATCACGCCTTCACTCATCAGTTTACTGAATAATTCCTTATCTCTTCCGTGCGCGATGACAGACAACTGACACCCTCTTTCCTTAGGTGTAATTATTTCAAGTTTACGTTTTGTGAGTTGTAAATTTATTTCTTGAATCACAAATTCCAAATATCCCGTCAACTTTTTATTTTTCTCAAAGAGGGCTTTCGTTCCCGCTTCCATAAAAATATCCAACGAGGATTTGTGTGCTGCCATGGAAAGTATGGGTGCGTTGCTCACCTGCCATGCTTCGGCAGTTGGAATCGGCACAAAACCTTTTTGCATTTTGAAGCGCCTCTCTTTGTTGTAACCCCACCAACCCGCGAACATGGGTAAATCCTTGTCGTGATGTATTTCATGAATGAAAACTCCACCGACACTTCCCGCAAATGAATTCAGATATTTATAGGAGCACCAGCAGGCGAAATCTGTTTTCCAATCGTGTAAATTCATTTTAATATTTCCAACTGCATGTGCCAGATCAAAACCAACCATCGCTCCTGCTTTGTGTCCTGCTTCGGTGATTGATTTCATGTCGAACACCTGTCCGCTGTAATAATTCACTCCGCCTATGAAAACAAGCGCTAGTTCATTTTTATTTTTTTCGATAGCAGATAAAACATCTTCGTGACGGATACAATGCTCTCCTGCTCTTGGCAAAACTTCAATGATGGTATCTTCCGGATTATAGCCATGAAATTTTACCTGTGATTCCAGCGCGTATTGGTCAGATGGAAATGCCTTTGCTTCGCAAATAATTTTGTAACGCTCCTTAGTCGGGCGATAAAATGACACAAACAAAAAATGAATATTGCTTGTGAGTTGGTTCATCGCCACCACTTCACTCGGCTTCGCACCAACAATTTTAGAAAGAGGTTCGGCTAAAATTTCATGATAAGAAAACCACGGATTCTTCGCTTTGAAATGTCCCTCTACTCCAAACTTTGCCCAGTCCTCCAATTCCTGCTGGATATATTTTGAAGTTGTCTTTGGTTGAAGTCCGAGAGAATTGCCTGTGAAATAAATTACATCGCGCCCGTTATGCTTCGGAAATAAAAACTTCTTCCGGAATTCTTTCAAAGGATCTAGTTCGTCCTGCGCCTTGGCGAACAATAATGAATTCTCGTATTTCATTTTTTTATTTCGTCATTGCGAGCGAAGCGAAGCAATCCCGCAGAGATTTCTGGGAGATTGCTTCGGTCGTTCCTCCCTCGCAATGACGACCAAAGATATATCTTTGCGCCTAGTATGAAGAAAGAAAAATCAGAAGCGCTTTTTAGGAAAGCGAAAAATTATTTCCCCGGAGGAGTGAATTCTCCTGTACGCGCGTTTCGTTCTGTAGGCGGAACTCCGCTTTTCATTGAGCGCGGGAAAGGTTCTCACATCTGGGATGCGGACGGAAATGAATACATAGATTTCTGCTGTTCGTGGGGACCGCTTATTCTAGGGCACGCGCATCCGAAAGTGGTAGAAGCAATTAAGCAAACAGTTGAGAAAGGAAGTTCATTCGGTGCGCCAACGGAATTAGAAAATAAACTGGCGGAATTAATTCTTTCCAATAATAAGTTCATCGAGAAAATCCGATTTGTAAGTTCGGGAACAGAAGCGGTAATGAGCGCGATTCGTTTGGCAAGAGGATTTACAAAGCGAAATAAAATTATAAAGTTCGAAGGATGCTATCACGGACATTCGGATTCTCTGCTGGTGAAAGCGGGTTCGGGTTTGGTGACTTTTGCAAATACTTCTTCGGCAGGAGTTCCTGAAGCGTTTGTGAATGAAACTATCGTCTGCCCGCTGAATAATAAAGAAGCGGTAAAAGAAGCATTCACAAAATTTAAAAACGAAATTGCCTGTATCATCATTGAACCCATTCCCGCCAACAATGGTTTGCTCTTACAGGATAAATCCTATCTGCAATTCTTGCGAGACATCTGCGCGGAAAATAAATCACTTTTAATTTTTGACGAAGTAATTTCAGGATTCAGAATTGGATTTACGGGCGCTGCAGGATATTATAATATCAAGCCCGACATTATTACTTACGGAAAAATCATCGGTGGCGGTCTGCCTGTGGGCGCATACGGAGCCAGCGCGGAAATCATGAGCAAAATTTCTCCCGATGGGGATGTATACCAGGCAGGAACTCTTTCTGGAAATCCGGTTGCGATGGCGGCAGGAATTGCGCAACTTAAAGAATGTTTGAAAAAAGGATTTTATGAAAAGCTGGAAAAGAAAACTCAAACTTTTGTTTCAAGTTTCAAGTCTCAGGTTTCAGGCTCTGGAATGAAGATTTTTTTCATAGGAAGTATTTTCTGGATTGCGTTTACAAGCAAAGAAAAAATACAAAGCGCAGAGGAAATTGATTCTAATTCCATGCAGCACTTCCGGAAACTTTATCGCCTACTTTTAGAGCGCGGAGTTTATCTCGGGCCTTCAGGATATGAGGTGGGGTTTGTGAGCGAGGCGCATACTGAGGAGGATTTGAAGAAAACAGCCAAAGTGGTAAAAGAAAGTTTGAAAAAGATTTGACCAACTCAAATAATTTGGGGAACTTTACAAAATTTCTTTTAACTAACGCGAATAAGCAATTAAAACTGCTTTTCGCTAAATATTAAAAGAAATTTTGTAAAAACCAATGGAGATTTTAAAATCATAATGGAAAAACTAATCCTCCTTCTCTTTTTGATTTCCGCTCATATAAAATTACTCGCGATAAATTATTATGTTTCCCCATCAGGCAATAACGCCAACGCGGGAACTTCCATTGCTTTGGCATGGCAAACTTTTCAGAAGGCACTCAACTCGGCAACGGCAGGAAGCACGGTGTTCATCCTCGCAGGGACATACAATGAAAAAACTATTCTTGGAGTTTCAGGCGTTACGGGAAATCCAATTGTGTTCCGTAATTACAATACCGATATAGTCATCATTGACGGAACAGGCATCACTTTGCAGGATGAAATTTTAGCCATAAACGATAAATCGTTCGTTACTTTTCAGGGATTAGTTTTTCAAAACAGCATCGGCAATAATTCAATCGGCATATTCGCGCAGGGAATTTGCGATGCATTAACGTTTAAGGGCAACACCATCCGACAGATATTTTTTTCGTCCAATCCCGCAGCGCCCGTAAACAGCAACACCAATGCAAATCCGTTTTTGTTCTGGGGAACTGACGCGACCACTCCGATTACAAACCTGATGATTGACAGCAATTTTATTTACAATTGCCGTACCGGTTTCAGCGAAGCACTTGCACTTAATGGTAATGTAAGCGGTTTTGAAATAAAAAACAATGTGGTTTATGACATCACCAATATCGGAATAGATATTATCGGGCACTACGGAGAATGTCCCAACCCCGCGAATGATCAGGCGAGAAACGGAATCATAAAATGGAATACGGTTTACAATTGTGTTTCCGCGTACGCAACCAGCGGAGGAATTTATGTGGATGGCGGGCGCGACCTCGTGATTGAAAATAATACCAGTTACCAAAACGGCTGGGGAATTGAAGTGGGCTGTGAAATTGTTGGAAAGACAACATCCAATGTTACGGTGAGAAATAATCTGTTGTACGACAACACAGAATCGGGTTTGGCATTTGGCGGATATGATTATCCTGCGAACAGCGGAAAAATTACGAACTGCGTTTTCACCAACAATACAATTTTTTCCAACGACAATACCAATACAGGAAATGGTGAAGTGGTTCTGAACTATTCTGAGAATTGCGATTTCAAAAATAATATCGTGTATGTTTCCGCCAATAATTTTGCTTTGACGCACAGCGTAGCCACTCCTGTTAATCTCACGCTTGATTACAATTTGTATTTCTGTACGGGCGGGATTTCAAACATTGAATTCCTCTACAATAATATCGGCTACGTAGGTTTTGCTTCGTACAAATCAGCAACCGGAAAAGATGTTAATTCAATTTTCGGAAATCCGAATTTCGCGAGCGCTTCTCTTCCGAATCCTGATTTGCATATTACATCTGCCTCTTCTGCCATTGATGCAGGCGATCCAACATTTGTTGCTGGCTCAGGAGAAGTTGATATGGACAATCAAATCCGCATTTACAACGGAATAGTGGATATGGGCGCGGATGAATTTGGTTTACCGCCATCTTTTGTCAATGATTTTTCTGAATCGAATGAATTAATTATTTATCCAAATCCAACGAGCGGAACTCTCGAAATTAAAAATGAAAAAATAAAAATTAAAAATGTGGAGGTTTATAATGCGTACGGGGAGGAAGTGTATTCCGAAAAAATCCTTAATCCTAAATCCATACTCCTTAATCTTGATTTGCCGAATGGAGAATATATTTTGCTGATTTCTACGGAAGGGAAAACTTACCGGCAAAAATTACTGATAGTAAAATAATTGTTTGGAGAATTATCATTCCATCCATCCATAAGGAATAAAAATATTCGGGACGTTTTTCTGAAGCAAATGCAATAAGTGCGGCAGTGCCTGCGGCAGAAAGCATGAGCGCGCATTTAACATTCATTTCATCAGAAGAAAATATTATAAGCAACGAAAAAATAAAAAGAAAAATCAAACAAAGAATTTTTGTCATCTGCGCTCCATAAATTACAGGCAGTGTTTTTACATCCGCTTTTCTATCTACTTCTATATCGCGGATATTAAAAGCAACTGCGAGAGAGAGCAAAAAGAAAAATCGCGATGCCCCTCCTGTGCCCATTTCAAATGGAGAAATAGGCTCCAGTAACAATGGGAAAAAATATGTAACGCACGTCCAGACGAAAGCAACAACCACCGCTTTCAAAACTGGAATGGCGCGGAGATTTGTAACGGGAAGAAAATAGGCAAAAGATAAAACTGCAACAGGAGCAAACCATAAAATAAATTTCAGCGGGAAGAAAAAAATCAAAACGCTTGTCGCAATTAACGCAGGAATCGAAATAACCCAGATTGTTTTTTTGTTTGCCAAAATCCATCGGTGTCGGTTTGAATGTTGTTCGTCTCCTGAAAGAAACAAACTCGGATAATTGTATAACACAATTGATGAAGAAAAAATAAATCCCGCATATAACCAGTTAATTTCAGCATGAACAAGTAAATACGTTTCAATGGTTATTGCGGAAGCGCAAACAGAAATAAAAAGATTGGAGTAAAGAAAAAAATCAAGGATTGATTTAAGCGGCTTCATTTCAGTATAGCCCAAGCGCCAAATCCTGCTGCCAGCCCGATTCCCGCGCCAAGGATGGAATGCATGAAGTTTTTCTTTCGCGCCACTTTTTCATATCCCATAAGATAAGTATCATACTGCAGGTAATTTTTGTTCTCAATCTTTTTCGTATTGACCTTAATAACAGGAATCAGCGAATGAAGCGGAGTTAGCGCAGGCGCTATGGGCGAAAGCGCTACCGCATTCGAAAGCGCAATGGGTGAACCAGCCCCAACTAGAAATCCAATCACGAACGGCCACTTATTTCGATAATGCATATCTGCTTCACGTTCGCCAAGCATAAACATTTTTGCTTCGAGAACAGTAAACACATTTCCAATTGTTGAATCATGAAAATACATGATGCGTTCGTATCCATCAGAAAACTTCACAGAAAAAACTCTGTCTTTTTCCACGTCCATTACGTGAGGTTTCTTTTTTCTTTTTTCAGGTAGAAACCGTATCAGATGATAAACCGTATCCACCACCTTTACGGCTTTCACTTCTCCGTTCAGAAAGAAAATCGTGTCCATTTTGGCGGTGTCGGAAGTGGTCTGAACCTGCGAAAAAGCATTGGCTGAGAAAAACGTAATAATAAGGAAGGAAATTTTTCTGAAAATCATCGCACAAAAGTAGCAAAAGCCCTTCTTTTCACTATGAAAAAATTATTTGCCGTATCAGATTATTATTTATATTCGCACCAGATACGAAATTTGAAAGGGGGATTTGACAAAGTCCCCCTTTTCGTTTCATATAACGTAAACTTAAATAAAATGGCTACTAAAACAGCACCAAAAGTAGACGCCTCAAACCTCATTGAGTCGTTCTCCGAGTTCAAAGAAGTTAAAAACATTGACCGCGTTACGCTCATCAGTATTCTCGAAGATGTGTTCCGCGGAATCATCCGAAAAAAATACGGTGCGGATGAAAACTTTGACGTGATTGTAAACGACAAAGGCAAACCGGAAATCTGGCACAACCGCAAAGTGGTGGATGATGAGTTTGCCGAAGATAGTTTTGATTACGATCCGAACAAACATATTTCACTCACTGACGCGCATAAGATTGATAAGGATTTCAGTTTGGATGAAGATGTGGCGCAGGAAGTAAAACTCGATGACTTCGGCAGAAGAGCAATCCTTACCATCCGCCAGAATCTCATCGGAAGAGTTCTTGATTTGGAAAAAGACGCAGTATATAATAAGTACAAAGACCGCATCGGAGAAATCATCACAGGCGAAGTTTACCAGATATGGAAACGCGAAATGCTTGTGCTGGATGATGAAGGCAATGAACTCATCATGCCGAAGATGGAACAAATTCCCAGCGACTTTTTCAAAAAGGGTGATACCATTCGCGCAGCGATTGCACGTGTGGATATGAAAAATAATAATCCTGTCATTGTTCTTTCGAGAACTTCGTCTGCTTTTCTGGAGCGCTTGTTTGAATTGGAAGTGCCCGAAATATTTGACGGACTCATCACCATCAAAAAAATTGTCCGCGAACCTGGCGAACGCGCGAAAGTGGCGGTGGAAAGTTATGACGACCGCATTGATCCCGTAGGCGCCTGCGTGGGAATGAAGGGCTCGCGCATTCACGGAATCGTGCGCGAATTGAAAAATGAAAATATTGATGTAATTAATTATACTGCCAACTCAACTCTTTTCATTCAGCGAGCGCTGAGTCCAGCGAAAATTACTACCATCAAATTAGATGATGAAAAGAAACGGGCAGAAGTTTATCTCAAGCCCGATCAGATTTCTCTTGCCATTGGAAAAGGCGGGCATAATATTCGCCTTGCGGGAAAACTTACCGGCTATGAGATTGATGTTTTCCGGGATGTGGAAGAAGAAATTGAGGACGTTGAACTGGATGAATTTGCAGAAGATATTGAAGAATGGATTATTGATGAACTTAAGAAAATTGGCTGCGACACCGCGAAAGCCGTTCTTGAATTAAGTAATGAAGATTTGGTAAAGCGCACTGAACTTGAAGAAGAAACAGTTAACGAAGTGAAAAAAATATTAAGAGCAGAATTCGAATAGCAATTTAGGAATAAGGATTAGGGATTTCAAATCCTTAATAAAAAAATGTCAGAAGCCGTCATACACCGCCTCAGCAAAGTCGCCAAAGAACTCAACGTAAGCGTTGGGATTATTGTTGACTTTCTGAAAAGCAAGGGGCAAATCATTGAAAGCAATCCGAACGCAAAAATTTCGGATGCGCAGTATGAATTACTGTCTGACGGTTTTCTCTCTGAGAAAAAAGACAAGGAAGAATCCAAACGCATACAGGAACTAAAAGAAAAAAAGAAAACACTTGCTGGTGAAGAAACTCCTTCCGTTTCGGAACGCACAACACGCAGAAGAGAAGAAGATGAACTGGTCATCCGCAATATGGGTGATGAAAGCGTTATCCGCGCGCCTAAAGAAACTTCATTCAACATCAAAGAAGTAGGCAAGATTGACCTTGACCCGTTTTCAAAAAAGAAAAAAACAGAGGAAAAAGCAAAAGAGAAACAAAAACCTGCTGAGCGCGAACGAAAAGAAGAGCCCCCTGTTCCTGAACCTGAGATGTACAAAACCACTTTCAAGAAATTGGAAGGGACCACCATCGTGGGAAAAATAGAGTTGCCCGTTGAAAAAGAATCTGACTCGCACCAGGGATTTGGCAATAAAAAGAAAAAGAAAAGAATTAAAAAACAAAAAGTTCAATCTAACGAATATGCGCGCTTTGCAAGTGATGCAACCAAATCATCCGAAGCAAAACCACAGCACCAACAACACCAGCAGCACAGGCGCAGAGGAGGAGGAAGAGGCAGATCAGCAGCCCCACGTCCGGAACTTACGCAGGGAGAAATTCAATCGCAAATAAAACAAACACTTTCCAAAATTGGCGGAACAGGAAAATCGCGCGCTGCGAAGTACAGAAAACTGAAGCGCGATGCCTTCAGCGAAAAGATGGATCAGCAGGCGCAGCAGGACGAAGCAGAAAAGCAAATCCTGAAAGTGACCGAGTTTATTTCTGTAAGCCAGTTGTCCTCTATGATGGAACTCCAGCCGACAGATATTATTTCTTTCTGCATGGGACTCGGAATTTTTGTTTCCATCAACCAGCGCCTCGATGCGGAAACTATTTCTCTTATATCGGAAGAGTTCGGCTACCAGGTTCAGTTCATCAGCGTGGAAGCGCTTGAAGATATTCAGGAAGAAGAAGATCGGCCGGAAGATTTATTGCCGCGCCCTCCTATCGTTACCGTGATGGGACACGTTGACCACGGAAAAACTTCTCTGCTCGATAACATCCGCAAAGCAAACGTAATTGCTGGCGAAGCGGGAGGAATTACCCAGCACATCGGTGCGTACGGAGTGGTTCTTGAGAACGGAAAGAAGATTACATTTCTCGATACTCCAGGTCACGAAGCGTTTACAGCGATGCGCGCGCGCGGTGCGCAGGTAACAGACATTGCGATTATTGTTATTGCTGCGGATGATGGTGTGAAGCCGCAAACTACCGAAGCCATCAACCACGCGCAGGCGGCAGGAGTTCCCATTATCATCGCGATAAATAAAATTGACAAGCCAGGCGCAAATCCGGAAAAGGTAAAAGAGCAATTGTCACAGATGAATATGCTGGTGGAGGACTGGGGAGGAAAATACCAGTGCCAGGAAGTTGCCGCAAAGTCAGGAAAAAATATTGAACTCCTTCTGGAAAAAGTTTTGCTCGAAGCCGAAGTAAAAGAACTGAAAGCAAATCCGAATAAACACGCTGTAGGAACTGTTGTTGAATCTTCTCTCGATAAAGGAAGAGGATATGTCGCGACAATTTTGGTGAAAGCAGGAACGCTTCACATGGGAGATGTGCTGATTGCCGGACCTTTCAGCGGAAGAATAAAAGCGTTGTACAACGAGCGTGGAACTCCGATTGATGAAGCAGGCCCTTCCACTCCGGTTCAAATTCTCGGATTAGATGGCGCGCCACAGGCAGGAGATAAATTCCACGCGCTGGATGATGAACGCCAGGCAAAAGAAATCGCGAATAAAAGAATGCAATTACAGCGGGAACAATCACTTCGCACACGAAAACATATTACGCTGGATGAAATCGGAAGGCGTATTGCCATCGGAGATTTCCAGGAACTGAATATTATAGTGAAAGGTGACGTGGATGGTTCTGTGGAAGCGCTGTCGGATTCTCTGCTGAAACTTTCCACTCAGAAAATTCAAGTACGTATCATTCATAAAGGCATCGGACAAATAACGGATTCGGATGTGCTTCTCGCATCCGCATCAAACGCAATTATTGTCTGCTTCAATGTTCGTCCTTCCGCATCAGCAAGAAAACTTGCCGAACAGGAACAGATTGACATTCGGTTCTACTCCATCATTTACAATGCGATTAACGAAGTGAAAGACGCGATGGAAGGAATGCTCGCGCCTGAGTTCCAGGAAAAAATTACCTGCAATATTGAAGTACGCGAAGTGTTCAATATTACTAAAGTCGGAACCATTGCGGGCTGTATGATGCTGGACGGAAAAATAATCCGAGCCACAAAAATCCGTGTCATCAGAAATGGAGTGGTTATTCATTCAGGAAAACTTTCTTCGCTTAAGCGTTTTAAAGATGATGTAAAAGAAGTTGTATCAGGACAGGAATGCGGCTTGAGTATTGCTGACTTTAACGATGTTCAGGTGAGCGATATCATTGAGGGCTACGAACAGGTTGAAGTGAAGGCAAAACTCTAAAGCCCATCCCAACCCTTCCCGAAGGGAAGGGCTTTCATAACTATATTATTATTACTTTGGGTTTGTGAAAAAATTCATTTTCATTTTTTGCGCTCTCATTTTTGTTTCTCTTATCGCTTTCATCTTCATTTTTAATTCTGAGCCGGTAAAGTTCAATAGTGTAACTGTCGAAGACAAATTCAGCATTTCCATTCCTGAATATCTTTCCAAAACCGACAGCATTGATGCTTCGGCACTGCTTCAATATAAAAATGAGAAAGAGCAGATGTTTGTGCTCGTATATGAAATCACAGATACAGCGAATTTATCTTTAAAAGATTTTTTCAAAAAAATTTCCGATGATTTCATTTCAAGAATCGGGCAGGCGACTCTTGTAAAATATTATCCCGGGCAAATAAATAATCGGAATGCGTTTATCGGCAACATAAGAGGGAAGGTGAATGAAACAAACGCGTATTACAGGATGGCGGTTATAGAATCAGATAAATCTTTTTTTGAAATTATTATCGGCACAAATGATAACAACAAAAGCCAATATGATGAGGATATGAACAAAATAATCAGAGGATTTGCCGCGCACTAAAGTTTCAATGCAAGCCCTCCCTGAATGAGCGATTTCGCAACCCCCATTTCCATATAAATCCCGAAAGAATCTGAAAAATAAATGCGAAGCCCAACTGTAGTTTCAAAGCCAATAGGAATTACCCCTTTTTCTTCTATATTATTATTTGTAGCATTAGGAAAATCAGAATGAAATTTATAAGTGGTTAAATGATATCCTACACCTACTCCACAATAGGGGTCTATCTGGTTTGTTACGGCAAAATGCAAATTAAACCTTGGCATTACGCTAAACGAAGTAACTGTAAGATTTTCATTGAAGGATTCGTCTCGGTTATTGGCTTGAACAAAATAAAGTCTAGTCCATTTGCCGCCATACGTTTCATAGTTAATGCTGATGCCCATACCGATAAACTTTGATAAACCGATTTCTGCTCTGAAATGCAGAGGACCAAAAACTTTTGTAGTATAGTCCGTGTATCCCCACATTACCATTGTATCCTTGGGTATTACAAAATTAAAAAGTACCTGACCCCAACTTGGGTACCCATACCCGGCAGTAACTGCGATGGCTCCCTCCCCAAAAACTTTGCCTAAATCCTGCGGCTTAACGAATCGTTTTGTTGAATCAATATTGTAAAAAGAGAAATCCTTTTGTAAAATGTTTTTCTTTTTCATGCCGTCAAAGGCAAATGTTACTCCCGCTGAAAAAACCGCAACTATAAAAACAAGAATTATCTTTTTCATTTGAACTAAGTTTATTCTTTCAGAAGCATAAAGATATGTTTTTTGCTCCACACAATATAACTCTTCAACTATTTTTTACGGAACATTCCTTTAAAATAGTATTTTTAAGAAAAAAAATGATGAGACGCTCTGAGATATTGTTTTTTCTTTTTTTTTCCTTTCTTTTCTGTCCCTGTGAGAAAAGCATCGCAAATAACTTTGCGAGCGACTGGGCTATCTCCGATACAAATGTAATAGATGATAGTTTGTTTGTCAATATTGCATGCGAATCATTTAACAAAGACGTTGAACTTTACATAATAAGTAATCCGTCAGTTGACGGATGCCAATATGTTCCGGTCACCATCCACAAAACACGTGAAAACAAAAAAGTCATCGCTGCCATTCTTGCCTTTCCTTTTCCTTTTGGCATACTCGGATTACACCGGATTTATCTCGGAACAAAACCCTATATGCCTTTCGCATACATAGGCACATTAGGAGGGTGTTTCGGCATACTTCCTCTTCTTGATTTTATTTCCATCCTTACCGCTGATGATGAAAAGTTTAAGCGGTTTGAAAACAACCCGAAGGTTTTCATGTGGTCGCACTGAGAGGTATAAGGTATGCCTTGTTTTTCTTTGATAGATATTAACAATAAAAAAAAATTGTGAAAAAGTATTTGAAACCTATGTTTGGGTATTTCCGTTACAATTATCAATATTTGTACTGAAAAACCAACCACTATGAAACGCACAGAGTTTTTAAAGTTCAACGACACACCATGCAAATTCAAACTCCGGGGAGGAAAGGAAGTGTTCGGAGTAATCTGGGAAAATAGTTATGGGAATGAGTTAATGCATTTCTTCTCAACTGCTGCCGAACGCATGCGCTACAAAACGGCTGAGGGTGTGAACGATCGGTCAACCTGTGAAAAATTGAAAACTCCCGTTGAACTGGAAGACATCGTCCTCGCAGAGCCATTATCCTGATTTTTTCATTCTTATTTTTTCTTCTTATCTTTATTCCTTCAAATGAGAATGAAGATATTTTCTTTCGTTATCTTTTCAGGGTTTTTGTTGTCTGTGTTAAGCACGCAGGCACAAAATTCTCCTTCAACGGATAATCCGCCAAAACAGAAAACAAAAACTGAACATGGATTTTTCGGGAAGAAGAAAACCAAGCGCAGCGAGAAGAAACCAAAAGATTCTTTCTCGAAAAAGCAGAAAAAAACAAAAAGTCCTAAGCAGAAAGACAGTTTTCAGAGCAGCAGCGGAAAAGATAAATACACTCCTCAGAAAGATGCTTTTAAATCAAAAAAAGAAAAAAGAAAAGCAAAGACCGGTGATGCATTTGCGGAAAAAAATAATAGTAAAAGTTACGGAGATAAATCAAAAGGAAAGAGAACCAAGCGAGCAAAAGAAAAAGTGAAAGGAAGCGACTTGGGTGATGCATTTGCTACAAACACACAATCCAAAAGTTACGGGGATAAATCAAAAGGGAAAAGAACAAAGCGTGGAAAGAATAAAGTAAAAGGAAGCGACCTGAATGATGCATTTGCTACAAACACACAATCCAAAAGTTACGGGGATAAATCAAAAGGAAAAAGAACCAAGCGAGGAAAAAATAAAGTGAAAGGAAGTGACTTCGGTGATGCATTCGCCACCAACACACAGTCAAAAGATTATGGAAATAAATCAAGTGGGAAAAGAACAAAGAGAGGAAAAAACAAAGTGAAAGGAAGCGACTTGGGTGATGCATTTGCCACCAACACACAATCAAAAAATTACGGAGCTAAATCAACAGGTAAAAGAACTAAGCGCTCTAAAGATAAGGTGAAAGGAAGCAACTTGGGTGATGCATTTGCCACTAATACACAATCAAAAAATTACGGAGCTAAATCAACAGGTAAGAGAACTAAGCGTGGAAAGAATAAAGTGAAAGGAGGCGACTTGGGTGATGCGTTCGCTTCAAATACACAGACAAAAGATTACGGAGACAAATCAAAAGGCAGGCGGGTTAAATTCAGAAGAGATAAAGTCAAAGGAGGCGATGTAAGTTCCGGTGAATTCACGGCAACTAATAATCACTCCATGAACTATGGAGATAAAGCGCAGGGCAAGAAACTAAAAAAGTTTAAGAAGAGAAAAATAGAAGATAACAGTGTGAAAGGAACGGATGCTTTTACATCCAATGTAAAGTTGAATAAAAATTCTCCTTCCAATACTACAAAAGGAAAAGGAAAGCGCAAAAACCCGAATGTAGGCACCGGCAAGAAAAAGAAAAAGTTCCATCTCTTTAAATTCAAGCGTAAATCAAGAGAAGAAAAGCAAATGGAAAAACAAAATGTTAAAGAGAGCGCAAGTTTCAGCACCACACGCGAAGAAAAAAAGGCAATGAAAAAACAAAAGAAGAAAAAGGAATACGGGCTGGGGATTCCCGGGCATTGATTAATCTGTTTTTTATTTCTTCTTCAGCGATTGAATCACCTCCTTCAGGAATTCGATTTCCTTTTCTAATACTGAAATTTTTTCTTTAAGTCTGTTGTTATCGGGAGAATTTCCTTCCGCATGCAGGTATTGAAACATGTTGTGGTTTAGCGCAGCAGAAATTTTTTCCAGCAGTTTCGGGTGGAGATGTTCTCTTCTAAACATGTCATACACCGTTTGGTTGCTTCTGCCAATGAGTTGCCCCAACGATTCTGCCGAAAGGTTTTTCTCCCGCAAAATCTGCCTGAGCATTTTTCCCATGTGCTTCATGACTGTTGATTTTATCTTGAGTCTTCCTGATATTATCTGGAGTTTTCAAGATAGTATCTTGAATTTTTATGGTTTTATCTTAAACTTTCAAGATATTGTCTGGAGTTTTCAAGATTTTATTTTGAACTTTCAAGATTGCTTCTTGAATTTTCAAGATAGTATCTTGAGATTTTATGTTTTGAGCAACAAAAAAAATCCGTTTTGCACGGACTTTCTTTGTTTTTGTTTGAATCATGGAGTTGGCTCTGCCGGTGGAGTAGTTTCCTCCTCTGCCCGGTCAAAAAATTCCTGCAGTTCAGACACCACATCATCCAATCCGGGATTATCGCGGTTGGCGGCTTCTAATAGTTCTTTTCCTTTTAATGCTGCTTTGTTTGCTTCGGTTCCAGCGCCTAATTGGGTGTCGCTTATTTTTTCGAGCATCTGCATGACCGGTATGCGGATTTCATTCAAGTCGTCAAAGCCCAGAAAGTCCTGCTCCAGCGCGGGCACATTGTAACTGGATGGAATGTGGGATAAATTTTCATTTACCGCCTGAATGAGCCGTTTCACAAACGCATAACGCTTGTTTCCCATTTTAGGAAGCGACCTTCTTTCTTCCTGCGTGAGGTTAATGATGGTGGTGCCGCTTGCCATAAGGATGGCAAGAATGTCCTGCACTTTTTGTTTGATGGCCGCTTTGTCTGCTGCAGACAGCGTAACCGTGATGTTTCCATACATGTTGTTTTTTTGTTTTAAATTGTTTTTACGTTTTTGTTTATTTGATTACATAACGTTCAAATCCTGTGCCAGAATTTTCGGGGAAATGAACAGAAAATAATTTTTAAACAACGCAAATATTTTTTCTGCACGGGCGTTGCGCCTATGAAAAATCACTCCGGAAAAATAGTTGGAAAAGAAAAAAAGGGCGAAGGGCTGTTGATAAGTCGTGCTGAGAGGTTGTGGGTCGCGGGCGCGAAAAAAATTCTTAGAAAAACATTCTTACAGATGAAATACGAATGTTCATCTCCTAATTATAGCAGTTAAGCGATGATTTGTTTCCATTTGTCGAAAATACCTGAAATGCTTTGGTGAAACGGAACAAAGCCAATATCTTAGCCGAATGTTTCTTTCAAACAATAGTTCAAAAACAATTTTCACATGAAACTTTCATTACACTTCCGGTTAAAAAATACAATGGGGGGGCTTTTGCTTTTCACTCTTCTTTTGTTTAACGTGTTCTGCTTTTCGCAGAGCGGACAAAAATTCGCCACCGGTTTAAATTCCCTTAGCGGAACTGATGCGTTGGGAACGAGTAATCTATTC
>Ga0247727_10007850_pt1 | contig 20109 bp, 23 predicted proteins | sample WisWelCaveWW1625_FD_202498 | JGI IMG/M metagenome (GOLD analysis project Ga0247727, IMG submission 202498) | Biofilm microbial communities from Wishing Well Cave, Virginia, United States - WW16-25 | ecosystem: Environmental > Aquatic > Deep subsurface > Groundwater > Cave microbial mat | place... | reverse complement strand
CTCGCTAAGTTGTATTTGATATTCCATTTTATCTCCGCGCGAAGCGCGTTGTCGCGCTCCGCAAAGTTTATTTAGTGAAAGAAAGTTACAACTATGAGTGATGTTCAGGGAGCTGCAACAAGCTCTCCCTGATTCAAATTATTTTTAGAATAAATATTCGACGCAATTCATCCGTCAGCTAAAGCAAACGGATTTCTTGCGGAAGGATTAAGCAAGCTTATGATCAAGGCTTTAGGAGGTTTTTTAAATAATTATTCTATTAATATAATATGAAAAGAGAGTGGATGATAGCTATTGGTGCTTTAGTTTTTATTGCAGTAGTTGTCTTTTTTCTTCCAAAGCAACAAATACAAGTTCCTTCGGGAGAAACTGCACCCGCTGCAGGCGAAGCAGAGTCCGCACTTGCAAATGCAACGACTTCTACACAACCTACAACGGCAGCCGCCGGATGGAAAGACTCAGAGCTGAAAGATGTTCGAACAGGAAGCAAGTTTAAAATAAGTGATTTTGCTGGCAAGGTTGTTATAATTGAAAGCTTTGCAGTTTGGTGTCCAAAATGCAAACAGCAGCAGGACGAAATAAAAAAATTTGAGCAGGAAAATCCCGAAGTTATATCTGTCAGTCTTGACACAGATCCGAATGAAGACGAAGCAAGAGTTCTTGAACATATTAACAGATATGGTTATGGTTGGCGTTTTGCTGTTTCTCCAACCCAAGTCACACAGAATTTAATTAGCGAATTCGGACTAACAGTCGTAAATGCACCTAGCACGCCAGTAATACTTGTTTGTGCGGATCAAAAAACAAGATTGATGAAAACCGGAATTAAAGATCCTACCGAACTAAAGGACGAAATTGCAAAAGGCTGTTGATTAAAATGGGAATTTTAACCAATTTCTTTAGTTCTTTTGTTCTAGGAATATTAACTCCTCTGACGGCGGTTTGTGTTCTTCCACTTTATCCTGGTTTTCTTGCATATCTTGCAAATCAATTTTCAATAACTGGAAAAAAGAAAATTCCTATTTTTACATTTGGATTAATAATAACTGCAGGAGTAATTTTGTTTATGCTTCTGCTCGGCCTTGTATTCACAACTTTTTTACAAATGTCGTTAACTAGTGTAATTGGGATAGTTTCTCCAATTGCTTTCGGCATTCTAGCACTTATTAGCTTACTTCTTATATTTGATGTGGACATCGGAAGATTTATGCCAAAAGTCCAAACGCCGCTAACTAAAAATCCGCTGGCAAGCGCTTTTGTTTATGGGTTTTTCTTTGGAGCAATAGTTGTGCCGTGCAATCCTGCATTTATTGCTGCTTTGTTTGCAAAATCTGCTCTTGTTACAAATGCTGCATCAAATATTCTCAACTTTCTTTCATTTGGAATCGGCTTGGCATTTCCTCTTTTAATATTTTCAGCTATATCAACAAATTGGAGCCAAAAAGTTATCGGCTTTTTAACAAGAAACAAAAGAGCAATTAATTTAGTGGCAGGATTATTTATGCTATTCATTTCGTTATATTATTTAGTCTTTGTATTTCGTGTATTCGGCTGATTAATAACTATGAAAAATAAAAACCTTGCAATATTTGGTTCTGTTATTTTTCTTATTTTGGTGATTCTATTTTTTTATACTAACACAAAACCCATTATATCAGAAAAGGCAGAGGTAGAGATTTTAGTAGAAAATTTAGACACTCCCTGGGCAATTGATTTTCTTTCCTTTGGAGAACTAATATTTACAGAACGCGAAGGAAAAGTCAGCATTCTAGATATCAATAAAAAAGAAACTAAAGTTGTCGGTAATATTCAAGTTAGTGAAGTAAGTGAATCCGGCCTGCTTGGAATTGCTGTTGATCCTCAATTCAACAGCAATAAATTTGTATATCTTTATTACACATATGAAGATGGAAACAGAGTTTCCAGATTTATTCTGGATCAAAAACTTGAAAGAATGGAAAATGAAAGCATTTTGATTGATAAAATCCCTAACGCCCGTTTTCATGACGGCGGAAGAATAAAATTCGGGCCGGACGGCAAGTTATATGTGACAACCGGAGATGCTACAGTTCCTAGTTCTGCGCAGGATCTTTCGTCTTTAGCTGGAAAAATTCTTCGAATGAATAAAGATGGAACTGTTCCAGAAGACAATCCTTATAAAAATCTTGTTTATTCATATGGGCATAGAAATCCGCAGGGCATTGCCTGGAATGAAAAGGGAGAACTTTATGCCTCAGAGCACGGACCAACAAGAAATGATGAAGTAAATATAATTGTTAAAGGAAATAATTACGGCTGGCCTGTTGAATGCGATGAAAATTCCAGTTTATACACAAATCCAATGAGATGCTACTCTGAACTTACCCTGGCTCCTGCCGGAATTGCTTTCTACAAAGATAACTTATACGTTGCCGGCTTAAGGGGCTCGCAACTTAGGAAACTGACTCTAGATAATGAAAAAATAACAAATGAAGAAGCCTTGTTTGAAGAATTAGGAAGAATAAGAGAAGTTGTAGAGCATGACGGCTATTTGTACATAACTACAAGCAATATGGATGGAAGAGGCGTCCCTAGGGCCGGAGATGATAAAATTATAAGAATTAAACTATCGTAATAAAAATAGTTAAAGATGAAAGTAAAAAAAATAAAAAGAGAAGAGCATACTGGAATAATAATTATATTAGCTGCTGTTTTATTAATAATTAGTATAAGTTTTATAATATCGCAGCAAATGAAAGAAAAACCAAAAATTACTTTAAATGAAACAGAAGAAATTAAGACACTTCCAGATGGAACAAAATATATAGTTGATCCAAGCAAGATTATTTCTGGAGGACCTCCTAAAGGAGGGATAGGTGTAGATAGAGGAATTCCTGCTCTTAGTTCGAAAAATATAAACTTCGTATCTGTTTCAGAAGCAAACTGGATTTCTGACAATGAGCTTGTTTTAGCACTTGTTTACAAAGGAGAAAAGCGAGTTTATCCATTGCAAATAATGGTCTGGCATGAAATTGTCAACGATGAAATTGCAGGAGAGCCGTTGTTGATATCCTATTGCCCCTTATGTGGATCTGGAATAGCTTACAAAAGAACACTTGAAATTAACGGCAAAAAACAAGCAGCCGAATTTGGAACTTCTGGAAAATTATACAATTCTGATCTTGTAATGTATGATAGTTTAACTGATACATATTGGACACAAATTGAAGGAAAAGCAATTGTGGGCCCATTAACTGGGGAAAAACTAGAGCCAGTTGATATTGATACAGTTGTCTGGAGAGAGTGGAAAGCAGAGCATCCAGATTCTAAAGTGCTAAGTAAGGATACCGGATTTAACAGACAGTATGGAGTAGACCCTTATGGAAACTATTATGAAACAAGCTATTTATTCTTTCCAGTTGAAAATGAAGATGTAGAACAGAAGATACATCCAAAAACAATTATTTTTGGAATTGAAGTAAACGGTAAATTTAAGGCTTACAAAGAAGAGGATTTGATAAAATTAGGAAAAATTGAAGATAAAATTAACGGCACAACAGTAATTATGGAAAGAGATAAAGCTGGAATTGTCAAAGTAATAAACAAAGAAACTGGAAAGGAAATCATAAAAGAAAGAGATTTCTGGTTTGCATGGTATGCCTTCCATCCAGAAACTGAATTGTATGAAGTTTAAATTATTTTAAAACTTCTCCCGCCTTAAGATACCACATAATTAAATCTAATTTGGCAGGACTTAATTTAAGTTTTTCAGCCAATTTGTTAAAATACTGCTCAATTTCTAAATAAGTATTTTTGTTAAGAGATTTCGGCTTTTCATTAATTAATTTGTTTTCCAGCATCAAATTAATAATATGCCTGTCAAGAATAGCTAAATCGGTATATCCCACATTCCGCAGAAAATGAGAGGCTTCCTTATATCCAAAGCCCTTGATATTATCAACAAGCCACTCTCGCGCTTCCTGGGAATTTTTATGCTGCTGTATTTTATCTTTGATATCAATGTTTTTTCTTGCTTCTACTATGTATTTTGATTTGTTATTGTGAAATCTATGCTTGTTTCTTTTTATTGTTTCTACCAACTTATTCTGCGATAAGGAAGCAAATCCTTTGTATCCAAGCTCGCTTTGAATTGCGAGAGCTGTTTTTGCTTTTGAATTTGCTGTAAGAATGCAAAAGCAAAGCTCGGAAAACCAGTCTTTGTTGCTTTTTGATTTAAAGGAAGAAAATTCTTTCAATCTTTTAGATATTATATCTTGAATTGGTTTTTCTATCGAATTTATTTGTTTAATCAGATTCATAGTTTGTTTTGATTATTTTGATATAAAAAGATATTGTATTTTTATTAGACAAATATATTTATAAAAAGCATTCGCTTTGAATTAACATACAATATTCGCCAAGATTGAGAATAAGAGAAACGTCCAAAAATGCGGCTATACAAAGAGATATTAGAAATAGGGCCAACTATTCATCAGCTCTTCTTGGGGGAAGCTTTGTTTGGCGTGAAAGCGGTAGATATGTTAATCTTTTTCCTTCTGAAGAAGAAACAGTTAGAACAACAAAAGGTTCGCAAAGTATAGAAAATAGATTTTAATCACATTGCTTCCAGGATCTTTATCCTATCATCAACATTGGGGTGTGTGGAGAAGATATTTTGAAGCTTCTTTTTGAATGGATCGCTGATGAACAAGGGAGCCATCGCCTTAGCATAATTATGTTTATCCTGTGCTGAAACATGTTCATATTTTATTTTCTTTAATGCTGCTGCAAGTCCTGGAGGATATCGTGTAAATTTAACTGCTGTCGCATCAGCTGTAAACTCTCTCTTTCTTGATATTGCCAATGAAGCGAGCTGCGCTGCAATAGGAGCAAGAATTGCAAATAAAATTCCAATTATGATTAATATTGCTCCGGCTCTGCCCCCTCTATCTCTGTTTCCTCCTGAAAACCAGAGACTTCTGAGAAATATTTCTGCGATAATTGATACCATGCCGACTAGAACAGCTGCAAGAGTCATGAAACGAATATCGAAATTAGCAATATGTGACATCTCGTGTGCGATTACACCTTCGAGTTCATGCTTATTTAATTTTTCAAGGCAGCCAGTTGTAACACAGATTACTGCATTCTCCGGATTTCTGCCAGATGCAAATGCATTTATTTGCGGAGATTCCATAATGTAGATTTTTGGCATCGGCAGTCCTGACGCCAGAGCCATGTTTTCTACAGCATGATACAACATTCTATGCTCTGTTTTCGATGCCGGCCCCGCTCTTACAGATGCAAGAGCTATTTTATGTGAATTATAATAACTGATTAGTATATATGACAATGAGAAAATTATTGAAATGATCATTATTACGAAGAAATAGCCGGGATCTAAAATAATTGATATTACATAACCAAGAACAAGGAAAAAAGCAAATATGATAGTTATAAGAAAAAAGGATTTAATCTTGTTCCTTGATATTTGATCTTCGAAGCTTAATCTTTCAACCATATATCTTGATAAATTGTGATATATAAAAAGATTTGTTATTGATGCACCTTTGAAGAATAAGGTGATTCCAACCAACGAGAAACTTCCAAGAAATCCCAGAATTGTGGCCAGCTTTTGTTTACGCAATTTGGATATGTGAAATCAACCGCTTTATGTTGTGATTCAGCAAACATTGCAATAGATTGAACAACTCTGTGATATTTTGAGTCTATTTCTACTCCATGATTTAATTTATCGATATAAAATTCCATTGCTTCTAATCTATTGCTTTCGTGTCCGGCAAGACTATGCCATCTTTTAGCTCCTTCCTCTTTTGATATCCAGCCGAATGCCCTGGCAAAATCTTGACTTCTTTGCGAATTCCAGTGATCAACTGCTTCGTAAGACAATTTTAATTTGTAAGGAGAATCTTTTATTTTTTCTTGGTTTCCACATAATACTGATGCGCTTGCCCATTGTGAAGTACATTCGTCTAATTTCAACAGCTCTTCTAATGGCAATTTGACAATGTTTGGATCATTGCAAATTGGCCTTTCCTTTAATGTTCCTTTTTTAACAAGTTTTTTATTCAATCCAAGTTTCCATGAGGCAAATTGTATAAATCGATATAAAGTTGCAGATTCTAACTCGATAGGATCGTCAGAATTCCATGCTCCGCATGCTCTTCTTAAATCTTTCAAATCATCTCCCAAAAAATCTTCCCTTTGCGTGTGAAGAAAGCTAATAATATCAAAATAATTGTTTAGAACATCCAAAACCCCCATTCTTATCATCCAGGATTTATCTAATGGAATGTAATCTTTGAAATCTTTGATTTCCATGAATTTTTAAGATAAATTAGGGAATATAAAGATTTAGTAAGCTGTTAAGTTAGCGTCAGGTAAAAAACTAGAAATATCGTTTCGGAACGAAAGATATATAACTTTAACTTTCAAAGATAACATTATGGCAACAATCAATCCTTACATTAACTTCAACGGAAATGCCGAAGAAGCATTTACGTTTTACAAATCAGTATTTGGCGGAGAGTTCGAAAAAATCATACGTCTCAAAGACTTATCAAGCCCTGAATTCCCCGTAGCAGAAAATGAAGCAAATAAAATAATGCGCATTGCTTTGCCTATTGGTAAAAACGTTTTAATAGCCAATGACGTTCCAGAAAGTATGGGACGGGTAAACGAAAACGAAAATAGATCAAAAATTTCAATTAGTGCAGAAAGCAAAGAAGAAGCAGATAAATTATTCAACGGACTTTCGGCAGACGGGACAATTGAAATGCCCATAGCAGACAGTCCTTGGGGAACGTACTTTGGAATGTTTAGAGACAAATACGGAATTGAGTGGACGGTGGAATTTGATCCAAAATATAAGGGGCAAAAGTAACCGAAGAAAAAATTGAAGGGTTCAAGAGTTAAGAGATGCTTTCCTAATCAAATCCAGCCATCTGTTTTCTCCTAATTCTAAATTAACTCCAGCTCTTTCAGAGGGTACTTCATCAGTTGTAGAATGATTTTCTATGAAGTTATGTTGTATGACAATAGCAGTCATTATGATTGGAGCAGACCATAAAGCTTTCAATCCTCTAAAATCTATAACTCTGTCTTTAATCTTCATAAAAACCGTTTCAATTCTGTAATTATGAATTCTTGTTGTTTGATAATTTTGTATTTTATGTTCTATTGTTAATCCGCCTAGTTTATTAGAATAAAACAGTTTTCTAAATGCTCTAGGATAGAAAACTCCTGCATCGGTTTGAATGTATTTTGGTTTTCCTTTGCCTATTGCTTTCTTTAAAAATTCCTGAGCCTCAATAGGATTAGTAGATAAGCTATAATGAAATCCTGTAATCAACCTTGTATCCCAATCAAGACAACACCAGAATCTATCTAATTTTCCTTCTCTATTTATCATGGTTTCATCTGCATAGAAACTATTACCTAAGTTGTAACCTTGTTTTTCTATGAATTTATGAACTTTTAAAGTGTATCTTCTAACCCAATCTAAAACAGAAACATGACTTATTTTGTGATTAAGATGCCTTTTTAATTGATTTCGCATTTTTCTGCTTGACAAATTAGAAACATACATATCAATAGACATTGTGATAATCTCAGGCTTGTTTCTCATTCTGTAGAATCCATCATCATTTGTAAAATATTTATGACAATCTTTACAGAAATATTTTTGTATTTTTCCTCTATTGCCGGTTTTTCTAGTTCCTTCTCGTCGGAAATTCTGACTTTTACAATTTTTACATTTAATCTCAATTTTCATACATATATTAGGTCCCTATTATTTGTATATCTTTCGGTACCTAATTAACTACTTTGCAGTTGGTACCTAAAAGTTTAAATATAAGTCAATTCTAGTTTAGAATATGAAACTGCAAAAACAACTTTCCAGAAAGGTTGGAGATATAGAATATGCTAAGTGGGTTTTGGTTGTACCTCCAAATATGATAGAAGAATTGAAGTGGAAAGAAGGACAGGAATTAGAAGCTGAAATTAAAGAAAATAAGCTGGTTGTGAAGAAGTCTTAATTTTTTTGTTCAAATTTCCAGACGTTTACTTTACAGCTCAAGATTTAGTTAATTTTATAAATTGGATTATAGATTTTTGTATATGGCTCAGAAAATACATATACTGCTATTTTACAAATACACAGATGTAAAAAATCCGAAGGATTTTGCAAACACCCATTTGGAAATGTGCAAAAAACTTGGCGTTTTAGGCAAAGTTCTTGTTGCAAAAGAGGGAATAAACGGATCTGTTTCTGGGACAAAGGCACAAGTTGAAAAATACAAGAAAGAGCTGAAAAAAGACAAGAGATTTTCAGATGTTCAGTTTAAAGAAGACGTGGGGAAAATGCGCCCATTCGCTAAAATGTCTGTTCTTGTGAAGAGAGAGATTGTAAGGCTTGGAAAAAGAAAAACCGACTGGAGAAAAACGGGAAAGCATATTTCTCCAAAAGAATTTTTGGATATTTACAAAAAGAAGGAGGATGTAATTATTTTGGACGCAAGAAATAATTATGAATCAAGAGTTGGAAAATTCAAGAATGCAATAACTCCAGATATAACCACTTTCAGAGAGTTTCCAAAAGTTGCAACAATGCTGAAAGACAAAAAGAACAAGAAAATTGTAATGTATTGCACCGGCGGAATAAGATGCGAAAAAGCATCTGCCTATCTTATTCAAAAAGGATTCAAGGATGTTTCCCAGCTTGACGGTGGAATTATTAAATTTGGAAAGCAATTTCCCGATACTGTATGGGAAGGAAAATGCTTTGTATTTGATAAAAGACTTTTAGTTCCTATAAATTCTAAGGACAAGCCAATAGCAAAATGCGAGATATGCAATATTGGATGTGATTTGTACAGAAACTGCAGAAACCTTCCCTGCAATAAGCTTTTTATAATGTGCCCAGACTGCGAGAATAAAATGAATGGATGCTGTTCAAATTCCTGTCTTAAAGCATTTAGAGAATATTGTCTAAATAAGGCTAAGATGAATCAGCCACTTATGAATTAAATAAGATTAAATTTTTACTTATAATATTACTTAAAAACTGACTTTAGGCACTTCTCTTTGGGCGGGAGCAATCTTTAACATTTCTCTTTCGTGCTTATTATATATTTTTGCAAAGAAAACTCCCGGGAAGGTTTCTACTTTGTTGTTGTAGCTTAATATAGAATCATTATAGAATTGCCTTGCATATGCGACTTTGTCTTCGATAGCTGCTAATTCCTGCTGTAAATGCAAGAAATTCTCATTTGCCCTTAATTGCGGGTAATTTTCTGCAATTGCAAAAATCGACTTTAATGCTGCCTGTAATTTGTCTCCAGCCCTTACTTTTGATGTAATATCTTTTGCAGCAAGCAAGGCCTTGCGGGCATTTGTTACTTCTGTCATTATTCCTTTTTCGTGCTTTGCATAACCCTTTACTGTTTCGATAAGATTTGGAACAAGTTCTGCTCTTCTTTTGAGCTGAACGTCTATTTGAGCAAGCGAGTTGTCAATTCTGTTCTCGAGAACTGTAAACCTATTGTAATATAAAATAAATACTAGGATAATCACAAAGATTACTGATAATATCACCCAGGTTAATAAAGCCATAATTTAATTTATTTCACGAAGTTTATAAATATTGTTAAATCAAAAAGACGATGCGCTGCCTTTAAAGGCAGAGTTTGAAAAGGCACTCGTCTTTTGGATGCTCAAGGAACAACCACATCTTGAAAGGTGCGGTTTTCTGTCAAGTTCCTTGACATAAGAAAATTTAGATACTATTCTAAAGTTGTTAATTGAAAATTTTAATAATTTTTAAATTACATAAATGTTTTTAAATGAAAATGTGGTTATTATTTTAACAAATTTTTAAAAAGAGAGGCAAAAAATTACAAGATGACAAACTTAATGGTTGTAAAGAGAAACGGCGACGTTGTCGAATTTGATTCTCATCGAATAAGTAATGCAATCATGAAAGCTGTAAGATCTGTAAATTCGGAAATTCCTAATGATGTACTTGAAGAATTAACAGCAGATGTTATCAAAGAAGTACAAGAAAGATTTACAGATTTTTATCCTAATGTCGAGAACATCCAGGATATAGTTGAAAAATATATTGTAAAAAAAGGCCTTTACGAAATTGCAAAGGCATACATTTTATACAGAGCAAAAAGGCAGAAAGACAGAGAAGAGGAAAAAAAGAAAAATATTGAAAAATCACTGCTCGGAAGACTGAAAGTTAAAAAAAGAGACGGCAGAACAGCATTATTTGATATTAATAAAGTAAAAAAAAGCCTTTCCAGAAAGGCCGATAACTATGAAAAGGATATTTCTATTGATTTAATTTCCAAAGAGGTAATAAAGAATGTCTTTGACGGCATCGGAACAAGCGAAATTGAGAAAGCATTGATACTGGCCAGTGTTTCATTTATAGAAAAAGATCCTGCGTACAGCTATATTTCTGCAAATCTATTTCTGCAGAGATTATATAAAGAAGTAATTGAAAACTCCACAACTGAGGAATCTTTAGACTCTGCTTATAGGGGGGCATTTATCAGAGGAATTAAAAAAGGGGTTGAGGCCGATATAATGGATAAAAAACTTCTTGATTTTGATCTTGAAACGCTGGCTTTAGGCCTTAAAATTGAGCGCGATAATTTATTTGAATTTATTGGAATACAAACCTTGTATGAAAGATACTTTTCTAAAATAGAAGGAAAAAGAATAGAGCTTCCACAATCATTTTGGATGCGTGTTGCTATGGGCCTTGCTTTGGGCGAAAAAGACAAGGATCAGAAAGCTTTGGAATTTTATGAAGTTATCTCTTCAATGAGATTTGTTCCTTCAACGCCAACCTTATTCCATTCTGGATTAACGATGCCGCAATTAAGCTCCTGCTACTTAACTACTGTTCAGGATGATCTCCATCATATTTTCAAATGCGTTGGAGACAATGCTCAGCTTTCAAAATGGTCTGGCGGGCTTGGAAATGACTGGACAAATGTAAGAGCTACAGGATCTAGAATTAAAAGCACAAATGTAGAGAGCCAGGGCGTAATTCCTTTCCTAAAAATAGCAAATGACACAACTGTTGCTATTAATAGAAGCGGAAAGAGAAGGGGAGCTACTTGCGCCTATCTTGAAACCTGGCATCTGGATATAGAAGATTTCCTTGATTTAAGAAGAAACACCGGCGATGAAAGAAGAAGAACACACGATATGAACACAGCCAACTGGATTCCGGATTTATTTATGAAACGAGTTTTGAATGATGAGCCATGGACTTTATTCAGTCCGGAAGAAGTTCCTGAACTGCATCATATTTACGGCAGCAAGTTCGAAAAGAAATATCTAGAATATGAAGAAAAAGCAAGAAATGGAAAAATAAAGAAGCATAAGGTTGTTTCTGCTACAAAATTATGGAAAAAAATGTTGAGCATGCTGTTTGAAACCGGACATCCTTGGATTACATTCAAGGATCCCTGCAACATAAGGTCTCCCCAAGATCATTGTGGTGTTGTCCACAGCTCCAACTTATGCACAGAAATAACTTTGAATACATCGGCTGAAGAGACAGCCGTATGCAATCTGGGCTCGGTTAATTTAGAAAAACATTTTGTGGACGGAAAATTGGACACAAATTTAATTGCACATACTGTAAAAACTGCAGTAAGAATGCTGGATAATGTTATAGATATTAATTTCTATCCGACTATTGAAGCTAAAACTTCAAACCTGAGACACAGGCCAATAGGTTTAGGCATAATGGGCTTCCAAGACGCATTGTTTAAACTAAGAGTTCCATTTGATTCTTCGGCAGCGCTTGAATTTGCAGATAAAAGCATGGAAATAATTTCTTTCTACGCTATTCTCGCCTCTTCTGAACTGGCAAAAGAAAGAGGATCTTATTCTTCGTATAAAGGATCTAAATGGGACAGGGGAATTTTCCCAATTGATACTATTAATATGCTGGAAGAAGAAAGAAATATGAAAATAGAAGTTTCAAGAGATGAAAGTTTAGATTGGACTCCTGTAAGAGAAAGCGTCAAAAAATATGGAATGAGAAATTCAAATGTTATGGCGATTGCTCCTACCGCAACCATATCAAATATTTCGGGCTGTTTTCCCTGCATCGAACCAATTTACAAGAATATTTACGTAAAGTCAAATATGTCCGGAGAATTTACAGTTGTTAATAAATATCTAGTTTCGGATTTGAAAAAATTAAATCTCTGGAATCAGGATATGCTTGATCAAATTAAATATTATGACGGAAATCTTCAATTAATAACAAGCATTCCTCATGAAATAAAGAATCTGTATAAAGAAGCTTTTGAAATAGATCCGGAATGGGGAATAAAAGTCAGTGCAGTCAGAGGAAAGTGGATTGATCAGAGCCAGAGCCATAATGTATTTATGAAAGGAACTTCCGGAAGCAAATTAAGCAATGTATACATAACTGCCTGGAAGTCGGGCTTAAAGACAACTTATTACCTAAGAACACTAGCTGCAAGCCAGATTGAAAAATCAACTCTTGACGCCGGCAAGTTTGGGTATACTCAAAAGAGAGAATATAAAGAAATGCCAAAAGCGGCAGAAACGCGGACAGTTCCGGCAATTTCTCCTTCAATTAATCCAGCTCAAACAAGAGTGCCGGCAGCTCCTGCAGCCGTTCCCACCATTGCAATGCCTATGCAGCAAATTGCAACTTCCCAGCCAGAATCACAATCTGATGTGCATATGACTCAGAAAGTAGATTCTTTGGATATTGAACTTTCCCAGAATCCGCAGACGCAGGTTGTAAAATTCTGCAATCTTCTTGATCCTGACTGCGAAGCCTGCCAATAAAGACCCAGGTCTTTAGAACCCTATAATAAGTTTATCAAGCTAATAATCGAGGTTTTCTATAATTAATTTTGCAAAGCAAACTGTTAATGTTCTTAGATTCCTATAAAAATTTATTTACTTTAAATGGGTAATAAAAGTTTAAATAGTTCACAAAGATTTTCTTAACATATAAAAAAGAGAAAAGATGATAATAAACAATCCGAAAACAGATCCGAATAAAATTCTTCCAATGACTTACTTATGGGCAAGGCAGCATTACAAGCATGGCGTTGCAAATAACTGGACCCCGGAGGAAGTTCCGATGCAGGATGACGTCGAACAATGGAAATCTTCAAAAATCAGCGAAGAGGAAAGAAGATTAATTATGTGGAATCTTGGATTTTTCTCGACGGCGGAATCATTGACGGCAAATAATATTATTCTTGCTGTGTACAGCCATGTAACAAATCCAGAATGCAGACAGTATTTATTGAGACAGGCATACGAAGAAGCAATTCACACAGATACTTTTATTTATTGCTGTGATACACTCGGCCTTGATCCTGAAGAAGTTTACAACATGTACAAAACAATTCCGTCAATAAAAGAAAAAGATGATTTTGTTGTTGAATTAACAAAAACTGTTTTTGATCCAAATTTCAGCACCGAAGGAAGCAAGAATATACAAAAATTTCTTCATGATTTAATTGGTTATTATGTAATTATGGAGGGTATTTTCTTCTATGCCGGATTTGCAATGATGCTTGCTCTAAAGAGGCAGAAAAAAATGATTGGAGTTGGAGAGCAGTTTGAATATATTATGAGAGATGAAAGTTTGCATTTGGCTTTTGGCTGCGATTTAATAAATACAATAAAAGCAGAAAATCCTGAAATATGGACTAGGGAATTTCAAAATGAAATAATTACTCTAATAAAAAAATCTGTTGAACTTGAAAAGAAATATGCTTATGATGCCTGCCCCCACGGATTATTAGGAATTAATGCAAAGGCATTCTGCGATTATGTTGAACATATTGCTGATAGAAGACTAGAAAGAATAGGCCTGTCTAAAGTATATAATAAAGAAAATCCCTTCCCCTGGATGTCCCAGTCTGTTGATTTAAGCAAAGAAAAGAATTTCTTTGAGACGCGCGTGACTGAATATCAGACTGCCGGCAATTTGAAGTGGGATTAATTTTATAATCTGGAACACTGATAAGATAAATCTATAAGCTGTTCATCATTTTTTCTAATAGACTTATTTATTTTATATAATCCTATTAAGGATCCTGCAATAAAACCAACTGCTGAACCAACTGCAAGATTTAGCATATTAAACTGCAGAGCATCAATATTATTATAGGGATTTGAATTTTTTGCTAAGAAATAAAAACCTTCTCCCAACGACAATACCCCACAAACTGCATTTTCTGCTATTTTCCATTTATCTGAAGATTCTGATCTTTGTTCAATTTGTTTAAAATAAGGCTCTGCCAATTCATCCAGCGCCTTTTTCTTAAAAATTCTTTATCTGCTTCGGTTCTGGGAAAGTTCTCTAAGTCGTCTAATGTGTCCATGCTTTTCCCAAAAATATACCATATATAAATCTAACTAATTGGTATTACTATTTAGTGACAGATATATTTATTTTATATTAACAAGAAATATAAAAGCACCATTTACAATTTATTATTATGAAGAAAATAATATATTTAGATAACGCGGCAACCACCAGAGTTTATCCGGAGGTTGCAGAAGAGATGAAGAAGTATCTTACCGAAGAATATGGAAATCCGTCTTCTATTCATTCATTGGGGGACAGAGCAGCTGAAGCAGTCAAAATTGCGAGAGAAAAAATTGCAAAAGAGATTGGAGCAAAGCCGTGGGAAATTATATTTACCTCCGGAGGGACGGAAGCAAACAATCTGGCTATTAATGGGCTTGGCATAGCGAATAATAAAAAGAAAAAAATAATTATCAGTTCTATGGAACATCCTTCAGTTTCTGAATTATGCAAGTTTCTGCAAAATTGGGGGTACAAAATTGCCGAAATTCCCGTCGATAAAGAAGGAATTGTTAACATTGACAAATTAGAAAAAGAAATTGATGATGAAACATTGCTTGTTTCAATAATGCATGTTAATAATGAGATTGGAACAATGCAGGACATAAAAAGAATTGGAGAAATTTGCAGGCAAAAAAGAGTTTATTTTCATACTGATGCTGTTCAGAGTTTTGGTAAATTAAATATTGATGTAAACAATATGAAAATTGATTTACTTTCTGCATCCGGGCATAAAATAGGCGGGCCTAAAGGAATAGGATTTCTTTATATTCGAGAGGGAGTAAAAATTAGCCCGATAATGATCGGCGGAGGACAGGAGCGCGGTTTTAGAAGCGGCACTGAGAATGTTGCTGGAATTGCCGGCTTCGCGAAAGCCCTGGATTTGACTAAAAAAGTGAATAAAGATAAAATTATAAAATTAAGATATACATTAATTTTTGAACTTGAAAAAATCTGCGGGAAAATTAACGGATCAAAAACAAAGAGGATTTACAACAATGTGAATATCTCTTTTCCCGGAATTGAAGGAGATACAGCGGTTATTTACTTATCTGAAAAAGGAATAATGTGTTCAACTGGAAGCGCCTGCAAAAGCAAGCATCTTGAGCAAAGCAAAGTTTTGAAAGCAATTGGATTAAATGATAAGGAAATTTCCGGCTCTTTGAGATTTACATTGAATGAGGATATTTCAGAAAAAGATATAAACTATATTGTTTCCGAAGTTGATAAGGTTGTAAAAAAACTGAGGATATAAATTAATTAATGGAAAAAAGAATGAAAGTCCTGCTTCTTGGCGCTGCCGGACTTATCGGATCTGATTTTATTGAGGAATATAAGAATAATAAAAATTATTCAAATTATTATGAATTAATATTATGCATCCATAGAAAGAGAGCTGACGAAAGTTTTGAGATCAGAAATGTTGATCTTTCTGACATTGAAAATTTAAAAAGTGCAATGAAAGATATCGATGTCGTCGTAAATCTTGCCGGAAACCCAAGCCCGAGTGCAGAGTTTAAAGATCTAATAGAGCCTAATATAATAGGAGGGCATAATGTATTTGAGGCTGCAAGACAAAATAAATGCAAGAGAATTGTATTTGCAAGCAGCGTGCATGCTGTCAAGGGGTATTCTGAAGAAAAAAAGATTTCAGAATCTGATTCACCCATGCCAAAAACAGCATATGGAGCTTCGAAGGCATTCGGCGAAGCTTTATGCAGCACATTTTCAAGAGATCTTTCATGCCTTGCTATAAGAATAGGATTATATCTTTCCAACAAGCAAAAAGAAAATATCTGTATTGGAAGAGAAGACTATGAATATGCTATAACCCAGAAGGATATGGCTCAATTAATTCACAAGAGCATTATTGCTCCTTTAAGCTTGAAATATGCAATACTACACGGCTCTTCAAATAATAAAAATAAAAAAATGAATATTGATATTACAAAAAAATTAATCGGCTACGAGCCTGAAGATGATGCCTTTATGATATGTGGTGAGATTAAGCAAAATATAAAAACGCCCAATAAGTGAGAATAATATGAGACAAGCTGTAAGAAGATCAAGAAGAAAAAGAAAATTGAAAATGAGATTGAAGAAGTAATGCTAATTTAGAAGCCTAGTAGAAAGTAAACCTCTATAATGCAGAAGGTTTACTAACTTCTCTGCATTATAAGCTAAGAATCTGAATAGCAACTCGTTCTTTTGTGAATTGAATCTTCTGGCATAGAGCTGATGACCAAATCTTCTCTTTACAGCAGAGAATATACTTTCAATTATTACTCTTTGCTTATAAATTTCCGACGGAAATTTTCTTGAAAGCATTCTTCTACGATATCCGTAAATTCTAGACCTTTCCCTGTTTTTAATTGGGGCAATGAACTCGGCGCCATATTTCTCTGCTCTTTCATGATTCTTTCTTGAATCATAGGCTTTATCAGCCAAGAAAGCAGTTATCTTTAACTGCTTTGACTTATCCATGAGATATGGAACATCAATATTTTCATTTCTTCGCTTTCTACGCAATCTAACTGCAACAATCAATCTTCTTTTTATTTCTGCACAAACATTTGTCTGCATGAATTGGTTTCTTTCTCCGGCAATTGTGCAGAAATAAGGGCTTCTTGCATTAAGAGAGAATCCGGTTCCATCAATAGCAGCTAAGCTGGATTCGTTTGACTTTACCATCTTTGCAATTATTAACTCAAGAAAATTTTGCTTTATTCTCAGAGCAAACTTGTTTATCGTCGTAAAATGGATGGCTCTCGCTAAGTGCAACTCATTTTGCAACAGAGCTAGAAAATCAGGCATATCTCTCAATGCCTTTCCTTCCAGCTGCATAAGCACCCGGATAACAATGTGTTGCTCGTTGGAGAACACATTGTTTTTCTTTTTACTAAAGCTTCTAGGTATCCTAGAAGCTCTGACTCCAGATTTAACTCTCTGGATAAGTTTTATATAAAAGTTCTTTTTATCCATATTGACCACCTCCTCTTTGATTGTCAATAATTAAATGAGGTGGTCTCTTATAGAAACTTTCTACTAGGCTTAATTTAGAGAAACATTTAAATAATAGTTTATTTTAATCTAAGCATGCAAAAAAGTTTAGTGATCAACGGTGTCGTCGGTTTATTATTGTTTGCTATGTTTAGTATTGTTGCTGCGCAGACAAATGATACAAATACAACTACTGGCGCGAATGTTACAACTAACGTTACCACTAACGCAACAAGTAATGTTACTATGGGAAATGAGACCGAGACAGAAAAAAATAAAACTAAGCTTAATCAGTCAAGATGTGAATCTATTAATAATAGAGTTGAGGGAAGATTAAGGCAATATAATGAAGACAGAGACATGCATTATGCACGTTTTGATAAATTTAGAAACAGATTAGTTAATATTTCAGATATGGCTGAAGGCAAAGGATTTAATGTTACTGACCTCGATGCAGATATAGCAATTCTTGATACAAAGATTGCTAAGCTAAAGACAGACTATGCATTGTTTATAGATAAGCTTGCTGAGACAAGAAATTACACTTGCGGACATAGCGAAGGAGAATTTAAGGCGGCATTACAAAGGGCTAAAGATCAACTTAATGTTGTAAGAGAAGATGCTAAAGACATTAAGAACTTCTTTACTGAGGTAATAAAAGAGGATCTTAAGGCCTTGAAGGAGCAGAGAAGAGAGACTATTAAACAAAGAATGAATGAAACTAGGGAAGGATTAAAAGAAAGGAAGGCAGAATTGGCAAATGAGACTAGAGAAAAAATATTAGCTGAAAAGGAAAGATTGGCTGCTTTGAAAGTAGGCAATACAACTCAATAAAATGAAAATATCAACACTAATTATAATTGTCGTGATCGTTTTGCTTGCTTTTGGAGGCTATGCTTTATTGAAGAATAAGCAGGCTACTCAAAACGAAGCAGATACTTCTGTGTCTGCATCTGACACTGCTGCTGTTGATACATCGGCCGGAGATATCAATCCAGACGCATTCGCAACAAGCGGCTTGGATGATCTTGCTGCTCCTTAATTGTTTTGATTTTAACGCTTATTATTAAAATATTATCTTAAAGGTATAATTCATAATATTAATAATCCATTAACTTTTTATTAAGTAATTACATTATCTCATGATTAAACAATATAGAATCTTGTTATTCTACAGATTCTATATCGTCTTCGCTTAAAGGAACATAGGCTATAATTTCGCCTTTTTTATCTAGAATTTTTACATGATACTGCCCGTTTGGCAGATGTATGTTAACTATGCCCATCATTCCCTTTTTAATTGGGATTTCTTCTTCTGAGCGATATTCTATATCTTCAGGATCCGGATCTCTCAAAAGCCTTACTTTCTGCTGTTTTTTAAATTTAGTCTGCATGATATCTTAAATAAATCTGAATATATAATTGTTTATTATTCCTTACTTTCCTTAAAGTCCTTAATAAACGGAACGAAGACAAAACCGGGAAATTCTTTTTCTGTCAAAACAGAATTTTCTTTTTTAATCTTAAAAATTGACTGATGAACCGGGGCCACTAAAATTCCAGGATCTTTTAACTGTTCTATCATTGGATTTAAAAAATTTTTGCTTGGCATTGAGGCACTGACTAATATTCTATCAAACGGCGAGAATTCTGGCAGTCCATTTAAGCCGGAGCGGTTTATTACTTCAATATTTGAATCCTGCGCAAGAAGACTTTTTGATTTTACAGCTAATCTTTCTATTACCTCTATTCCATATATTTTACCATCCTTTATTATTTCAGACATTAAAGCAAGAGCATATCCGGATCCTGATCCAATTTCCAAAATCTTTTGGCCCTGCTTTAACTCCAGAAGATTTAACATAAAAGCAACTGTAGACGGCTGTGAAATAGTTGAGCCGACTTCTATCGGCAAAGGAATATCCTCATAAGAATAAGGAGCTAAATTATCTGGGATAAAATCCTCTCTTTTAACCTTTAAAAAAGCGTTTACTATTTGTTCGGAAAAGCCTTTTTGCCTTAAACTAGAAATTAATTCGTCTTTTAGCATGATCTTATACAAAAGCAGGTTATATCGAATATAAATTGTTTTCGGCTGGCAAAGATTTATAATATGCAAAGACCAAGGTCTTTGTAAACCCTATAAATAAAATGAGTGAAAATGTTGCTGTTTTAGATTCGAAAAATTTTGATAAACTAGTTGCAAAAGGCAATTGGGTTATTGATTTTTGGGCTGCCTGGTGCGGGCCATGCAAGATAATGGCTCCGCATTTTGAAGCTGCTGCAAAAGAGCTAAAAGGAAAAGTTAATTTTGGAAAAGTTGATGCCGAACATGAAACAGAATTAGCCCAAAGATTTCAGATAATGAGCATTCCAACTATGTTGTTTTTTAAGGACAAGGAGCAGATAAATAGAACCGTCGGCGCGATTGACAAAGAAGCAATTATTAAAAAAATAAAAGAGAATTTTAAGCTCTGAAATTTATCTACTTTCGTGCAATGAAAATTTCTGAAATAAATATTTAAACATATATCTAAATAAAAATAGATGAGTAAGATACAACAAAATGCAGAAACTTTAGCTGAGAAAGTGGGACAGATATCACTTATAGATAAGAATTAAATTGTGCCAGACCATTCTAACAAATAAAGCCATATCCATTCTATCTGGAAGTTTCTGGCTGATTTTCCATCCAAACATTTTCTTATCTG
>Ga0247727_10007849_pt1 | contig 20111 bp, 22 predicted proteins | sample WisWelCaveWW1625_FD_202498 | JGI IMG/M metagenome (GOLD analysis project Ga0247727, IMG submission 202498) | Biofilm microbial communities from Wishing Well Cave, Virginia, United States - WW16-25 | ecosystem: Environmental > Aquatic > Deep subsurface > Groundwater > Cave microbial mat | place... | reverse complement strand
TGCGGCGGGCGCCTCATCAACAGCTGGGCCATGCTCTACCCCGCCGCCGAGCGCCGCCTCTACGACCGCATCGTCGAGCAGGTGTCGCGCAGCTACCGCCCCGGCGACGGCTGCGGGTAGACCGAGGCCTTACGCGCGGCCGACACATGGCGGCTGCGACACCATCCCCACTTGCGTCATCCCGGCGCCACGAGTGCTCGGAAGGGCACGAGCGGGACCAGGCCGGGACCCATGCACCCCGCGGCCTGCTCTTGGGTGCGGGTATGCGTGACTATGCGGCGAGATGCCGCCGCGGTATCTGTCCCGACACACCCACTGACCGAATGCTCGCCGAGCCCCGCATGGGTCCCGGCCTGGTCCCGTTCGCGCGCTTCGCTTGCGAACGGCGCCGGGATGACGTTGGTGGCGCGACTGCTTGCCGGCAACGCGACCGGCGGTCGCGGGGGCCACCCCGCTTAGAATCCCGCCAGCCGGCCGACCTGCTGGAACACCTGCACGACGCCGGGATAGGCGCCCAGGATCGAGGTGAGGTCCCCCAGCAGCTGGCCCAGCCGGCCGCGGCTGCCCGCAGTTGGCGTGCCCGAGCGCATCAGGCGCTCCACCTCGCCCAGCCGGTCGGCGATGTCGTGGGTGTCCTGCCGCGCCGCATAGAAGCGCTGCATGTCGACGATCTGCGGCAGCAACTGGGAGTAGTCGGCGTGATAGCCGTTGTGGGCGGCGTAGTGGCCGTTGCCGAGCTGCGCGCCGGCCGAATTGGTGGCGTGCAGGTAGCTGTCGGCGGTGCCGATCCGGGCGCCCCCCGCCCCCGCCATCACCTGGTTGTTGGAGCCCGCCACCACGGCGCCGACCTGGTCCACGTGGCCTATGCTCAGGGCCTGGATGGCGCCCTTCTCGAAGTTGATGCGGTAGGCGGCCCGCTCGTCGTGGGCGTTGATCTTGTCGGTCAGCAGCCGGCGCACCTCCACCAGCGTGCACTGCTGGCCCGCGAAGCGCGAGGTGAAGCCGTCGTTGGTGGTCACCAGCAGCGCCGGCTTGTTGGCTTTCAGGAAGAACAGCGCAATGATGACGCCGCCGCCGAGCAGGGCGGCGCCGAGGACGACCAGGGTGGCGTTCTTCAGGTTGTAGGCGATGGTGATGCAGAGCGCCCCGGCCACGAGCAGTCCAAGGGCGATGGCGAGCATCCGCCGGCTGGTCACCTTGATGGTGCCGGCCGCGATCAGGGCGATGTTGGCAATGGCGATGGTGCTGCTGGGCGTGATCAGCACCCGCCGCTCGATCGTCAGCTCCGCGAACGTCTCGCTCTTGCGCGCCGCGTTGCCGCCCCGCAGGAAGTCCAGCATTGCATCCCCACACGCACTACCGCCAGCAGCCTAACGTGGCGGCAACGGCCAAACAACGCCGCCGAGGTTGCGCTTTGGGATGAAAGCCACGCTGTCACAATGAGCCCGCCCGCCGTCTTCCGCTTCGCCCCGAGCCCCAATGGCCGCCTGCACCTCGGCCACGCGCTCTCCGCCCTCATCGGCTACGCCGCGGCGCGCGCCTGCGGCGGGCGTTTCCTCGTGCGCATCGAGGACATCGACGGAGGCCGATCGCGGCCGGACTACGTGGCGGGCATCTTCGCGGACCTGGCCTGGCTCGGCATCGCCTGGGAGGAGCCGGTCGTGTTCCAATCGCAGCGCCTGCCGGCCTACCGCACCGCCGCCGACCGGCTCGAGGCGATGGGCCTGCTCTACCCCTGCTTTGCCACCCGCGCCGAGATCGAGGCCGCCGCCGTCCCCGGCGCGATGGACCCCGACGGCGCGCCGCTCTACCCGGGCCTGTTCAAGGGCCAGCCGAAAGCCGAGATGGCGCGGCGGACGGCGGCGGGCGAGCCGTTCGCGCTGCGCCTCGACATGGCGGCAGCGGTGGCGGCCGCAACGGCGCGGCTCGGCGGCGGACCGCTCGTCTTCAGCGAGCTCGGCGAGGACGGATCGGCCCAGGTCGTGGAGGCGCGGCCCGAGCGCTGGGGCGATCCGGTGATCGTGCGCAAGGATGTGGCGACCAGCTACCACCTCGCCGTCGTCGTCGACGATGCCTGGCAGGGCATCACCCACGTCACCCGCGGCCGCGACCTCTTCGCGGCGACCGGTCTGCATCGCCTGCTGCAGGTGCTGCTCGACCTGCCTGCACCCCTTTACCGCCACCACCGCCTGATCATCGACGCGGCCGGCCGCAAGCTCGCCAAGAGCGCGCGCGATACCAGCCTCGAGTCGCTGCGCGCAAGCGGCTCCACCCCCGCCGACATCCGCCGCATGGTCGGGCTGGGTTGACGCCGGCCCCGCGCCCGCCTCGGAACGCTACCCCAGATGCTGACGGCCGCGAGAGGCCGCCATGCACCAGACTCCGACATCCGATTTTCCCTGTAGTAGAATGCTCTTTTGAGGCACAGGAGGCGATGCAAAGATGGCCGTAACGCTCGCGCGCCTTGCTGGCGCAAGCATGCTGGTGGCGATTCTCATGGCAACGAATGCCCAAGCCGCAGATCCCCTGAGTGGCGCATCGCTCTATGACGACGTTCGCCGCTACGACAGCTTTGGCCAGCATCGCTATGGCTCACCTGGGGCCGCAAAGGCCTTCGACTGGATCGCTGGGGAACTCAGCCACGCGGGATTTGCCGTTTCATCTCAGCCTTTCACCATGCGGCGGCAATACGACTTCAACGCAGGCTCGCTGACGATCGACGGGCAGGCCATCTCGGTCGTGCCGCATTGGTGGATCCCGGAAGCATTCGCGAGTTTCACGCTTACTGCGCCGATTGTCCCGTCCGGGGATGCGCCCGGCGCCTTCGTGCGGTTGAGCATCCCCTACGAGCGGGGAGCGTACTTGACTAAGGAGCGTCGCGCAGCGCTCGAAGCCGCTTTCGCCCGTCGGCCTGCCGCCGTCTTGCTCACGATCGACCACCCGAGCGCCGAGATCTTCATCTACAATGTCGATCAGGAGGAGAAACCTTGGCCGGTACCCGTGATCCTCGTCGGCGCCAAGGATAGGGCCGTGCTCGAGGCTGCCGAGACTGCTGGCCGGCAAGTGACTTTGGCCATCAAGGGCAGTTATCAACGCGACGTTCCCGGGCGCAATGTCATTGGGCGCCTTGACCGCGGCAAAGGGCGCGCGATCGTCGTCTCGACCCCTGTGACCAGCTGGTTCACGAGCACCTGCGAGCGCGCCCCGGGCATTGCAGGCTTCTTGGCCATGGCCCGCATCGCGCGCGAGCAGCTGACCGGCGTTGATCTGGTTTTTGTTGCCACGGCCGGTCACGAGATCGGCCACGGTGGCATGGGACACTTCATCCACGCTGAGGCGCCAAGACCCGCAGCAGTTGCTGCCTGGATGCATTTCGGCGCCTCGCTCGCCTGCTACGAGTGGCGACAAGAGGGCGGCCGGTGGACAACCGACCGGGTTGTCGACACGCGTATCCGCCTAATCAACCGTTCCCAGTCGTTGGATGAACTGGTTCGCCGTCATTTCCGCGACATCAAAGGCACTCACCGCGTCGGTCAAGAGGGGGCAGTGGGCGAGCTACGCGAGGTCCATGCTGCCGGTTACGCGAATTTCTTCGGGATGGCCGGATTGCACCCGCTTTTCCACACGCCCGCCGACAGCGCCGCGGCGACCGGGCCAGAGGTCCTGGAACCGGTCATCCGCGCCTTCGCGAGCGCGGTAACCGAGCTTGCAGCGTCGAAGAATTGAGCGCACGGCGCGCTGCTTGCCGGCCTCCTCGTTGTCGGAGCGGGCCTCATTGCAGGGTTGCGGTGAACGTCCCGCGGCAGTCGCCCCACGCCGACGAGAACGTCCCGCTGCCGTCCTTGTCCGCCAGCTTGCCGACGTAGCGCAGGTCCGGCCCGCCCTTGACCGAGTTCTTGTGCGAGAACTTGATGGTTCCCGATGTGCCTATGGTGCCGTTGATCTCGGCAAACGCCGTGTTCCCGCCGACGACGTCATGGCTGATTATCACCTGGAACGCGAACTGGATGCCGCCCCTGCAGTTCTGGCCCGAGCGCGTGATTGTCCAGGTACCGGCGAAGCGGCCCTGGTTGCCGCCGGGCACGGGCCTGACGGCGGTCGCAGGTTGTGCGACCGCGGGTCGGCCAACTCGCTTGACCGTCTCCGTGCCCGTGCACGACGTGCCGAGCGTCTCGAAGGTGCCGGTGCCGGCTCCGAGCTTGAGGCTGTGGCGAACCGTGATGTTGGGGCGTGACTGGCCCGGCGTGTTGAAGCTCGCCTCCCCGCCGGTATTGACCGATCCGCCCCAGCGCTGGATCACCCCTCCCTGCACGTCGATGGTGTAGGTGCCGGAAACCGTCGTGCATTTCTCTCCGCCTGCAAAAGTCGCCTCCCAGGTGCCGTCGAAGGGATGCTCCCTCGCGGACGCGGATGCGGCCGGAGCCGGGCCGGTCGTCACGCCGGCCGAAGGTCTTTGCTCCAGCCCGCGCAGGCGCGCGCGGGCTAGCTCGGCATAGAAGCTGTCGCCGAACCGCACGACGAAGGCTTCCAGCACGGCCTTGTCGGCCGTGTCCTTGGCCGCCTCCCACGCTCTCTCCACCTCACTGGGTGCCGATGGCCCCACTTGAGGTGCCAGCGCTGCGGCCGGATTGAAATAGAACTTGCCCGTCAGCGCCGAGTGCTCCCAGGGCACCTGCTTCCTCTGCGTCTCCTTCATGACGTCGTTGCGCACGGCGATCAGGATGGCGCTCAGATCCTCGTGCGACGACCCCATGTGCTTCACCAGCGCGCCGGCGAAGGGCGAGTTGCGCCCCGTGCCGTCGAGCGCCACGTTGCCGGGCTGGGTGGAGAAGCTGACGAGCGTGCCGACGCCGGCCTCGACCTGGGCGAGGCCGCGCCCGATCTCGGCGGAGCGGGTGCCCATGGCGCGGGCGAGGTTGCGTGCCAGCGGATTGTTGCGGCAGGCATCGACGAACAGGATGCTGGTCGCGACCTCGCGCTCCATGGAGCGATGCACGACCTCGAGCCGGATCATTTCGAAGTCGAGTGCGGCCGGCGTCGACAGCTTGGCGTCGATGGGCACCAGGTAGTTCTGCCCGCCGACCTGCAGGCCGTGCCCGGCATAGAAGAACAGCGCCACCTGCGCGCCATAGAGTGCGTCCGCAAAGTCGCGGATCGTGCGATCCATCCCCGCCTTGTCGAGGTCGAAGCCCTCGATGACCGTGAACCCGTACGCCTTCAGCGCGGCGCTGACGTCGGTCGCGTCGTTCTTCGGGTTCGCGAGCGGCGCCGTGTTCTGATAGGCGGAGTTGCCGATGACGAGGGCAACGCCCCTCTGGGCATGCGCCGAGGAGGCGCCGACGAGCAACGCAAAGAGGGCAAAACCAACGGCCCGTAGCAACCACCGCATGCCGGCCTCCGTCCCAATCAAGACAAGTCTACCCGAGCACAGAGTTTTGTTGAATAGCCGTCCTTGACGTGGAAAGTCGTCATCACCGCCCAAATTCCAACATTCCGCCCCCGCACTCTCGCGCTCCAGCCGCGGACCACGGCCGGAGCGGAAAAGGATTGCCGATGCGGCGAACAGCGGCGTTGCTTGCCGGCCTTCTCCTAGCGGGAGCCATCCACGTTCACAGCACGGCGCAAGCGCGCGACCAGGGCCGGCTCAATCTCGGCGCACCGGCGAGCGCCCGCGCGGGGGCCGCCCAGCGCAAGCCCGACGCACTCCCCGCCGGCGCGTTCGGCGCGGCGCTGGCCGCGGTGGCGCGGCGCCAGACCTCCCACTTCGTGTTCTACAGCTCCAGCTACCGCAAGATCGGCTACCCCATGGGCGACGTGCCGCGCTACCTGGGCGTGTGCACCGACGTGATCGTGCGGGCCTACCGCGAGTTCGGCATCGACCTGCAGGTGCTGGTGCACAAGTCGGGCGCCGGCTCGGGCGACACCAACATCGATCACCGCCGCGTCGAGGTGCTGCGCCGCTTCTTGGCCAGGGCCGGCACCAGCCTGCCCGTCACCGCCAATCCGGCCGACTACAAGCCGGGCGACCTCGTCACCTACCACATGCCCGACGGCTGGCTTTCCAAGACGCACATTGCGATCGTCGCCGCCGAGAAGGCGGCGACTGGCGTGCCGCTCGTCATCCACAACCGTGGCTGGGGCGTGCAGGCGGAAGACTGGCTGTTCGCCGAGAAGATCACCGGCCACTACCGCTACAGCGGTCCGCGCTGAGGCGGGATGCGGCCCGGAGGCAGGTCTCAGAGCGCGTCCTCGAACAGCGGCCGGCTCGCCGGCGCGCCTATCCGCGCACCTTCGCGCTGGGGCTGCAGCGGCTGGGCCTTGATCGCGCTGTGGGCGACAATCGTGTAGCCGCAGCTGTCCAGCCAATCGATCAGGCGCCGTGCTGCGACGTGGTCGTAGTCGGTGCTGCGGGGGAAGAACCGCGCCACCGCTTCCTCGACATCGAACTCAGGCATGGACACCGCCGCCAACTCCAGCCGGACCCGCATTGGAGGACAGCTTGCAGGGGAAGTGGTTCGCGAAGGCTTAACATGCTTGAGGCGGCAGCGCGGCCGGCAGAGAGACCAGGGAGTCGAGCTGGTCTAGTGTCTCTGAGCCGACCCCCTGATCTCGATCCGCCCCATGCAAGGGTGCGGATACACGATAGACGCCCTGGGCGGCCCACAAATTCCCCTCGCGTGGATTGTTGGGCTGTGTCCCCGAGAGTCCGGGGCACGCGCGCGCCTTGCCGCAGCACCCCCTGCCCAAGATTTCATCGAGTATTCCGGGTTAGCAGTTTGTTCACAGTATTTGTCCAACCTCCCAAATTCCAGATAGAGCGCACCGATGCTTTGGGTGCGCGGTGTATGTGCTTGCAACTTTCCAGTCCTCCTCGCACCTGGTCCTCATGCAATTCGGCCGTCGCCTTCTCCGCCCCGGCTCGCAAGCCCCATCGGACGGGGCGATCGTCGCCCTGAGCAAGCGCATCTCCACGCTCCTATTGACGCTGCGGGAAAGCCGCACGCCGTCCGCCGTCCCTGCGCCCGCCGCCCAGGCGATGCCGACTGACAGCGACGAGGGCCGGCAGGCCCCACAGGACCCGGCGGAGGCCCGCCAGTGGCGTCTCCAAACCATCAGCGCGCTGCACGCGGGTGCCACCAAAGCGATCGAGGCCGCCGCCGACGAGCTCGCCAGCCTGATCGACGATTGCCGGGCGCTCGCGGCACCGCCGCCGATCGAGCAGCCGGCGTTGCAGCCAGACCCGCTCGCACGGCCGCTCGCCGCCTAGCTCGCACAGCCGCCGTCGACCTCCGCAGGGGCTTGCGCCCGGGACGAATGCACGGCTCGATGTCGAGCCATGGCCTGCAAGCACGCCCGCACTATCGCCATCGCCGCCCTGCTTCCCCTGCTGTTGGCCAGCCTCGCGCCACAGATCGCCGCGCAGGGCCTCGACGTAGAGGCGGCCTGGCGCGAGCGCTTCAAGCGGCCGTCCGCGCCGCCGCCATCGCCCCCCGACAACCCGCTGACCCCCGCCAAGGTGGCGCTGGGCGCCAGCCTGTTTGCCGACACGCGCCTTTCCGGCCCCGGCAACCGCGCCTGTGCCAGCTGCCATCTGCCCGAGCGCGGTTTCGCCGACGGGCGGCCGCGCGCGCGCGCACTCTCGGGCGCACCGCTTGTGCGCAACACGCCCTCGCTCTGGAACCTCGGCTGGAGCCCGCATTTCTTCTGGGACGGGCGGGCGCCCTCGCTGGAGGCGCAGGCGCAGATGCCGATCCTCGAGGCCCGGGAGATGGGCGGCGACTGGCCGACCATCCTGCGCCGGCTCGAGGCGGACGCCGGCCTGGCCGCCCAGTTCCAGATCGCCTTCCCCGAAGAGCCCGCCCCATCGCAGGCGAACGTGCTGAAGGCGCTCGCGTCCTACGTGCGCTCGCTCGTCTCCCTGCCGACCCGCTTCGATCGCTGGGTGGAGGGCGACGCGAACGCGCTGCGCCCGGCCGAGGTGCGCGGCTTCCGCCTCTTCATCGGCAAAGGCGGGTGCGTGCTCTGCCATGTCGGCTGGCGCTTCACCGACGACCGCTTCCACGACATCGGTCTGCCCGGCCGCGACGCCGGCCGCGGCGGCCTCGGCAGCGGCCGGGCGAGCTTCGTCGCCTTCAAGACGCCGAGCCTGCGCGAACTCGTGCACACCGCGCCCTACATGCACGACGGCTCGCTGCCGACGCTGCGTGCCGTGATCGGGCACTACGCCGGCGGCTTCGTGGCGAGGCCGGCGCTGGCGCCCCACATCGACCGCAAGCTGCGCCTCACCGCCGGCGAGCGGTCCGACCTCGAAGCCTTCCTGCGCACGCTGTCGAGTGAAAAAAGGGGCCCCGCACGCGCGACGCGGACGGGGCCCTGATCACCTCGACTGGCCGGCCAGCGGCTCAGCCCGCCTTCTTCTCGAACTTGGCGATCTCGTCGGCAAGCAGGCGGTAGTCCTCGCAGCCGAGGCCGCAGCGCTTGGCGATTTCGGCCAGCTGCTCGCGCGCCTTGTCCGGCTCGCCCAGCTGCAGGAACGCCTCGCCCAGATACTGGCGCGTGGTCGTGCGGCCGGGATGGGCGGCGAGCACCTTTTGATAGTAGCCCATCGCCTCCTCGATGCGACCGAGCTTGCGCAGGGTGAAGCCGACCATGGTCGCCATGCGCGGATCGGATTGGTCCGCAGCCGAGCGCAGCGTGGCGAGCGCCGCTGCGTATTCCCCGCTCTTGGCCTGCCAGTAGCCCAGGCTGTAGATCTGGTCCTGCGGCAGCGAGCTGTCCTTGGGTTTCGGCTTTGGCTTCGGTTTGGGCTTCGGCGCCGGCGTCGCGGGCTCATCGCCGACGGCGAAGGTTGCTTGCGGCGTGAAGGCGAAGACGGCGACACCCGCGGCAAGCGCAATGGTCCACCTCGGAATGCGAACTCTCAGCATGCAGCTCTCTCCATCGTGGCGGCGCGCCCCGGCCGGCGCCGATCTGAACGGGCGCGAGACTACACGAACATTTCGATGCGCAGCAGTCACGGGAGCGTGAAGGGCCCAGCCTGCACGCCCGGACCACCGCATCGCCATGTCATCGAGAATCGAGCTCGGCGCGATTTCGGATAGTCGCTTGGGTCGCCCCCGCGTGGGGATGACGTCCGTCACATCCAGCCGCGGGCGATCAGCTCGGCTTTGAGCTCGGCCTCGGCAGCGGCGAGGCGGGCCGGGTCGATCGAGCGCAGCACCAGCTGCGTGCCGGGCTTGCCGTCGCGCTGGAAGGGGTAGCTCCCCATCGGCACGTCGGGATAGCGCTGCTGCAGCGCGCCGAACATCTCGGCGATCTCGCCCTCAGGCCGGTGCAGGTCCATGGCGGCGGCGAGCATCTTCTTGCCGGTCTTGAGGAACTTGGTCGCCGCGTCGAGCATCACGTGCATGATATTGGGCACGCCGGCCATGACGATGACATTGCCCAGCATGAAGCCCGGCGCGATCGACACCGAGTTCTCGACCAGCTCCGCGCCGAAGGGGATGCGCGCCATGCGCATGCGCGCCGGCGTCAGCTCCACGCCGCGGCGCTGGAAATAGGCCCGCATCGGCGCCAGCGCCCGCTCGTCGACGTCGATGCCGACGCCGAAGGCCTTGGCCACCGCGTCGGCGGTGATGTCGTCGTGGGTGGGGCCGATGCCGCCGGTGGTGAAGACGTAGTCGTAGCGCGTGCGCAGGGCGTTCAAGGCGTCGACGATCTCCAGCTCCTCGTCGGCGACGATGCGCACCTCCTTCATCTGGATGCCGATGGCGGTCAGGTGATCGGCGATGTGGCCGATGTTCTTGTCCTTGGTGCGGCCGGAGAGGATCTCGTCGCCGATGACGAGCAGCGCCGCGGTGACGATGCCGCTGCCCAATTGAGACGCTTGGCTCATGATCGTCCCTCTGTCGCTACCGCGCCGGCCGTGGCGTGCTCGGCCATGATGCGCCGGTAGAGGGCGATCATGCGCTGCGTCACGGCTTCACGGGTATAGCCTTTCTCGTAATCCGCCCGGCCGCGCTCGATCAAGCGGGCTTTGAGGGCGGGATCGGCCAGCAGGCGGCGGATGGCAGCCGCCAGCGCCCGGCTGTCGTCGACCGGCACGATGAGGCCGTTGCCCGCATCCTCGATGAGCGCCGCCGGGCCCTGGCTGGCGGCCGCCACCAGCGGCGTCCCGGCGGCCCAGGCCTCCAGCATGACCGTGCCGAACGGCTCCCAGCGCGACGGCAGAACGCAGATATCGGCCGCCCGCAGCAGCGCCCCCCGGTCGGTGCGCCAGCCGAGGAAACGGACCCGGTCGGCGATGCCGAGCCGGCGCGCCTGGGCCTCCAGGTCGGCCTGCAGGGGGCCGTCGCCGGCGAGCCAGGCAATGCACTGGGGCAGCTCGGCGAGCGCGTCGAGGAACGTGCCGAGGCCCTTCTTCTCATGCAGCCGCGACAGCGTCAGCAGCACGGTCGCGTCGGCGGGGGTGGCGAGCCCCGCCCGGTCGGCGGCAGCGCCGGCCTCGATGGTGGGAAATGTCGGCACGTAGTGGGCGCGCGGCCGGGGCGCACCTTGCGCGACCATATGCTCGACGATGCCCGGCGTCACGCCGACGAAGTGGGTGCAGCTCGCAAAATGCCGGGGCTCGTAGAAGCCGCCGAACCAGCCGATCACGGGCACCCCGAGCCGCGGCACCAGGCTCGCGGCCCGACGCATCCAGCAGTGCACGAGGTCGGGCCTGAACGTACGGATCAGGGCGGCGAGCTTGCGGCGGCGAAAGATGCCGAGGCGAGCGTCGAGCACGTCGCCGGCAAGCCGCACGCCGGCTGCCGCCAGCCGGTCGTGATGGATCGAGGCGCGCGGGATGACGGCGACCTGGTCGAGGCCGGCGCCATAGAGGCTCTCGATCATGTCGGCCGAGTAGGTCTCGGCGCCACCGTTGGCGCGGCTCGCCATGACGTGCAGGATGCGCATGCTCGCCGGTCCGTCAGCTCCCCGGATGGGCTCGGATGTGCCCGGATGGGGATGCCGCGAGCATAGCCCGTTGCGCAACGATTGCTACCCGGCCTACCTTGCGGGCCCATGCGCCTGCCCTCTCCGCTGCTGCGCGGCACTCTCATCCAGCGCTACAAGCGCTTCCTCGCCGACGTGCGCCTCGACGACGGCCGGCTGATCACGGGCACCTGCCCCAACACCGGCTCCATGATGGGGCTGACGGCGCCAGGCTCGGTCGTGTGGCTGTCCGAGAGCGACAGCCCAACGCGCAAGTACCGCTTCACCTGGGAGCTGGTGCAGGCCGACCTCGGCCAGGGGCCGACACTGGTCGGCATCAACACGGGCCACCCCAACAAGCTGGTCGCGGAAGCGATCGCGGCGAGGCGCGTCAAGGCGCTGGCTGGCTATCCGGTGCTACGGCGCGAGGTCAAGTACGGCCGCAACAGCCGCATCGACCTGCTGCTCGACTGTGCCAAGAAGGGCCTGTGCTACGTCGAGATCAAGAACGTGCACATGTCGCGTCGGCACGGGCTTGCCGAGTTCCCCGATTCGGTCACCGAGCGTGGCGCCAAGCACCTGGCCGAGATGTCCGACATGGTGCAGGCCGGGCACCGGGCGGTGATGGTGTACCTGATCCAGCGCGGCGACGCCAAGCGGCTGTCCCTGGCGCGCGACGTCGACCCCGGCTACGGCCAGGCTTTCGATGCGGCCATGGCCGCCGGCGTCGAGGCCATCGCCTTGCGGTGCCGGATGGGTACGGAGGAGATCGTGGTCGACAGGCTGGTGCCGCTCGTCGGGTGAGGCAGAGGCTGGTATCGGGCGCTGCCGCCGCGCATCACCACGCAGTCTTGATCGGTCGTGATCGCCTTTGGCCTCGCCCCGGCGCACGCGCTGATCTATATGGCTAGCAAGGGTTCCGCCCCACCGAACGCCAAGAACGCCAAGGGAGACAAACCACCATGCTGAACCGCCGCCAGCTGACGCTCGTCGGTGTCACGGGCCTGGTTGCGGCGGCCGCCGCCGCCTTCATGCGCTCGGGCTCCGAGCAGGCCATCGCCGCCGGGTCCAAGACCTTCGAGATCACCAAGAGCGACGATGAGTGGCGCCGACTGCTCACGCCCGAGCAGTTCCACGTGTTGCGTAAGCACGGCACCGAGCGCGCCTTCACCAGCCAGCTCGACAAGGAGTACGGGCCCGGCACCTATACCTGCGCAGGCTGCGAGCTGCTGCTGTTCACGTCGCAAACCAAGTTCGACAGCCGCACCGGCTGGCCCAGCTTCCATACGCCGGTCGAGAATGCCGTCGGCACCACCACCGATCGCAGCTGGGGCATGCAGCGCGTGGAGGTGCATTGCCGACGCTGCGGCGGGCATCTGGGCCACGTGTTCGACGACGGCCCCAAGCCGACCGGCAAGCGCTACTGCATGAACGGCGTGGCGCTGAAGTTCGTGCCGGAAAGGAAGTCCTCCTGAAGCCCGATCGGAAGGCACCGACCATGCTCACATCTACGTGGCTCGCCCGCTGGCTGGCCCCCCTGGCGCTGATCGCCGGCATCACCGCGGCCACGGCGCAGACCCCGCCCAAGACCGAGATCGCCACCTTCGCGGGCGGCTGCTTCTGGTGCGTGGAGGAGGCGTTCGAGAAGGTGCCGGGCGTGCTGTCGGCGGTATCGGGCTATACCGGCGGCACGGTGGCGAAGCCCAGCTACGAGCAGGTCATGACCAAGACCACCGGCCACGCCGAGGCCGTGCGCGTGACGTACGATCCGTTGAAGGTGAGCTACAGCCAGCTCGTCGACTGGTTCTGGCGCAACATCGATCCCTTCGACATGCGCGGCCAGTTCTGCGACAAGGGCACCCCCTACCGCAGCGCCATCTTTTATCACAACGACGCGCAGAAGCAGGTCGCGGAGGCCTCCAAGCAGGCCCTGAAGGTGCAGCTCAACAATCCCATCGCCACCGAAATCACGGCGGCTGGACCGTTCTACGAGGCCGAGGGCTACCACCAGGATTACCACAAGACCAACACCTTCAAGTATCAATACTACAAGGCCGGTTGCGCCCGCGTGCAGCGGCTCGAGCAGATCTGGGGCCCGGCCAAACCGCCGCAGACACTGACGCAATAGCTGTAGCTGTAGGTTGGGTTAGCGCGGGCGAGACCGCGAGACATCGTTCGCAACGATCGGTCCCGCGCGTAACCCAACTCGTGCATGGCTTCTGCCGAGGTTGGGTTACGCGCGGATCGACGTCGTGCACCACATCGGCCGCGCTGGCCGCGCTAACCCAACCTACGCCGAGCCTGCGCTGCCTCACGGGAAGCGCACGATGTGCGCGCCCACGCGATGCGTGACGGTGAACTCGGGCGGCGCAATCGTGGCGAGCAGCGCGGCGTGCTCCTGATCGAAGGCGTCCACCTCGTCGGGGGTCAGCGACGCGCCGACCCCGCGCGAGGCGCGTACCCGGCCCCGCCACGCGTCTCGGCTGAAGGGCACATCGATATCGAAGAAGAAGAAGCCCTCGACGACGACGTCGGGCGGCAGCCAATTCGGCAGTGGCGAAACGCGCCCGTCGTATCCGGCGGCCTGCCAATCGGGGTTGAACTTCAAGATCAGCGTCTCGCTGGCCGCAGCGATTGGATCGACCTTCGGCAGCCAGCTGAAATGGCTCGTCACCAGCCGGCCGGCCGGTACCAGCACGCGCCGCAGGGCGGCAACCGTGCGCGCCCTATCGAAATAGAGAAAGCACTGGTTGGCCGTCGCCACATCGAACTGGTGGTCGGCGAACGGCGGCTCCTCGGCCGGCGCCACGTGGAAATCGATAGTGAGGTTGTCGAGCTCGGCAAGGTGCCGGGCCGCCTTGACCTGGGCCGGGGCAATGTCGATCGCGGCCACGATCGCGCCGCGCCTTGCAAGCGCGCGTGCCACGACGCCCGTGCCGGTCCCCAGATCGAGGATGCGCTGGCCTGGCAACCCGACGCCCAACGCCTGCAGCCGCGTGTAGAGCTCGTCCGGCGGGCCGGGCCGATAGAGCGCGTAGTCGGGGCTGGTCGAGCCCCAATCTATGCTTCTGCCGCTGTCGAACGCCGGCCGCATGCGCGGATGCCCCACCCTTCGGGATCGGGCAGCATAGCACGACGCCTCACGCCGGAAACCGCGCCGCGTAGGCCTCGAGCGGCAAGCGCACCGCGTTGGTCAGATACGACACTGTGCGATAGAAACCCGCGAGCAGCAGCAGCTCGAGCATGGCGTCCTCGCTGAACACCGCCCGCAGCTCCGCCCATAGCGCGTCGTCGACGTCACAGTTGACATGCAGCGCGTCGCACAAGCGGATGAGCAGCGCATCCTCTGCGCTCCAGCAGGCATCCTCGGCCCCGCCGCGCACCAGCGAGCGCTGCTGGGCGGCATCGAGGCCGGCGCGCTTGGCGAAGAAGGCAATGTGCACGCCCCATTCGTACTCCGAGCCGCAGCGGGCGGTGACGCGGTCGATGACGATCTCGCGCTGGCGCAGCGTCAGGTGGCCCTTGTCGAGCAGGCCGCCGCCCATGAAGCGCTGGAACAGGCGCTGGTCCCGCGCCAGCGCCCGGAACAGCGCCAGCGGCGCCACTCCCGGCGGCATCAAGGCGTCGAAGCGGGCCTGGACCTCGGCTGGATAGGGCGGATCGGCAAGGGCGATGCGGGGAGCCAGCGACATGGGGGTCCTCCTATGCTATTATTTCCATAGCATGACACGAAGCCCGGTGCTACGGAAAAAATAGCATGACCGCACCCAAGCCCGGCCGCCGCGTACGCGGCTCCACCACTGGCCGGCCGATCATGGTGCTGCTCGACCTGCTCGGCCGGCGCATGGCCCTGCGCATCCTGTGGGAGCTGCGCGACAAGCGCCTGACCTTCCGCGCCCTGCAGGCGGCGGCCGGCACCAACCCGAGCGTGCTCAACGCGCGCCTCGCCGAGCTGCGCGAGGCCCGCCTCGTCGACCACGCCGGCGACGGCTACGGCCTCACCTCGGAGGGCGCGTCGCTGCTCGAGACATTCCTCCCACTTCACACATGGGCGGAAGCGTGGGCAAGGCCCATCCCTCGAAAGCCGCAACCGTAGAGCGATGATCGGCTCTGCACTTCACTTGACCCAACCAACGGCCTGGGCGAGGTTGCGCGGCTGCGCATCTCGTGGAGACATCTCATGCAGTACACCACGCTCGGCAAGACGGGGCTTAAGGTCAGCGTCGCGGGGCTGGGCTGCGGCGGCAACAGCCGCATCGGGCTGGGCACCGGGCTGACCGAGGCGCAGTCGGTCGCGCTCGTGCGCGAGGCGCTCGACCTCGGCGTCAACTTCCTCGACACGGCCGCCGCCTACGGGACGGAGACCGTCGTCGGCAAGGCCATCAAGGGCCGGCCGCGCGACAAGGTCGTGATCTCCACCAAGAGCCACGCCACCTCGGGCCCCGAGGTGATCGCCAGCCTCGACGCCTCGCTCGGCCGCCTCGACACGGATTTCGTCGACATCTTCCACCTGCACGGACTGGGCCCCGCTGCCTACGATCGCGCGGTCGCCGAGATCGTACCGCTACTCTTGCGCGAGCAGGAGAAGGGCAAGTTCCGCCACCTCGCCGTCAGCGAGACCGGCCCGCGCGACACCGAGCACACGATGCTGGCGCGCGCCGTCGAGGACCCGCGCTGGGAGGTCTTCATGCTGGCCTTCCACATGATGAACCAGAACATTCGCAAGGTCGTGCTGCCGAAGACGCGCGCCAAGAGCGTCGGCACCTTGTGCATGTTTGCGGTACGCAACATCTTCTCCAAGCCCGATGTGCTGGCGAAGACCATCGCCGACCTGGCCAGGGAGGGGAAGGTGCCGGCGTCGCTCGCCGCCGAGGCGGAGCCGCTGGGCTTCCTGGTGCACGAGGGCGGCGCGCTCAGCCTCACCGATGCCGCCTATCGCTTCGCCCGCCACGAGCCCGGCATCGACGTCGTGCTGTTCGGCACTGGCAGCGCGGCGCATCTCGAGGCCAACATCGCCTCGATCCTGCGCCCGCCGCTTCCCGCCGCCGACGTGCAGAAGCTCTATGCGCTGTTCGGCCATCTCATCGGCGTCGGCCTCGACCTGCCGGACCGGCTGCAGGCGCGCCAATAGCGTCGTCACACCGGCCTTGCAAGCCTCTTGGATCAGGGCTCTCCGCGCGCCGGCTTGCGCTTGCGTTTGGGCTTCTTCGTCGCGGCCGCCCGGCGCCCCGCGGCCAGCGCCGCCCGCGCCCAGACGAGCATCTCGTCGGGCTCGTCGAACAGCCGCTCCGGCACGCGCCAGTAGGCGCCGACCTCGACCCGTCTGCCCTTGGCCTCGTAGCTGAACGGCTCGAGCCCCTCGGCTGCGTAGGCAGCCCGGTTGCCGTCGTCGACCTTGAAGTGGACCGCATCGCGCAGGATGAGCGCGAAGATCACGCCGTCGCAGTAGAGCCCCGCGCCGCTGAACATGCGCCGCGCCGTGATGTGGCCGAGGTCCCGCAGCTGGTCCTTCAGGAACTCGAGGAAGTCCGCGCTTACCGCCATGGCCGCATCACGCGCGCCTCGGCGCAAGCGCCAGCCCGAGCCGGTCGATGATGACCGCCACCACCTTGCGCGGCGGCATGGCGACCGAGACGATCACGGGCCGCTCCTCGACGTGGGGCTCCTCGAGGGCCGCGAACTGGCTCTCCAGCAGGGACGCCGGCATGAAGTGGTGCCGCCGGCCCCCGAGCCGGCGGGCAATCGTGTCCCGGTCGCCCTTGAGGTAGACGAGCCGCACGCCCTGGCGGTCGCCGATGATGCGCTGGCGGTAGGCGCGCTTGAGGGCCGAGCAGGAGACGATGCCGGGCTCGCCGTGCTGGCACCGCTCGTCGATCCAGGCGGCAATCGCGGCCAACCACGGCCAGCGATCCTCGTCGCCCAGCGGCAGGCCCTGGCGCATCTTGTCGATGTTGGCTTGGGGATGGAAGCTGTCGGCGTCGCGGAACGGCCAGGCGAGCGCCTGCGACAGCGCCGTCCCGGCGGTGCTCTTGCCGCAGCCCGACACGCCCATCAGCACGATCACGGGCGGCGCCATCGCGGCCATCTGCGTCTCCCCGTCATACGTTTGCTCCCGCAGCGGACATCACGCCGTCGCCATGCCATGCTAGCAGAGCGTCGAACTGCAGGCTGCACGCGTGATCGAGGTTGAGCTGGATGCGGCGACTGCTCCTGACATGCCTTGTAGCCTGCGCCCTGCTCGGCGACACGCTGGGCAGCTCGGCGCGCGCCAACACGTTTGGCGCCGGGTTCCTGGATCTGGCGCTCACCGACCCGGTCGAGGGCGGACCGATGCCCGCGATCGTCTTCTATCCCGCCCAAGCACAAGGCGCCGCCACCTGGCGGGGCCCTTTCACCATCGATGCGGCGTCGAGCGTCGCGCCCGCACCTGGCCCCTTTGCGCTGATCGTCTTCTCGCACGGCACCGGCGGCTCCAATCTGGGCCACCACGACAGCCTCGCCGCACTCGCCCGCGCCGGCTTCGTGGCCGCGGCCGTCGAGCATCCGCGCGACAACTTCCGCGACGACAGCGGCTTTGCCACCGATCTGCAGCTCATCGGCCGGCCGCATCACATCGTAGCGCTCGTCGATGGCGTGCTGGCGCATGCCACGATCGGGCGCCTGATCGACCACGACCGCATCGGCATGGTCGGCCACTCGGCCGGCGGCTACACGGCCCTGCTGATCGCGGGGGCGGTGCCCAATTTCGCGCTGCAGGACGAGTACCGGCGGGCCGTACCCGTCGACCCCATGCGCAAGCGCGCCGATGCCGTCAGCCAGGAGCGTCGCAGGCCCGGTCTTGCCTATGTTGCCGATGCGCGTGTGAAGGCGATCGTCCTGATGGCACCGGCGCTCGGCTACGTCTTCGACCGCGCCGGCCTGGCGAAGGTGCAAGTTCCGGTCAGGCTCTATCGCCCGAGCGCGGACGAGATCCTCGCGCATCCCTGGAACGCCGAGCGCATCGCGCAGATGCTCCCCACCCCGCCCGAGTATGAGGTGCTCGACCGCGCCGGCCATTTCGTGTTCCTCGCCCCCTGCCCGACCCTGTTTGCCTTGCGCTTGCCGGCCATTTGCAGGGACGCGCCCGGCATCGACCGCGCAGCCATCCACGAACGCCTCAACGCCGAGATGACCGCGTTCTTCCGCCGCACGCTGGCGCCGAAGTAGGCCGCCTGCCGACGTTCACCCGCCCTTGCCCGGCTCCACGTGGCCGCCGAAGCCCTTGCGCATGGCGGACAGCACCTTCTCGGCGAAGGTGTGGCCCTGGCGCGAGCGGAAGCGCGTGTAGAGCGCGGAGGTCAGCACCTCGGCCGGCACCGCCTCCTCGATCGCCGCCTGCACCGTCCAGCGCCCCTCGCCGGAATCCTCCACATGGCCCGAGTAGGCGGCAAGCTCGGCGTCCTGGGCCAGCGCCGCGGCCGTGAGGTCGAGCAGCCACGAGGTGATGACGCTGCCGCGGCGCCACACCTCGGCCACGTCGGCGACCTCGATGTCGAGGCGCAGCTCCGCCGGCAGCCGGAGCGAACCGGCGTTCTTGAGGATATCGAGCCCCTCGGCCATGGCCTGCATCATGCCGTACTCGATGCCGTTGTGGATCATCTTGACGAAATGGCCGGCGCCGTTGGGCCCGGCGTGCAGATAACCCTGCTCGGGCCGGGCATCCCGCCCCTGCCGTCCGGCGGTGGTTGGTATATCGCCCTTGCCGGGCGCCAACGCCGCGAACAGGAGAGGGCGCTCGACGATCCGCTCCTCCCCGCCGATCATCAGGCAGAAGCCGCGCTCGAGCCCCCACACGCCGCCGGAGGTGCCGACGTCGAGATAGTGGAGGCCCCGAGCGCCAAGCTCGCGGGCGCGGCGCACGTCGTCCTTCCAGAAGGTGTTGCCGCCATCGATGACGGTGTCGCCCGGCACCAGCAGCGTGCCGAGCTCGCCGATGGCCGTCTCGGTCGCCGCGCCGGCCGGCAGCATGACCCACACCACCCGCGGCGCGGACAGCGCTTGCACCAGCTCGGTGAGGCTGCCGGTGGCGCGCGCGCCCTCGGCCGCGAGACGGCGGCCGGGCTCCGGCTCGCGGTCGTAGACCACGCAGGCATGGCCGCGGCGCATCAGGCGTCGCGCGATGTTGGCCCCCATGCGGCCGAGGCCCAGCACGCCGATCTGCATGTCCTTGTCTCTCCAAAAGAGCTGTGTCGGCCCGGTCCTCGCGGCCCTTACCCTGGCACCCATGGCCGCGCATCATTTACAAGGCGCGGCGCGGATGATAGAGGGCCTGATCCGTGGCACGTGCAAAGAGCCAAATTCCAGCCCGCAACGCAACGGCAAGCCGCAGTAGCTCAGGGGTAGAGCAACGCATTCGTAAGGCTCCCCCCGTCAAAATTCCTAGGTGAATCAAGGGGCGGTTGGGGGCTCTTGCGGGCACGGCCGGGTGCAGGAAGGTTGATTTTGCGACGCTTCAGCGCAATAGGGCGTAAGCGGTACAGGCCAGTTTCGGGCCAGTCACTTCAATCCCACAAGCCACAGGCGACAGCACCCCAATCCTCGCATTGACCTAACACTTACGCGGTGCCCTTCGGTATCGTTCGCAGCCTCCGAGGCCCCGCTAGGCTGAAAGCTGGAACAAGATCTTTGGGCGCGCCCTATCCCGGGAGGCGCGATAGTGATGGTTGCGGGGGCACGAAGCCACTTATACCGAACTAAGCTGCGACTCTGACTGGTACTCCCCAACATTCCGCGCCGGCACGGCTTCGGCGGCGCTTAGCCTGGATGGGCTTGACCTCGACCCGATGCGGCGTCGTGGCCTGGAGGAGTTGCGCGCTGCAATCCGCGAGCAGTGGCGGATCCGACCCAAGGGGAACTTCTGTTCCCGGTACACGCGGGTTGAACCGGGCACACCGCGAATGTGCCGAAGGCGGGCGTGCCCGTCCGCTTACTGAGGTAAACCAGGCTAGATGTGCTCGTGCGGAGCCTTACCGCCCTTGACCCATTCCAGTCATAGCTTAGGTCGGCACGCTGCAACGCAATATCTGCCGCGGGCGCTCGGTCTTTGCATTCCGCCGTGGATCCTGCTGCCACGGCGTGATCGCGAGAGGAGAAGGCGG
>Ga0247727_10007848_pt1 | contig 20111 bp, 12 predicted proteins | sample WisWelCaveWW1625_FD_202498 | JGI IMG/M metagenome (GOLD analysis project Ga0247727, IMG submission 202498) | Biofilm microbial communities from Wishing Well Cave, Virginia, United States - WW16-25 | ecosystem: Environmental > Aquatic > Deep subsurface > Groundwater > Cave microbial mat | place... | reverse complement strand
AATCGGCATCACCGCGGTGGAAAGCGGCACGACGATCAGGTCTTTGACGTAATCGACCATGTTGTAAGCCGCGCTGTACAGGCCGACGGCTTCGGCGCCCTGATAATATTGGATGAGATAGCGATCGGCATACGCCAGCAGCATGGAAACGAGCTCGAAACCAATCAACGGAAAACCATACGCCAGCGCGCGGCGAAAAGTTTCTCCGGACCAGTAGCGGTGGTGCGGCGCAGTTTTTTTATAACGCCAGATGACCAGCACCGCCAGCGCGGGAAACATGCCCACCATCTGCGCGCAATAGAAACCGGTTAGCGAGCTCGACACATAAAACACGAACAACAGTACCGCGCCGAGACTGAGGTATTTGCTCACCACGCGGTAGCCGTTGAGAAAAACCGTCTGCTGTTCGGCGCGCAAAAAACCGAGCAGCAGGCTTTCCATGGCGCGCAGAAAAATCAGCCCGCAACTGATCAGCAACAGATAACGCGTGCCGTTCTCGCCGAGCCAGCTTTCCGGCACAAACGTGATCGCGAGTATGCAAAGAAACGTGACGCCGAGTGCGAAAGTCAAACCGCCGTACAGCAGCGAGGTGATCAGCGTCAGTTTTTCCTGCTTTTGTTTGTGGCGCGAAAATTCGTCGTAAAAGCGCACGATACTGTTCTGCAAACCGCCTTTGGAAAACGCGAGAAAGATGAGCAGCGCATTGGAGATCAAATTCATCACGCCGTAATCCGCCACCGAAAAAATTCGGGTCAGGAGCGGAAACGAGATGAACGTTGAAATCAGCACCAGAAACTGCCCGATCGAGTAGTGCGAAAATTGTCGCAGAAATTTTCCTAACAAAGGCGTTTCCTGTAAAATTAAAGCCTGCAGAATAAAATTTTGAAAGCCTCTTTGTCATTTTTTTGAACGCGGATGACGCCGATTACGCGAATTAACACGGATAAAGCAAAAACAAAAATCTGTGACAATCCGTGCCATCCGTGTTCAAAAGCTTTTGGCTGCAGTCAGTCCGCGTTATGAAGTTGACTGGCGATCCTTCCTTTGCAGCAACCGGCTGTAGAGCTGCTGATGGGCTTCGGCCATTTTCTCGACGCTGAAGTGCTGCTGCACGCGTGTTTTCGCGGCTTCGCCCATGTGTTGGAGTTTGTCCGGCGATGACAGTAATTTTTCCAGCGCGTTGGCGAGCGCGATGCTTTCGGCGGGCGGAACGAGGTAGCCGTTCAGGCCGTCGATGATTTGCTCGAGGTTGCCGCCGGCACGAGAAGCGACAACGGGTTTGCCCGCGGCCAGCGCTTCCAAAATCGAATTGGAAAATCCTTCCGACAATGATGGCGCGGCGAGAACGTCGATGGCATGCACGATTTCCGGAACGTCCTGTCGCGAGCCCATAAACCAAATCTGCTTTTCAGTTCCGGCGGCGGCGACGAGTTGCTGCAATGAATTTAACAGCGCCGCCTCGTTGCAATAGCCGCAGAGCAACAGTCGCGCATTCGGGAAACGGCGCGCCAACCGGTTGAAGGCTTCGATGAGATAACGATGGCCTTTGGCCGGATGAAAATTGGCGATCAACGCGATCGCCAAATCCTCCGGTTGCAAGCCCAGCTCGGCGCGTTTGGCGTCCCGACGGTTCGCGCGATTGATTTTTTCCAGATCGACACCGTTGTAAAGAACCGTAATCGCTTCCGCCGCCAGGCCGGAACGTTTGGCCAGCGCCTCGCGCACCGCGCCGCAATTGACGGTGACGCCATCAATCAACCGGCGATCCGTCCAGTGATTGAGGCGCGAAATCCATTTGCCGTCAAAGCCGCCGAGATCGCGATGGCTGGAAATAATGATCGGCACTCGCGCCAGCGCGCCGACCAGCGCGGCGAGCACGTTGCTCGTGGCGAGATAAGCATGAACCACGTCCGGTCGATACTGCCGGAAAAGGCGATAGAGTCTTCGCAGATCGCGCCATGCTTCGGCTTTCACCCAATTGTCGCGACCGAGAGCCTCAAAACCGATTTCATTTTTTTCCAACTGCGCACGAATTTTTTCATCGACAAAGGAGAGTACGATGAAATGCGGTTGGAATTTTTTGTGGTCGAGGTGCAGCGCCAGTTCGACAATTTGCAGCGGCGTGCCGCTCTGATCGAGTTTGTCGGCGAGATAGACGACGCGAATTTTTTCCGGCACGTCTCACCTCGCCGTTCGATGTAACGCTTCGCCCAGACGCACGCGGGTTTCATACCAGCGCCGCGGATCTTTCACCCATTGCTGCAGCGTCGGATGGCGGCGATCTTCCCACCAGCCGGCGTAGCGGCCTTCTTCGAAGCCGCCTTTGGCGTCATACTGCTGACATAACGCGCTGGCGATGAGCGCGTCAACGGCTTCATTCGCTAATTTTTCCTGCCCCTGTTGCGCGAGCAGCCAGAGATATTCGTAATCCTGCATCCCGCGCCGCCAGAGTTTCATGCGATACGAGCTTACCGGCCCGTCGATCGCGGGCAAACCGATCTGCGGCAGTTTGCGGCCCGGATAAAACAACAGGCCTTCGCCGTCGCCATGATACGCGTCGAGTTGTTGATACGGCGCGTCCGACCAGAAATTTGAGGCCCAGAAAAAAACGCCGTCGACTTTATATTTCCACGCGACCCACGCCCACGTGCGAAAAGCGAGGCCGTAGGTGTCAAGCACTTCCAGCCCGATAAACGGCTCGGCATACGCCTGATAAAACCACGCGCGCTTGCCCGCCTTTTGTTCGCTCTGCACCTGCGGCGGATAATAATGCCCGGCAAAGATCGCCCACAAATCGATATAAGGCTTCAACGCGTCGGTCACCGGATGCGTCAGCATGAATTGCAATTTTTTTGAACCCGCATGCACCGCCTCGGCGTAGCGCTGAATCGTGGGGAAATCATTGGCTTTCGGCTCGTCAATCGTGTAAACGAAGGTCGATTGGAGCGGCCAATTTTTCTCAACGAAATGTTTTTCGATTTCGGCGCAATAGGTTCGAATGGCGTTGCGGTCGGCTTCGCTTAATTCGCGCCGCCAGTTTTCGCGGAGCGGCGCTTCCCAGATCGCGACCGGAGTTTTGTTTTCAAACAGCGCGCCGTCAATCACTTTGCCCAGATAAGCATCGTAAGCGCGCCAGTCGGCTCGAAAAAGATTGCCATTTTTATCAAATTGCAGATGCGGCTCCAGACCCCAGTGCCCGTTGACGAAACGATGCGCGTGCGCCATTTTTTCGTAATGCTGCAAAACGCTCCACGTTGGTTCCGAAAGCTCCCACGGCGTTTCTTCGCCTTTGGTGAAACGATAGCCGTAAAGATCGGCGAAGGCTTGCAGATGCGAAGTCGCGGGCAACGTGAAATTCCACACTTTGAGTTTGACGGTGAGGCGCGCCAGAGTATCGCTGCCCGCGAGCACCGATAAAGGACCTTGATAATCGCCCGGCGGTGTGGTCGGCTCGACATAAATGTCGAGCCACACGGGTTGGTTGCGCCCGGCAGTTAAATCAAACGGGGCGCCGACCGGCTTCGCGGAAACGCCGTACGGATCGGCAAACGGAATCAGTGCGTCGGGATACTCGTTCGCGCCGGTGCTGCCCGGACGATTTTGCGATTTGACGGCCGTGTACCATTCGCGAAAAAGTGAAATGTGCGGCGCGGTAATTTTGCCCGATGAACTTCGCAACTCGCGGCAAGCGACCGTGACCTGGGACAGATTTTTTTGCGGCGCGAGAACAAGTTGCAACGCAACAAATTCATGGCGTGCGCTGTGCAATGTAATCGTTTGCGTGGCGCCGTTCCAGATATAATTTTGCAACTGCGGCGGATCGGCCGGCAAAATTTTTGAAGCGTCGCCGATGGCCCAAACCTCGAGGCGGTGGTCGCGCTGTTTCACGAGCACGGTTCCATTTTCCACCAGCGACTGTGGTGGCGGACTATTTTTTCCAAAGAACATTTGCTGGAGTAATTTCGCCGCCGACACGGCGGCTTGCCGCGCTTCCGTGACGCCGTTCTGCCGCGCCATGGCCGGCGTGGCAAAAAAATTTTTGTCATGCGGCAGGCTGACGAGCAGCGCGCCGCAGACGACACTGTCGAATAGGTGTTTGAGTCTCATGGATGAAATGCCTTTCATCATGTTGCCGGTTTAAACTCCGCGCTTGATTGAGCAACAACATTCCTGACGGAGTTTGGGCAGAATAAAGATTGTCACGGATGCCTGACAATCAGGCGAGACTCGTCAAGGAGTGTGAGGTAACCGCAGGATCGTATGGCTTCGGTCAACTACCGGACGCGGTCGCATTCATGTAGCGGTATTCGGCGATACGCTCCAGGCGATTGCGCCGCAGATAAATGTAGGCGTAAGTCAACCCCAACATCACCCAGTATAAACCGACCAGTTCTTCGCGGCCAAAGCGGGAACCAAAAATATTGACGATGGTCATGCCGCCGATGCCGCCCATCGCGCCGAGCATCCAGCCGCGAATAAAGCGATCGCCGGAGGTGCGGTAAATTTTCAGCATCGAATAAAACGGCACGCCCAACACCAGCAGAAAAGCGGCGAGGCCGCCCATGCCGGTTTCGGCGGCGATCAGCAAATATTCGTTGTGCGCATCCATCTGCGGCTCCATGTTCGCATATTCCGGAATCGCGTATGGAAACACGCCGAAGCCGATGCCGCTGAAGGGATGCGTTTCGATGATACGATACGCGCCGCGCCAGATGCGCATGCGCAGCGCCGCGCTCGGCTCTAGATAGCGCTCCGGATCGTTCGGCGAGGGAATGCGGCCGCCGACGACTTCATTGGAGACGACTTGCGTGCTGCTCACGCGCTCTTGCACGGTTTCGGGCGTCCAGGATTTATAAAAAACGGCAGCCACGGCGAGAATGGGCAGCAGCCAGCGAAAACGGGTGAGCGCCACAAACAGCAGGGCCACGGCGATGCCTAAATAAGCGCCGCGTGAAAACGAGAGCAGCAACGGGATCATGCTCATCATAAACAATCCGAGCAGCACGACGCGAGGCTGAGTTTTTTTTGCAAAGAGGCCGATGGTCAGCGCCAGCACTGGATAATAAACAAAGAAGGCGGCGAGATCATTTTCCGCGCCGAACCCGAACGGCCCGCCAACGCGGTTCTCTTCATTAATTTCATCCCAGCCAATGTTGTACAGATCTTTGAGCGTCCACACCGTGACGACGGCCAGCATGATCAGAACAGTGACGACCATTCTCTTGATGGCCGGCCGCGAGAAACGTGTATTGGCAATGGGGAAGAACAACAGCATCGGCGTCATCCAGCGTTTGAACGGATTGAGCTGTTCTTCCATAAACCCCGTGCCGCCGAAATCGATGCTTTTGAACAGCGCGGCGAAACAAACCAGCACGAACAACACCAGCACGAGATTCATGCCGCTCCAGTTCAGCAGCCGCTCGCGGCGCAGGACGGCATTGACCACCCAGACGGCGAAGATCACGGCGGCGAGGCCGTTGAAGGCGTTAAACGAGCCGAGCAGTTTCAGGCCATACGGCACGGAAGATTGCAGCGGCAGCAGAATGATCATGGCATGAATCAACACTTCGTAGTGCGCGACGCCGGCAATCGCCAGAATCGCGCCGACAATCAGCCCGGCCGCAATACCCGCGGAAACCTGCGCAATGACGCCGGCCACGACGAAGGCGACGAGCAACGCCGCGATGGCGAAATAAAGATTGACCCGATCGGCGGGCTGACTTAATAACATGAAGATTTATTATTTTATAATAACGAAACTTATGACGACGCAACTAACTTTCACGACCACGAAGCTGTTTAGAACTTTTTAAATTTTAAATTTTCAATTTAAAATTTACCAGGCTCCAGGTGGCGACTGAAAAGCCGCGCGACGAAATTATATTTTCGACTCCACCTGCACGGAAGCAGTGTTGGCAGGGAGGAGGCGTCGAGGCGACCGGCGATAATCGGTTGCGCCGTATTCTTTTTGCAGCGGCGCACGGTTAAGAACGACGCCGGTGGCCGCGGCTTTGGCTTTCTTCAAAATTTTCACCGCCTGCCGCGCCGCCTCCATCTCGGTGCGGCCGGCTTCCACCACCACGAGCACGAGATCGACATACGGCACGAGCAGCAGCGGATCGGAAACCGGCAACACCGGCGGCGCATCGATGATGATGACTTCATATTGCTCGCGCAAATTGGCCAGCAGCGTTTGCATTTTGGCATTGATCGCCAGTTTTTGAAACGACACGATGCCGGTGCCGGTCGGAATGAAATCCAGCGCCGAACCGTTCAGCGAGATTTTGTTGCGCATGGTGTCCGGCGTGATTTCTTCCGCCAACCAGTTGGATAATCCCATTTTCGGTTTGACGCCAAGACGCAAATGCATCGTCGGGTTATAAATATCCGTATCGAGCAGCAGCGTCTTCCTGCCGTAGAGCGTGTAGCTCGCCGCGAGATTCATCGCGATGGTCGATTTGCCTTCACCACTGCTGGGGCTGGTGACCATCACCACGCGGCGGCCCTTAAATTCCGCCAACAGCAAATCCGTGTTGGCGCGCAGCGCGCGAAAATTTTCTGCGGCCTCGGAATAGGGCGCCTCCAGCGGAATCACTTTGTCTTGCAGTTTCGGATCCGGCTCCGGCGCCCCGGCGCTGAAGAGGCCGCGCCGCTTGCTCTCGGGCGCGTTGAAATCAACGATATTGCCCAGCACTGGCAGGCCGAGTTTTCGCTCAACCTCTTCATTGGTCTTCACCGAACGATCCAGCGCTTCTTTAAGATAGGCGAGGCCGACACCGAGCACGAAACCGACGAACAGCCCCATAATGAATTTAAATTTGCGATTGCGCGGTTGCGGCTCCAACGGGCGCTGCGCCGGCTCGAGAATGTTGACGTTGATGGCTTTCTCCGCATCGAGCGTGCGAATTTTTTCGTAGGTTCCGACCATCGCCTGATACGAGTCATTGGCCGCGTCCATTTCGCGACCGAGCTTGATCACTTCCTGCTCTGCTTCCGGCATGGCGGCGAGCAGGCGGCCACGAAAGTCCGCCGCCAGTTTTTCCATGCCCTCTTTGCGGGTGCGCAGATTGTTGAGTTCGATTTCCGTCAGCAGGCGCTCGATAAAAAGATCATACCAAACCATCGCCGGATCGCCGAGCTGAATCGTATCACCCGGTACGGCATTGGCGCCAAGCCGCCGCAATTCCTGAACGGTGTTCTCGATGTCATGCTTCAGGCTTTGAATGCGCGGATGTTTGTTCGTATAATTTGTCGATTGCGCACTCAACTGATTCTCCTGCGCCACCAGCCGGCGTTTCAGTTCGTCGAGGCGCGGCAGCAGCAATGCCATATTGATTTTGCTCGCCGCTTTGGAGGCGAGTTTGTTCAACTGGTTGTCGAGCGCGGCGAAACGCGATTCGGCAAGTTTTTGCTGGCCGGAAATCTCGATAATTTTATTTTCCAGATTATCCAGTTGCTCGGCGAGCCGCTGATGTTCGCGGTTTTCGGAAGTGATGCCGTGGGCCCGGCGAAATTCCGACAAATTATCTTCCGCTTCGACAAGGCGTTGATAGGAACGATCCAGTTGATCCTGATAATAGCCGCGCAACATCTCGACGCGTTTTTGAATCATTTCCAGATTGAGCGCGCGGAATTGCTCGCCGACGTTTTTGACGATGCGGTAGGCTTTGTTGGGATTGGTCGACATATATGAGACTTTGATCATATTGCCGCCGCGATGATCGACCTGCAGATTTTTGAGCAGTTCGATCACAGCGTCCTTCTGCAATTTATCGCCGGTTTTTTCATTCTTGCTGAGCAGGTCCGTGAAGAATGAGGACGCGTCGGCCGGTTCGGCGGCGGAAAGACCGAGACTATCTTTCGCCATCGCGCTCACCACCCGACTGGCAAAACTTTGGCTCGCGATCAGATCCATGTAATTGGCCACCGTCAGATCGGGGCTGACGCTAAGATTGTTGGTCAATAAGCTGGCGATGGAATTATCCGAAACCTCCAGCGCGATCGAGGCCTGATAGGCTGATTTGGAGGTCCAGAGCATGACGACCAGCGGCGCTAAAACGGCCAGCACGCAGAGGATAACAATCCGGCGGTGTTTTTGAATGATCCGGATATGTTCCTTGAGTTGGAGCTTTTCAAAATCCATGATGAAATCTCCTTGCTGAGACAAAGACGGTTACATGATTTCCTAAACGGTCGCCGGAAAATATTTTCCCGGCGGCGTGGCCAACCTCAAAAAGTTTGGCCCGTGGGTTCGTTATCTTTTGTTTTACCATGTGGCGCCACATTTATACGGCGCCGGTTTATTTTTAAACCTGACAGCTTACAGGCTCCCGCGCCTCTTTTTGTAATTTGATCGTTAAACTCTGCGTGCCGTCGTCGGGCGATTGATCATGGCCGTTGTTATCGGCCCATTTAATCTGCTCGATGGTTCGTTCCTCTTTATTGCGCTGCACGGTCGAATAAATCGAGTACAGGACCACGCGGCGCAGCTCGCGAATATTTTCCGGCCAATCGTGCGTCTCCAGTTGCGCCAGCGACCGCGCCGTGAAAATTGGCAGCTCGCGTCCGATATCCGCGGCCAAGTGGTTCGCGAAATGATCGACAAATTTCGGGATGTCCTCGCGACGTTCGCGCAACGGCGGCAGGTCGCATTGATAGACGGTGAGCCGAAAATAGAGATCCTGACGAAATCTGCCGGCGGTGACTTCGAGGTCTAAATTTTTTCTAGTGGAAGCGATGAGGCGAAGATTGATCTTTCTGGTCGCGTGGCTTTCCGGATGACAGATAGTTTTTTCTTGCAACAGCCGGAGAATTCGAAGCTGCAGGGTCGGCGGCAGAGCATCCGCGTTTTTCAGAAAAACAGTTCCACCCTCGGCTTCGCCGAGCTTACCCCGGTGCGCGTCCGTCGCTCCGAACAGTTCTTTCGCGAGCTGCTCTTCCGAAGCGGCCTGACACGGGAAAACGACAAAAGGCCCCGAGCGTTGTTTACCGGCATGGTGAACGGCACGCGCAAGGCATTCCTTGCCCACGCCGTTTTCGCCTTGAAACAACACGGGAACGCGACTATCCAATATTTTACCGATTTTTTTATACACCTGCCCCAGCAACGGGCTGCACGATTCCAGCATGAAGGCTCGGCCTGATTGCAGTCGGGCTTCATCCGGTAAAGTGTAAACCCTTGGTGTTACAGCCAGACTTTGTTTTTTGCCAAGTATTTTCATTGTTAAAATCCTTTAACGGAACTTGGCTCCCGTGTCTCTCTCTCGCCAATTATTTACCGGCAGTCGTTTGCAACTGCGTATTTTTTTATTTTGAATTGTGCAGACGTGCAGTCACCGTGATTTTTTCCGGTGGCCGGGCGCAGGGTGCGAAGGTCGGACAGGGCGGTGGGACGGATTGGCGCCGGCAGCAAATAAACAAAGGATTTTTTATCGCGGCCAGTAAAAACGATGTCGGATTTGAGCGTGTCCAGAAAATTCAACATCGCGGCCGAAAGGTGAAGTTGGGTTTCGGTATTCGGCGAAGCGGTGATGATCCAGACGCGCCGCGTCGCCCGTTCGGCAATGATTTTTTGCAGCGCTTCGACCGAGGGAACGACTTGGGTGCCGGTATAAATATCGAAGTATTTTTGATCGTCATGATATGATTGATACGCAAACGCATCGGAGCGCAGCCAGTAATCGGCGCGGCCCAGATAATTGCGCTGCGCCAGCCAGTCCACGACGATGACGATGTCGTTTTCAACGCGTTGCGATTGGACATAATTCGCCGGCGCTTGATGATCGGGCATCAGACGAAAATGCGAGCCGGGCGCGGAGCGATAATCGACGGGATCGCCGTAATCGCGGGTCAGCAAGTTATAAAGGCGTTGCGGATAAATCTGCTCGCAACAACCGACGAACGCGAGACTGAGCAGCGCCAGCACGACGACACACCGGCTTTTTTTCGCCTGGCGGCGGTTTAGCCAGTGACGCGCGGCGCGAAAAATTTCCGCAAAGGTAAAAACATAAATCAGCACAAACAGCGGATTCACGTGGAAATTGAGGCGATATTCCAGCCATTCGGTTTTGATGAAACCGGCGGCGAGCAGCGGCATGACGAAACCAATGAAAATGAAGAAGGCTTTAACTTTGCAATCATTGGTCGCGTCCTGGTTTGGCGCGCTTAAATAAAAGAGCCGCAACAATCCGGCGCCGACCACCGTGGCCATCAGCGGAAAAGCCGAAATAAAGCAGAGGTAATACAGCCTGGGCAAACCGGCGTCGCTTTTGATGACGGCTTTGAAGCGCTCCAGCCCGGTGGCGGCGTTGGCGGTCGAATCAAACAGCCCGTACGCCGTCCAGAATCCGAACGCCAGCAAAATGAGAATCGCCATCATCCGAATCTCGCGCCGGGCGAGGCTGTAGAAACCTTTTTCGGAAAACAGCAGATATAAAAATAAGATGATCCCGGCCAGCAGAATCTGATGTAAAACCAGAATCAGAATAACACTTGCCATCGCGACCGGCGTCCAGTATTCTCCCGGATAAATTTTTTTGGCGAAAAAGCAGGAGCCGGCCAGAAACGCGGCGAGGCCGGACCACAATAACGACGGCGATTCGGTTAAAGCCGATGGCACCGGCGGGAACTGGAGAAAGTTTTTCAACTGCACGCCGCCGGCTAATAAGGAAAACTGGCCGGCAGCTTTTTGCGCCAGGGGTTCCGGAATGCCGAAGCCGAATTGCACGAGATAAAATTGCGCCCCGGCCACCAGCATGAGCGCGAGGGCGGCGACAAACAGAGGCGTGCGCGGCAACCGGTTGCGCCGTTGCCGGGTGATCAACGCCAGATACAACAACGCCACGGCGCCGCCAAGCTCGTGCAGCAGCACTGTGAGCATCGCAATCGGAATGCTAATCACAAACCAGCGCTGGTCGCGCTCAATCACGCCGCGATAAATCGCGTAGAGCGTCAGCGTGTAAAAAAAAGCGAACGGCGCATACATCCGCGCATGCCGGGCAAATTCCAAATCCCAATAGGAGAAGGCGAGTACGAACGCCGCGACCAGACCGAGGCGACGGGAAAACACCCGTTGGCCGAGCTTATAAATGACGAAAATCGTGCCGGCGCTGAACAACACGCTCGGCAGACGGAGCGCCATCTCGTGAAAACCAAACAACGTTGCCGAGAGCGCCGAGAGATAAGTGGTCGGGAGCGAACGCAGATAGATCATTTCGGAAGGGAAGCGCGGATAACCATGCGCAAGAATTCCCCGCACTGCCAGCGCGGTGATATTTTCATCGCCCCAGAAATTGAGATAACCGAGATGCCACAGCCGCAACAGCAGGCCGCTAACGATAATCACGATGAGCAGGCCTGTTATCAAACGCCCATCCTCGAGCATTTGCCAGCGCTTCATGAGGTGTATTCCACACTTGTTTCTTCTCCGTCACAAACCGGAACGTCGATTACGGTGACATGAGCATAAGGTTGATTCAGGGGTGTCTGGTTTTTGCAGGATGTACAGACTATGGCCGGAAAATGGCGAGAGAATTTATTTCTTCTGTCGCCATTGCCGCAGTTGACGTTTGACGGTCATCGCCGCCCAAAATGCTGCGTTGACCACGGGCGCGAAATAATTGGCGCGATAATCCGGGGCCGAGTTGACGACGTCATTAAAACTCAGAATAACATCTTTGTATTTTCGGATGTCATGCCGAAATTGCAAAATATCCTCCGGCGTCCATTCATTATGATGATAGCACACCGTCCACACGCCGAAAGGCATGGGACGAAATCCCCAGAGTTGTTGCGGCACCCACAGCATGCCGTTCGACTCGACGCGAGGAAAAACAAAGAAGCCGTCACTAATAAAATTAATGCGAAATTTTTGTAATGCCGTGATCGTTGCCGCATCAAATGCATGCGCCGGGGCGATCCAGATCTCGGCGCGCACGCGCTCGCGTTGGAAAATTGCCAGCCCATTTTTTAACTTCGCTTCTTGCTCCGTTGCGGGCAGGCCGGCAAATTCGCTGTAATGATTCAAGCCGACGATCCCCGCGTTCGTGGTCACGTAACGGTGTTGGTAACCGTGCAAACCGATCGTCCAGCCGCGACTTTGCCAGCGTCGCACCTGTTGCCAGAAATCCGGCCGCGCCGGCGCCACTTGCAAATGCGGATCCTGATTATCCGGCACCACCGCCAGCAGCGGCTGAATCCTAAATTCGCGCAAAATCTTTTCAACGGCCGCCCATGTGTCCCAGTTCATCGTCGGGCAAATGTCGTCGAAACGGATTAAGTATTTGGCGCTCATTTGCTTTTGACGAAAAATATTCTGTCGTTGCGGCCGGTCGAGTAATCCTGCGTCAGGTCAGCCAGCGGATATTTGCTCAACAGGCGCGCGATTCGTCCCTGCGGCGGAAAAGGATGGCCGATCTTCCACGCGAAACGGTTATTCAAAAAATAGATGAGCTTGGTTTTGCCCCGGATGGTCGCGAATACGGTGTTGTTGGTGTCGATATATCCCGCGCCGCCGGGCTTGACCAGATTGTAGATCAGCCGGGCGAACTGCCGGTCATTTTTGCAATAATACCAGCAGATGCGATTGAACACGAAATCAAAAGGCTGCGCGATAAATTTTTTCGCCTCTTCCATGTAACCGATGGAAAATTGCAATTTGACGCCGGCGGTTTCGGCGTGTTGCAGCGCGATGCGCCGGTAATTGCAACTGATGTCATGCCAGGTCACTTCGGCGCCGCGTTGCGCAAAGGCGACGCTGTATTGACCGGGGCCGCCGCCGAGATCCAAAACCCGTTTGCCTTTAAACCCGCCGATTTTTTCCTCCAGTTGCGCCAACAATTCAACATTGACTTTGCTCCACTCCACCGCCGCATATTTCCCGGCGTATTCATCCGGCACCGGATCCCAGCCTTTTTCCGGCCGGTGGAAAAGCGCGTGCAGCGTGTTGTACATATCTTTTCCCTGGTGTTTGCAGCTTGATTTTTTTCAGCGTCCGGTTTTTAAGAACAATTCATATTTTACAATACCCGCAATGAAGAAATAAGCAGAATTGCTCCTCCGGCCATTGTTTGGACGGCAAATAAAAAAGGGAACTGATTGCAGTTCCCTTCATGCTAAACCGCCGTGGAATGGATGAGTTGCGCCAGCCTGGAGAAATCCACTGGCCCCGACAAGCGAATGATCACGCCAGAGGAAAACTCGATGACACATTGCAGCGAATGACTCGGGAGCGCGCGCGGTTCTTGCACGTGCAGTGGAATAAACCCGTTCGGGGTCGTGGCGGGCTTTTCAACTTGACGCTGGCGGGCGCGGTATTTCTTCAGCCAATTTGGGGGGACCGCGGCGGTGTTTTTTGCCTAAACTGAGCGGTTTTCCACTTTTGTTGTTAAGAGCTTTACTGAAGAACCATCATTTTTTTTGTGATAATCGTGATATTTCCTGTTGGCGATTTCGCTTCAAGCCGATAAAAATAGATGCCGTTCGTCACGCGGTTGCCAACGGCATTGCGGCCATCCCAGCGCGCCACATGTTCACCGGCCGGCTTGAGCGCAACCTCAAGCAAAGCCACTTGACGGCCGGTTAAATCGTAGATTGCCAGCACGACTTGTGATTGAGACGGAAGTGTATAACGAATCGTTGTCACCGGGTTTCTCCCGCTAAAAGCGGGTGAGGTCGCCTCGCTCCAGAAAGGGTTGGGATAGTTTTGTGACAATGTGAATTTTTGTGGCGGGCCGCCAGAATTTTTATCCGTCTCAACAGACGTGATTAAATTATTAATGGCGCCAACAAAATCAACTTTGCCGTGGCCCCATTTATCGTTCGGCACCGTGCCGGTGAAATTATCGGCTTTGGCGCCGGCGATGAGGGCCTGGCGAATTTGTATAGCATCGGCTCGGGGGAATTTCTGCAACATCAGCGCAACGCCGCCGCTGACGAGCGCCGCCGAAAAGCTAGTGCGAAAGCCGATAGCGTGGAGACTATCCTGCAAGATGAAGGCGTTGGGGTACTGCGTCGTCCCTTTCCAAATACTAAATGGCCCCTGAGGGAGAGCATTGGTGGATAAGGTTGAGGCGATCATTTGTCCGGGAGCGCTAATCTCAGGTTTGACGCGACTATCCCGCGCCGGCCCGGGACTGGAGAAAATGCCAATGTCGCCAACTTCCGGCGAGGAGATGGTCAATTGATTGCCGTCGCGATCGATCCAAATTTTTTTGCTGATCCAAGCCCCCACGGTAATAACGTTTTTTGCCGTTCCCGGCACGGTGACTAAACGTGAATAGTCAATATTCGAGGTCAACTCCGCTCCCATCGAGGAGTCATAAAGCCAAAGATCGTAACGGCCCGAGCTTCCTGTAATTGTCAGTGTCCATTTGCCAGCGGTTGGTGGTCGATTGCTGGTAAAGTCAAAAATTCGCAGCGCTACCTGTTTGTCGCCATTGTTCGGATTAACGCCGGCCTGGGCGTTGTCAATGAAAATATTGCCATTGGAGGTATTTTGGTCAAGTCGGCTGCCGCCAGCAACCGGTCCATAATTTGTGCCGTCCGGGCCGGTCAGGCGAAACGAAAGGTTGGCGGTCCCGGAATACCAGAGATCAAAATAAATAAAGTCGTTCTGCGACCCCGAGTTGACGGTGTAGGAAGGAACATTGAAATCAATCGTCACGGCGCTGCCGCTCATGTTCCCGCCGGCGTGTATTTTTTTTTCTCCATCATTGCCGGCGGCGATGACAATGGCTTTGCCCGGCTTTCCGGAACCAACCATGCGATCAATGGCTTGCTCGAAAAGACTCGTTCCATCGTGTGGCCCCGCATGACCACCGAGGCTCAGGTTGGCGACATAAGGTTTACGCATGAGCGTGGCGAGACTGTCAATAAATTTCAAAGCACTGATGACGTCGGCATCGGGAATTTTGCCTAAATCACCAGTCTGGCTTTTGACAAAAATAATATCGGCTTCGGGCGCCATACCCGCGTAAGTTCCCGCCGGCAATCCGGCGCTGGTTCCTGAACCATTTCCGGCAGCACTGCCGGTCACATGCGTGCCATGGCCATTTCTATCGGCCTCGGCGACATTGCCGGCATTGATCTGGCCCTCGCTATACAAAGTGCCGCCGAAAGGACCCGTTCCATCAAGAACACCGTCGTTATTGGTATCTCCCGGGTCGCTCAAATCCAAAAGATACTTGATTCGCGTCGCGCCATTGGCCAGACGAAAATCCTGATGCTTCCAATCAATGCCGGAATCAAGCATACCAACGATGACGCCCTGGCCGCTGAGGTTATATTGTTGCCGCGCCTCGCGGCCGCGAGTCTGAACCACAGCGACGTCGTTGAGCAACTTCAGCGATTGTGACAATTCAATATACACAACTTCGTCAAGGCTTGCCAGGTGGTGGAGACGATCAACCGGCGCTATCGCCGTGGCAATATCGTCAACCACGGCGATGAGGCGTGCGCCTCTGGCGCGAAGCTCATCCAGCGGTCCATTCGTCTTGATGAACACACGCACCCAATTGCCGGCGGCGCTTTCATTCAAAATCGATTTTGGCAGAAACCGGTTTGTTGACAGGATCAAACTTCTGAGCTTGGGATCCAACTTGCGCGCTGCTTGCGGGCTCAATTCACCGGCCAACCCGTTGACAGGAATTGCCAGCGACAGCATCGCCACGAGGGTTATTTTGTGGAGAATTTTTTTTAACATAAAATCACAACCCGGACGAGCCGGAACTAAAAAGAAAAAAGCCTTTGGTATCCGGATTTGCCGAATCGCGCGGATTAACTTATCCGGTTAATTCGGAAAATCCGAATACCATAATTTAAAAGTATGAGTGTGTATCATTTCACAGGTCGGAGTGCCCCGCCTCAGCGGGGCGAAGCTAAAGCTTCGCACGCCGCCTGCACTTTCCTGCAATTTGATACACACTCAAATCATATTTAGATCAGCCTCAGTGTCAGGCTGGGAACATCGACTTCATATTTTTCGTGAATATCAAACAATTCCATGCTCGCCAAATCATCGGCCAGCGCGAACGCATGCACGTCGTGTGTTGCAACAACGGCAGACCAGGAAATATCAATATCGCTGCCGCTTTTTTTTTCCAAAATGCCGACGATCCGGCCGGAATTTTTTTCGTATCGCACCAAAATCGATCGCGGCCCGGCCGGGAGAGCGGCGGATCGAGGTTTCGCCGCGACAACGACATTCGGCCTCGCCGGCGGTTTGGTTTTCTCCGCGACAACGGCTTTCGGCCTGGCCGGCGATTTGGGTTTTTCCTCGGGTTGGGAAGTATCCCGCACCCAGGCGAAAGCGTCTTCCCGCAGTCGTGATTTTTGGGCCATCGTCTTATCCTCGGCTCACGATTTCATGGCACAAAGCCATATAATCTTCAGCGCCGTGGCTGTGCGGCGCGTAATCGAATATCGATTGGCCGTAGCTTGCCGCTTCGGCGAGCGCCACATTGCGGCGGATAAAAGTCTTGAATAATTTATCGCTGAAATGTTTTTGCAAATTTTCGTAAACTTCCTGGTGCAGCTTCAGTCTTGGATCGTGCAGGGTGGCGATGATGCCGGTAATTTCAAGCGCCGGATTGACCCGCTGCTTGACTTTCTCGATCATATCCGTGAGCTTGTTCAGGCCTTTGATGGACAAAAACTCGGCTTGCAGCGGGACAAATACCTCTCGCGCGGCCGTTAGAGCATTCAAAGTGATCAAACCCAAATTGGGCGGACAATCCAACAAAATATATTCATAGCCGAACAAACCTGCAAGCACATTTTTCAGAAAGGCTTCTCGCCCCACTTCGGTGGAAAACTCGATTTCCGCAGTCGACAAATCAATCGAGGAAGGCAGTATGGTCAGCCCATGTTTTTCGATGGCGACTTCGTTGAAAGCCGACTCACCCTTCAAGAGATCATAAATGGTCGCTTCCAAATCATCGGCGGCGATGCCCAGGGAATAAGTCAGGTGCGCCTGCGCGTCGAGGTCCACGAGCAATACTTTTTTGCCGAGGCTCGCAAGCCCGGCCCCGAGGTTGACCGTGGAAGTCGTTTTGCCGACGCCGCCTTTTTGGTTGATAATGGCGATAACGCGAGGCGCAGGCGCTCCGGTTTCGGTCTGTGCGGAGGTTGTGGTCATCGTGGCCTCAGCAACTTCACGTTTTTCTAAGTTCCAACGAATTAGTGGCGCGCTATTGGCGAACTTTCTCGACGCGCCTATCCATTATATTTGACAAACCTGATCTCATAACCCAAAATGCCGGGCTGGTCTTTCTTAATATTAAAATAGTATTTCATCTCCTGATCTCCGGTCTTCGCGACCTGATAACTCCAAGACAATTTATTTGGGGGTGTCCTGGGCGGTGGTGGCGGTGGCGTTTTGGGCGTCGTGGGAATGACTTGCGGAATCCTGAATTTATCAAACTCGGCGCCGGTAAATTCAACAACCGGCTTCGTTTCCATCTCCGGATCGGGATTTAAAAGCGTTCCAAACGTGCCGGCGATCGTGCCGGAGGGGGTTACCGAATTTTCACAAAGCGTATTAAGGGCGTCCCCAACTGATTTCATGCTCGCCGGATAAAGATCGTTCTTGCATTGATGTTGGAACGGCAGCCGATCCGCATCCAGTTCGCACAACAAAGCATTCAAAATATCCTTGACCGTCACCCGGCCATCGCCATCAAAGTCCGGCCATTTCCCCGCCAGCGCCGTTTGCAAAAGCGCTTGCACCGTGATTTGTCGAGTGCCGCAATCAGCCGGAGTTTCGAAGCCAACGTGTTTGGCCATGATGTTGCACAAGGCCCTAAACGCGTCACCAATCGTTTTGGTCGTCGCCGGCGGATAGAGATCATGGGCACAAAGAGAATCAGGCGGCTCGTGTCTGGAATCCAGGGGCAGCCGATTCGCATCCAAGTGGCAGAGCAAAGCATCCAGCGCATCTTCCACCGTTGCCGTGCCGTCTTGATCCAAATCCGGCCAGAGGAGCTTGGGAGGAGTAACCGAGTCGTCAACGATGGTTTTTCTAAAAAGCGATTGCACGGACGGAGGCGCGCCTGCGGCCTCGCCGCAAGCCGGAACCGTATAGATGGCAATTTCAGAGGCCCGGCTTAAATTCGCATTGAAACGCACGGGCAAATGAACCGGTTGATCCAAAGCATCCCGAAGAGTGGCTTTCACCTGCTGGCTGCGATTGGTGTCGTCCAATTTCCAAAAACATTCGGCAATGCCTTCAAGTTCGCCATCATCCTCGGTGCCGGTTTCGACAATCAAAGTTTTAAATGCAGGTGAATTCGGATCGGCACTCAAGTGAAGCGTGCCTTGCCCATTCGGAAGGATTTCAAATTTGATTGGCGCCCCGGCCACTCGGCGTTGGCCATTGGTTACACCGACTTGCAACGGTTTGGCCAAAATTTTTCCGGGGATGGTTTCTTGCCCATCGCCGCTGATATAAAACACATTGAGCTGATCCACCAACGGTGAGAAGATACGGCGACAATCGTGATCAAGACGCCAACCGCTGGCCTGCAACTGGAGAATCGCCAGGCGGGAATAATGATGTTTTATGCCGTGGCGCTGCTCAAACGAGGGATTACCGTCTTGATCGACAGGCCAATCGACATTGCGCGTGATGGCTCGCGCCGGTATGAGCCAATAATCGCCGATCTCATATTGACCGCCGGCATCGAACTGCACTTCGACGCCGTCTTCCAAAGGTATCCAAAAGGCCTGGGTTGGAATCGTGGCGGCTTGATCACTCTCCGTAACATGATCCCACCGCCTGACCTTCCACTTCCCTTTTCCCACCTCGTTCGGCAGCGGCGCCGTTGCCGTATTCGGATCAAAAACCAGCGTCGTGCCTTCGGTTTGGCTGGTCAGGCGCACCAGTATTCCTCGCCCGTCGCGCAGCTCGTGGACTTCATCAAGCACTTCCACCCAATTTCCGGGCTGAAACGCCAGCAAGTCGTCGCGCGGCGCTTCAAAGACAATGATCGTGTTATTGCTGATCTCCTTAATGCGCGCCACCACGCTGCCATTATCGCGCGACCATTTGAAAGCGGCGCTTCCGGTTTTGCCCGGCGCATGAATTTCGACGCGATACAATTGATTGGCGACGCTGCGGGAATCGTCCTGCGATGCAGCGATAGAAGGGGTGCCCGCGGTCGTTGATAACGGCACCGCGTGCGCCGCCAAACGCGCGTTGCGCTCGGCCGTCAGTTTTTCCCATTCATCTTTCTGGCCACAGAGATTGGTAATGCCAATTGCCGGATCCTTCATCTTGAGCAATTTTACTTGACAGACCGTTTTGGTGCGGGTCGTGGTGTCGGTCACGTCCAACGCCACTTCGCGCAAGCTCGGATCGTCGACGATGGTGAGGTGGTGCTGCCAAACGTCTAAATAAGCCAGATGGAAGCCAAGATTATCCGGAGTTGGTTGCGGGAGGGCGGCCGCCGGGTAATCCGGTTGGTTGGTGAAGGGAATGTCTTTTTCAATTTCACAAAGTATGCCGTCAACATAATAGCGCCCAAGAATGGTGACTTCTTCATCCTTTTCATTACGAATTTTAGCTGCCAGAATTTTGGGCTGTCTAGTTACAGGATCGATATCAATTTTGAATCCAGCATGGTTTTCCGGTGCGCCGCTAAGACCAACCATATCCGTGGTTCCGGTCTCAAGGCGATAGGCATTGAGGTCAACCTGCTCGTTCCAATCCGCATCAAGCTGCACGCGGCCCTGCTGCATGCGCACGCCGCTGTAATGTTTGTCGCGCTTGAAGGTGGAACGGGTGATGTCGGATTTCAAAGGGTTGCTCCTAATCAAGAAAAAGATTGTTGTTAAAACAAAGTACTACATGACTTTCGGCTATCTTTAAAATAAGGGAATTTAAATGAGACCTGATTTCATAAAACCCTTGAAAACACTATATAAAATTGTAATAGGTCTCATTTAAATTCCCCATTTTGTATATTTAGCCGAAAGTCATGTACTACTAACTGTCAACCGTCAAATCCACAATTGGGCTAATTGCTGTACAAAGTGCAAAGGTTTGGTTTTTTGAAAACTATGCTTCATCTCAATCTGCTCGTTCCAATCTGCATCCACCTGCACGCGCCCCTGCT
>Ga0247727_10007847_pt1 | contig 20112 bp, 13 predicted proteins | sample WisWelCaveWW1625_FD_202498 | JGI IMG/M metagenome (GOLD analysis project Ga0247727, IMG submission 202498) | Biofilm microbial communities from Wishing Well Cave, Virginia, United States - WW16-25 | ecosystem: Environmental > Aquatic > Deep subsurface > Groundwater > Cave microbial mat | place... | reverse complement strand
TTCGCCGGTTCTCGCGTCCCTCGCCGAAGCCGGCAAACCGCAGCGCCCCGGGATAGTTGTTGACCGCCGGATTGGGCCGGTCCGGCGTGAAGTCCGAATACTGATCGCTGCCGTCGACCGGAGGCCGGGTGAACTCGTAGCGTAGTCCGAGGTTGAGCGTCAGCCGCGGCGTGATGCGCCAGTCGTCCTGGGCGTAGAAGCCGTGATACCGGTAGAGCTGCGCCACGTACCGGATGGTTTCGGTTCGGCCCCGGTTAGCCTCGCCCAGCAGGAAGCTAGCGAACGAGCTGCCGCTCGTCAGGCTGGTCACGCCCGGAACGGAAGTCCCCTGGTAGCTGAAACCCGCCCGGCCGGCGATGTCCTGCTGCCCGTAGCCGTTGGCTCGCTGGCTCTGAAAGCTGAAGCCGAACTTCCAGGTGTGCGATCCGCTGATGTAGTGCAGGTCCTCCTTCATCGACCACAGCGGCTGTTCGGTGCCATTGTAGGAGGTCGACCCCCAACTGTTGAACTCTGAAAATTCCGCCGCCACGAAGTTATCGTTGCAGTCGGGGACATTCTTCATGCAGATCTTGTCTTTCCAGCCCTTGCCCGCGTTGGCCGAAGCGCTCACCTTGTAGAACATGTTGCCGCCGATGGCGAAGTGGTTCAGCAGGCGCGGCGTCAGCGTCCAGTCGTAGGTCATCCGGAAGGCTTCGGTCTCGAAGGTCTGGACCTGCCCATCCCACAAGGGCAGAGGCAGTCCGGGAGGCCCGCTGGGGCCGACCGCCTGGTTGAAGTTGCTGTTGTTGTAGAAGAACCCCACGCGATGCTTGGAGTGAAAGGCGTGGTCCACTTTGAGGCTGTACTTGTTTTGCGGCGAGACGATGGACCCGCCCGTCGAAACGTAGTTGCTCCTCACGTAGTTGCTGGTGCCCGGGAGGCCGCCCCGGTTCGGCTTCACCGGCTGCCCGAAGGCGGCCCACGTCCTGGCGAAGGAGCTGAACCGTGACGCCGGGATGCGGTTGTTGTCAAACGGAGTGCGGATGAATCCGGCCCCGGCCGGGTTGGCGCGCGTCGTCGAGGGGTCGTAGATTTGCAACAGCCGGTTGCCCTGGTCCACCCAGCGGGAGAAATCACCCTCGTACATCTCCGGCGTGGGAATGGAGCGGAAAATATCGTTGCCGCCCACGCGATTGCGAAACCCCTCGAAGGAGAAGAAGAAGAAGGTGCGGTCGCGCCCGTTATAGATCTTGGGAATCCACATGGGGCCGCCGGCGGTGGCGCCGAAATCGTTCTGGCGGTAGACGGCCCGGGTGGCGGCGAAGAACCCGCGCGCGTCCAGCTTCTCGTTGCGCAGAAAATCGTAGGCCACCCCGTGGAATTCGTTGGTGCCCGATTTGGAGGAGAACGTCATCAGGCCGCCCCCGGCCTGGCCGTATTCGGCCCGGAAGCCGTTGGTGTCGACGGCAAACTCCGTGATGGCTTCGAGCGAGGGCGTGTTATAGGCGATCTCGACGGCGTCGGCCGAGCGGTTGGTAGCCACCGAAACGCCGTCCAGGGTAGCCTCCCAGGCGCGGGCCTGCCCGCCGCCGAGCGCCAGCTGGCCGCCGCCCCCGCGCGCTTCCGGCACCGCCGCCATCAGGTCGAACGGGCTTCGCAGCGCCCCGCCCACCACCAGCGGCAGCTCGTCCACCAGCTTGTTGTGCACCGCCGTGGTCACCTTGGCGCTCTCGGTCTGCACCTGCGCGATATCGGCGCGCACCTCGACGGTCTCGGTGACCTGGCCGACTTCCAGACGCGCGTCCACCCGCACCGTGTCGGCCGCCGTCACCACCACCCGGTCCCGCGCCACTTTCTTGAAACCCGGCGCCGAGAACTCCGCCCGGTACACGCCCGGCATCAGATTCGGCGCGTTGTAATCGCCGCCGCCGGTGGTCGTGACCGTAGTGGTCTGGTTGGTGCCCAAGTTGGTGATGATCACCGTCGCGGCCGGCACCGCCGCCGCCGAGGCATCTGTGACCACTCCCGTGATGTTTCCCCGTTCCGTCTGGGAATACCCCACCGCCGCCGCCAACAACGCAATCGCCAGGAATCGAGCGCCCATCTCAGTGACCCCCTTCTAACGCTCTGATTCTACCGAATCCATGGCGCCTTTTCAAGCCCGGCCGGCCCAGCCGAGTGGCACGCGCCAGCGCGCGCCCCGTCCTCTCCCGCTAAGCCTGACCCTCCCCTCTTTCTTCAATGCGGCCAGCACCTTCTTGATGAGCTGGGGACTGGAGGCGGGCAACTGGGCGGATAGGTCCCCCAGGCTGAACGGATCCGGCTGTTGGATGACGGTCCGCCGAACCAGGTCGCTCTTGGCCGGGCGCGCTTTGGCGGATTCCACTTGGCCTTCGAATTCTCGGTAAGCGGAGCGCTGCACGCTGAGGAAAAAGTTCCACCAAGGAACGATTTCGTTTCTGCCCTGGTGCCAACCTTGGGAACATGCCTCCAGAACCTGGTAGTACTCGTCCTTTCTCTCCTCCACCAGGCGTTCCAGGCTGACATAGCGGGCGACGTGGAAGCCTTGCGATTGAAGCAATAGCGTCGTGCCGAGCCGTGAGACGCGACCGTTTCCGTCGCGGAACGGGTGGACGCAAAGCAGGTCGAACACAAAGGTAGCTGCGAGCAATAGCGGAGGAATGCGTCCGTCATCGCACGCCTCCCGGTAGTTCTCGCATAAGGTCTCCATGGTCTTCGGGGTGTGCTTGGCGGAAGTCGGCCTGAACCGGATCCTTCGCCGGCCGTTCGGCAGGATTTCGATGAGCTCGTTGTCCCGCTTCTTCCATTCGCCGGCGTCCCCGGAGTGCCCTCCCTGCGCCAGGGCGTGCAGCCGTCGAATCACGCCGGGGGTGATCAAGACCGGACTTTTCCGGCTGAAGATCCAATCGAGCGCTCTCCGGTACCCGGCCAATTCTTCCTCCGGGCGGTCCCGCGGCTTCGACTTGCCCAGGACCACGGCACGGAGCCGATGGGGCGCGACCGTGACACCCTCAATCCGGTTTGACGATTCGGCGCTTTGGATGACGGCCTGCTCGCGGAGCACTTCGAGGACTTCCGGCTTCTGCCGCATCCAGAGGTCCTGCTTGCCTCGCGCTTCCATGCAGGATCCGAGAAGCCATCCCGTTCCCACCGGAATCGTCGTGTCGATCAGTCTTGGTGCATGGAGGGTGAGCACGGGCGCCCTTCCGAGGAGCTCGGTAGCCTAATAATAGCCTATGGCGGGGCCGGGTAGCCAAATGCCTGTCGCCCCGTGGCGCCAACCGCTCCTTTACGGTCGCGGCTCGGTTACGAGGAGGAGCGAAACCACCTGCCCGCACGCCGCGAAGATGTCCCGTCCCGGCGGCTTGCGATGAAAACTGGTTTGCTGATAGAAAGTAATTGTCCGACCAGTAGGAGAACCGCAAGCGATCCAGAAAGGGCTACTGACGGGCAGTGTCGGTAAAGCGCTCCCACCGCTCCACGAAGGCAAAGACGGCCGCCAGTGTTTCCGTCCCTGTTTGGGTGAGTCTCCGGCGGTCGCCGCGTTTCCGCCTGGCGCTGGCGCTATTTGCCGCCGCGGCGATCCTCGGCTATCACCGCGATGTTTACTGGCGCGCCTTCGACGATCATCCGCAGGAATCCACGGTTTGGTTCCATGCGTTCGGATTCGCTGCCGCCAGCACCGCCTCGCTGTGGCCCAATCCTCTGGTCGCTCGGCACATTGACGTCCGGGAGAGCCAGGTGAAGCCCTATAACCACTGGCCGAACGGATTCTTTCTCTTTTTCGAATTCATCTTGCGCATCTTCGGGCGCACGGAAATCGTCGGCCGCTGGGTGGCCATCCTCGGGACGTTGATGGGCTTCGCCCTCATCATGATTTCCCTCGGCCGGGACGACTGGCTGGTGTACGCTTGCCTCCCGCTACTTCTGCTGAGCGCGGCCGGGCGCGACTCCGTCGGATTCATCTTCATCGATGTGGCGCTGAATCTCTCGATGGGAGTCTTGCTGTGGATCGTCGCTCGTCGGGCCGGAGGCAGACACTACAACTTGGTCTTTCGCGCGGCGCTGTTAGCCGCGCTGGCCTGCAACCACCTGATCGCGCCTTTTGCCGCGGTCGTGATCCTGCTGAAGTGGCGGGAAAGCCGGTCCGCGCGTGGCCTGGCAATCGATGCGGCCATCCTGGCGGCCGGCTTCTTCACCGTGCTCCTGGCCCTTGCTGCCGGAGTTGGCAGCATGGCGGGGGGCGCCGCCGAATTGCTGCGGATCTTTCGCCTCCGCTCCCACACCGCGACCGGCCAGTGGGCCGGGGCGCTCTACGGGGAATGGCGCGATCTGTTCAACCTCGGACCCGCGGGCGCCTTGCTCGTCTTGGCCGCCTGGCTGGTCACCGGGAAGGTGCGAGAGTGGCGTACGGCCGCTCTATTGCCCTCCTACCTGCTCTTCACCCTTCTCTTGCGCCAGTATGTAGGCGGGCACCATTTCGCTCGACTGCCTTTTGTATTTTTTTCGCTTCTGACCGTCGCGGTAGCAGCGGAGATCACGATACAACAAATTGACTCTACGCACCTGCGCGGTCTCATGCGGCTGGCTGCCGTCGTGATGCTGGCGCTTCCCATCAGCGCCGGCAAACAGCAATACGAGATCAATCTAGGGATGCAGATCAGCCGGTCCGCCTTGGCCCGCGTGGTGGGCGATCCCGTTCAGGCTACGGTCCTGGAGGGTTGCAATGCCTTCCGCTTCGAACCCGACTTCCGCGAAGAAGGCTTCGACCCGTTCGGGCTGCTGGGCCAGTTCTATTTCGGACAACAGGTCGTGAACCGGGTTCGCCGCGACGACCCCATCCGTCCTTGCACTGTGAATTGGGAGCGATCTGTCGTCCGGGCCATCCCCTATGGAAGGCAATAGGTAAAATGCAAAGGGCAAAACTCAGAGAGGCGGCTTGGCCGCGCATGGCGGGCGCTTCTCACCAGTTCACGTCGATGTGGCCCAAGTTGAGTTCCGGCTTATTGAGCTGGCAGTGCAATTGCAGCAGGGCCCACAGCAGGTCGTCGGCCCCGGTGATCGCTTCGTAATGATCGGCGACGCCGTCGGCCCGAAACAGTCCGTTCTTGCTGAACAGCCCCAGGGCCAGGGCGGTGGTGCTGCGAGCGAACTCCCAGTAACGCTGCCGTTTTTCCGCCGCCATGCCGTTCTCACGGCCCAAGGCCAGGAGGAGCGAAACCACCTGCCCGCACGCCCTCGGCCACAGATCCTGGGTCGCCTTCGGCAGCCCCTCGGCCAGATACTGGTCAGCGATCTCCTCTGCCAGCCGCAGGAAGCGTTCATCCCGGGTCTGCTGGTAGCGGGTGAGATGCAACAGCGCGGCGCCGGAGGCTCCCGAGCTGCCGTAGGCCATCACCCAGAGCGGGCTGAGGGTGGTGCTCACGGTCTGAAGTCCGCCGCCGAGCGTCCGGTTGTGGCGCAGCAGGCCGGGGTAGCGCTGCTCGGCTTCTTGCCGCCTCTTGGGATCAACCTCCGGCGGGAGGCGGCGCGCCGCCCGGCTCCGCGGCTGGCGAAGCGCCTCCTCGTCAAGCTCCCGCACGATCCGCCGCCAGTCCGCCTTACGCTGCGGAACCAATTCGGCGGCGTCCCACAGTAAGGCGCGCAGCGTCGGATCCGTCGACCGTTCGGGTTGAAAGGCGCCCAGCTCGACCAGCTGGCTTTCCGGCCGCGGGCGCTTTCCGGTGCGGCTCTCGATCAGCACCTCGATCCGCTCGATGTACTTGGGGTCGCGGCTCTGGACGTAGGCGTTGGCGTACGCCCAAATGTAGAACCCGGCGTGGCGCGGATAGGCTGCGCCGGTGGCGGTGCGATAGCTGGAGTAGCCGGCGTGGCGGCTGAAGTCGCCGACCTTCTTGTTGCCCATTTGTGACAGCCACAGGGCGTCGGCGATTCGCAGAGCGCGATAGGGATCGATGGCGTAGAGCCGGTCATAAAGCGGGAACCGCCGGAACACCTCGTGGACGTCGGCGTGGGCCTCGTCGCGAACGAAGTCCCAGCTCATGTGCTCGCCGGCAGCCATCAGGCCTGTCGCCGGACTCTGGCAGTGGAGCAGCCAGAAGCGCAGGTAGGCGCCGGCGTGGTCAGCGTATTTGCGATCGCCGGTGAGCTCGCTGAGCTTGAACATCGACTGCAACAGCATGATGTCGTGCTCGAGGTTATTGCCGAGCGGCGCGCGATCGCCCGGGCGAACGCCGACCGGAGGGTTCGGCAGCCCGAAGCCGATGGACTGGATCTGGCCGCCGCGGCCCCGGAAAAACTCTTCCGGCGGCGACGGGTTCGGGAGCGCCATGGTGTTGAGGTCGAGCATGGCCGCGAACAGCGGCGAGTGCGTCGCGCCGTAGCGGTCCGTCCCCCGCGCCATCATGGTGTCGACGAACGCGCGGGCGACTTCCAGGTAACGGCCTGGCGGGAGGTCGGCCGGCCAAGCCAGCGCCGGAAGCAGAATCGCGAGCAGGGAAAGGGGTCGCATGTCAGAACACCGCCCGCAACGCGAGTTGCACCCACCGCGAGCCGCCGGCCGTCTGGATCACCCCGAATGTGGCCCGGTTTGCCATGCTGGTCCCCGGGGCGGCGAACTGCGGGGTGTTGGTGAGGTTGCTGGCATCGGCGCGCACGTCGACGCTCACCCGCTCCCAGACGGTGAACCGCTTGACCAAGGACAGATCCAGCGTCTTGGTGCCCGGCTCGCGCAGCTCGGAAAAGAACGGCGGCTCGGGCGAGATGGTGTACTGCGACGGCAGCGACACGAACGCGGTGGTGTCGAAATAAGGATTCAGCGGCAGGCGCGTCGCCGGATCCAGCCGGTCGCCCAGGCGCTCGTTGACGGGACCCTCCTTGCGGGCGTTGCGCAGCCGGACCGGCCGGCCGTTGGTATCGGTGATCGATAGCGGCGTGCCCGAAGCAAGGTACAGCCGCCCGCTCAGACTCCAACCGCTTGCCAAGCGCGCCGCCACGCCGCGTGAGCCACCGAGCAGCGCGCGTCCGGCGCCGAAGGGCAGGTCGTAGACGAACGCCAGATTGGCGATGTGCGGATAATCAAGATCCGAGATGGCCCGGTAATGCCGCGTGTTGACCAGGCTCGTGAGGTTGTTCTCGATCATCTTCGAGCCGGTGTAGTTGGCGAGCAGCGTCAGGCCGCGCGACAGCCGCTTCTCCAGGCTCAGCTCGAGGGCGTGGTACACGGTGGTGCGCGAGTTGGTCCCCTGCTGCGTCACGCCGGTGAACTGCGGGTAGGCCAGCCAAAGCTGCCGCTGCACGATGGTGGTCGAGGAGCCGTGGGTCGTGTCAGCCGGGAACAACCCGAAAAACGGATTTGTCACGCGGCGGTTCTCCTCGGCCCCCAGCGTCAGGTATCGGTCCGGCACCTCGTTCAGGTTGAAGCTCTCCAGGCCCTTGACGCTCAGCATGCGCACGAAGGCCATCTCCAGGCGTATTTTTGACGGCAGCGCGTGCTGGATGTTGACCTGCCACTGCTGGGAGTACGGCAGGAGGCGCCCTTGCCAGATGTAGCTGACCCCGAATCCCGCCCGCGACGCCAGGCCCAGGCTATTGCCGGCGATCGGCGGCAGCCCGTTGGGGTAGGGATTCGACAGGTTGGTGAACGCCGTGGCCCCGTTGTCGACGGTGCCGATATAGGGCGCGGCGACGTTGAAGGTCGGCGGCACGCCGGTGTTGGTGTCCAGGTTGCCGCTGTTGCTGGAGTAATAGAGCCCGTAGCCGGCGCGCAGCACGGTGCCCTGGCGAAGCTGGTAGGCCACGCCGAACCGCGGCCCGAAATTCTTCAGGTCGTTGCGGCCCTGCCAGCGCGGGCTGCCGTTGTGGTTGGCGAACAGGATTCCGCCGCGCAGGTCCTGGCCCGGCACGCGAATGGGGAACGCGCTCGCGAAGTCGAAACCGTAGGTGAGCCGGTCGTAGCGCTCGCGGTAGGGTGTTTCTACCTCGTAGCGCAGCCCCAGGTTCACGGTCAGCTTGGGCGACAGCTTCCAGTCGTCCTGCACGAAGCCGGAGAAATAGTAGTGGCGCAGCGAGTAGGGAGTTGAGCCGCCCAGGTTGCCGGTGGCCGGGATGCCCATCAGCAGTGACGCCATCGACGTGCCGGTGGTGTTGCCGGTGGCGGCGGTAAACGGGTTGGAGCGCGTAAAGGTGTTGTTGAAGGTGAAGCTGCCGGCGCCGTCGAAGCCCGGTTCGATGGAGTTCCAGTTGATGAGCCGCAGGTCGGCCCCCAGGCGCAGGTTGTGCCGCCCGGCGAGCTTGGTGAGGGTGGGCACCAGCGAGTGGGTGTCGTTGGAGCGGTAGCGGACGCGGCCCCCGGTCCCCAGCAGGTTCTCCCCCATGATGATGCGCGGCCAGGACCTGAACAGCGCGTTGGCGAGCAGGATCTCGGGCAGCTTCAGCGCCCGCGGGTCCTGCTGCTGCGCCGAGTAGATGGTGTCGCTCGAATACCGCCCGAAGCTGTAGCGGAGGGTCGCGAACAGGCTGGGGCCGAAGCTGTAGTCGTCGTTCAGGCTCAGGGTGTAGAAGTTGCGGAAATCCTCGCCCTGCAGCTCCAGGCCGGGCGGGATCCCTGCCACATAGGTATCATAAGTCATCAATCCGAGGCGGCCGAAGATCCGCTGCCGGTTGCTGACCACCTGGTCCATCCGCAGGGTGAGCTGCCGGGCCGGAATGCTGTTTTCGGTCACCAGAGCCCAGTTGCGGCGACCCACCTGGATCGGCACACTCTGGTTCGGCAGCGGGAACACGTTGGCGATGGCAACGCCGGCCTCGTTCATGCGCGCCGCCGGGACGCGATTGCCCGCGAAGGCCTGGCGCGTGGCGGTGGCGCCTGTCACCACTGTGGAATAGGGGTCGTAGATGTCGAGCCGGCCGCCCTGGGAGTTGAGCGTCTGGGAAAAGTCCCCGCGGCGCTCCAGGTCCGTCAGGGTGCGGCCGATGTGGGTGCTGCCGGTGCGGATGTTCTCGTGCTGGAAGCTCACGAAAAAGAAGGTGCGATTGCGGCCGTTGAAGAGGCGCGGCAGCCACACCGGCCCGCCGGCGGCGGCCGAGTAGAACTGCCGCCGGGTGTCGGGCCGTGGCAGGTTGTTGCGGTTGTTCGTCCAACTGTTGGCTTCGAGCGCCTGGTTCCTGTAAAAGCTCTCGAACGATCCATGAATCTCGTTGGTGCCGCTGCGGGTGGCGTAGCTGATGACGCCGCCGTTGGTGCGGCCGAAAGAGGCGTCGAACATGGTGGTCTGGATGCGAATTTCCTGCACCACATCGCCGGAGGGTGAGGCGGCAATGCTGCCGCCCTGGCGCGGCATCACCACCGAGGCCCCGTCCACCAGGATCTCGTTGTTGCCCTCCGTGGCGCCGCCCCCGTGAATGGAGAAGGACTGCTGGGCGCTGGAGGCAAACCGGTCGGCCCCCACGCCGGACACACCCGGCGTCAGCGAGAGCAAGTTGATGGGGTTGCGGTTGGGGATGAACAGCAGATCGAGAAAACGCCGCTCCACCACCTGGGACAGCTCCGCGTTGGTGGTCTCAAGCAGCGGCGTCTGGGCCTCGACGGTCACCGACTCGCCCACTACGCCTACCTCGAGCTGGGAGTCGAGTGTCAGCCGCTCTCCGACGCGGACGGTCACGTTGGTGCGGAGGCTCTTCTTGAAACCCGGCGCCTCCACCGTCACCGTGTAGCTGCCCGGCTCAAGCAACGGCGCCAGGAAGTTCCCTTCCGCGTTGGTCTCGGTGCTGCTGCGGACATTGGTCTTTTCGTTGACCACTGATACGGCGGCGCTCACCACCACCGCGCCGCTGGCATCAGTGACCCGCCCCAGCAGGCTGCCCCGGTACTCCTGCGCCGCGAGCGGAAGCATCACGCTCAGGAAGATAAGAACCGCAGCTGATTTCATACCCACCTCCTCACCGGTCAAAAACGGGTCCTGGTCCGCTCCGTTGAAGACGTGGCGCAAACCATTGATTCTACTGGAGCGGCCCGGCGCGTCTTCATCACCTTTGGTTGGCCGCAGGCCCATGGGGACTCCCTTACTGTCGCGGCTCGGTACCGCGCGTGCGTCAGCAAGCGGTCGTTCCCGCTATGCTTTCAGGGTGGCTTCCACGGCCGGCACCGCCGGATCGTCGACCTCCCGCATCATTGCCAGCATCTGCTGCTTCAATTGGCGCACCAGGTCCCGGTTCCCCTTGTCCCGCGCCAGGTTTTTCATCTCCTGCGGGTCGGTCCGGAGGTCGTACAGCTCCTCCAGGTCGGTGGGGTTCAGGTTGAGGATGAGCTTGTAGCGGTCGGTGCGAAGGGCCTTCACCGCCGGCGATGCCGCGTCGCTGCGCTGGGAGAACATCTCGTAAAGGAAGGCCTCGCGGCGGCGGTAAGCGCCGGCGTTGCCGGTCACCAGGGGCGCCCAGGAGCGGCCCTGCATGGGGCCCAGCGCCTTGACGCCGCACAGCTCCAGAACCGTGGGGGCCATGTCGAGGTTGCCCAGGAAGGCGTCGATCCGCTGGCCGGCCTGGAGGCGGCGCGGATAGCGCGCCAGCATGGGGATGCGCAGGGCCTCCTCGTAAGCCTCCAGCTTGCCGTGCAGCCCGTGCTCGCCGTGGAAGAACCCATTGTCGCCGGCATACACAATGATGGTGTCGTCGGCCAGCTTGTTCTCATCCAGATACGCCAGCAGGCGCTTGACGCTGTCCTCCACGCCCATCAGGCAGCGGTACTGGCTGCGTTCCCGCTCCCCCCACTGCTCCAGCGACAGCGGCGGCGGCGCCCCCAGCTTCTTTTTCGTGGCCCGCCGCTCCAGCCTCGCCATCCGCGCCCCCGACTTGCTGCGCACCCGCTCCGGCTTGCCCTCGTCGTCCACGAAGTACGACGCCGGGGGTTTGAATTCCAGGTTCGCGAAGTCCTGCTCATGACCTGGGGCCGGGGTGAAGGGCGCGTGGCAGGCCTTGAAGCCCATCCACACGCAGAAGGGCTGGTCGCGGCGGGTCGAGCGCAGGAACTCCAGGGCTTGGTCGGTGATGATGGAGGTGTCGTAGCCCTGCATGTCGACCCACTTGCCATTGATGTTCTTCCGGGGGTCGACGAACTGCCCCTGGTTGACTTGCGCCGCCCAGTAGTCATATCCGGGCTGCACCCGGTCGTCGCCGTCCATGTGCCACTTGCCAATGTGCGCCGTCCGGTAACCGGCGGCGTTGAGCGCCCGTGGCAGGGTGGCCAACTGCTGATTCCAGCGGATCTGGTTCTGGAAGATGCCGTTGGTATGGGGATAGTTGCCCGTCAGGAAGCAGGCGCGGCTCGGCGCGCACAGCGACATAGTCACAAAACAGTTGCGGAACAGCACCCCCTCCCGCGCCAGGCGGTCAATCGACGGCGTCTTCATGAACGGGTTGCCCGTCACGCTGAGGGTGGCGTAGCTCTCGTCGTCGGTCAGCAGGAAAAGGAAGTTCGGCCGCCGCGTCTCGGGGGCGCGAGCCGCTTGAAAGAAAGGTCCCGCCGCAGCCAGCAGCTGGCGGCGGCTCAACTTGTTCGGCATAGGACTCCTCCGCGGATCAGGGTAAGTCGATGGAATACACGCGCCCGGTCAGCGAACGCAACAACGCCAGCAGGTCGCTCTTCTCCCCGGGCGACAGGGACAGGCGAGGACCCTCGTCGGGCGGCGAGCCGGCCCGGTCCACACCCTGGTAGAAATCCAGCACTTCCTCCAGGCTCCGGTAGCGCCCGTTGTGCATGTAGGAGCCGCGCAGGGCGACGTCGCGCAACGACGGCGTCCGGTAGGCGGCGCCCTGCGGCGAGTCGCCCGGCATCTCAATCACGCCGGTGTAGCGCATCTTCTGGTCCGACAGCAACGGGCCGTTGTGGCACCGCACGCAGCCGCCCCGGCCGGTGAACAGTCCCAGGCCGCGCCGGGCGGCTTCGTTGAGGGCCGCTCGGTCGCCTTGCAGGTAGCGGTCCAGGTCGCTGTCGTAGGAGACCAACGTCCGCTCGAACGAGGCCATGGCCTCCGCCACTAGCTCCCAGGCCAGCTCCCGGCCCGGAAAGGCCGCACGGAACAGTTTTTGATACTCGGCGTCGCGGCGCAGGCGCTCGACGGCCTCCACCGGCTCCAGGTCCATCTCGCCGGAGCCCTTGAGCGGGAAAGCGGCCTGCTCCTCGAGCGACCCCGCCCGTCCGTCGTGAAAGAGGCGCTCGAGCCAGCCGGCGTTGTGCAGCATCGGAGTTCGCCGCCGCAGTTCGCTCTCCCGTAATCCCCAGGCGCGGGAAAGGCCGTCGGAGAAGAGCAGCTCCGGCCGGTGGCAGGTGCCGCAGCTGCGGTTGCCGGGGCCGGACAGCCGGTTGTCGAAGAAAAGCTTGCGTCCCAGCTCGACTTTGGCTTTGGTTGGCGGGTTGTTCGGCGGGTAGGGTGGCCGGCCCGCCAGCGGTTCCAGGGAGGCCTCCGCCCCCAGCAGCGAAAGGCCCACCAGCGCGACCGGCGCCAAGCGAAGCATCACTTTGAACTTAACACAATCCCGTCGTTTTCGACGCGGTAAGGCAGCGGGGTCGACTCGCACCGCGGCAGCGGCGCGCCGGCGTAGTACTGCATTCCGTATTCCACATGCCGGCGGACCTGGCCCAGGCAGAGGGCATCGCGATGCGGCTGTGCCTCTCGCCATAGCCAGCGCGTTCCCGCCATCCGGTCGATGGCTTCGAAGGCGTCTCGCTTGATCCCCACGTAGCCGACCACCGCGGCCAGGGCGACCGCGGCGATGGCCAGGCTGCGCCAGCCGGCATGCTCGGCTCGCCAGACCACCACGGCAATCACTCCCACAGCGACCATCGCTTGAAGGGGGAAACGGGCCTGCCCCATGGCCTCGCCCAACCCGCGCGCCAGCGCCGCCGGCAACACCGCCGATCCCGGCGCCAGCAGTCCCAGCAGCAGCCCCGAAAGCGGCAACGCCAGCCCCGGCTTGCTCTCGCGGGCCAGCGCCAGGCCCGCCAGGGCGGCCAAGGCCGGCATGGCCGGCAGCACGTAGCCCGGCAGCTTGTCCCGCGAAAGCGAGAAGAACACCACCGTCGCCCCCGCCCAAGCCAGCAGGAAGAACGGCCGCCGCTCGCGCCACACCCAGGCCTCTCCCAGGCGGGAATAGAGCGGGGTCCACGGCAGCAGGCCGGCCGCCAGCACCGGCAAGAAGAACCACACCGGCTGGTTGTGATCCAGCCCCCCGCCGAACCTCGCCAGGTGGTGTTGCCAGATGAACTCCTCCAGAAACACCTTGCCGTTACGGGCGTAGCACCACACATACCAAGGCAGCGCCACGGCCGCAAACGCCAGCGCCGGCGCCGGACGCGCCAGCGCCCCTAACTGACGCCAGCCCATCCGCGCGCCCCAAGCCAGCACCGCCAGCACCGCCAGCACCGGTCCCACCAGGCCCTTGGCCAGGGTCGACAGGCCCACCAGGCCGGCGAAGGCTGCCAGCCCCCGGCGCTCCCCCCGCTCCACCCACCCCAGCAGGCAGAGCATGCCGGCCCCCAAGGTCGCGGCCAACGGCACATCGAACACCGCGGCATGACTGAAGCCTACCCATCCGGCCGAGGTAGCCAGCACCGTTGTCCCGTAGCCGGCCGCGGCAGGTCCAAACTCCGCCCGCATCCGCCAGTAGAAAAACAACAGGAACAGCGCGCTCAGGCAGGCCACCGGCAGCCGCGGTCCCCAATCCGGACCCAGGCCCAGATGAAACGCCGCCGCCGTCATCCAGTAGAGCAGCGGCGGCTTCTCGAACCACGGCTGACCCCACAGACGCGGCGTCACCCAGTCGGAAGTTTGGGCCATCTGGCGCGCCACCGCCGCGTAGCGCGGTTCGTCGGGACCCACCATTCCCATGTCGCCCAGGCGGTAGAAAAACAGCGCCCCGCCGGCCAGCGCCGCCGCCGTCCACCACGCGGCTTTGTCCCAACGTCGCACCTCACCAGTGTAGTCGCTTGGCCCGCTATAGTGTCAGGGATGTCCCGACACGGTGCGGTGCGCGATGCTGTCGAATGGACCCTGGCATGGCCGGTCTTGAAGACCCTGGAGAACCTGCCGCTGCCGGCGGCGCGCCTGGAAGCCTGGCTGTTAGCGCTGGCGCTGCGCGCCCTGGCCCCTCACTTAGGCCGCGTCGCCCGGCGCAACCTCTCGCTGGCCCTTCCCAATCTCCCGGAGCGGGACCGCCAGGCCATTCGCAGCGAGATGTATCGCTCGCTGGCCCGCCTGGTCCTGGCCTTTGCCCGCTTCCCCCGCCTCAGCCGCGACAATATTGGTCGCTGGATCCGATACCAGGGCCTGGAAAACTTCGAAAAGGCCAGGGCTGGCGGCAAAGGCGTCCTGGTGTTGACGGCTCACCTCGGCAACTGGGAGCTGAGCGCCCTGGCCCATGGCCTCTACGGCCATCCCATGCACATTGTCGTCCGTCCTCTCGACAACCGCCGCCTGGATCGGCTCGTAGCCCGGTACCGCACCCTATCGGGCAACCGCATTATCGAGAAGACCGACTCGCCTCGCCGGATTCTGGAGGCCTTGCAGGCTAACCACGCCGTGGGGATGCTCATCGACCAGAACGCCTCCGCCGACAACGGCGTGTTTGTGGATTTCTTTGGCGTCCCGGCCTGCGCTTCCACCGGCTTCACCAAGATCGCCCTGCGTACCGGCGCGGCGGTGGTCCCGGGCTTTGCCTTGTGGAACCAGGCTGAGGGCCGCTACCTGCTCCGCTTCTGGCCTCCCATCGACCTGGTCCGCACCGGCGATCCGGAGGCCGACATTCAGGTGAATACCCAGCGCTTCCACACCGTCCTGGAGCAGATCATTCGGGAACATCCCGGGCAGTGGTTGTGGATCCATCGGCGGTGGAAGACACGCCCGCCGGGGGAGGGGTCCGTCTACTATGGCGAGGCGTAGCCAACAACTCGCCGAGCCAGGGCTGTTCATAGACCTGCCGTACTCGGCTACCGAAGGCATTGCTCCGCGGCGCGCCGTGTGGCTTCGACCGTGCAAACCCGATCTGATAGAGGGTGGCCAGAATGTCGGGACGTCCCCGAAGACTCCAGTCGCGATTGGTTGCTTCCCACTGGTTCTGATCGAGGGCCAGGATGAGCGCACACGTGGCCAGGTTGGACTGGGCGTCCAGGAGCGCATTGGCGACGATGTGCCTCTCGGCGGGGACCGGAATCGGAGGCCTCACGGAGGCGCCCGCCGCGGCCGGCAGGGTCCACGCGTCGCCGATGGGCTCGACGTCTCGATAGGAGAAGAACGCTGGCTTAGGCAGGTCGTCCGGCTTCCGGCCTGTAGCCAGCACGCTGGCTGTCTGGGCCGTGCGCGGTTTGATCTGTGCCAGGCCGAGTGAGACATCAAGTGCGCGATTGAGGAGAGGATTCTCGTCCGTTCCGATCTCGTCCATTCGATCGGGCGGCCTCATCCCGAATTCCCGGCGCAAATTCGTGGCCCATGCCCAGATGACCAGGGGCTCGAGCGCGCCCCGGAAGGGCGAGAGCTGGTCGCGATGGGTGACGTAGACAATGGACGCGATGAGCCGTGGATCGACATCGTAGCGCGCGGCGGCCTCAAGAATGGATTCGCGATGGTCGCTCACAAGCTTCCGCACAGCGGCGTCCGACCGGCGGTGCGCGGCCAACGCAACGGTGACGAGCGCGACGCCGATGACCCCCGCGACGGCGAGGCGCGCCGCGCGGTCCGGGAGGAGGAACAGGCCGTGACTGGAGGTCGAGCGAAGGTAGCCCCACAACAGGACAGCGGGAATGAGGTAGAGGGGGCAGATCCTCAGGACGTTGAGCGCGGCCGTGAACGGCGAAGGCGTGCTCCATTGCGTTCGGGCTAGCCTGGCGGACGAGGCGGGCGGAGCCGACGATCTCTTCAATCAGACGCAGCCGGCTCGAAGCGGCTTGCAAGCGGCGCTTTTCCGCGGCGCCATGGCCGAGACTGACGACGAATCCCAGCCGGTTCTGAAGGTCTCGCTGCTTGACCTCGGGTATCAGCCACTCCCAGTCGAGGTCATGGTAATGGACCACCAACCACGGCAGAGCTTCGATCACGCGAACCTCCAGATCGTCAGCGCCGAGGGCAGCCAGCAGGACGACCGACGGGTTCTTTTTCGGCCGGCCGCCCAGTTGACGAAAGCCCGGATACCCGAGGTCGGCAAGGGCGCCTGCTAATGCCGCGGAATCCGATCCGGCCCGGAGGTCAGCGTCGAACGGCAGAGCCGTCGGCGGGAGCCGATACAACTCAGCAACCTTGACCGCCAGCTGTTCCGTCACTCGCCTCCGGCCACCTTCCAAGAGCGCGAGGTAGGCCTGCGACACGCCGAGCCGCTTCGCTGCCTGCTGTTGGGTCAAGCCCGCCGACTCCCGCCCCGACTTGAGGTGATCTGCCCGCACGGCACCCTCCAACAAAAACTGTAATAGCCGCCATCGCGCTTGGTCCCGGCGATCCGGGCGGGTCTGCATGCTGCTATCATGACGCCTTAACTATGGCCAGACCATCACTGCTGGCGGCCGCCGTTGCCTTGACGGCCCTTGCCCAGGAACCAGGCTTCCGCGCCGGCCTGGCTCGCGTTGACATCACCCCGGCTGGTTCCATGGCCATGTACGGTTACGCCAATCGCAAGTGCGGGCCGGCCACCGGGACGCACGATCCGCTGTTCGCCAAGGCTCTGGTGCTGGAGGCCGGCGGATCGCGGCTGGCCATCGTCACCTTGGATCTTGGCAGTATCGTGGCGGCCGACCTGGTCCGGGAGGTTCGCTCTCAGCTCGGGATCCAGACCGTGCTGCTGGCGGCCTCTCACACCCACTCGGCGCCGGCCTTTCTGGCGCCGGCCGGAACCGGCGCGGGCTTGCCGCCCGGCGGCGAGAAGTCGCCGTACCTGGTGGAGCTGGAGGGCAAAGTCCTCGGCGTCATCCGGCAGGCGGCGGCATCGATGTTTCCAGCGCGGCTGGGGATGGGCCGCGGCTCGATCCAGCTGGGGTACAACCGGCTGCTCCTGCGCGACGACGGCCGCCAGCGGGCCTTGTTCGACAACTTGCAGCGGGTGCCCTACGGTCCTGTGGACCCGGAGTTCACCCTGCTGCGGGTCGACGACGCGGCCGGAACCCCGCGGGGGTTGGTGGCCCACTACGCCGCCCACGCCGTCGTGCTGGGCCCCACCAACTGCAAATACTCTGCCGATTATCCCGGGGTGCTCCAGGCCAAGGTGGAGGCCGGGCTGAGCGGCCTCCAGGCCATGTTCGTCCAGGGCGGCGCCGGCGACATCAACCCGCTGTTCCAGGGGCGCAAGGGGATCGAGCAGGAGGACTTCGCGGTGGTCGAGACCATGGGCACGCTGCTGGCGGCCGAGGTGCTCAAGGTGGCCCGGGCCATCGAAACCCGCGCCCCGGCGCATCCCTCGCTTCAGGCCAAGGGCGAGGTGCTCGAGTTCCACAACCGCTGGGAGAAGGACCGAACTCTCCAGGTGGGGATCACGACCGTGCTCCTCAACGGCGAGATCGCCATCGCCGCGCTCCCCGGCGAGCCCCATCACAAGCTCCAGACCTGGTGGAAGCGCCACGCCGACGTGCCGCATCCTTTGTTTTACGGATACACATACAGCTCCGGCGGCTGGTGGCCGGGCTATATTCCGGACCTGCGCAACGCCGCATACGGCGGCTACGGCGCCGATGTCACCACCCAGATCGAGGTAGGAGCCGGGGAGCGCATCCTGCAGCGCCACCTGATCAATCTCTACGGGATCCGGGGGAGGTGGTTGGAAAACCCGGGGAGACCGTAGGCGTGCACCCCGCCACGGCCCGGGCGACCTGCCGGATTTCCGGCTGCGTCCGCGCCGTAGTACGCAGGCTGAGGTAGCGGTCCAGATGCTCCCGCGCCCGGCGGCAGTCGCCGAGGCCCCCGCTGGCCCTGGCCAGGATCAGGTGTGGCTCGGCGGACCGGTCCTGGACTAGTTCCGCGGCGGCTCGGGCGTGACGAGCGGCGGCCTCGTAATCACCGGCCTGCGCCCGCGCCTCCGCCAGGATCAGGCGCCCGGTCGCCCACTGCGAGTCGACCGCCAGGGCCCGCTCGATCACGGCGGCGGCTTCCCGCTCCTTCTGTTCGCTCAGATAGGCCCACGCCAAATGGAGGTAGGGAAACAGGAAGCGGGGATCGCGCCGGATGGCCTGCTCGAACGCCTCCCAGGCGTCCTGCTGGCGTCCGGCTCGCACGTACAGAACCGCAATCGCGTCGTACAGCTCCGCCGAAGGGCTGGAGCGGAGAACCTTTTCATAGCGGGCGATGGCGCCGGCAATGTCGCCGCTCCGGACCAGCCTGGCAGCCGCCTGGAGGTCCTTGCGCTCCTGGCGCGTCCGTTGGCTGAGCTGGTCGATCGAGACTGTCGCCCGAGGCGCCATCCCGGCGCGCCGCTTCGGCAGCATTACGGCGGCGAAGTTCGGCCCGGCGGCCGACACCGTCACCAGATCCTGCACCAACACGAAATCCCGGGAGCGGGCCGTAAGGGTGTAAGATCCCTCACTGACCCGCGAGAACTCGAAGCTGCCGTCGGGCCGCGTGGTCCGGCGGTGTCGGGCTTTGCCTTCCTGGAGGTGCAACTCGACGGTGACCGGCTGCCGTGGCGGGGCCCCGTTGGCCTCTCGAAATACATAGCCGGTTAGGGAACCGGCCTGGCCGTCTTGAGTGGCGGCCAGTATCAAGACCAGCGCGCTGAGGCTCACCGCCGGGCTTCCACCACCAGAACCTCGATGGACCTTTTGTCGGTCTTCACTTCCAGGCCCAGCTGTTCCCGGATGGCGCGCAAGACGCCGTCGCTCTGATCCGGGTCCCAGCTGGCCTCAAAGTCGAAGTTGCCGGTCAGTCGTGTCTCGTCGACCACCGGCCGCTCCAGGGCGTCTTCCAGCATGGTGACCAGGGCTGAGAGGGGGCGGTTGACAGCGCTCAACTTGCCCCTGCCCCAACGGGAGCTGCTGCCGGAGGAGCTGGCCGGTTGGCGGAGACCCTTGGGGCGCTCGGATGGGGCGGTGAGCACCAGCGCTTCCATCTCGCGCCGCTCCCGCCGCGCCGTCAGGCCCAGGGTCGCGGCCAGGCCGTCCTGCAGCAGCGGCTCCAGAGACTCCCGGCGCTCCGGCGGCACCGCGACCGTGATGTCGTATCGGATCTGGCCGGCGACGCCGTCGCCGATGATCCGCGAGCCGGGAAAGCGGTGGGCGCGGGAGAAGGCCGCCCGCAACGTCATCCCGGTGGCCTCGAACCGCCCGGGACGGGACTCGGTCGAGAGCGAACCGGTAGTGCTGGGGCGAATGACCAGCTCGACCAGGGCCGGCGTGTCGGTGGAGCTGGCGGCCGCCCGGGAGGGCAGGGCGGCACGCTGCCGCACCTCCGGCGGCTTGCCGGCCAGCATCTTTTCCAGGACCTCGGCCGTGACGTAGCGCGGGTAGGTGACGGCCGCCACCTTCCCCTGGGCGTCGATCAAAATAGTATGAGGAATACCCCATACCTCGTAGGCTTTCGCCATCACCCGCTGGCGATCGAAGCCGATCCACCCGGCGACCAGCTTGATATCCAGGAAGCTCCGGACGGTCTCTTCCGGCTCGTCGGTGATCGAAAGAAACCGGACCGGACGGCCCTTGAACTTCTCGACCAGGTCGTTCAAGTGCGGCAGGACGTCGATGCAAGGGGCGCACCAGGTGGCCCAGAACTCCAGCACCACCACGTTGCCGCGGAGGTCCTGCGCCGAGGCGATGGAGTGGACCGGCGCCTGCCAGACCACCGGCGCCTGGATGGTGGCCGGATCGCCGGGGCTGACGGAGAGCAACAGGGCGCCCAGCATTGGCCAGGGCATCGCGCCACCTCCCGAGCCCAGCTTACCGCAAGTCGCGTGGCGCAGGCTTCCGGGTGTCAATACTCACACAGCTCACTGTGGACGGCGTAGGGCTTGACCGCCTTCCGGGGCCCCTGCGGGTAGTGACAGTCGAGACAGATGGGGCTGCTGGTGACGCGCCGGTGGCGCGCGCTCGACTGCTCGTGAATGCGGTGGCAGCTCAGGCAGGTGGTATCGGAATCGCGCTGCAGCACGTCGCGG
>Ga0247727_10007846_pt1 | contig 20113 bp, 16 predicted proteins | sample WisWelCaveWW1625_FD_202498 | JGI IMG/M metagenome (GOLD analysis project Ga0247727, IMG submission 202498) | Biofilm microbial communities from Wishing Well Cave, Virginia, United States - WW16-25 | ecosystem: Environmental > Aquatic > Deep subsurface > Groundwater > Cave microbial mat | place... | reverse complement strand
GAAACGCCGCGGTAGGGGCTCCCGTGCGCCCCTTGCAGGAATCCTTCGACGATCATACGAGCCTTGAGCTGCAGGCGACCGAGCTTGTCGACGACCTTAGGATCCAAGTACTGGCGGTAGTCTTTCATCGGCGATCACTTCGCTGTGGTTTGGATCCACGGTCTTGAGAATCCGCTGGATCAGGTCGTCGGAGGTGATGCCTTCGGCTTCCGCCGCGAAGTTGAGGAGGATGCGGTGGCGCAGGACAGGAGGCGCGATCGCCCGGATGTCGGCCTCGGTCACTCCGGGCCGGCCGGCGAGGGCCGCTCGGGCTTTTGCGCCCAGGACCATGTACTGCGTCGCGCGCACTCCGGCTCCCCACGCGACCGACTCGCGCACGAAGTTGGGCGTGGTCGACTCGGTGCTGCGCGTCATGCGCGCCAGGGTCATGGCGTAGCGGATCAGGTGATCGGAGATCGGAACGCGGCGCACGAGGCTCTGCAGGGCGAGGATCTCCTCCTTGGTGACGACGGGCGCGAGCTCCGCACGCGTGTCGGCCGTCGTGCGGCGGACGATCTCGACCTCCTCCGCAGCCGTCGGATAGTGGATCTTGATGTTGAACATGAAGCGGTCGAGCTGGGCTTCGGGCAGCGGATAGGTGCCCTCCTGCTCGATCGGATTCTGAGTCGCGAATACGAAGAACGGCTCGTCGAGCACATAGCGCTTGCCGGCGATCGTGACCTGGTGCTCCTGCATCGCCTCGAGCAGAGCGGACTGGGTCTTGGGCGGCGTGCGGTTGATCTCGTCGGCGAGGATCACGTTGCCGAACACGGGGCCCTTGATGAACACAAGCTGGCGCTCGCCCGTGGTCTTGTTCTCCTGGATGACCTCGGTGCCGGTGATGTCCGAGGGCATCATGTCGGGCGTGAACTGGATGCGGGAGAAGCTGAGCGAGAGAGTCCTTGCAAGGGAGGAGATCAAGAGAGTCTTCGCCAGCCCGGGCACGCCCGTCAGGATGCAGTGGCCGCGCGCGAACAGCGCGATCAGCATCTGGTTGATGATCTCGTCCTGGCCGACGATGGCTTTCTCAAGCTCGGTGCGGATCCGGTGGTGCGCCCCCCCCAGCTTCTGGAGGAGTGCCGGGTCCGAGACAGTTTCCATGAGGGGCTCCAGGTCCGGCCGATGGGGCGGCCGGAGGGGGGTTCAGGGGGCTCGGGCTCTGACTCCGCTGGATTGCAGAATCGACTGCTGTGCCCGGGGGGAGAGGACGAGTCCTACTTATCTACGTCCCTTGGAAGCACATGAGAACTGAAATCTTTGTCGCCACACCCGGGGTGGTAATTCGTACCAAATTGATGCTATATAACTTCTGGCCCCGGATCGGGAGATCGATCGAACAATGCTGATCCTCTGCTCAGAGCTGCTGAACGAGATCCGTGCACACGCACAGGAGTGCTATCCGCAGGAAGCCTGCGGTCTGCTCGTGGGCGACGTGAAGGCGAGCGTACGCCGGACCTCGCTGATCCGGCGGGCGCGCAATCTTGAGGTGGAGCGCGCGTCCGACCGCTACGAGCTCGATCCACAGGATTACTACGCCGCGGACGAGCTCGCGCGAGCCTCAGGTCTCGAAGTGATCGGCATCTATCACAGCCATCCGGACCATCCCGCGCGGCCTTCGCGAACCGACCTCGAGCGGGCCTGGGAGGGCTGGTCGTACCTGATCCTCTCGATCGAGAACGGCGCGCTGAAGGCATTCCATTCCTTCGAGAAGGTCAGAGATGCCTTCCTCGAAGAGCAGGTCTGCTCGTGTACCGAGCGGGTCTCTCGGAGTGAAGCGCGCCGTTGAAGCATCCGGCCGCGCCTCGCTTTCCTTCCCGTGCGCGTCCAAGCGCTCTGTCCCGTCTGCGCCGTGATTTTTTCCGTTGACCTGCACCCAAGGAGAAACCCCCGATGAGCACCTCCATCGTTCGAGTTCGAATTCCGACACCGCTGCGCACCTTCACTTCAGGCAGGGACGAAGTCGAAATCGAGGCTGCTGACGTGCGCGAGCTGCTCGGGCAGCTCGCGCTCCGCCACCAAGGCATCCAGACTCGCCTGCAGGATTCGCAGGGCGAGGTACGACGGTTCGTGAACCTGTTCGTCAATGACGCCGACATCCGCACGCGAGACGGGTTGTCGACCCCGCTGCGACCCGGCGATGTGATCTCGATCGTCCCGGCGATCGCGGGCGGGAGCACTGCACGCACCTTCTCGAACGACGGGACCGCGGCGGCCGTGAACCCGGGAGGACAACAATGACCCTCAGCTATCAGGAATGGCTCTCGCTCCTGCGCTCGAAGATTCCCGAGGTGACTGCCAGGGCGCTGAGCGAAAGGCTGAGTCGAACCGAGTCGACTCTCGTCCTCGACGTCCGCGAGAAGGAGGAATGGGAGGAGGGGCATGTCCCGGGGGCCGTTCATCTGCCGCGCGGCTTTCTCGAGCTCCGGGTCGAGAAGGTCGAGACCGATCGACAGCGCAGGATCGTCGTGTACTGCGCAGGGGGCGTGCGATCGCTGTTCGCCGCCGAAGCTCTGCAGAAGCTGGGGTATTCCCGAGTGGAGTCGTTGCAGGGCGGCTTCACGGGCTGGACACAGAACGGCCTCGAATTCGTGAAGCCTCGCGTGCTCGACAAGGCGGACCGCGCACGCTACGCGCGTCATCTCTCGATCCCCGAGGTCGGCGAGAAAGGACAGCTCGAGCTGCTTGCCTCCAGGGTGCTGCTGATCGGTGCCGGCGGCCTGGGCTGCCCGGCGGCGTACTACCTCGCGGCTGCGGGCGTGGGAACCCTTGGCATCGTCGACCATGACCGGGTCGACGCTTCGAACCTGCAGCGTCAGATCCTTCACTGCGAGGATCGGGTCGGCTCGTCCAAGGTGGATTCCGCGGAGAAGACGCTCAAGGCTCTCAACTCCGGAATCAAGGTCGTCAAGTTCGAGGAGCGCCTGACCAGCGCCAACGTCGATCGCGTCTTCGCCGGGTTCAAGGTCGTCGTCGACGGCTCGGACAACTTTCCGACTCGCTACCTGATCAACGACGCCTGCGTCAAGCACCGCCTCCCCAACGTGCACGGCAGCGTCTACCGTTTCGAGGGACAGGTCACGGTGTTCTGGCCGGGCAAAGGTCCGTGCTACCGCTGCCTGTATCCGGAGCCGCCGCCGCCGGACCTGGCTCCGTCCTGCGCGGAGGCCGGGGTGCTCGGCATTCTTCCCGGCGTGATCGGCCTCCTCGAGGCGGTCGAGGCGATCAAGATCCTGCTCGGGGTCGGCGATCCCCTCGTTGCCAGGCTCCTGACCTACGACGCTCTGCGCGCCAGCTTTCGCGAGCTCAAGCTCTCGGCAAACGCCGACTGCCCGGTGTGTGCGCCGGGTCGCCCGTTCCCGGGTTACGTCGACTACGAGCACTTCTGCGCGTCGGGAGCGGTGCGCGCATCGGGGGCGGCGCCGTGATCGGAGTCGAGGAGGTCACCAAGGCTCGCGCCTGGATGGAGCGGCGAGCGCCGTTCCTCAAGCTGATCGGACATACGCCCCTCTTCGCGGTTCGACTGTTCGAGGAGGAGTGCCCGAGCTGCACGATCCACGCGAAGGCCGAGTGGATGAACCCCGGCGGCTCGGTCAAGGATCGTCCGGTGATGTTCATGGTCGCGCACGGGCTCGAACGCGGCGACTTCCAGGGCGGGCGTTCGATCCTGGATTCTTCGTCCGGGAACGCCGGGATCGCCTACGCGATGATGGGTGCGGCGCTCGACATTCCCGTGACGCTCGTCGTGCCGGGCAACGCGAGCCTCGAGCGCAAGCGCAGGATCCGGTCGCACGGCGCAAAGCTGATCGAGACCGACCCCGTCCTCGGCTACGACGAGGCGCTGCGTCGTGCGCACCTCCTCGCCCAGGAGGAGACGCAGCGCTTCGTGCTCGTCGATCAGTACGCCAACGAGTGGAACTGGCGCGCGCACTACGAGACCACCGCCGTCGAGATCCTCGAGCAGACCGGGGGCGCGATCAGCCATTTCGTCAGCGGAGTCGGCACCGGCGGCACCCTGACCGGAGTCGGCCGGCGCCTGAAGGAGCGCGACCCGAAGATCCGCGTGGTCATGGTCGTGCCCGAGTCGTTTCCGGGCATCGAAGGTCTCAAGCCGCTGGAGGGCGAGAACGACATCGTTCCCGAGATCTTCGACCCGAGCCTCGTCGACGAGCGCGTGCGCGTCTCGGTCGAAGAGGCCTACGAATACTGCCATCGGCTCGCCCGCGGCGGCCTGTTCGTAGGCCAGTCCTCCGGTGCCAATCTCGCCGTGGCGCATCAGATCGCACGCCGCGAGAAGGGCGCACGGATCGTCACTCTCTTTCCCGACCTCGGAGAGCGCTACCTCTCCACCGGACTCTGGGAACCACCACCCTCGAGCCCGTGAGGTAGAACCCGAACGTTCGCAGTCTGTCGAGCTCGCGAGGCGTTTTGGAGTGCGGCGCGACAGCGCCGCTTTGGTTCGCGCACGAAGCAGCAGTCGACGCGAGACGGGGAGGGGCAGGCGCTCGCGTGGTACGTTCGCGAAACAAAGCGGTGCTTCGCACCGCACTCCAAAACTGCGAGCTACGCAGGGACCCATCGCTCACGTGGCGCAGCGTTTGGAGTGCGGCGCGACAGCGCCGCTTTGGTTCGCCCGGGATGAAGCGAGCGCCCCGGTGCCGGCGTTCGAAAACTCGCGAGGTGCGGCGGGACACCGCCGCTTTCGAGCTCGCGAAGCGTTTTGGAGTGCGGCGCGACAGCGCCGCTTTGGTTCGCCCATGAAACAGCGGGCGGAATGCTCAATGGGGCAGGCGCTCGCGTGCTACGTTCGCGAAACAAAGCGGTGCTTCGCACCGCACTCCAAAAGGCCGGCGACGCCCTCCTCAGTCGACGCTCTGAATTCCAGGAAGCACCTCCGGATTCGTCGTCTCGGTGCTTGCTCGCGAGAGTCCGAGGACTTCTGTCCGTTGCTCCCGGTCGATACTGTGACGATCGTCGCGCACGACTTCGCCAGCACGCCGCTTTAGCTGATCCACGACGGCGACGACGTGGCCGGAGTGAAACTTGAGCAACCTGGCAGAGATGTTCACGCGTTCCTTCGAGCACCTCTCGGGACGCCTCGGCGGACCGCTGAGCCTGCGGTTGATCATGCAGCCGCTGGCCGCGATCCTGTGCGCGATCCTCGCCGGATGGAAGGACGCCCGCAAAGGACATTCACCCTATCTGTGGGCGCTGTTCACCCATAAGGGCCATCGCCGCGACCTGATATCCCAGGCCTTCAGGGACGTCGGCAAGGTGTTCGTTCTCGCGATCCTGCTGGACGCCATCTACCAGGTCGTCCTGTTTCGCTTCGTCTACCCGGGGGAATCACTGCTGGTCGCCTTCAGCCTGGCCTTCGTTCCCTATGTCCTGATCCGCGGGCCCGTGACGCGCATGCTGGGATGTTGCGTGAAGATCGCCGCGCCCGGGACGACGGACCAGAGAGATCTGCCGGGAAAGATCGGGGTGGTGCTCGTTCGAATCCAGCTTGGCCTGCTCGTCGCCCTCATGTCGGGCTGGAGCGCGCTTGCGATCTACTTCTCCATCCTCCCTGGAGAAAAGCTGCGACTTGTGCTCGCCTTCGGCTTCGCGACCGCGGTCGCTGGCTCCTTCGCGTTCCTGCCGAATCGTCGAAGAACCCTCGTCGTGTTCCTGACCGCCTTCGCCCTGCTGGTCGCCGGGTGGCTGTGCATTCCCGCGTCCCACGAACGCGACTGGACGACGGACGCGGCCGTGCTTCCCCGGGCAGAGATCGCCGGGAACAGTGTGACGATCCGCAACGTGCGCAACTTCGACCATCACACGATGGACGATTTCACCGTTCGGTACGACGACCGCACCTACGACCTTCACAAGCTCCGAACCCTCGACGTCGTCCTGTCCTACTGGGAAGGAAACGAGGACATCGCCCACGGAATGCTGTCCTTCGGCTTCGAAGGTGACGACTACCTCGTTGTGTCGGCGGAGACTCGGCGTGAAACAGACGAGCCGCAGACCGGCCTCCGGGGCCTGTTCAAGCAGTACGAGATGATCTACGTTCTGGCTGAGGAGAGGGACATCCTCCGGCTTCGCACCAACCTTCGCGGGGAGGACGTGTACCTCTACCGGACTCTGTCGACGCCCGAAGAGGCGAGCATCGTGTTCCTCGACGTCCTGAAGTCCGTCGAAAAGCTCGCCGAGAAGCCCCGGTTCTACAACACGATCATCGACAACTGCACGACCGGGCTGATCCCCCACCTCCTGCTGATCCGCCCGCGCCGCAATCTCTTCGACCTGCGCATCTGCCTCAACGGGAGGAGCGACGAGATGATGTACGACAACGGCTTCATCGACCGCGAAGGACTGACGTTCCCGGAGCTGCGCCGGCGCCATCACATCAACGCCGCGGCGCTGGCCGCGGGAGCTGCCCCCGACTTCTCCGCACGCATCCGTACGGGACTCGCGCGGTAGAAGTCGCCGGCGGACGCGTTCTGAGCTCTCTGCAAGCTCCGCGGGAAGAACGTTCGCCGGCCGCAACGAGTTCCAGCACGTCCTGCCGATTGGCAACGCGCGGAACCGTGGCGAATGCCGGACTGTCAGCCCCGAACTCGAGGAACCACACAGCGCGGGCCGTGCGTAGACCGGCGCGTTCGGCACCGAGCAGCTCGTCGTCTGCCCCGTCACCGATGAACAGGGCTTCCGCGGGTTTCACGCCCAGCCGTCGAACGGCCTCCAGGTAGATTCCAGGCTCCGGTTTGGCCACGCCAACCTCGAATGAGAACACCGTGGACGCAAACTGCGGTGCCAACGCGCAACCAGGCCACGCCTGGACATCTTCGGCGAAGCAGTTGCTGACTGCCGCCAACCGGATGCCTTGTTCAAGGAGCCCCTGAGTCACAGCGACCAGTTCCGGATCGATCCGCTGGAACACCGCCGCCTTCGCCCGGACGCGCCCCTCACACACGCGCTGCACCGCATCGGGATCCACCGCGACACCCAGCTGCGTGCCGATTTCGATCAACGCTTCTCCGAAGGACAGGTACCCTCGGACCACCCGAGGTCGCTGCGTTTTCCACGCCGCCCGAAAGGCCGTTCCGTCAAGCCCGAGTGCCTCGCCCAGTGATGAGGCACGTGGCGGTGCCGCTCCGCGCTCGGTGACCAGGGTCTCGAACACGTCGAACAGTACGGCCGTGATCATTCGGTCCTTCCGGGTTTTCATCCCTCACTGGCCTCAGGAGATGATCACAAATAGCCATCGTTGGGAATTGGGGGATGCCAGTCTAGCCCAATGCGGCCGATCAATTCGTCACGGGCGCGGTCTTCGCGGAGAGAGCGTTCAGCTCGAGGCGAGCGTCCGCGCATCCCGGGTAAAGCTCGAGAGCGCGGGAGAGAGCGTCCGCCGCCTCCTCCGATCGTTCCAGTCGACGCAGCGCTCTTCCGAGGCCAAGCCAGCCTCGGCTCTCCCGCGGAGTCACCTCAGTCGCCTTTCGATAGAGGCTTTCCGCGATCGTTGCGTCGGCCTCCAATGCAAACGCGGCGATCTCCAGCAGAACCCGCACAGGAACGTCGTAGTCGACGCTGCGCTCGACCGCGATCAGCGCGGCCTCGCCCGCCTGGCGGAAGTCCTCCATCTCGGCGGCAATGAGAGACACGATCATCGCTCGCACGGCGAGACGGTTGGAATACCAGATCTCGTCGTGCAGACCGCGGCCGCGGTCCTTGCGGTCCTGTTCCGCGGCGAGCTTGACGAGATCCTGGAGGGTCCGGCGCTTCTCAAACTCGAGCTCCTCCCGGAACAGCGTGGCGGCCGCGGAGAACTCGAGGACCGGGCGGTCCTTCGTGTGCAATTCGCCGCTGCCCACGTAGGATTCAAGGAGGTCTCGATCGCACACGAACGACGCGTATGTCTCCACCGGAAGATGGAAATACACCGTTTCGAGGGCCGAGCCCAGAACCGGATGAACAAGGCTCGCCTTCACCCGTTCGTGATCGAGCTCGATGGGTGCTTCGCTGCCCGACAGAGCCACGATCGGCGTCGCAACGCCGAAGTTTCCGAGCCACGCCTGCACGAAGGGAAACGACTGGAGGAAAGTGCGCGCGATCAGCTTGAAGTCCTCCGTGGAAAGCTGATAAAGCGGCAGCCACTGCGCGAACACTCCGCCCTTCTCCAGGCATCCCCGAACCGATTCGAAGTGCTCCCGCGTGTACAGCGTCGCGACGCCGGCCTGCCAGGGGTGAAACAGGTCGCCGACGATCACGTCGAAGCGCTCGCGTGAGGAGCGGACGATCCTCGATGCGTCCGCGGTCAGCACTTCGGCGCTGCCGTTGGCGAGTACGCCGTAGTTGGTCGCTCCGAAATGCTCCCTGGCCATGCGGATCACGCCGCCCAGGAGATCCGCCGCCACCAGTCGAGGCGGCTCGTGCAGGGAGACGGCGCCGAGCGTGTTCGCAGTCCCGACCCCGAGCACCAGCACCGATCGTGGTCGTGGATGGAGGAACATCGAGAGGTGTCCCTGCCTTCGCTCGGTGAACACGCCGCGCCCGCCTCCCAGGGAAAACGTCCGATTCACCCTGAGATAACGATCCTCTCCGCGCTTCACGACGGCGACCGTCGCGGCTGCATCCTCGATCTGTGCGATCAACGTCTCATCCTCCGTCGAGAGGCTCGCACTCACCCAGGAAACGAGCACAGAGAGTCCGACCGCGATCGTGCCGCCGAGGATTCCGGGAAGCGAAGGGCGGGCAGGAGACCCGATCTCTTTGCCGAGCGTCGACGCCGCGGCAGGACCACCCGCTCCCGGAAGGCCCGCGAAGGAGCGCGCGGCGTACGTCGAAACGACCCTCCGGATCAGCGCCGTTCCCGTCAGGATGCCTGCGAGCACCCAGAGGGCGCCCGTCGTGGAGCCCATCGGCAGGAGAACGAAGGCGGCGAGCAACGGTCCCAGCACGCATCCCAGCGTGTTGACGGCCGTCAGCCAGCCGACCGATGCCGGACGCGATGGGTCCTTGCCGAGCTCGAGCAGGATCGGAAACAGCAGCCCGAACAGAGTCGTCGCGGGCAGAAGCAAGGCAAGCGACAGGAGACTCTCGATCAAGGTCGAATGGAGAGTCGTCGCCGGCAGTGAGCGTCGGAGGAAACCATCGAGGAGGTCGAGCAGCGGAATGATCCATGAGCTCAGCATCACCAGCACAGCGAGCAGAAGCAGCAGCCAGCCGACCGTACGTTCCGAGCGCAGGTGCCCGGCCGCGGTTGTCCAGGCGCTGCCGCCCGCAATGCCGATCAGGAAGGCGGTGAGAATGGTCGCAAAGGTGTAGATCGTCCCGGACAGGACCTGCTCGAGGGCGCGCGTCCATACGACCTGCAATGCGATCGACGTGAGTCCGGTGACGAAGAGGAAGAGCGTCGCGAGCTTTGTCTCGAGGACCGCGCGCGGATGAATCGAGGCGGGAGGCGACCAGGAAGGCTTCGGTTCCCCCGGTGGTACGCCTTCTCCGGCGATCGACGTCCTGCTGCTCGCCAAGGTCGCAGCCAACAATGCGGCGCAGACGTTGCAGGCGACCGCGAACCATGAGCTGGCGCGAACCCCCAGCCACGGGGTCAGGACGAACACGCTGACCCATGCGCCCGCGGCCCCTCCCAGGGTGTTGACGAAATAGATCGCGGCGACGGACGGACCACGAACGAACGACCCGGCACAAACCAGCGCCGGGAACGTCGCGCCCATCATCATCGCCGGCGGCAGAAGGACCAGGGCCGTGATCGCGAACCGTGCCAGCTCGGCGGGAGTCGATTCGGTGTGCAGCGGCGCGACGATGTCGTAGACGGGAGTGATCCAGGAGACCGTCGCGGGAAGCAGCGCGCCGAACCCGGCGATCAGCATCTCGAGGACAGCAAACGTCCGCAGGGTGATCCTCGTCCTCCTCGCGATCACGGAGAACAACCAGGCACCGAGCGCGATCCCGGCGAAGAACACGCACAGCACGGTCTGAACGGCGTAGATCGTGTGGCCGAAGAGGTTGCCGAGCAGGCGCACCCACAGCGTCTCGTAGGTGAGCGCCGCGAACCCGGAAAGGAACACGGGACCGAGGATCCACCGAGGATCTGGCGTCACGATCTCTCGGACCTTTGTGGAGGCCCGGTCACTGGGCGAGCCGGAACACGTGAAGGAAGTTCGAGGACTGCGACAAGAGGAAGGTGGGCGTGACGACCAGGTCGCCGAAGCAGCCAAAGCGCGGGAACGGGATACCGACCGTCGTCGGCGGCGGAATGTGCTCCGGAAACCCCTCGCGCGTCAGATCGAGACGGTACACGGCGAGATCGGTGGGAAGGTACAGATAACGCTCGTCCTGAGCAGGCATCCCGCAGACGGTCTCGAGCCCCGCTCCGATCGGCAACGTCTGCCAGTTGAGATGGCCCGAGTGATCGGTCGCTTGCACGACCTGACGGGCCCTCTCGCGCACCAGGAAGTAGAGCTGTTGCCCGGAGCTCCCGATCCAGGCGATCCGGTTCTCCTTTTCCACGGGGTCGTTGAGCTGCAGGTCACCTGCGGCATTCGGCCAGCGCGCCAGCGAATACAGATAGCGGGAGTCCGCGGGAGACACGAGCACCCGGTCCGCGAGCACCTCCGGCGGGTGCGTCGGCCATCCTCCGGTATCGAAGAACACCGCCTCGGTGTAGCGCCGCGAATCCGTCGGCCGGAGGCGGTTGTAGCGAAAGATCCACTCCACTTCGAGGCGCGGAGCGGCGCGAACGGCCGCCACGACGCCCAGATTGGTGCAGACGTACAGGATTCCGCAGCACATCGCCAGCGGAGAGGGGGGTACGCGACGCCGTTCGCCGCTGACGAACCGGTCCGAGTAGCGGGCGACCGCCGAGGCACGCGCCAGGAACTGCCGTTTGACGATCTGGCCGGTTCTCCTGTCGAGCGCGAACAGGACGCACTCGGTCTCGTCGAACTTGAGACGCGAGCCCAGGACGAAGACCTCGTCGCCCAGCACGACCGAGGGGCCGGTGAACACCCACGAGCCCGTGTCCGGCTCTTCGGGAAGATCGAAGGAGCGCAGGCCGAAGGAAACGAAAGCCTCGCGGTCGAGGTCGAGCCCGAACACCGCTCCGTGAGTCGCGAAGGAGTCGGACGAATACGCGTCCGAATCGCGCAGCTCGAGCGTGAGCACCACCAGACTGCCGTGAACGCTCAGGCTCGATCGATCGAGCAGAACGCGGAAGCGGCGGGGATCGAGGTGGAAGTCGAAGTCGAACCGCAGGGGCTCGACCCAGTCCTTTCCGTCATCCACCTTCTTGAGGTGCAGTCCGTCAAGATCAAGGTGCAGCAGCAGGCCGCGCGCGACCACGGGAAGGCCCGTGGGGAGATGGCGCTCGTTTCGCGCCCCCATCGGCTCGAACCGCTTGCGGTGAAGCGCATCTTCCGCCGAGTCGTCCTCCAGGCTCCCGGCCTGAACAAGGAAGGTGTGGAGGTGCTGCGGGGGCGAGGGCGAGGCGGGCGCGAAACGAGAGCGTGAATCATCCCCTTGCAGCGTCGGCCAGTCGGCGCCTCGGCGAGCGACCTCGGCGCTCGCGGTGGCGAGCTGCGCCAGCTCTTCCATCGACACCTCGGCGCCTGCTGCACGGGTGGATCCCGACGGCCAGCGGAGCAAGGGCCCCGCCCCCGGCGACCTGCTCGAGAGGCGCAACGCCTGCAGGAGTCGCGCGGCGGCGGTGGTCTTCGCGGTCCCCGGAAAAGTCGAGGGCCAGTGAACCAGACGCTCGAGGAGGGCGGCGCCTTTCTCGGCGTCCCCCGAAAGCACGAACTCCTCCGCGGCGCGCAGCCAGACGATCTCCCCCTGCGAGGTGAGAGGATGCTCGGTCGCAAAGCAGAGGAGCTGTTCCGACTGCAGCACTTCCGTCGAGAGGTTTCTCTCCAGGCGCTCCTCCTCGCGCCGCAGCTCCTCGATCACCTCCCTCGGCAGGGTCGCGAGCTTGAGCACCGCGGCGGTTTCCTTGGTCAGGACGAGACGTTCGCTGTACTGGACCAGCCCGATGACCTGACGCTGGCGCAGGAGCGACAGGATCTCGCGCCCGGCCTCGAGAGGCTTCTTCTGGTCGAGCAGCTCCTGCGCACGGAAGAATGCGACCCGGGCGGCCTCGGGTTCCTCGCCGACGAAAGTGTCGTTGTGGAAGTTTTTCTTCTCGGGAAGACGGAACTGCGCGCTCGCCGCCGCCGAGCCAAGGTGCACCAGCAGCGCCGCGACCGCGATCCGGGTGAGACATCGGGGAGCTGGCAGGAGGGCTCTCATGTTCCGTGCGCTGTGATCGGGAGGCGCGCCGCCGGTACTACCGCGGCTCGCCCTGGCTGACTCTGTCTTCGGTGACGGCGGTCGTCGAGTCCGGCGGATTCCCGGACGCACGTCCCGGGGGCGGGTCGCCGAAGTACAGGCGATAGACGCGCTCGAGAAGAAGCGGATCATTCTTCGCCTGCTCCAACAGCAGCAGGCGACGGTTCTGCTCGAGAATGGCGTCGTTCTGCTCGAGGAGCTGGCGATACTTGTCATCAAGCTCGAGATTGCGCCGGATCTGCGGCACGAGCGTCCTCCAGATCAGCGCCGCGGAGGCGAGCAGCAGCAGGAGGGAAAGCCCATAGTCGCGAATCAGCGCCGGAGGCCGCTCCATCTCATCTCCCCTCCGCCAGAACGAGTGCCGAGAACCAGCGGCGCAGGATGATAACGACGGAACGCAGGTTCAACGCCTCAGGGGAATTCCGTAGCGGGCGCCGGCGGCGAGCTCGGTCTCGATCTGCAGCAGGCGGTTGTACTTGGCGACACGATCGGTGCGCGAAAGGGATCCGGTCTTGATCTGCCCCGCGCCGAGCGCGACGGCAAGGTCGGCGATCGTGGTGTCCTCGGTCTCGCCGCTGCGATGCGAGATGATCGTTCCAAAACGATGGCGGCGCGCGAGGTCGACGGCCTCGAACGTCTCGGTCAGCGAGCCGATCTGGTTGATCTTGACGAGGATCGCGTTGCCCTGGCCGCCGTCGATGCCGCGCTGAAGTCGCTTCTTGCAGGTGACGAACAGGTCATCGCCGACGAGCTGTACGCGGCCACCCAGCCGACGGGTCAACGCCGACCAGCCGTCCCAGTCGTCCTCCGCGAGCCCATCCTCGATCGACACGATCGGATAGCGTTCCAGCCAGGCCTCGTACAGGTCGATCAGGTCGGCGGCCATGAGACCCTTCCTGCCCTCGCCCTCGAGCTGGTACATGCCTTTGTCGTGGAACTCGTTCGCCGCCGCGTCGAGGGCGAACGCGATCTGCCGGCCGGGCTCGTAGCCGGCGCTCTGCACCGCCTGCATCAGGAGTTGCAGAGCCTCCTCGTTGCTCTTGAGATCAGGAGCGAATCCGCCTTCGTCGCCGACCGAGGTCGAAAGATGTTTTGACGCCAGCACCTTCTTCAAGCAATGAAACGTCTCGGCGCCGGCGCGCAGCGCCTCGCGAAAGCTGGAGAAACCGATCGGGTAGATCATGAACTCCTGCAGGTCGACGCTGTTGTCCGCGTGCGCCCCGCCGTTGATGACGTTCATCATCGGCATCGGCAGGAGACAGGAGAACGCGCCGCCGAAGTACCGGTACAGCGGCAGATCGAGCGCCGTCGCCGCCGCGCGCGCGGTGGCGCACGAGACCGCGAGGATGGCGTTCGCGCCGAGGTTCTTCTTCTGCTCGGTGCCATCGAGCGACAGCATCGTGGCGTCGATCAGCGCCTGGTCGAGAGCATCCAGGCCGACGAGGCTCGGGCCGATCTTCTCCCGCACGTTGGCGACTGCCTTCAGAACTCCCTTGCCGACGTAGCGATTCCGGTCGCCGTCCCGCAGCTCGACCGCCTCGTGTGTTCCGGTCGAGGCGCCCGAGGGAACCATCGCCGTCCCGCGCGCCCCGCAGGCCAGCTCCACGGTCGCCTGGACCGTCGGGTTTCCGCGGGAATCCAGCACCTCGAGGGCGGAGACCTCCGAGATTTCCGAATCACCCTTCATCGTGCGCTCCTCGAACTTGACCGCTACCCCGGCACCTACGGCCGCTCCGCGCAGAACCCGGGGCACATCGTAACGAAGCACTTTCTGCGGCGCTCTTCCGGGTCCGGGGCGACACTCGGACGCGCCGGCGCGCGCGACGTCGAGACACGTTCCCCGTATCCCTTCCTTGCAGGCCGCGAGTGCAAAGCCATGAAGACCCGATCCCTTCTCACCGTGCTGCTCGTTCCGTTCGGCACGGCCTCGAGCGCCCGGATTCCGGCCCAGGAGGCTCCGCAGCGCCCGTTCGAGGAAACCGGCGAACGCGGCAACTGCCGGATCTTCTTCTGGGGAACGAATCGATCCGGCGGTCAGGTGCGCGTCGAGTACGGCCGGCCGGTCTGGAAGGACTCGTACGACGGATTCGTCGACGACGTGCGCGATCGACGCTGGCGTCTGGGACAGAACTTCTGGACCAGTCTCGACACCAACATGCCGCTCAAGGTGGGTGGACTGGAGCTCGAGCCGGGTCTCTATTACCTCGCGCTCGAGCACCAGCGTGACGGCCGGTTCGTCCTGCTGTTCCTCGATCCGCAGGAGATGCGCGACCTCAAGCTCGACGCGTTTCAGGTCGACGAGACCGATTCGGGCAGCGAGGCCCCGCTCGCCTACCAGAAGTCCCCGATCCAGTCCGGGCGCCTCACCCTGTTCCTCAAGACCGAGCCTCTCAAGCCGTGCACCGCCGTCCTCCAGATCCACTTCGGCAACCACCTGCTGAGCACGTCGATGGAGATGCATCCTGACCCGTGAGCGGCCGCCCAGAAAGACTCATCCCTTCCGCCGCGGGACTTGCGTCCTTTCGACGGAAGGGATGAGTCTCATATCACGCAGGGCACATGAGGAATTCTCCCGCATGCGGTGCTGCGTCAAGTCTTGACACTAGTTCGGAGCTTTCTTCGGAAAGGTGCGGGTATCCGGCATGGACAGCGCGGGCACGTCCTTCTTCGCGGGGAACGTTCGCCGGCCGATGCTGGTGGACACCGACACGTCCTTCTTCCGCGGAAAGACCCGAGCGTCGATCTGGCCGAGCGATGAAACGTCCTTCTTGCTCGGGAAGGTGCGCCTGTCGATGCTGGTGGACACCGATACGTCCCTCTTCCGGGGAAGGACCCGAGTGTCGATCTGGCCGAGCGACCCAACGTTCTTCCACTTCGGGAAGTGGCGCAGATCGGGCATCGACAGCGCGGGCACGTCCTTCCGGAGGGGAAACTTCCTCAGGTCCGGCATGGACTGTCCGGGAGCCCTGCGCGGAAAGGTCCGAAGGTCGGGAAACACGGACAACGCCGACGCCTTTCGCGGGAAGCTGCGAGTGCCCGGACCCGACTGTGTGGTCACGGACTGGGTTCCCTTGAGAATCGCCGAGCTGAGATCGCGCAGATGCTGGATCAGCGCGAGCGCCGCAGAACCCGGTGAAGTCGTCACATGCGCGAAGAGGTTGCCCTTGAGGACGATTGCCAAGCTGTAGAGATATCCATTCTGGACATCGCCGCCGCCGCCCGTGCGCCATTCAAACACCGCGCGCTGAGCGAGGGAATGGATCACCTGCATCTCCGCGAGGTCGAGCTGGCCGAGGGCGGCCATCTCCGCTCCGATGGCACGATAGACCCAGATCGTGCCGGCGTCGCTGAGGAGGACCCGCTCCTTCAGCACGTTCTTCGCGGTCGATCCCTGATAGTCGAGCACGACCTGCTCCGCACGTGCCGTGGTGAACGTAGTGGCGAGCACTGCTGCGGCCACGAATGAAATCTTCGAGTACATGTCTTTCTCCCGTGTGTTGATGGTGTGTGAACTGTCGGTTTCTGCCACTTGAAGGAACCACGGGAGCCAACGCAGCTCCTAGGGTTCCAGGTCGAAGGAATACAGTCCGCTCATGCAAGCTCCTTTCTTCCAACTGCCCGTTGGAGCTTTTCGACCGGTGAGACTTTGAGATCAGAACTCGAGTTGACCGCGCGCTCTACACCTTCTCACCCGCCGCGAGGAACCTGGATGGTTCGTCCACCGCAGAGCGGCCGTGCGAACCGTCCTCGTCTATCGCGGCTCGAGAAGTCGTATTCGGCGCATGTTCTTGAGAGCGGAAGCGGCGGAACAAACCAACACACCGGTCCCCTGTGCGCATCCAGGATCGCGTCCGCGTGCATGCCGTCACCTTGCGGCGCCCGGCGATCCGACCGGAAGCAGGCGCACCGCGATCGCGTCTTTTAGTGCAGTGCGTCGGTCGAAGAGGGCGTCGCCGGCCTGCTCCGAGCAACTCGGAACCGGCCGGAGAACCGGGTAACCTTCGCCGTCCGCTCACGGTTGCGTCACGCACGGGGGACCGCGAAAGATGGCTACGAAGTCCTGCATGTCGGGGCGCTCGATCGAGCTCGGCGAAGGCGGAGACCAGGTCGTCCTGCGATTTCCCTACGACACCGCCATCGTCACGGTGGTGCGGGGACTCTCGCAGCGGCGCTTCGACCAGCCTGGCAAGTGCTGGAGCTGCCCAGTCGACGTGATCGTCGAGGTGGTCGACACGCTGCTGCCGCACGGTTTTGCGGTCGGCGCGTCGGCGCGCGAGCTCTACGCCGCGCTCGGCGGCACGCAGAAGATCGGGGAAGGTTCCGCCGACGGCGTCACACTGCCGCCGCCGAAATGCATGTCGATCGAGCCAACCGCGCCGACGGCCGCGTCATCGTTGCGACGACGATCGCGATCATGATTGAAACTGGCCCCGCCGGCACCGGGCACGCGCACCACCGCTCGGAGAGGTCTCCCGACCCCTGTCGCCCTCTCCGATGCAAAGAGATCCTCCTTCGCCGCAGGAGGCGATGCGTGCATGGACAACCTCGGCCGGGTGCGGTGAGAATGTTGTCTCTGCGGTCCCCGAGGTCATCCATCGATTGAAAGGTCCATCTCATGCGCTCACAGCTCGCCACGTTCGGCATCCTGCTGCTTTCGGCAACCGTGCACGCCAGTCCTTGCCAGGACAGCGTGATCTGGGTCACGGAAGTGAATCAGAACATCGGCGCGGGCAACTACGCCGACATGAACAGTTGCTGGGTCGTGCAGAATCCCACGGGACCTTCGGACTTCTTCAGCGTGTGCTTCAAGGTCGTACCCGGGATCCCGAACACGGAGGACGTCGCGGAGGGGTTGCCGGTGACCGGAATGAGCGTCAACCTGTGCATTCCCGGTGGCGTGGTCGGTTTCTTCCCGCGCATCGGCGTCTACTATCCGGTGTCATCCTCGTCCTGCACGCCGGACCTTGCGAATCCGGTGATCGAGCTCCTGAACGTGGTGATTCCGGGGCCGCTCAACAATGAGTTCTTCTTTCTCGACACGGCGGAGGCGCTGATTGCGCCTGGCACAAGTGCGTTGATCGCCGCAGTGCAACTTCCGCCGGGTGACGCGGGACAGGTAAGGGTCGGCGGCGACAGCAGCGCTTCGACCTCGGGCACGTCGTACTTCAGCATGGACGCCTATTCCACGGCGGCCATTCCGTTTCCGACGGCCGACATGGGAATCAACATCGGTCAGGACAACAGCACGACGACTTCCTGTACCGTAGCTTCTCGACTGCCTCACGGCCGGTTCCGCGCGGCACGCGGCGACGCGACGAGCGGCTTCGGCATTGAATCCATGAAGGGAGACCGGCTCCTGCAGCACATCCAGACCGGCGAAACGCTCAGGCTTTCCTTCTTTGGCGCGCAGCCCGGGGACGTCTACCTGATCTTTCTCATGACTCCGATTTGCACGCCGTCGCTCCTCCTGTCGCCGGTGCTCTTCACTCTGCCCGACGGCGACGGCGACGGCTCCTACCAGAGACTGAGTTTCACCTGGCCCAATCTGGCGGGATCGTTCGACTTTGCTGCAGTGTGGGGGAACTTCTCATGCGCGCCCGTCGTTGCGGGCTTCACGAATTGCGTGACCGTCATCTCGCCGTGATCGGGTGCCGTTGCCCTGCAGCGCGCAATCGAGCTCTTTTCGCATTCAAGCCTGCGGTCGCGTTGCACCTGCACCACTACTGAGTGGAGGCCGTTTTTGGGGCTCTCCTGACATTCTTGTGGGTCGTTTCTTGACGAAACTCAATGAAACCCATTGATAGAGACGTGACCATGGTGCGGATGCCTTCGACCGAGACTCGCGGAAGCTCAGAAGACGACGGAGTAGACTTCTGTCGTGCACCGGAAGCTCCCTGGACAACGTTGATTGGGTCGTTGACGTCGACCAGGGTGCCAGAACCGCTGCGCAACTTCTTCATTTCACAGAGAGTGCGAAGCTCCATCAACGCTTCACCGTTGGTGCAGATCTCCCATTCCGCTCGCCCACAAGAATGTCAGGAGAGCCGTTTTTGGAAACCGACGCAAGGCTCCGCCGCGCCTATCGGGCGCTTCTGGTCTTGGGGGGCTGTGTGGTCGGGCTGCTGCTCAGCTGCGGCTTCCTGCTCGCGACGCGCGGCGGAGAAACAGAGAATCGCGCGCTCTACGACCCGGAGTTGCGCCGCGAGGCGGTCGCGGAATTGATCGCCCGTGGCCAGGGGATCTGGGACGCGTTTCCCGATCCGGCAGTGGCTCGCGTCCTGCAATCGGGACTGAAAGATCGAGCGTTCGCAGGGATCACGATCGACAGCAACGACTTCGGGTTGCGCGAACGCCCCTTCCAACTACCCAAGCCCGACGGCACCACGCGGGTGGTGATCCTCGGGGACTCCGTCGTGATGGGTTACGGCGTTCGCGCCGAAGATCGTGTCGGCGTCTTCCTCGAGAAGCTGCTCACCGATCATGCGAACAGTGTGCACGGGCCGATCGAGTGCCTCCACTTTGGCGTCAGCACCTGGAACCTGTACTCCGAGTGCGCGTTCCTGCGCCGACAGCTCTCGCTGGTCAAGCCCGATCTTGTGGTGCAGATCGCGGTGAGCAACGACCTCGAGGACAATCCCGGCGCGCGCGGCATGGGGATGCTTTCGACCTGGTGGCCGCGCTTCCCCGAGCGCGCCGACTCGTGCCTGTTCGTCGAATGGCCGCGCTTCGCTTTCGGCACGCGCAAGAGCAGCTGGCTCCTCTTCGGACTCGACTACGAAAGCCGTTCGCGCTTCGAGGAAGCGGGCCGAGAGATCGGCCGGCTGGCGCGCGCTGTCGACCAGCGGGGTGGCCGCTACCTGCTGTTCATCATTGGCGCGGGCCAGCTTGCGACCGCTCAGCACTATCTGGGAAAGGAGCTCGCACCCGAACGGTCGGTGCCCTTTCCGTCGTCGTTCAACAGGGACGAGAGGTTTCGCAATTCAAAGTCGGATCCCCATTGGAACCGCGCCGGTCACGAGCAGGCGGCGCTGTTCCTTTACGAGCTCGTGCGGGCGCGCAACCTGCTTCCCGCGCTCGCGCTCGAGCCCCATCCTGCCGCGACCGAGGTCGTGCAGAGGCTGCTGCCCGAGGCCGAGCAGGAGTTGAAGCGGCCGAAGACGCTGAAGAGAGCGCTCGAAGACCGGACCATCTCGAGCACGATCGACTTCCGGAACATCGACGACGATGCCGCAGCCCAGGTCTACGGTGGCATCGTGAGCGGAGGTTTCGTTTCGGCCTATGCCTCGCTGCTGCTGCGCAGCGAAGGCCGCGCCAGGCTCATGGTCGCCGGGCGCGGGCTTGACCGTTCGGAGCTCGACGGCCTGATGGTCGCGGTGTTCATCGATGCCACGCAGGTTGGAACGATCGCTCCCAAGGGTGCCGACTCATTCACGATGACCTTCGAAGTCCCGAAAGAACTCGCGCAGCAGACCTTCGTCAGCGTCCGCTTCCAGGCCGACGATTTCGCGTATGCACTGCCCGACCTGCGTTCCTGCCAGACTTTCATTCTCGATCAAGTCGCTCTGGAGAACTGACTCGGCTCGTGCGGCCCCCACCGACACAGGGGCCGCTCACTTTGCGCGCGCCTGCCGTCCATGAAATCGACATAGGTAGGCCCTCGCGGGCTTTCCCTGTCACACCACCGTACGTACGGGTCTCGTATACGGCGGTTCGGCTGGTCAAGCAGAGGGAGCACGGTAGAAGGACC
>Ga0247727_10007845_pt1 | contig 20118 bp, 17 predicted proteins | sample WisWelCaveWW1625_FD_202498 | JGI IMG/M metagenome (GOLD analysis project Ga0247727, IMG submission 202498) | Biofilm microbial communities from Wishing Well Cave, Virginia, United States - WW16-25 | ecosystem: Environmental > Aquatic > Deep subsurface > Groundwater > Cave microbial mat | place... | reverse complement strand
GTCGAGATACTGCATGAACGGCTTGAGACCGGCAAAACTGGTCACGCGGTCTTCGCCAAATTCCATTCTCATCGCGTTCATTTGACAAGTGCTCCTGATTTGGTTTTCCTGTTGGTTACTTAACGTTCTCAACAGATAACAACTTGGGAGCACATTAATTCCTCTTATTTAAATAATGTTGCAGTTTTCAGGTTAAATTTATTTTAAGGACACCTACCCCAAAGGGAAGGGCATGACTTTCGCGCAGTCGTGCCCTTTCGTTTTTTAACATGAATACAAATTCTCGGCTGATTAGCCTCTTTCATGTTGATTCGTTGCAAAAAAGCAAAGACTTTTGCAACGGATTACCCGGATTACTCAGATTATAAAAAAATCAGTGTAATCCGCGTAATCTGTTGCCGATTGATTCCGGCTCGTCCGGGTTGGGTCTAATAAGTGTGATTTGCTTAGCTCGACAAATTAAAAAACCGTGAGCAGACGTCGGTCTGAAAAGCAAATTATGCTGAGCTAAATCTTTAGACTAAAAATCGAGGCTTCGACTGGCTTTGCCAAATCGCCGTCATGAAATCGGTGCAGATAATCTTGCGTCTCAAACAAGTGGGTCGTCTGAGGACTCTGCGTGCGAGTGATGAGGTATTTAAGCTCGTCGAGATTACTCGACCACGCCGCGCCATTAAAAAACTCAGCTCCCGAAAATTGTGTCTTGTAAAAGGCATTTTGCGAATAGCACGAGCCCAGATAAATAAATCGCCAGTTTTCTTTTGAAAAAAAATCTACCGCAGAAGTCATCATGTACATGCCGAGGCTTCGCTGCTGATGATTCAAATCATAAAATGCATAGTAATACTGCGCGACTGATGGCTTTTCAAGAAACAGCGTCACTAAGCCGACATCAGCGTCGGTTGCACCATCATGAAAAACCAAAAGATGAGAAGTAATCTTCGAGCTTAAAAGTTTCTCCAACCTCTCTTCATTCATCACTTCTTTGCCAAATTTCGCGTCAGCATACCGCAGACAAAAACTCTTCCATGATTCCGTGTACAAAAACTCATCACGAGAGACGAGCTTGAACGTCACCCCCTCGCCCTTCCGCAAAATGCGGCGGTTTTCCGAGGATGGCGTGAAGGATTCCAATTTCACCCTGACACTGCGACACAAGTAATACCGCTCTAAATCTTTTGACGACGGCAGGAACCCGCGCTCGAAAAACTCATGCGGCATTTCTCCTGCTTCCGGAAAAGCCCAAATCGCATAGGGAAAAACGTAGTGTTGGTAATCGGGAAGAGTTTCGGAAAAGAGAAGTTTCATTTCTCAACATGCTTCATGTACAAGTTATCAATGACGCTCAACTTTGGAATGTTCGCGTTTGCTCGCAAACCAAAACTCCATAGAGAAGAATAGTTGCAACCACCAACACCGTTCTATTTCGGCGCTTTCTTCGCCAACAATACATCAAATAGCTCGTCGAATTCATCGATGCGATTTTTCCAGTCAAATTTTTGCATGGATTCGGCCAGCAGCTTTTTGTGATTTCCCATCTTATCATAGTTCCGGAGAAGCTGCCGCAGCTTGACTTCCAGCTCATCTTCGTTGTTGTAAAGGAAGTCTTTGTGAAACTGAATAGACAGTAACTCGGGATAACTCAGACGATTGGGCAGTAGCGGCAAGGTGTGACAATACAACGCCTCGATGATTGAGAATCCATAATTCTCCTGAATCGCCGTAGAGATGACGATGTCCGACATCGCCAGAAAGCGCGCGTAATCGTCCATGCTTTCGACAAAGCCAAATTGCAGAATTCGATGGCCGAGTTTTTCACGGGCTTCGAGAAACTCCTTCGGGTGCATTTGAAAATTTTCGCCGAGGATAATAAGCTTGAATGGAAGATTTTCGGCGTCGAGCTTATAGAGCAGACGAAAAAAAACACCCGGCTGCTTGTCGAACTCCCATCGATGGTTCCAAAGAATAATCGGTTGGGGATTATCGAGCACCGGCGGATGGCTGAACGCCGAAACATCGATGCCCATGTAAATGACCTGCGAGCGCTTCATGATCTCTTGATGCGCCCGTTCCGGCGCGAACTCCGGAATGTTGTTGATGAATCGTTTGCTTTCGAGATCGAATTGATCGAGCTGATATTTGGAATTGAACAAGCAGCGATCGGCGACGAGCGCCGATGTAAGATTGATGAATCCAAAATGAAGATCCAAATTGTCGCCGTCGGGCAAGGGATAGCTGAGCTGGTTTTCATGAAAAAACATTACTGCCGGGCAGGTATAGTTGCTCAATGCCTTCAGCATCGCCAAGTTCGTCATGTCGGTGACAAAGAGCAGATCAGCGCCGCGCAGCGTTTCCCCATACTGCTCAGCGATATAAAATGCTGCACCGCGCAACCGCCACTTCCAGAAACGCGACGGCATGGTGATCGGCGTAATTCGATGGCGGCTGAATTTCATCAGACCATCGAGAAAGCTTTTGTGCGAGCCGCCGTAAAAAGTTTCGACGAAAACGATGTTCACTACCCTGCTCTCCTTGTTCTTCAATTCACGGTGAACGCTTACTTCCCCAATCAATCGTGCAAAATGAAGTCATCTGCCATTCGCGTAAACCACTGCATCCCCATTGCGCACGAAGCCGACGAGCGTCATGCCGGTTTCCTTCGCCAACTCGACTGCAAGTGAAGATGCGGCAGAAATTCCCGCGACGCATGGAATTCCAGCGATCAAAGCCTTTTGGGTAATCTCAAAACTCAATCGACCACTGACAAACAAACCGGCGTGAGACAACGGCACCAGTTTGTTCATCATCGCCCAGCCGAGTAATTTATCGACAGCGTTGTGGCGGCCAATATCTTCTCGGACAGCCAATACGGTTCCGTCATGATCAAAAAGCATCGCACCGTGTAGGCCGCCGGTTTCCGAAAAAACTTTCTGCTGTGTGCGTAGCTTTCCCGGCAAGTCCCGCAACAGCGCCGGAGTTGCCGAGAATTTCCCATTTAACGCCGAAGCCTTTATGCGCACTCGTTCGATGGTCATGCGCCCGCAGATGCCACAGCTTGAAGAAGAAAATATTTGGCGTTGCAAATTGCTTAGATCGGTGAGCTGTGGAATGATTGCGTCCAAAGTATTTTGAATTTCCAATCCAAGCTCGTCGAGCACATTACGCAATGTCACATCCTGACCGCGCTGAACGATACCTTCAGTCAAAAGAAAGCCGGTCGCGAGTTCCAAGTCGTGTCCAGGGGTCCGCATGATGACGGCAATTGGCTGACCATTGATTCGAATCTCCAACGGTTCTTCAACCGCAAGCTCATCAACCGTGCTCTGCGATGCAACGCCTGACCATCGAAAAATGGGGAACTGTTTAGTTTCATCACTCATTGGGATTTTCTTCGCGTCGAATGCTTGCAAAATACAAGCAAGCGTTCCCATTGTCAAGGAATTTTCTGGCACCTCGATTTGATCGCTTGATCTTCGTAACTCAGGATTAAAGAGAAAAAAAGAACGCGACCTTTTTAGAGTCGCGTTCTTTTGAGGTGGGTGAGGCGCGCGAATGGAGTGGTTCGCTGGTATGCGCCTCCCAAGCTCACTTTATTGAGGATGGAGAGCTTTACGTTCAAAGATTACGCATGTGTGGTTGCGCTTTCGCTGTGCCGGCGGCCTCGGAAAAGTTCTTCGGTGCGTCCGAGATTATCTTTCTCATCTTTGCCGTTTTCTTGTTGGGCTGCCGCGCGCTTGCGATAGCTCACAAAGGCAAAGACGCCGCCGATGATGATCACCGCAACCGCCAACCAGAACCAGGGAAAACCGCCGCTTTCTTCAACGTCTCCGGCAAGTTGAGCATTTTCTTCAACCAATCCATCTTCAGACGCAGCAGAGGGATCACTATACTCAGCGCTCGCAGAAGTTGCTGGCTCGACATTTCCATTGCTGCTGGCATTTGCGTCGGTATTTCTTGGACCACCACTGCCTTCGCTGCTTGCTTGCGTGCTCATCGAGGATGGTGAATCACTAAATTGCCGACTCGCTTCCGGCGATTCAAGAACCGCCAAACGTTCCTGTTCATTTGCCAGGCTGTTAAATTTAGTGATCGTCTTGACGCGGCTCATTTCATTGATCGAGCCGACCGCCGGCACCAACACATCTTCGCCCGGCAAAACCAAATTTGGATTCGGCGCGCGATTCAACAATGCCAGCTCGCGCCAACGCTGTGGGTCGCCGTAATAACGCTTCGCGAGCAAACTGAGCGATTCACCCTTTTGAACTTTGTGAACGCGCGACTCGTCGAGCAGCAAACGGCTGCTCCACAACAACTCGCCTTGCGAGGCCAGCGCGAAAATACCGATCATGAAGAAAAGCGACAGCATGAGCTTTTTCATAAAACCTCCGTGTTTGAAATTACGATGAATGCACTCGACATTTCGCTAACCCTCGTGGATAAAATGCCGGTTCGCCAGAGTTTTCAGAAACTCAACAGGCGCTCGATGAGTCTTCGTCTGTTCGCCCAGAATTGGCGCGCGATGTGAAAAATGAGCAAAGCAGCAGCGGGAATTGTGAATCCAAGAACGAGCAGCTTGTTATGCATGCTCGGCACATTTTGGGTAATCCACGTCGCAAGCGTGGCTGCCAAAACGCCGACTGGATAATTCGCCAAGCGCATGAGATTTTGCCCACGATCAAAAAAAGTAAAGACGTAGGCAACGAAGCCGCCGATCAATCCGGTCACAAAGAGCGGCAAGAGCTGCATGTTTTTTCCTTTCGCGATCATAAATTCCTTCCTCCGAAAACTCTTGAATTGTATGATGCCGCCCAGAAAAGCAAATGCGCTGCCAAACTTTCTTAAAAACAAAGTCGCGAGGCACATAACGCATTCGATCAATAGAATCAATCCAGATCAGCGGCAAAGATTAACATCACAACGGTGAAGTGAAGTCGAATATGCGAGTCTAATCAAGATTCGTGTAAAGACTATCCGCTTGTGACGAGGGAATCTGCGAGGAGGCAAGCCATAATACTTGTTAAATCAGGAAGATGGGGATGGTGGGAATGGTCTGTAAAAAACGTGGAAATTTTACATCGTCAGTTTATTCTACTCCTTTCTCACGATAGAGATTCAATTTGTTGTGCAAAGTCTTGAGGCTGATGCCGAGAACTTCCGCAGCGCGAGTTTTATTATTCGCAATCGCTTCGAGCGTTCTTAAAATCAAACGGCGTTCGACTTCTTCCATGGTTGTGCCAATTGGAATGCTCAACTCAGAACTGTCGTTGCCGTCGAGCAAGTGCTTGGGCAGTTCCGTCGGAGTGATGTATCGGCTATTGCACAACACGACGGCGCGCTCGATGACGTTGCGCAGCTCGCGAACATTTCCCGGCCATGCATGTCGGGCCAGGTATGTCATTGCTTGCCGTGTAAAGCCGGAAATTTTTCGGCCAGCCTTTCCTGAAAAGTGTTGCAAGAAATTTTCGACCAGCGGGGTTAGATCGCCGAGGCGCTCGCGCAATGGCGGCAGATCGATTTCCATCACCGCCAGCCGGTAAAACAAATCCTCGCGCACCAGCTTTTCTTTGATAGCTTGACGGATGTTGCGATTGGTGGCGGAGATCACCCGAACGTTGACCGAGATTTCGGCCCTGCCTCCCAGACGGCGAAATTTTCTCTCTTCAAGCACGCGCAATAACTTCGCTTGCAGCTCGAAAGGCATCTCGCCGATTTCATCGAAAAAGAGTGTGCCGCCGTCGGCCAGCTCGAAGCAGCCGGGCTTCTGCGCCAGCGCGCCGGTGAACGCGCCTTTTTCGTGGCCGAATAGCTCGTTCTCAAGAATCTCGCTGGGCAGCGCCGAACAGTTGATACCGATAAACGGCCCGCTCACGCGATCGCCGCGTTGATGTATCGCCCGCGCCACCAACTCCTTGCCGGTGCCGCTCTCACCGGTAATCAAAACACTCGTGTCAGTATTTGCGACCGCACCGATCAATTTATAAACTGCGCGCATGCTATCGCTCTGGCCAATCAATTCCCCGAAACTCGTAAGCGCGAGCAGTTGTTTTGCCATGCTGCGGTTAGCCGCGGTCAATCCGAAGCGCTCGACGGCCTTGGCAATGACCAAACGTAACCGCGTAGAATCGACGGGCTTGGTGAGGTAATCATAAGCGCCGTCGCGCATGGCTTGCACGGCCGTATCGATGGAGGCATGACCAGTGACGATGATCAATTCGGTCGACAGATTCTGCTGGCGAAGATCGCGCAAAAGCTGCAAGCCGTCGCGATCGGGCAGCGTCAGATCGACGACGGCGACTGCAACTTCATCGTCTTTCAAAATTTTCCACGCCGCATTGCCGCTGTTCGCAGTCAACACTTCATATTCATCGGCAAGCAGCGTCGACAGGGCTTCGAGTACGCCAGGCTCATCATCAACAATCAAAACTTTTATTTCATGATCAGACATTTTCTCAAATCACTCCTAACCCGGACAAGCCGGAACCAGACTACAACAACGGATTTCTCTGATTACACGGATTAAATCTGCGTAATCCGTGCAATCGGTTGCTCTCTTCTTTAGTTTGTCGTACTAAGATTTCACTTGAGGCAGACTAATGCATTCTCTTTTTTGTTGCAAAAAATCAAGAACTCAATTTTTTGCTGAAAGCGGCTACGGTTTTTTCCAGCTTATCCAACTCATCTTGGATGAATTGCAGATGCTTTTCCAGGCGCTGGGAATCATTGCCAGCGGCACGAGCCGCCAGTGTTCGCGCCGCTTCAAGATTCAATTTTGCGCTATGCACCGGTCCGCGAATATCGTGGGCGAATTTTCTAAGATCAGAGTCGGTCATTGTGCTCATCCTCAAATATAACTGAATGTCAAAAGAGATGATTTAGATGCCACAAATGCGATTTTTTAGAAATGCTAGTCACATCACTCTTCCCCATGAAACCCGAATATCATTGTCACTTAGTTTTCAACATAACAATATCTTTAGCTCAAACCAAAAACATATTTAAAGCGACAATAAAGCATCTTTCACCGCATCCCATTATCCAACCATCGCTCAACCATCACGAGAATATCTTTACGTTCAAATGGTTTGGTCAAATAATCGTTGCAACCGGCGGAAAGCGCCAGCTCGCGGTCGCCTTTCATCGCGCGCGCCGAAACAGCAATCACCGGAATATGCGCAAGCTGCTTTTGCGCCTTCAGCATTCGCGTGACTTGATACCCATCCATTCCCGGCATCATGATGTCCAGCAAGATGAGTTGCGGCTTGTGATGTTGCGCCGCCAAAAGCGCTTGCTCACCACCATCAGCGAAATCGACCTGATAGCCTTCGTTCTCAAGAAGAAATTGCATGGCGTAGCGTGTATTCTCGTTGTCTTCGACGACGAGAATACGTTGCTTACCTTTCATTCGTGCAGTGGTCTGATCGATAAGACCTTTTTTCTTTCTTTTGACTTCTTGATGGCTCACCCTTTCTGCAGTTTTCGCAGTCGGAGATTTTTGAGCGAGTGGAATCCGCAGCGAGAACGTGGTGCCTTTACTAGGCGCGCTTTCCACGTCAATCGTGCCTCCCAAGAGGCCTACAAGTTTTTGAGAGATCGCCAAACCCAAACCCGAGCCTGCATGCTGACGCGAATTGCCATTCTCAACTTGATGAAATGGCTCGAAGATTCTTTTCCGGTGTTCCAGCGCAATGCCGATGCCGGTGTCGCGCACGGTAATCTCCAGCTCGTTGCTTTTGTTCTGCTGCGCTTTGAAATAAATGTGGCCGCGCTCCGTGAACTTTATGGCATTTCCGAGAAGATTGGTCAAGACGCGCCGCAAGGCAGCGGGATCACTGGTGAATTGCTGGGGCACGTTCTTGGCAAGCTCGACATGAAGCTCAAGATTCTTCTCCAGATACAAAGGCTGAACCGTCGCCGCAATTTCACGCAGCAAGCCGTGCGGGCTGAAGTCTTCGATAACGGCCTCCATCTTTCCCGCTTCGATCTTGCTGAGATCCAAAATATCGTTTATCAATGCAAGCAAACTACGGCCGCTTGCTTGAATAATCCCAATCTGCCGATGTTGTTCTTTGTTCAAATCCCCCGGCAATCCGCGCAAAAGGAAATCCGACATGGATAATATTGCCTGCATCGGCGTGCGCAATTCGTGAGAAGTATTCGCAAGAAAATCGGAAACCATCTGATTGGCATGTTCAAGCTCTTGCGCCTTTTTTTCCGTTTCGAAAAAAAGCTGCGCATTCTCATAAGTCAGCGCGACGCGCTCGGCGAGGTCGCCGGCGAACTGTAAATCGGCGTCTGAAAATTCCTTCTTGCAGTCCACATCACAATGAATAATCAGTCCAATCTTTTGTCCTCGCCCGAAAAGCGGCGCCACAAGCAGCTCTACCTCGGCGAGGTTTTGCATTTTTGATTTTGTGGCTTTTCCATCCATGTCGAAAACCATGGCCGGCAGCTCGTCCAGGCGTTTTCGCAAAATCAGAGGTTTCTTCGCTGTCAACGCAGCGGACAGATCCGAAAGCTTTTTGTCGGAAACACGGATTGGACTTGATGCAGCGCCGGCGCTGTGCGCCACGAGCCATCTCTTATCTCCCAGCAGGCTGAAGTCCTCACGAAGAGCAAGAGTGGCCCGACAATCGAAGGCATGCGAGGCGGCTTCGGCCATGCTGCTCACAATTTGTTCGAGTGTGCGAGTCGACTGAAATGTTTCTGCAATGCCGGCCAAGATGCGAGCGTCATGCTCCTTGCGGCGATGCGATTTCAGCAAGCGGCTATTGGCAATCGCCACTGCCGCATCGTCGGCGATGATTTCCAGATCCTGCATAATTTGTGTAGTGGGTCGCCTTCCATCCTGGGGGCTGAAGACCGCAAACACACCCACCACTTCATCGTTGTGAACGATCGGCACCAGCACACCATCCCGGGACTTCCACTCTTTCTCCGCAGGCAGAACGACATCCTTTGGAATGTATGGCAAGACCGCGCTTGATGCAATTCGGCTACTATCGACAAAATAAGAACGGCTCAGACGAAAGCGTTCATCAAAATAAAGCGCTACTTGATCGTAAGGCAATCGCTCAACGCCGCCCAGGCTGCCGCGCTGCTTTCGAGGAAAACCCGCTGAAGCTGCCAATTGCAGATCACCAGCAGTGCGAAGAAAAACCAGCACACGCTGCCACCCCAGCGCATCCATGCTTTCAGCGAGACGTTGCATAACGTCGTCCAAGTCGGTATGCAGACGAACACCCTCGCCGGCCTCCAGAAGCCTGGTGAGATGATCGACGCGGCGCTGCAATTCCGTCGTGCGCTCGCGAACTTTTTCATCCACCTGCTGTTGATATGAAGCGAGCGTGCTCTGCATTTCTTTCAGCTCGGCAATGTCGCGGCCAACCGCAATAATGCCGTTGCGCTCGCCCTTCGCATTAAAAAGCGGCTGCGCTCGCCACGCGCAGCTTATCACCTGGCCATTGCGCGCCCGAATCGGCGCTTCATCATGCGGCACTTCCGCCTTCATGCTGCCTTCGAGGCGAAGCAGCTCTGCTATGGAATTCGGCAGCTTGGCGATCTCGAACTTCTCCGGCGTGTAGCCGAGGCGCTGTCGCGCTGCGGCATTCATGAAAGCGCACTGGCCTTGTTGATTGAAAACAAAAACCAGATCGCGCAACGCATCCAGAAGAGATTCATGATAACGTCGTGATTCAACAACCGCCGCGGCGCTGTCTCTTGCCTGCGTCTTACTCTGCTGAAGTTCCGCCAACCGGTTTTGCCGCTCCGTCGCGTCATTCTCTATCCAGATGTAACGGCCTTCGGCGGCGGCCTCTCCGTTTTGTTGAAATGGAATGACGGTAAGATCGCTCAAAAATGGTGTTCCATCTTTTCGCCGGTTTTTGATCTCGCCGCGAAATCTTTTGCCCTGAGAAAGCTTTCGAAGTATTTCTTCTTGCTGCGAGTTGGCGGTTTCCGGCGCACGAAATTGCAGCGGTGTTTGTCCCGCAAGCTCTGTGCGCGTGAAGCCGGTCAAGCGCTCCGTCGCCTCATTTGCGTAAAAGATTTTCTGGCGGGCATCGGTCATATAAATCGCCTCGGTGGAAAGATCCACGATGCGGCGAAACGTTTGCAAGTCGGTCGAAGCGAGATGCCATTGGGTTTCGAGCGAAACCTCACGGCGACCATGTTCGGCAAGATCGATGAGAGACAGATGCACGCCAGTGACGCGCTGCTTGTCATCGTGCAACGGCGCGGCATAAATTTGAAAGAGACGTTTGTTCTCTCCGCCACCGAGCAACTTATCGGCCTGAAAGGTTCGACCGCGGCGAGCGTCCTGCACCGCAGGCGCCAGCTCTGCAAACCATTCTAGAGACAAAACATCTGCGAGCTTCTTATTAAGACAACTTTCCGTCGTTTTGATCAGCGCCAAAAAGCTCGGTGTAAAATGAGTAATGCGCTCGTCACGATCAACATGCACGACGATCTCGCGCGAGGTGGAAAGAATCGTCCTGAGATGCCGGGCCTCTTCTTCGAATTTGAAACTGCTCTCCACCAAGCCGCGACGTAGCTCAGACTCCAGTCGGACGAATCTCGCCTGATCGGCGAACAATCCTAAAATCACCAACAAGGGGCATGCGGCGAGGCACGCAAACACCAACAGGCTGCCATTGGGAAAAAGCAACGGCTGATAAAGAATCAATGCCGCCAGGGAATTGGCCACGGCCGCCAACGACAACCACGCCCAGATGGCATTTCGAGACCGCCACAACCGGAATGCGCTGATCGCAACGACGACGATGAAAATTCCGCAAATGGTTCCAAGCATGATCTGCGTCGCCACATCGCCGAGCACAATCGGCGCTGGCACGAGTTCATCGATAATGACTAACGTGAGAAGAGCTGCTAGTGCCGCGCCCAGGCTTCCCATCCATGCTCGAAATCTTTTGCGTACGATGGGTGGCGGAGACGCAGTGATCGGCCAGGTCGAGATAACGACCATAAGCCAAAGAATCGAGAAGGCGGCAAAGAAAAATATCGTAAGCTGGAAGTTTCTGGTGTAGGCGGCAAATACATCGAACAGATAAACAAGAAAAAAAATCGCGGTCAGCATCAGCGTTGCGGTGATGCCGGAAAAAATTGGCAAGCTCTGGGCGCGATACATCCGATGCGCCAGCGCCGCGCCAAGCAATGACAGAAATGCCCCGAGATAGAAAATCACCGAGGCTTCCGTGGTGCCGAAGGCTTGTAAAAGAATTTCCTTCATAACAAATAATTTGGTCTTGGATGAAACTACATCCGGCTGCTTCTTGTGATCTACGGGCAAGAATATAATGCAAAAAAATCGGAAAGAAGCAAGGTGGAAAGTTTGAAAAATGTTTCTGAATCGAGATAGACAACCGGCACGGTGAGCGACAAGATGTGTCGGTCTCTATCAAGCCTCCAGCCGAGTTTCGTACTTCACAAATTCACCAAGCTCAATATGCCGTTTGAGCAATCTGAGATACATCGCCCAGCAGTACGACGACGCGCGGAAATGCTCGTTCGCCTCGGTCCAACCGGAATGATAAAAACGTACATGGGTGACGCCGTTCTTGTTCTCCAGGCAAAAGCCCACGCGCGTGCCTTGCCAATCTTTATCAGCACCGGTCATCTGCAATTCGAATTCCTCGTTCCGAATGCGCTTTGTCACCACCGCCCGCCAATCGTAAGCAGCGCCAAAGAACAGTTCGTATTTTTCTCCGATGACAGGTTTTCCAGAGGAACGCAGCGTCCACCAAGCATCAAGACCTACAGGCGTCGCAACGCCGTCGAAAACTTTTTGAACAGATGCTTTGATTGGAAAGTGATGAAAGATGTCCGCCATCTTTCCTCCTTAAATATTTACCGGCGCCAGTTTCAATGCCATAAAAAAATGGTGCAGGATTCGCGCAGTCAGTCCCCAGATGCAAATCGTACGTGATGCTTCTCGAGGCCGCACATGAAAGTGAAGATTCAATAAGCCGCTGCGAGTACAAGTCTTCACGGAAGGATCAAAATCCATCAGTAAGACGGCAAGTGGAATTTGAAAAATATTCACCACTTCCCGGCTCGGTGCAAGCTGCGGCAGCTCCTGCAACCAGCCGACCGTCACACCGGCGTCAAAGCGCGAGGTCATCGTGCGAAAATAACCCATATCGCCGAGCAACCGCACGCTCTCCATGGGCAAACCGACTTCTTCATGGGCTTCGCGCAACGCCGCGCCGGTGGGAGATGGATCCTCGTGTTCGCGCTTGCCGCCTGGAAACGCCATCTGTCCGGCGTGAAGAGACCGATCCCGCGCTTTTTCGATGATCAGCACATGCGTCTGCTCATCGAGATTGAACAGCGGCATCAAGATGGCCGCCTCGACGCAGCGATGATTCGGCTTTCGGCGCCAGGGCGCACTGGCAACAGCGGAAGAAATTTCATCAGAATGAAAAAGCATTCAACCAACATGAAAACGGTTTTGGGAGAGTCACTCGACAACGAAACCATCGGGATTAAAAATCGGCTTCTTCATTTACGTCGGGCTTGCGTTTGAATGCAAGAATGCGCGCAGCCTTTCCCGGCTCGGCGTTTTGGCGTTGCGCACTGCTCATTTGCGGATGAAGATCGGACTGCACAGGCTCATCCGCCGGCGCAGCGATTTTTTCGAGTCGCACCGGCACGCCCCCCATGGTGAAATCGGCGCCGCGAACTTGTTCGTTGTCCAATATCCACGTCACAACTTTGAGCGGTAGATTCAACACGAGTAATTTGACCCGCCACCAGCCGCGCTTGTGATCGGGGTCGATACTTTCTATCCGCGTAAAAAACGCCGGCTTGTTCTCGACATGGACGAGGGCAAGATCTCCCGGCATCAGAGCGACATGCTTTTCATTTTTTTTCTTCATGTTAATCTCAAAACTCCCGCAAGACTCTTGGTGCGCTATTAATTGGCGGCAGATGACGGCTCATCGGTGACATTGTCGTTTTTGATCCACTTTTCGTATTCGGTGCGATAGACGATGTACTGTGAACCGATGGCGCGATCTATCGCTAAAATGCCGTTGAGATGGTCGATCTCATGCTGCAACAACTCGGAGAAACCGCCCTCGGCAGCGAGCGTGTGCTCTTTGCCTTCTTCATCCTGATAACGAACTTCGATCGAATGATTTCGATTTAACTTTACGAGCAGATTGGGAAAGCTGAAGCAGTCGTCCCACAACGTCATCTGCCGGACGCTGCGTTTGACGATGATGGGATTGATAAGCGCGAGCGGCTCGTCGATATTTGTAAAAATAACGCGTTGCTTGACACCAATTTGCGGCGCGGCGATGCCGCGGCCAAAACCGTTGTGCTCTTTGAAATCATAAAGCGTGTCACGCAGATCGCCGATAAGTTGCTTCAACTCTTCTGCGTCAAATTGTTTAATCTCACTACATTTTATTCTGAGCGTGGGATTGCCGAGTTGTAAAATTTCTCTAACCGCCATTCCTTCCTCTCACAGGTTGATGAATTCACGAAAAGATGTAAGCTCTGCCACTCTGCAGCCCATGTTGTCGATGCGCGTGCCGCCGGGATACTGCGGGCAGCGCGTGCCGCGACGGATTTTGTGAAACGTGCTTTCGCTCTCGGCAAGCGCCGGCGCCGCCGTCAAAAAAAGTTTGGGGGAATTGTTTTGAAAAGTTATGTCCTCGTCCGAGAGCACAGGACGCTGCTGTTTTGTTGTTGCCTCATTACCAACCTTCCTAATGGACAAGCGCCCGTCGAGAAATCCAAAAACAAATCGCGCAAATTTTTGACGGCGCGACCATTGATCGCGTTCGTGATGGTCCGGGACCAGGGCGAGGCAATTTATCAAGCGCTCCGGCATGGCAACGCCTTCCGGCACAGAAAAAGTTTTCAAGTCAACGATCTGGTTGAGAATCCGCAAATCAAAACGATCTGGATCGGTATGCGGCGTTTGGCCGTCTCGCGTTGTATGCGGAATGCCGTGGCTGCGCAGAAAACGCACGAGCGTGGCCTCGCACGTTTTCCCCATGATGATTTTTTCCAGCCGCCTTCGAAAAGTTGCCTCATCGGCGTCGCCGTAGGACATTCGATCAAAAGTGTAGTTGATCGAAAGCTGCGCGTAGCGCCGGGCTTCGGTCACATCGGCCGGTAAAACCGCAAGACAAAGAATCTCATCTTTGTGCATGGGCGCCCCAAAATTGATTTGCCTAAATCATCGCGCTTTCATATACTGCACCGTTTGTTGCCCGCTTAAGAAGGATGAGAGGGCGACCGGGAGACGGGTGAGTGGGAGCAGAAATTCTCCAGCATTTCCCTCTCACCCACTCTCCCTCTCGCCGATTCGAACTAACAACTACAATATTGAAGATGCCCGTCGATCCCAAGAACCGTCTTAACGATCTCGACAGCCGACAGTGGCTGCAATTTCAAAAAAGCTGGTTTCAGGTTTCAGAGAACACGATACAAGAATTCTTTCGCTTCTTCACGAAAGAAAAGAGAGAAGATGGCCACATCAGTCGCATCGGAATTTTGCCCGAGCACATTAGCAGGCTTTCAGAAATCCTCAGCGCCTGTGGCCGGCAACCGCTGATCATTGATGAAACAGTTGCAGAAGGCGCGGCTGACTATGTGTTCGTTGATTGGCGCGATGAAAAAGATACGATAGAAAGTTACAATGACAAAAGCTCTGTACGATTAGAAAAAATTCATGCGGCGGCGCGCGCGCTTCGACTCAATGGCTACCTGACTATCCTCATGCGCAATGCCCGCGACAACGCCACGCTGCTACCGTTCGCCTGGCACTTCTCGCAGCAGGTTGCAGCCATCGTCAGCGCGAAAGATGAAAAAATCGCATGCGAACCGGCGGCTCAGCTTGTCGAGGTAAGCGGATGGCAGACCGAGCAAAATTTTTTCTATTGCCTTACCTTTCGTAAGGAGCAAGACGTTCCGAAAACTGCTCCATCCTTCCGGCCTTTGGAGATTCATCATCTCGCCGATCCCGCGCAGGAGAAGACGACTCATAGCCGTTCGTCATGGAACGTGGTCAAGCCGCCGCCGCGCGAAAAAGGGGTGTTGCTGCATCCTGCAAAATTTCCGGAGCCGATGATCGCGCAATTCATCGAAGCCTTCTCGGCGCCGGGTGAAGTGGTGCTCGATCCCATGGCCGGAACCGGCAGCGCGCTGCTGGCGGCGCGCCGCACCGGCAGGCGTTGCGCCGGCATCGAGCTTAATCCCAAGTTTGTAGAAATCATTCGGCAGCGATTGCAGCAAGATGATATGTTCAACACCGTCGGTGTTGGCGCACTTATCTGCGGCGACGCAACCAAAGAGGAATCCTACCAAGCGCTACCGCCGGTGATCGACTACGTCGTCACCAGCCCGCCTTATTGGGACATGCTGCGGATGAAAGGCGCCGAGACCCAGAAGAAGCGCCGCGATGCCGGCCTGCTGGTTTTTTATTCCGACCATGCCGAAGATCTCGGCAATCTTTCCGACTATGACGAGTTCTTGAAAATGCTTATCCGCACCTACCGCCTCGTTATCGATCGACTCAAACCGGGTGGATTCATGACGGTCATCGTCAAGAATGTCAAGAAACGAGGAAAAGTTTATCCGCTCGCCTGGGATATTGCTTTTGCGCTCGCTCCTTTCATGGAATTACGTCACGAACAAATCTGGTGTCAAGACGATCAGAAGATCGCGCCGTTCGGCTATCGTTATGCCTGGGTGAGCAACACGTTCCATCATTATTGCCTGCACTTTCGCAAGCCGAGCATCTGAAAGTATCCGCTTTAGCTTTGGCTTGTCTCCGGCGGCGGGGCCTGAAGCTCGGGACTATTGGGTTCGGCGCTTGGCACGGCGTCACCATTCTGGTCGCCTTGCGGGCTTGGCGCGAATGCTGCGTCATTGTTATTCGTCCACGTTGCCCCTTCACGATCGCGATAAATGCGATGCTCATCACAATACATGTTCTGGCCGGGCTTGGCGCGATAGGTTGAGTAAAACTGCTTGCCGCAGCCATAGCGCGCGCAATAATAGGCATAAACTTGTTTTTCTCTTTCCTGCCGAGTCAACCGCAGCTCGGTAAGATAATCTTGAAAACGCGACGGAGGAAAATCGGTATAAGACACATCGGCGTTGGGAAAGAGATAATCATAATTTGCCGAGCCTTCGATCGTAAAAAGAAAAATGCGTTTCCCGAGGTCGCGAATGCGCTTCAACGCCGGCTGGTAATCCGCGTCGCCAAGAACGACGATGGCGATGTCGTACGCATCGATGGCCGCAAGATAAAGTATCGAGGTTGCCATCGCCACATCGACGGTTTTCTCTTTCGGAAGAAAATACGTCTCGCCTTCTTTGGCGAGGCGATCTTGCATGGCCAAATGATGGCCGCGAAAATCGATGCGGTGAAGAAAGAGCTCGAAGCCCAACACTTCGCGGAGCATGGTGTAGAATTTCTTCTGATCTTCCAGACGCGGCGCATCGGTGGGGTGGACGTTTTCGGGAATGCTGGCAAAATAATACGTTCGCACCAAATCCAGCGCCGGCGCTTCGGAGCTGAGCGTCGATACAAAATGTTCGCGCAACCTCCGCAGCGCCACGAAGTTGATCTTGCCAAAATCAATTTTGAACGGCCCCCCGTAAGCTTTGACCAAGGCCTCTTGATTATGGTACAGCCAAGACCCGTCGATGAACGTCATGCAGCGTACCATGCCGTGACCGGTGGTTGATGATGTTGTAAATCCCATGATTACCTACCTTCTTCTTGTTGATTAGTAAATTGGTTGACCTATGCTCCCACAACATTACCCGAACATAGAAAATGTTGCACCGACCCCTATCTCGTGTGCGCATTCCCACCGCTCTATGTTTATCTGCTCCGGGAAATAAACTGCTTTGAGTTCCTCTCGAAGCCTGCGCTCAGCTCACCTCCTTCACGGTTCTGGGGCTATTCCAGCGTATGCTCTCGATGAACAACTTCAGAGTCGAATTATCTCGTACCGTGAATTTCATATTCATACTAAGAACAAATGATGAACCATTGTTCGCATCTTATACGCTCTCCTCCTCATTCACCAGCAAAAAATTCTCCGCGCGGATGCGCCGCAGTTGATCGATGTATTCATGAAACTGCTGGGCAAGCTCGGACGTGTCGCCGCCGGAGCTTTCGCGGGCGCGAATCATTTCCTGCAGCTCGCGCATGTGCTCTTGCACGATCAAACGCTGCAGCTTGGCCATACAGTCTGCCGCCCATCGCCGATAATCTTCAGCCACGCCCTCGCGCAGCGCATCGTGATGAATGACCCGGCTTACAAATTCGGCTTGTTGCGGCTGGATGAAATAATGAAGCAGGTCTTCACGCTCGAAAGCCGCGCCCTTGTCCGCAAGGCCCGCCAGCACCGTCGCCATCTCGCACATTTCGTTATCATGAAAATCTTCGATATGCATAAAGCTGAAAACGAAAGCGATAGCTTGGGGATAAATGATCATGATGCGCACCAGCTCGCCTTCCGTTTCCCGGCAGTGTTCGGCAAGAATTTGTTCGGGCGTGCGCAACGCAAAACCTTGAACTTCGTTTTTGCCCTGACCGGATAAATACCTGGAAGCGGGCCCTACTCCGCTTCCATATTCTTTTTTGAGGTCGGGGCGGAGGCGACGCACCGTGCGCACTCTGTTGATCTCAGCCCACAACACTTCTTCGCGCAATTGCAGGCGCTTGGCGAGCTGTTGAACGATCCGGCTGCGTTGATCATCGCTTGCCATTTTCGCAACGGTCTCGGCGATGGAGGCCAACGCTTCGGCGCGCTGCACAGGATTGGTGACCGCCCCTGCTGCTAGCGCCGTATTTTGCATCTTGAAATCCAAGAGTGAGATGGCTTCTGCAATGACTTTTTGCATTGCCGGGGCGCCGTATTTGAGAACGTAACTATCCGGGTCTTCTCCGGCAGCGAGAGTTGCAACCGTTACTTGCAAGCCGTTCTCGACCAAGATATCGGCGCCGCGCAACGTTGCGGCAGCGCCGGCGGTATCGTTGTCATACAACAGCGTCACCGATTTAACGAGACGTAGCATCAAGCGAGCTTGTTCTTCGGTAAGCGCCGTGCCGGAGGTGGCGACAGTGTTGGTCAACCCTGCGGTGTGCATGCGCAGCGCATCGGCGTAACCTTCGACGACGATCAGCAAACCTTTTTCTTTGGCGCTGTCGCGCGCGATGTGAAGCGCATAAAGAAGCTGTCCTTTGTGATAAATCGGCGTCTCGGCGGTGTTGAGATATTTCGGTGAATCATCCCGCTCGGGAGGTAATCGCCTGCCGCCGAACGCCACCGCTCTTCCACTTTGATTATAAATCGGAAACATCAGGCGATTCCGAAAGCGATCGTAAAAACCGCCGTCATCGCGAGCATTCAAGAGCCCGGCTTCAACCATAGTCTCGAGCTTGAGTTGATGCTGCTTTGAATGATCCAAGAGTGCGTCCCACGCAGCCGGCGCATAGCCAACGCCGAAATCGCGCAAGGCTTTTTCATCGAAGCCGCGCTGCTGCGCATAAGCGAGCGCCGCCGCTCCGGCTTCCGAGAAGAGCATCTCGTGAAAAAAAGTCGCCGCAAACTGATTTGCGTAATATAATGCTTCTTTGTGCTGGGTTACGGAAAGGTCTTCGGCCTCCGGCTCGGGGATGGGAATCCTCGCGCGTTTGGCAAGCGCCCGCACGGCATCCGGAAAGCCGGCGCCGTCCTGCTTTTGCACAAAAGTAAAAACATTCCCGCCGGCGCCGCAGCCAAAGCAGTGGAAGATTTGTTTGTCGGGGTTGACGCTAAACGATGGCGTTTTTTCATTGTGAAAGGGACAAAGGCCGAAGAAATTTCGCCCCTTCTTTTTCAACGCCACATGATCGGAGATGACGTCGACAATATCGTTGGCGAGCCGAACTTCATCTATAAGATGTGGAGGAATGACGGGCATTTAGATAAGGCCGCTATTTTTATTTATAAAACTATTTCCCCGCTCTTGCGAGGATGAAGGGTGCCTGCGCACTATTCATTCAACCATCGCACAACAAAGATCGAGGAGACCGTTAGAAGTAACTTAGCCCAGAAGACTGATTATCTTTTCCCCAATTTCGATATATAGCTTTCGATGCCTTGCATATTCATCCGATGCAGGGCATAGGTGTCAAACTAAGATTTTTTTCGTCACATCACCTCATCCCCCTGCCCCTTCTCTTAAAAAAAGAAGGGGGGTGCTGGTTTGAGGCTTTAAAAGTCCCCTTCTCTTTTTACCCCGCTCCGCTTCCTTGTTTTTTTTATGAAGCGGGGCGGAGAGAGGAGATTTAGGGGATGAGTTGCTATAAATTGTGTGAACAAAACCCGGTTGTTCTCCTTAGCTTGACACCATTCCCCTGCCATGAACCACTTCTCGACGATGAGCCGGTGGTTCTCATTTCTCAATATCGTCTTCCTCTTTTGGCGCGCCGTGGTAAAGCTCACGACGAATAAAGAGATCGACGAGATGAGAATCAAGCTTGCCTTCGTTCGCCTCCTTTTTCAAAATTTCAAGCGATTTTTCAAGCGGCACTGATTTTTTGTAAGGACGATCCGAAGAAGTCAACGCATCAAAAATATCGCTGATGCACATGATGCGCGCCTGCAAGGGAATTTGTTCTCCCTTCAAACCCCGCGGGTAGCCGCTACCATCCATCATTTCGTGATGGCTCGCTGCAAACTCCGGTATGTTGGCCAAATCTCGTGTGAACGGAATTTTTCCTAAAATAGAAGCCGTATAATCGACATGCGCCTGAATTTCCTTATACTCAGCCGGCGTTAAGTTTCCGCGAATGACGGAAAGATGTTCGTATTCATGAGCCGTCAGGTAGTTTCGCTTATGGCCGCTCATGTCGGTAAATGTGCTGTCGTAAATATGCCGCAGCCGCTCGCGGTCGGTTTCCGGAAGGTAGCCAGGGATATTTACCCGTTCAAGAAATACGAGATCGTCGGCCACTGCGGCTAAGTTCTTTGCAAGCTCGCGATCGATTCGTTCATTATCCTCATCGATCAACCGCCCGTGTTGCGCGAGCGCCAATTTCTGCTGCGTCGCGCGATTGATGAGCGCCATCCGTATCACTTCGGA
>Ga0247727_10007844_pt1 | contig 20120 bp, 18 predicted proteins | sample WisWelCaveWW1625_FD_202498 | JGI IMG/M metagenome (GOLD analysis project Ga0247727, IMG submission 202498) | Biofilm microbial communities from Wishing Well Cave, Virginia, United States - WW16-25 | ecosystem: Environmental > Aquatic > Deep subsurface > Groundwater > Cave microbial mat | place... | reverse complement strand
AGGCATTTCCATGGCGGATCTCATCCTGGTGGGTTTTTGAGGTTCCAGAGCGGCTTATTTTTGAATTTTACCCTGCTCCCAAAAACCCGAAATTGAAAATTTCGGGTTTTTGGGACAAGCTCTAGGTTAACATTGCTGATACAGCGCCGCGGCTTCGCCGATAGCCGGTTTCTTTTTTTGCAATTTGTCATCTGTCATTTGTCATTCTTATCATGGTGGCCAGCTCACGGGCAGTGATCTCTCCAGCCAAATGATGACCCTCGACACTGAAATGACGATCGAATTTGAAATAGAGTGGAATCGCTGGATTCTTCTGCTGATACTCCCGGAAAGGGGGCGTGAGGTCGATGACTGGAATCTGGTGGTCCGCCAAAAATTTCAACAAGCGCTGTCTCGGCCCGTCGAGGTCGAAATCAAATTTCTCAATCCCCGGATACCTGGAAAACGAGGCTTTAAAGACCTCCGGTTCCAAAACCTCCGTTCCCGGTAACAAGGCCACATAAAAAGACGCTCCCCTCGCCCAGACTTCATCCCGCAGGGTGAGGATGAGAAGTTCCGTGACCTTCCAAGCCGCCTCGAAATCCGGCTCGGGTTGCCGCAGGTAGGTTTGCCAGTCCAAGGGCGCATAAGAACGTTTCCAAAGGGGAAGTTCCACATCCTTCCCATCCACACGACGCGCGCGCTCCGGACGAAACCGGGCGCGGAGGTCGCGCTCGAAAAGTTTGTATTGCTGGTAAAGCACCGAGGGCGCGAGGAAGGCGCGATAGAACCAGCTTCGCTTCCGGCGTCGTTCCGCTTCCGCACCCGGTCCCGGCTCGAATGGAAGCTGCATCAGCTTTCCATCCACCACTTTGAATTTTGGAGATCGAAAACTTTCTGTGGGATAATCCACCAAGTTATTCGCCACATCATTCCCCAGAAAAAAAGCCAATATCACTGCATGGATTTCGAATTTGGAGACCTCATGCTTCCAGCAAAGATATTCGTTGGCCGTGCCGAATCCCGTCTGACCGAAATTCATGGTCTTCACGCGCCGCCGGGGAGGCTCCTTTTCCTGAAGAAGCCGCCCGGCCACGGAAACAAAGGCGTCATCATAATCCACGTGGGTTGCCGCCGTGAAGGAATCGCCCAGAAACGCGATTTGAATGCGCTGATTCGAATCCTCGACGGTAAAATCCTCGTCAGCAAATCCTTCTGTGTTGGTCCGTACCCGACGCAGGCGGCCGTCCTCCGTTTTTCCTTCCATTCGCTGATTGGGTTCAAATCGCCAACCGATCAAGGGATCCGGGATCATCCGAAGCTGGTTGGATGGAACCAGATCGGGACGCGCCGAACGCATGATGAATTCGCCGGCGAAGAGGAGAAAGACCAGAGCAACAAGGATCACAGCAACTGCCAAAAGACGAATCTGCCAACGTGCTCGCACGACGATTTTGGTTGCGACCAGACTCATCGTGGTTTTCGATCTGGATTTTCCTCATCCATCTCCCAATTTGCAGAGTTGTCCGCAATGTATTGGCGAACCCGGGCTAAATCGTGATCGCTGCGCATGATGTGATCATAATAATTCCGTTGCCAGGCAAAAGAGAAATGGCCATTTTGTCGAATAAGACGAGTAGATGCAGCTTTAAAGGTTCTTATAATTTCTCCCAACGTAGGGGCGCGATTTATCGCGCCCTTCCTTAACCCAATCGGATGGGGCGCAATGAATTGCGCCCCTACAACCATGATGATGCCATGGATATGGTTTGGCATGATCACACATTCATCCAATGCGATGTCTGGAAAACGGCGAGGCAATTGATTCCACGCAGATTGTACAAACTGATCGCAGGAGCTTAATTGAGTTTTTCCATTCGACACCTCTCCCAAGATGCATTGCCGGTCGTACGTACATATTGTCACAAAATATCCGCCGGGCTCGGAATAATCATATCCCTTTGCGCGGATGGATTGGCGATGGTGTTTTTGGGAATCGTAAGCCATTTTATTTGAAGATAGGGCGCGATGAATTGCGCCCCTACCGGCTCCCGGGTTTGATGGCGGGAACGGCCTTCAAATCCTCAGGCACCTGATCAGCCGGGAAAGTTTCCACTTTCATCCGGATCAGTGAATGAAAGGGCACACCAAAATCCACCGGTGTGGCGGAGCGATCCACCAGGACAGCCACCGCGGAAATGACTCCACCTTTGGACCGCACGATTTCCATGGTCTCTTTTACGCGTCCACCCTGCGTCACCACATCCTCCGCCACAATAAATCGCTCGCCTTTCGAGATGGAAAACCCGCGCCGCAGAACAAGTTTGCTCTCCTCCTTCTCCGTGAAAATATGTCGTTTCCCAAGCGCCCGGGCCACCTCCTGACCGACAATGATTCCTCCCAGAGCGGGTGAAATGACTGCATCCACTTTCGACGGATCAACCCGGCGTGCCAACTCGTTACACAACGTCGCTGCCAGCGTGGTGTGCTGGAGGACAAGCGCGCACTGGAAAAACTGGCGGCTGTGAAGTCCTGACCTCAGAATGAAATGCCCATCCAACAAAGCCCCGCTTCGTCGAAAAGCTTCAAGGACTTCCGCCGGACTCATATTCGTGCCTTATCCTGCTTCAGCCGATGCCTTGACCAATTCCTCTTCGGTCCATGGCTGGCCTTTGGGAGAACGAATATTGGGCAACGCACCCATACGCTTGATGAGGTCATTCTTGTCGACAGCCTTCTGGTAGGCTTCCACCGGGTCTACCAAATCCCTGGCAACATAATCGAGCAAAGTATCATTCAGGGCACACATGCCTTCCTTCCTGCCGGTTTGGATCAGCATGGGGATCTGATGGATTTTTGCTTCTCGAATATAAGCGCCCAAGGCAGCGCTACTCATCAAGATTTCAAGCGCCGCGATACGTCCTCCCCCTTTCTTCCGGCAAAGCGTTTGGGCGACGACCCCTTTCAATCCCTCTGCCAGACCCACACGAACTTGTTGTTGTTGGCCCGCCGGAAACTGATTGATCAGGCGATCGATCGTACCCGGGGCTGTCGTGGTGTGTAACGTACCAAAGACAAGATGTCCCGTTTCTGCAGTCTCCAATGCAATCATGATGGTCTCCAGGTCTCGCATTTCACCCACAAGCACAATGTCGGGATCTTCACGCAAGGCCGCCCGGAGAGCTCGTTTGAAACTCTCAGTATGAACATGAACCTGACGCTGGTTCACCAGGCACTTTTTGTGAGGATGAACATATTCAATGGGATCTTCGATGGTAATGATGTGATCGGTGCGATTCTCATTGATAAAATCAACGAGCGCCGCAAGCGTGGTGGATTTACCGCTTCCCGTCGGCCCCGTGACGAGCACAAGCCCTTTGGTAAGGAAACAGAGTTTCTTCAGGGAGTCGGGGAGGTTCAATTCTTGAAAGCCGAGGATTTTGGAAGGAATCAACCTGAAATTCCCCCCGATTCCGTCCTTGGTTTGAAAGACATTGCAACGGTAACGCGCCACTCCTTCAATCTCATAGGCAAAATCGGTGTCATGACTCTTTTCCCATTCGACCCGATTGCGCTCGGGTAAAACCTCATAGATCAGTCCCTTGACAATATCTGTGGTAAAGATCTGGTCGCTCACCGGAGTTATCGTTCCGCTGATGCGGAACATCGGATATGTGCCACTGGTGAGGTGGAAATCCGAGGCCTTTTGTTCCACCATCGCACGGAGATAATCGTCAAGCGCAGCCATGGCAATAGAAATGGGTTTTATTCAGATACAGCATTGATCAATTCCTCTTCGGTCCATGGCTGGCCTTTGGGAGAACGAACGTTGGGCAAGGAGCCCATACGCTTGATCAGATCCTCTTTCGCGATCGCTTTCTGATAGGCTTCGGGCGCTGTAACGATATCCTTGGAAAGGTACTCCAATAGAGAGTCGTTCAAAGTGCACATCCCTTCCTTGCGTCCACCCTGCATCAACATTGGGATCTGATGGATTTTCCCTTCACGAATATTGGCGCTCAAAGCATGACTTCCCATCAGAATCTCGAGGGCAGCCACGCGTCCGCCGCTCTTCTTCTTGCACAGTGTTTGAGCAATCACACCCTTCAATCCCTCAGCCAAACCCGCGCGAATCTGAGGCTGTTGTTCCGATGGGAATTGATTGATCAGGCGATCGACGGTGCTCGGGGCAGTACTGGTATGCAGCGTGCCGAAAACAAGATGGCCAGTTTCGGCTGTCTCCAGCGCAATCATGATGGTTTCTAGGTCCCGCATTTCACCCACGAGAACAATGTCGGGATCTTCACGCAAGGCTGCACGAAGGGCGCGCTTGAAGCTGTCGGTGTGAACGTGAACTTCCCGTTGATCGACCAGGCATTTTTTGTGGGGATGCACAAATTCGATCGGATCTTCGATGGTGATGATGTGGTCCGTGCGGCTTTCATTGATAAAATCGATCATCGCCGCCAGTGTGGTGGATTTTCCGCTGCCCGTGGGACCCGTAACGAGCACCAGTCCCTTGGTGAGAAAACAAAACTTCTTGAGGCATTCCGGGAGATTCAGTTGTTGGAAACTGAGGATTTTGGAGGGAATCAACCGGAAGACGCCGCCAATTCCATTTTTGTCCGCAAAGACGTTACAACGGTAGCGCCCCACATCTTTGATTTCATAGGCGAAGTCCGTGTCATGACAATCTTCCCATTCAACCCGATTGCGCTCCGGCAAAATTTCGTAGACCAATCCCTTGACAATATCTGTGGTAAAGACCTGGTCGCTTACCGGAGTCATGGTCCCATTGATCCGGAACATCGGATACGTGCCACTGGTCAGGTGGAAGTCCGACGCCTTCTGTCCCACCATGGCGCTAAAATAATCGTCGATTGCAGCCATGGCCGCAAAAACTAGCCGAAAGAGCCCGGCATGTCAGCCCAAATTTCCTGAGCGCAAGATCAGCGGACGAAAAGCACCGGGCACTACTTGCTCAGTTTCTTCAGTTTTTCAAGTTCTGCAATAAAAGCCGCCGGGCCGCTTTCCACGATCTGGCCCAGTTTTTCAGCTCCCTTTTCGCCGCCGAATCTTCCGACCTCCTTGCCATCAGAACTCAGAACGACAACGGTGGGGAGGGCGCCTTCCACCTTATATTGAGCGTCCAATTCCTTGTTTTGTTTTTTCAACTCCGGCGGCTGCCGAATCATCGGCCCCGGAAAATCAACCTCGAGGAGCACCATGTTCTTCTCGGCATATTCCTTGAATTCCTTCATATCAAAGACCTTTTTCCTGAGCTCGATGCAAAGCGGACACCAATCAGACCCTTCGAAATCCATCAAAAGCCACTTCTTTTCGGATTTGGCCTTCTCCATGGCTTTCGGATGGTCCGTCATCCAGGCGCTTTCCCCGCCGGCAAACAATGCAGATGTTAAAATCGCCAAAACGAACATGTAAACAGTCTTGAGCTTCACGAAAACTCCTTTGTTGTATCCTCCAACTATAAATCATGAATCCGGAATTGTAAATGCAAATTCGTGGGATTCCGGAACCCTTAACAAATAATCAAAGGATCTTTTTGTTGACTTGCAAGCGGGCTGGTGTCCACAATGCGGCCCACGGGAACAGGTTGTGGAGCGGGTTGCGGCTTCCTATCAGGATAAGGTTGCCTTTGGCAGCATGGATGTGAGAATTCGCCCGCGGGCAATGCTACCCCATTATGCTGTCGATTCAATGTGTGTGCTGCAGGCAGGTTCTTTTTGCGCAGTGTTCGAACCACTCTTTCCCAACATACGGCATCATTTCCTGCAAGTCATGCTCAGCAATCTATCCGGTGATTCGCCATATCCCAAGATTGCTCAGAGGGGCGCTCCTGGAAAATTGCTTGAAGTTTTACGCTGGGGAAATTGGCGCCGTGGATAATCTGCGCTTGCTTCAAAACTCGCTTAAGGTGGGCAAAATCGATCCTGAGACGAAACTCAAAATCCGCACGCAGGATCAGTTTGGTTTTGAGTGGAAAAAGTGGCCACGACTCCCGTCTTTTGCCGAGAACCATTTTTTTCACGTGCTTGGAACATCCCAGGAGTTTCTCTTGGGCAAAGTCGGTTGGGATCCCGCCGTCGGTATGGGACGCGATCTTTTCAACGCATGTCAATCCGTTGGTGAGAAAGGATTTATGGTGGGCAGCGATTTGTCCTTTGCCGTGGACCAAACTTATGAACGCTGTAAGGAATTTGATAACGTTCTCATCATACAAGCGGATCTCTTTGATTCGTTTCTTGAACATTCAAGTTTTGATTTTATCTACATGATCGGTTTGATCCAGCACCTCACAAATCCAGCTTTGGGCGTAAGACATGTTTGCCAAAGACTTAAGCCTGGTGGGTCCTTTATCGGGACCATCTATGAGCGGCCCACAGATTTTTTAGTTGGGCTGGTGATCGGAACCGTTTGTCTTGTACGCCCTCTTACAACAAAAATTCCTTTTGAATTTCTTTATCTGTTGGCCAAGTGTTTTGCGCTTCCTGCCTACCTTTTTTTTAGCTTGCCAGATTTTCTCCTGCGCCGATTCAAATACGTTCAGAATATGAGAACGATTTATCCAGGACATGGCACCACTGAGGGACGGCCCGATCTGGAGCTTCTAACTCACGCTTGGTTCGATCACTTTTCTCCTCCCATTGCTCGATTTTTTAAAAAAGCGGAAGGCCGGGCCCTTTTTGCCACACCTGAACTGGAAGTCCATTTCTTTGAAAATGGCTTTGTTCGGGGGACAAGGCCTCTGACGTAAAGACGTTCCTCTGTTGAAATCGCTGCTGGATCGTTTTCTTGACAGAAAATGATGCGAGAATTCACCCGCGGACGCTGCCTTTTACCATCAGAAGATTGTGCCCCTCAATTAAATAATCTTGCAGATCCGCAAGACTCCAGCTAGCGTAAGACTCATCCAGCTGAGCCAGCTCCGAAAGGGATGGTTTGGCCATATTTCAAAAAACTGTTTGTGAGCGACTTCTTCTTTTGGCAAGCCATAGGTTTCCTCGGCAGCGTGGTGTACTGCAGCCTCTTTGAGTGGACTCTTCACAAGTACGTGATGCACACCAATTTGAAGTGGTTCTCCTATCCATTCAAAGCCCATGCGGTGACCCATCATGGAATCTTCAAGTCCGACTACTCGTATCATCTTCAGAAAGCCAGGGATAAGCATACCGTGCCCATGGCATGGTGGAATGCTCCCGTCATGTGGGCGCTTCACGTTCCATTCATGCTCATGGCGCAATATCTGACAGGACGTTCCGTCTTCTGGGGTCTCCTCATGGCCATGGTTTTGTATTATGCCGCGTATGAATATCTCCACTGGTGCATGCACGTCCCGAAGAAGCGAAACCTGGAGCGTTCCGGTATTTTCTTCCGGCTGAATGGACACCATCTCCTTCACCATCGGTATATGGGGAAAAATCTGAACGTGGTTTTGCCGCTTGCAGATCTTCTCATGGGCACACTCGTGCCTCGTTCGCCCATTTCCTTTGCCCAGGCACGGGGCCCGGCGGTTCCCGATGTGCAACCACACCGTGCACCGTGTGAGTCGTCCAAATTGGGTGTTCTGCCCCAGCCCTGGTGATTCCAGTGTAAGGCGGAGAGTTCAGCGATCCCCCGGACACGACGCGCTTCCATTTGGCGCGCAACAGGGCGACGCCTTCACGGTTATATTCTTGTCGTAGGGGAACCTGGAAACCTTTCGGCCTCGCTGGTCAGGCGCCAAGTTTCAAATAAATGCACTCGTAGTTCAGCGTCATTTCCTTTCTCGTGTCGAGAAAATCCAAAACACAGCAAATCAGGTTGAAAAGAAAGATCGGGATCGCGAACAAGACCAGATAAAGATAATAGGCGGCGCTATATCTACGAAGAAACAGTTTGATCGGCAGGGTGCTTACGATCAGCGCAAGAACCTGGAAGATCCCCCCATGGGGGGCGATGTGCTGCAGAACAAACCCGGACGATTCTCCAAGATATCGCAAACCGTACTGCGTAAATCGAAAATAATCATAAGGCTGCATATGTTCTTCGAAGCATAAGTGCGTTGTCAGAAACAGCTTGCCCCCCGGTTTCAGGATTCGATGGAACTCTCGAAATGCAAACGCAGGTTCCTTCAAGTGTTCAAGAACCTGAGTGCAAAGGATAAAGTCCATCGTCCCATCGGCAATCATGGGCGCTCCCTGATTGATATCAGCCACAAAATCGATTGTTCCTGCTTCATTTTGTGTTTTGTCCAACGTGTAATACTTCACCTTGTGGAAGTATTTCCGATAAGGCGTCGTTTCCGCGCCCACATCGATCAGTGTGCGCCCGGGCAAATCGTGTTCTGCCGCGACCTTTTGGACAAACCTGTCCACTCGATAGACAATATTCCGCATGATCCTGATGGGTATCAAGCGGCCTCCAAAATCGACCAGCCGGGCCAGCAAGCTGCTCATTCAACACCCCTCCTGCCCCGCCCTCAAAATTCCATTACACCGGCACTTTATCATGAAGCCATGCATCGTGACACAGAATAAAGTTGCAAATCCATCGAAAAATTGAAAGTGTGACGTGTATGATCCCGCTGTTTTACCCATACACCCATGCGAAAAGAAGAATTCTTAAAGAAATTAAGGACACCCTCCATTCGCGTTGGTGGGGACAGGGGCCGAAGGTCGACCGTTTTGAAAAGGTGTTTGGGAAGGTGTTTGGTTACAAATACCCGCTGTTTGTCAACTCAGGAACATCCGCTCTCGAGCTTGCCTATCACCTGATCGGGCTTAAGAATAGGGACGAAGTTATCGTCCCCATTCTTAATTGTACAGCCGGACAAATGGGGCTTCTCCGGCGTCGTGTAAAAATCGTTTTTGCCGACATCGAAATAGACTCTTTCAATATTGACCCGGGTGATGTCGAACAGAAAATCACCCAAAAGACAAAGGCGATTGTAGCTGTCCATCTAGGGGGTATTCCTGTAAGCGAGAAGATTTACCAATTGGGCAAGAAATACAAAATCCCTGTGATTACAGATGCTGCTCAGCATCATGTTGCAACCAGGGGTAACTATATTTGTTACTCTTTCCAAGCCATCAAGCATATTACAACTTGTGATGGCGGTATGCTGATTCTAACCAACAGAAAAGAATATGTGCGCGCCAAACTACTTCGATGGTTCGGCATCGATCGTGAGTTAAAGGCGAGAAAGAACTACCAAGCATGGGAAAGACGTACAATGACCTTGGATGTGAAAGAGGCGGGTTACAAATATCAACCAACCGATATCGATGCGTGCTTTGGTCTTGCCGCGCTCCCCGACTTGAAAAAGGTGATCCGCCATCGACAACAACTTGTCAGAGAATATTCAAAGCGTTTGAGAGTGTTGCCACAAGTCAAATCCATTGCAGGAGGGTCTGCCTGGCTCTACGGGATCATGTGCGAGAACAGAGACTCGCTTGCAGACTATCTCAAAAGCAATGGCGTCGAGTGCAATCTGATTCACCTAAGAAATGATATATACACCGTGTTTGGCGGTAAAAGGTTAAACCTGCCAAACATGAATTTCATCGAACCAAGATATTTGTATCTACCGTTGAATAACTGTATTACCATGAAAGATGTGGGAACCGTTTGTGCGAAAATTGCAGAATTTTATCGAGCACCTCCCAGAACTCTTACCAAAACTGACTCTCTGAAATTATGATAAAGGGTAAAAATGTTAACATTAAGATTCTGGAAAAAAGGCATTTGGAAAAGCTCCGGCTGATGCGCAATGATCCAGAAATTAACATATTTCTTACTTCGGTAATTCCTATCACTGAATACATGCAAGAGGAATGGTTTAAGCGGCTTGGCCTTGACTCAAGTAAGATGTACTTTTCTATTGAAAATAAAAGGGGGGCATTCATGGGGATCGTCCGGTGTGATGAGTGGGATAAAATCAACCAAAGCATCCGCATCGGCATAGACATTTTCCCTGCCTACCAAAGGCGTGGTCTCGCGACAGAGACCTATAACTTTTTTGTGAAACATTTATTCGAAGATCTCGGAATCCATAGAGTTTGGCTTTTGGTGGTGGCTTTTAATAAGCCCGCCATTCAACTTTATAAAAAGCTGGGGTTCAAAGTCGAAGGAACTCAGCGAGAAGCAATCTTTCGGAACAACAAATTTAACGACCATATCATGATGAGTGTATTGAGAAACACCTACGAAAAAACTCTGTCCCGCGGACAGCCCTCCGATCGTTGAAAGAAAAAGCTCCTCAATTAACCTTTCTATTCGTTTCCTAAACGAAAAGATGCACTTACTCGATCGCCGAAGGATGAAGTTTGAATAGCACCCTCCGGCAGATATCCCCCCTCAGCAGAAAAATACCTGCTAAGAGTTGGACCATCCAAGAGGTCACGCGAATGATGCTGCAAGCTACCCGGAGAACAAGCGCCTGAAGGCCTCCATGATTTTCGAATAACACGCGCAATCCCACTATCCACTCTTTCTCGATCTTTTTTGCAAATGCAGTCACGCTCGAAAACAGCCACCGCCTTTGCCAGCGCTGGACATAACTTTCCGGCAGTAAATCTCGGTAGATCGTACGCATGAGATTAATTGTGACACTACATGTGGTTTTCGCGGTTTCCGGATTGGATCCGGTAAGGGCAGAGTAACCTGTTTCCATTCGTCTCCATGCCCCAAGCGGTTCCGGTATGAAACATGCACCCTGCTTGGCAACGATCACCTGTCGAATTAGGCCATCGGCAAATGGGCCGAGTTGTGGATTAAAGCCTCCTACTCCCAGCAGGGTTCGCCTATGGTAAATCGTCGTGTTTCCCAAAATCCAACTGCCATAGTTCATGAGTGTGAGAAGGGCCTTTTGAGGGTTAAGATAGCAAGGCTGCTTGCTGCGAAACGGATTTGAAAAGCATAGGCCCAAGCGATGTCCTTGCTCGTTTATCATCCAAGATAGTGTAGAGCACAAACCCGCATGCGGATATTGGGTTAGTATCCGCATCGATTTTTCAAGAAAGCCATCCAATACAATGTCGTCCGCATCCGCAATATAACAATAATCCCCCCTCGCCAAGTTGATAAAGTGATTATAACTGACAACAGACCCCACGTTTGTTCGATTCAAAATGACTTGAATGCTAGGGCTCCTTTGCGCAAAGGCTCTCAAAACCTCCGCACTATGGTCCGTTGAGGCATTGTCTATTACAATGACCTCCAAGGGCTGATATGATTGAGAAAGAATCGACTGGAGCGCATTGGGCAAAAAGCGCGCGTGATTGTAGTTGCTCAGGCAAACCGAAAGCGTAGGTAAGTTCACATTTTTTGGGAGATTACCCTTACTGGGCAGCGCCAAAAACTTGCGGAGACAAGAACTTTCAGCGGCTGTTACAGTCTGGCAAATGAAATCTCCTTTTCAAGGCGAAACTTGCCGTGCAAGTAATGAATTGATCCACCTCCTTTCATTTGCTAGTCTCTCCCCGCTCTTCTTCACGCACTGGTTACCGCTCACGAAATGACGAAGCAGCTCAAAAACCGTTTCATTCTTCCCGCTGAAATGCTCTTGACCCCGCCGTGAAGCTAAAAACTGCCATTTGTTTTATTGGTCTCTTCGCCATTCCTGTTTTCTGGTTTCTCCTGTTCCCTCCAGATGGCTCCTTGCTGGTTTGTATGGACAGCCCGCTCGCTGACCTGAACAACATTGCCGCCAGCTTGCGACAAGATTTTTTATCAGTTTGGAACCCCAACTATTGGATGAGCCCTCACGGGGTCTTCACTTTGACCCCAATGGTTCTACTTGCACTGCTACCCGTTGAATGGGCCAACCCAGCCGGCGTAACCGTGGCCATTCTCATTTTTTCCATCAACGTCCTTTTGCTAACCTGGCATCTCAAGCTGCATCCTCTGGCATGTATCTTTGCTGCAGTGGCCGCCCTCCTGACCTCACATGCGCTGACACTTGCCTATGCAGGTCATATCAGCAAGCTCATGACTTATGGATTTATACCGCTTGCTTGTCTGGGATTTCTCAAGTGGCTCGACAGCCGAAGATGGTTCGATTTAGCGCTGGCTGCACTCGGGCTGGCTCTCGGCATGCTGGCAGGTGAAGGACCCACCGCTTATTTTACCGGATTGTGGTTCACTGCATGGACATTTACGGTGCTGTTTCTCCATCGTGACCCACAGACATGGGCGGCCGAAGGTTTTCGTCTTGGCACGGGTCTGATTATCATCGTGTTGCTGGTCGCCCTGTTTGCCGCTCCATCGATCTTGTCGAGCTTCTCCCAGGTGACCGACATGAAACCCATCACCGGCGGTGAGGACACCGCGGCAAACTGGCAGTTTGCCACCCAATATTATTTTCCACCCGAGGAAATTCTCAGCTTTGTAACCACCATGCAGTTTTTTGGTGGACCCCATGCTTATTGGGGAAGGACCGGAAGTCCGTCCCCCCTGCGTTTATCGGATGATTACATGGGTCTTCTTCCTCTTGGTTTTGCCATCCTGGGCGGCATTACCTGCTGGCGCATCTGGCAGGCACGCCTTTTTATTATCATGGCGGTTGTCTCACTCATCATCAGCTTCGGACGCGAAGGCGGCCTGTTTTGGCTGCTTTACCAACTGCCAACCATGAAATCCCAGCGTAATCCACATCGATGGATTTTCTTCGTCGCATTTGCCGCCTGCGTCCTGGCCGGATATGGCGTTCACTGGCTGCATCAACGATTGCGGGAGGCTTCTTCGCGCTCGCCATCGCCCCGTTGGAGGCTTGGCCAACGCATATTACTGACAGTGGTGATTGCCGGTGCGCTGCTGTTTGTGTCGACTCTGATCATGAGCCAGATGTCTTCTTCTGTTGCGGAATTCCGTTATGGCAAGGCCGCACTCGCGACCGCACAAAAACCTCTGCTCATCGCCCGCACCGATATGATGCTAGGCAGTTTGATGCGCACGGGATTTTTTGCATCCCTTTCAGCGGCATCCATATGGTGGTTACTGGCTTGTCCATTTCAGTTCCCCACAATCTCCTCCAAGACCACACCGGCGTACCATCCCTGGAGGATCCGCTGTGCATGGGGACTTGTTCTGGCAGTAGCCGTGCTTGACCTGGGTCTGAATGCAAAGCGCTACATCCATTTCGACCCCTGGCAGGAGAGATATTTTCATAATGGTCTGATCGACTTTCTGAAACAGGATCCTGACCGTTTCCGCATCAAGGTGTATGGTTCACAACAAGTCCCGCCTTTGGGCGATCTCGTCACCAACATTCTTCCATACCACAAACTCCAGCTTGTGGATACCCCCGCGGTTTCCCGTCTGCCAACCGATGTTAGCACGCTTTTCCATTACATGCAGAATCATTATGTGCGCACAGACCGGGAGATGGATTTTTTCAACGTCAAATATGTCCTGACTCCCTGGACCTTCTCGGATCCTCAAGGGGGGGCGAAATTTCTTGGAAACTGGCTGAACATCAATATTTATAAACGCGAAAACTTCCTCCCCCGGGCATGGCTCGCCACATCCGTCAAGGTAGTTCAGGAAGGCGATGATCGTGTGCTTTTTCAAACATTGCACCCCGCTCTCAATCTGCGCGACACCGTGGTGCTGGAGGAAAAACCTTCTATGGTCGTAGCCTATCGTCCACAGCCCATGGTTAACCCATCCCCTCCACCCGCTTCCCAAAAGATAACGTCCGCCCTTCCCATAGGAAAACACAAGGGAAAGGCTCCTGCTTCCGGTGTTCCCATCGCTGAACCCACACGGAAGAAAGAGATCCTTTCTCCTCCGCAGCATACTCAGGACGACAAACCCCGTCAAAAACCTTTGCCAGCCGTCGGTGGTTCACCCTCGCCTCTGCCTGCCGTGCCTCCGCGTGTCGCCCGTATCACTCTTTACGAAAACACCCGTATCGAAGTGAAAACTGCCGCCGACTCACCCACCATGCTGGTCATGAGCGAAAAATGGGATCCTGATTGGAAGGCATGGGTGGACGGTTCCCCTGTCAGGATTTACAAGGCCAACTTCCTCATGCGCGCTGTCGAACTTCCTCCGGGCAAACATACCGTTCGCATGGAGTACCGTCCATCGACGGTAACATTTTGGATTTCAACAGGATCCATCCTCCTGTTCACTGTAGGCAGCATCGCTTATGGATTATGGACGCGGCTCAAGCTAGAGCCAGCAGTTCCGAGATGATCCATGCCTGCTCCACAACCACCCTTCTCCAAGCATCTCATGCGGACACTCTGGTGCGTGCTGCCGCGATGCAAATTAAGCTTCAACACCGGCAAATTCCTGACCCGCACGCTGCTGCGCCCGGAGCCCTCATCCCTTGCACTGCCGGTGCGATTCGGCGGGAGAATTCCCATGATTCTCGACCTCGGCTCTTTTGTCGCCAACGATCTATACTGTCTGGATGATCACTACGAATCCATCACGTTGCGGCTCTGGCGGGAATTATCGAAGCGGGCGCGATTCATCCTGGACATTGGCAGTCACATCGGCACGTTCGCGCTCGTGGCTGCAGATGCAAATCCTTCCGCAAAAATCATCGCAGTTGAAGTGGATGATGCTCATTTTCGACAGTTACAAAAGCACGCGGCCAGCTACCCAAACATCTCTCCAGTCCATGCAGCTATTGCAGATCAACCGTCCATGCTCTGGTTCTGTCCCGGCGACGCCAACGATGGCGCCGGCCGTCTTTGTCCGGAAAAGAGTGGTGATCCCCGGTGTCGACCGGTCGAAGCCATATCTCTTTCATCATTATGCCAGACTCTGGCGGTGTCCTCTGTGGATTTGATCAAAATCGATGTTGAAGGATATGAGCATGCTCTCCTCACCGGCGATCTTCCGTTTTGGGAAACGCTTGCGCCCGCCAACATTATTTTGGAATTGACGATCGACAGGAAAAACCGCGCGCCTGCTGACGAAATTTTTCGCATCATGCAAGGCAGGGGTTATTCCTTCCGGCGACTCCAAGGATTATACGCGATGCCCTTTGGCAAGCGCTGCGATCTGGCAAACTGGCATTTTTATCGTTCGTAGAAATGATGCTCTCACCGGTTTCCAAACCTCCCATATCCTCGCCGGGCTTCCTCCGGGCCAGCTTTCTCTTGCTGCTCGCCAACAACTCTGCCGCGGCGCTGCATTATGTTTTCCAATGCATGATGGGACGAAGTTTGAGCACAGAAGACTTTGGCCTGATGAATACCCTCTTTAGTCTGGTCGGCTTCCTCTCGCTACCTGTCAGCGCCTATACGCTGACACTGACTCGTCAATGGGCGGAGCTTGCGAACGCTTCCCGTCACGAGGAAGCGGAGCGTCTGTGGTATGCCCTGGTTGTTGTGGCAGGTGTTTTCTGTCTGACTGGCATGTTGATCGCCTGGTGGTTGACCCCCTGGCTGGCCTGGTGGCTGAAAACACAAAATGAGACCGTTATCTGTGTTGCGATCCTTGGCACCGGGCTTGGCACGGTTCTGAGCCTCGCAAACCCTTTTCTTGTGGCTCGCCAATGGTTCATGCCTTTGGCCATCGGAGGGATCGTTGGCGCCGGACTGAGAATTGGTGTCGCATGGATGGGCATCCGGTGGCAGGTGCCTTTGAGCGGCGCCGTTGCGGCAACAACTCTCTACGGAGGAGTCCTGGCCTTCTTTGCTTTTCGGCGTGTTCGATGGCCCGGCTGGAGTCAGTTATCGTTTCAGAAACTTCTACCGGCAAAATGCGAGCTGTTTGCCTCCCTGCTGGTGGCGTTTTCTTCCTTTTGCCTCCTGGGCGCGGATTTGTTGGTGGTCCGGCGTCTCTACGATCCATATCAAGCGGGTCTTTTCGCCCAAGTCATGATTTTGGGGCGCATCATCTTCTTTCTCATCGGCCCCATCGGCGCCGTAATCTTTCCAAAAACAGCCACCTCCCTTCTGAACAACACCCAGCCCCGCGAAGAACATGTCGTGCGCCGCGGGCTCATCTTTGGCGCGGTGATTCTGCTGGCAGCTGCGCTTGCGATTTCTCTGCTGGCTCCCATCGGCTTTCAACTGTTGCGAGGGTCTTCTGATGCGATCGTGGTCGGATATCTTCGAATCGCTGTCTGGTGCTTGATCCCTCTCTCCCTCTCCCAACTCATACTCCCTTCCCTTTTTGCAAGACGCCAGGAGCGGCTTCTCCTCGAGTTTACCCTGATTTGCACCCTGCTCCCGGCTGGCCTCGCCATTTTTCGTGACAACCTCATCCATGCCTTTCTGGTTGAAGGCGCGGTTGGGATCTTTCTCCTGTCATTCGCGGCATTCAGGCTAAGCCGCACATCAAGATAAGTTCTGAACCTGAAAAGAGAAGTCCGTAGCCAGACATGGACAATTTTCCGGCTTCGGAATTCAAGCTGCCCGTCCTTTCATCTCAGGACTTGCGATTTTTGATTCTGGTGTCATAACACACTCTGAGCCATGAGTTTCATCGAATCCATTTTTGAAAAGGTGCGCCAGCATCCCAAACGGGTGGTTTTCCCCGAAGGCACCGATGAACGGATCCTGCGCGCCGCAGTCGAATATCATGTGGCGGGATTGGGAACTGCCATTGTGCTCGGCCCTCGTTCTGCCATTCAGCGGCGGGCACAGAGCCTGAAATTGAGCCTCGATCGCGTAGGCATGCTCGACCCTGCCAAAGCCGATGACCTGGAACATTTCGCGGAAGCCTTCATGAACATTCGCCGCGACAAAGGCCTCGGCAAAGACGAAGCTCTCGATGCCATCAAGCATCCGATTTACTTCGCAACCATGATGTTGCACGCCGGCAGCGCGGACGCGCTGGTGGCCGGGGCGTCTACCACGGCTGGCGGCATCCTGCGCCCACTTTTCCAAACCATCCGCCTTGAGCCGGGCGTGAAGGCGGCCTCGAGTTGCAGCGTAATCCAGCTGGCCAATGATCAATTTGGTGAAGAAGGCGTTCTCTATCTTGCCGACTGTAGTGTGATTCCTGATCCCACTGCAGATCAATTGGCGGACATCGCCCTCATGGCCGCCAAGCTGGCGCGCCAACTGCACGGCATCAAGCCGCGTGTCGCCTTCCTTTCCTATTCCACCAAGGGAAGCGCGCGGCACCGAACTCTTGAAAAAATTCTCGCGGCGGTCGCGCTGGCGCGCCAGAAAGCCGGTGAAAAGCTCATCGCCGCCGAATTTGACGGTGAGCTTCAGGCCGACGCTGCGCTGGTGCCCAGCGTGGCGGAAAACAAAGCCGCTCATAGCAGCGTTGCCGGCAAGGCGAATGTTCTGATTTTCCCGGACCTCAACTCCGGCAACATCTGTTCGAAACTGGTCCAACGCCTTGCCAGCGCCACACTCTACGGCCCCATTCTCAATGGCCTTTGCAAACCGGCCAGCGACCTTTCACGCGGTTGCTCCGTCAAGGAGGTGGTGGGCTCTGCCGCCATTGTCGCTCTGCAATCGGTTGAATATCGCAAACTCTATCCGGATGCCGGCCGTGCTTCCGCAGGACGTCTCCTGTCCTGAACAGTTTCATGACAGAGAGCACGACTCCCTCCAGCGCCCCGAACAAGCCGGCGTTGATTCCAGAAAACCGCACCACCCCGCGCCTCTTCATTGCCGCGTCACAGATGAACGACGGCAAAACCACGGTCGCTCTCGGCCTGATCTCGGCTCTGCGCGAGCGATCCTTGCGCATCGGGTACATCAAACCGGTGGGCCATCGATTCGTCGAAGTGGACGGCCTTAAAATTGACGAAGACTCTGTTCTCATCAATCAGGTGTTCGGAGGCAGTGATCCGATTGCGGAAATGAGTCCGGTGGCTGTGGAACCTGAATTCACGCGTAAATATCTGTTGAGCGGCAATCACGAAACTCTCGTTCGCAGGGTAACCAGGGCTTTCGATCGCATCGCATGGGAAAAGGACTGCGTGATTGTGGAGGGAACCGGACATGCGGGTGTCGGATCGGTCTTCGATCTGTCCAATGCCACGGTTGCCAAGCTGCTGGATGCCCGGGTTGTTCTTGTTACTCGTGGAGGTATTGGGAGACCCATTGACGAAGTGGCGCTCAACAAGGCTCTCTTCGATCAGATGCAGGTGCCTTTGATTGGCGTGGTGATGAACAAGGTGCTGCCGGATAAAATGGCGCAAATTTCCGATTTCGCCCGCAAAGGACTCAAGCGCATCGGTGTTGATTTGCTCGGCGTCATGCCCCGCCTTGAAGAGCTTGAAAATCCGACGCTCAGCCAGATCTGTGAACAACTGGATGCGCGGTTTGTTCATGGCGCCGAAAACAGTGATCGCCGCGTTGCCCGCACCATCATTGGCGCCATGAGTTCGCGCCACGCAATGGATTACTTCCATCCTGGTTCACTGGTGATCACCCCCGGCGACCGGGAGGACCTGATTTTGGCGGCTCTTAGTTCTTCCGCCCTGCTATCTCCCGGAGAAGGCCTTGCCGGCATCATTCTTTCCGACGACCTTCAGCCACATCACAACGTGCTGGAAATGATTCGACGCTCCCGCATGCCCGTTATGGCCTCGCCCCTGGACAGTTACCGGGTGGCTTCCCGCATCCACGACCTGACGATCAAAACACGCGCTTCTGATAGTGACAAAATCGAAACCATCCGCGGCCTGATCCGTTCCCACCTGGACATCGAAAGAATCCTGAAAGCGGTCCGGTGACTACCCCACGCGCATCGGCATGATGACATAGAGAAAAGGCGCTTTGATTTTCATGACGCCGGGGCTCAGTTCGTCCGTCAACTCAAAGAAAATCTCGTCGTTTTCCAGATTGCGCAACGGTGCGGTAAGGAAATCCGGGTTGAAGCCGATCGCGATGTCCGGCCCTTTGTAATTGATGGCAAGGCTTTCTCTTGCTTCGCCTACATCCGGGGAATTCGCTGAAATGGAAAGGTTGTTCTTGGTAAAGTGCAGCTTGACCGCGTGGTTTTTATCGCTCACCAGGAGCGAAGCGCGCCGTACAGCCTGATGAAAAGTCTCGCGCTCCAGGGAGACCCGCTCCTTTGTCTCGCTCGGAATAACCTGCCGATAATTCGGATAAACACCCTCCACCAGCTTGCTCACGAGTTGTGTTCCATCCATTTCAAAGGAGATTTGATTTTCCGTAAAGCTCACAGCCGCCGTTCCCTTGTCCTTGAGAAGGTGCAGAACCTCCATGACTGTTTTACTGGGCACAAGCAATTCCCCCACGGTCCCCTTTGGAATATCAAGGTCCTGCTCAACCAGCGCCAGGCGCCTTCCATCCGTTGCAACAATCACCAGCTTATCGTCCTTGATACTCAAAAGAAGGCCGTTGAGCACATATCGCGTTTCATCCGCCGACATGGCATAGAAAGTCTTCTTAAGCGCATCCTTTAACACCTTTTGGTCGATGGAGAACACCTTTGCCCCACCAAGTTTTGGAAGTTGCGGAAACTCAGCCTCCGCGATTCCGACGATCTTGAAGAGGGAACCCCCGCATTGAATCGTCGCAATATTTTTATCGTCCACATCCAACTCCACCTCACTATGGGCAAGCTCGCGCACAATGGTAAAGATCCTCCGGGCGGGAAGAGTGGTTGCGCCTTCGCGCAGCATCTCGGCTTCAACCGAACACCTCACCGCAATATCCAAATCGGTGGTTGTCAGTGACACCGTTCCTTTCTGTGAACGAATCAAAACGTTGGAAAGAATTGGAAGTGTGCTTCGTGTGCTGACCACATTCTGAACCTGTTGAAGACCGTCCAGAAACTTCTCTTTTGTAAATCGTAATTTCATTCGATGGCTACCACGGTTTTTTGGGAGGTCTGCAAGTTCTTGGCTTTTGGTGATAGAAGAAAGATACCTTATCTTAAAACCGTCATCATAATCAAGGGTGTGAATAAAGCAAACTGCATTTAAAACCCCCCTCGTGGTAAAGGGTTATATGCGATTTTCAGGTGCGAACAAGTCAGGGAATTGAAGCTAAAACATGGGGTGTTGTTCACAAAAACCATGGAGAGGGTGTTGTTCACAATTTGCCGGCCGCTTAATGCGCCAGTTGTTTGGATAGCTGGTTGATGGCCTGTTTCAGGCCCATATCCGTTTTGAGTTTTTGCTCCACCAGTTTGCAGGCGTGCATCACCGTCCCGTGATCCCGACCTCCAAATCCTTCTCCAAT